>Ga0315282_10016341_pt1 | contig 10854 bp, 7 predicted proteins | sample YL17G07_20_MG_FD_203693 | JGI IMG/M metagenome (GOLD analysis project Ga0315282, IMG submission 203693) | Sediment microbial communities from Yellowstone Lake, YNP, Wyoming, USA - YL17G07_20 | ecosystem: Environmental > Aquatic > Freshwater > Lake > Sediment | place: USA: Wyoming | collected...
TACGGATTCGGGATCGCATACCGCTACACCCGGGACCGACGGTTCCTGGAGACGGCGGAGCTGAACGCCGATTTCTACATCGAACAGACGCCGGAGCACGGGGTGCCGCCCTGGGACTTCGATGCGCCGGCGGATCAAGGCGGGCAGCCCGACAGCAGCGCGGCGGCCATTGCCGCCTCCGGCCTCCTGGATCTCGCCGAGTTCACCGCTTCCCGCGCCAAGTCGCGTCTCTACCGCGACGCCGCGTTCCAGATTCTGGACACGCTGACGGGGGAGGAATATCTGGGCCGGACGACGCCCGGTTGGGAGGGGATCCTCAAGCACGGGATCTACCACATCCACAAGGGCCTGGGGGTGGACGAATCCGTGATGTGGGGCGAGTACTTCTTCGTGGAAGCCTTGACCAAGGCGCTCCACGCGCTCACCTCATGAGGCTGGAGGGTCTCGCATGCATCCAGCCATCTCTCACGAAGGCCGGGAGGCTCAACGATGGTGGATGATCAGGCAAAGGGCAGGGGCGGCCTGCGGCGCCGCCTGACCCTGGCATTCTTGCTCGTGGGACTCCTTCCTGCGGCGGTGGCGGGGTTCCTGGGCGTCCGTCAGAGCCTGCAGGCGGCACAAGCAGCCCGTCTGGAAAGCGAAGGGCGTCTCGTCGCCCTGTCCGCAGAGGCGGTGGCGTACACTTTGCGGGACGGCCTGCGCATCCTTCGGGCGGCAGCCCAAGAGGAGGCCGTACGCCGGGCGGCCTCGGCCGGCAACCGGCAGCAACTGGAGACACAGGTCCATGCCATTCAGCAGCGATACTCCCACTTCACCAGCGTCTTCATCGTTGGTGCGAATGGGATCCTGCTCGCCAACAGCCTGGACCCGACTGTCGTGGGCGAGAGTTTCCGACACCGGGACTACTATCAGGGCGTCGTCAAGTCCCGCGCCCCCTACATCTCTCCGATCCCTTACGTCGGGGCAGCCACCCGGGTTCCAACCATAGCGATCGCAGCGCCGATCTTGGATTCCCGCGGCGATCTGCTGGGCATCCTGGCCGGCTCGTTCACGCTGGAGCGCCTGAGTGGGTTGCTGGCCCCTGCCAGGGTCGCAACGGCAGACAAGACGGGACGGCATGCGGATCAGGGCGAGGTGTACCTGGTATCTCCCTCGGGCGTGATCCTCGCCCACACCGAGGCGGAGAAGCGAACGACAAAGGTCGCTGCCGCCGATCTCGGTGCGCGCGAGGCGCTGGCCGGACGGCGGGGCTCGGTCACATGGACCGATGGGGCGGACCGGGTTCAGATCGGCATCTTCGCCCCGGTGCCCGACATCGGGTGGGGTCTCGTGTACACGCGCCCCTCGTCCTCATGGCTCTTCGCCGCGCCGTATCTGTTTCCAGGCATCCTGCCGGCCCTCCTCGTCATTCTGGTCGCGGCGGCGACGGCGGGAACCCTGGCAGCACGGCACCTGTCGCGTCCGATCACGGATCTCCAACGGGCTGTGTCCCGCCTGCGCGCGGGCGAGTTTGCCACGCGCCTGCCCGAGGATCGCCACGATGAGCTGGGGGATCTGGCCGCGGCCTTCAACCGGATGACGGCTGCCCTGCAGGACCTGTACGCCAACATGGAGGCCAAGGTTGCGGAGCGGACCGCCACACTCAAAGCGACCAACCTGGAGCTGGCGCGGGCCTCCCAGGTGAAGTCGGAATTCCTGGCTCGCATGTCACACGATCTCCGGACACCCCTCAACGCGGTCATCGGATTCGCCGATCTGCTCCTCACCCAGCAGGTCGGCCCGCTGACCGACAAGCAGCAGCGCTACCTTGGGCACGTGACGAACGCGGCCCGGCATCTCGTGGAGCTGATCAACGACATTATGGACCTGACCCGGGTGGAGGCCGGGAGGCTGGAGATCCATCCGGAGCCGTGCGACGTCCCGCTCATCCTGGATGAGATGCTGGCGCTGTTCCGGACCCAGGCCCAGGTCAAGCGCATGACCCTGGCGGTCGAGATCGGAACCCCGCTGGGCGAGCTGATGGCGGATCGGATCCGCCTGCAGCAGATCGTCCACAACCTGCTGTCCAACGCGCTGAAGTTCACCCCGGAGGGCGGGCTCGTCACCGTCACGGCGCGCCAGACGGGCATGGAGCTGGAGATCACCGTGCGCGATACGGGCATCGGGATCCCGCCGGAAGATCATCAGCGGATCTTCGAGGCGTACGAGCAGGCGGGGGCCGCCGAGGGCCGGCAGAAGGGAACGGGCCTGGGCCTGGCGATCACCAAGCGACTCGTGGAGCTGCACGGCGGCAGCATCCGGGTGGAAAGCGCGCCCGGCCAGGGCAGCGCCTTCATCGTGCGCCTCCCCGGCGCATCCCCCACCGATGCGCGACCCGAGGAGACCGACGCGGCGCGCCCCCTGGTCCTGGTGATCGAGGACGATCTCCGCGCCGCGGAGCTGATCCGGCAGCACCTCACCGGAGGCGGCTACCGCGTCGTCCTGGTCGCCAGCGGGCACGCCGGGCTGGGCGCCGCCCGGCGGCTGCTGCCCCACGCCATCACGCTGGATCTCAGCCTGCCGGACATGGACGGCTGGCAGGTCCTGCATCATCTGAAAATGGATCCCGCCACGCAGGCCATCCCTGTCCTCATCGTGAGCGCCCGGGAGAGGGGGCAGCTCGGCCTCAGCCTGGGCGCGGTGGACTGGCTGGTGAAGCCGGTGGACGCCCAGCGCCTGCTCGGCGCCCTGCAACGCTGTCGCGAGCTGGGCGCCCCCAAGCGGCCTTTGCGCATCCTGGTGGTGGATGACGAGCCGGTCGTCCTGGAGGCGCTGGAGGCGCTGCTTCGGCAGGAGGGTCACCAGACCCTGACGGCCTTGGACGGCGAGACGGCGCTGCGGCAGGCGGAGGCGGAGCGGCCGGACATCATCCTCCTGGATCTTCACCTGCCGGGCCTGAGCGGCTTTGAGGTCGTGAATCGCCTCCGTCAGGTTCCCGAGCTGGCGGCGGTACCCGTCATCGCCTTCTCCGGGAAGTTCGTGTCGCCCGAGGAGCGCGGCCTCCTCACCCAGCAGGCGGTGCAGTTCGTCGGGAAGTACGGGCCGGTGGCCCTCAACCGGTTGCTGGACGATCTGCGGCAGATCAGTATCGTCGCCAACTGAGACAGGCTGGGAAGCCGGGAGGCGCGGATGCTGGGACGCTCCAAGCTTCCGGGCCTCTAACCTCCTCGCTCCATCGCCTCCTCGCCTCCAGGCGTTTCCGGCGGGGGGGCCTCGCCCAGGGCTTCGCGGATCCGGGCGAGGGCTCGGGCCAAGCGCTCCTCCGCGCGGATCGCATCGGGTGCCCAGGTGCTGGCGAAGACCTGCATGCGGACGTCCGGCCCGAAGTGGGTCGGGTGGCTCTTCAGGAAGACCTCGGGCACGTCGCGGGCGATGCGGCGCAGGACGGCGGCCGCCTCGGATTCGTCGCGCGCCTGCGTCGTGATCCGGCGTTCGGCGTACACTGCGCCGGTGGTGCGCGCGGAGAGCCCGGGGAGGACAGATTCTTCAAGGATCGCCGCCATCTCCGCCGGGACGCCGGGCAGGGCCACGTAGGTCGTCCCGCCCTCCTCCAGCCACACGCCGGGGGCGGCGCCGACCGGGTTGGGGAGCGGCCTGGCGCCCTCTGGGATGCGGGCCATCTTCTCGCGGGCGGGAGTCATGCCGGGATCCTCCACGGCGCCGGCCCGGTGCAGATCGGCGTATCGCGCGGCAACGAGCCGGCGGGCCTCCTCGTTCAGGGCCAGCGGGCGGCCGGCGGCCTCGGCCAGGCCCTGGAGGGTCAGGTCGTCGTCGGTGGGTCCCAGGCCGCCGCTGGTGATGATGAGGGCCGCGCCGTCCTCCAGCGCGCGACGGATCTCGCGGGCGATGGCGGCGAGGTCGTCATCGCAGGCGGTGATTCGCACGACCTCGTAGCCCAGCCCGGTGAGGCGCCGGGCCAGCGTCCACGCGTTGGAATCCTGGATCCGCCCTCGCAAGATCTCGCGACCCGCCGCCAGGATCATTGCCTTGATCATCGGTGCACCTCCCGTCTCCGCCCCCCAGGATACCACGTCCGCCGGGCGGGGCGGAACGATTTGGCAGGGGAGATGCGGATCCGCCCAAACGTCTCAGTCTTACCGCAGAGCCCGCGGAGGCCGCAGAGGAAGACGAGATATTGGCTGGGGATCCAGGAACAAGAAATCTTCAGAGTCGGAATGCTTTTTTCCAGCCTGCGCGAAGAAAAGACTCATCGTGTCTGGCTCTGCGATCTCGGCGATCTCTGCGGTGAAAAATCCGGGATCGGTAGACCCGTCGAGCGGCGCATTGGTCATTGGGAATTGGTCATTGGTCATTCGGATCGGGGGATCTGATGCCCAGCCGCTGGGAGCGAGTCGTGGAACGGATCCGGCGGGATCGCCGCTCGGGCGCCAGCGCGCTGCTCGCCGAGGGGATCGAGGCGGCCCGGCTTTTTCTGGCCGAGGCCCGGCGCCTCCCGCCTTCCCGCCTGCCTGCGGCCCTGGAGAAGTTCACGCTGCGCCTCACCGCGAGCCAGCCCTCCATGGCGGTGTTCCTCACGCTGGCTAACGCCCTGTGGATGGGACGTGGAGAGGAGAAGGGAGGGAGGCCGAGTTGGGGCGGTCTGCATGACGCCCTGGCCCGTTACGCCGATGGGACCGATCAGGGCCTCCGGGCCACTGTCCGGCGGGCGGCCAACCTGGTGCGACCGGGATCCCTCGTCCTCACCTACTCGAACAGCGCCGCGGTCAGGCTGGCGTTGTGGCAGGCCATGGCGGGAGGGCGGCGCTTCGAGGTCGTCTGTTCCGAGTCGCGCCCCATGGGCGAGGGGGTCGTCCTGGCGCGGCGCCTGGCCGCGCTCGGCATTCCCGTCCACCTGGTCGTGGACGCCGTCCTGGCGGAGTGGGTCGAGGCGGCCGACCTGATCCTGCTGGGCGCGGATGCCATCACACCCGACATCGTGGTGAACAAGGTTGGGACCGAACCGCTCCTGCACCCGGCCCGGCGCGTCGGCGTCCCCGCCTACGTGCTGGCCGATTCCAGCAAGTGGTTGCCGGCCGCCCTGGCCCGCCATTGGCGGGTGCGCGACGAGCCCGCCGACGAGATCGTCCATCCCCGCCTCCCGAACGTGCACGTGCACAACTGGTATTTCGGGACGTCGGGGCTCAGCCTGGTGACCGGCGTGGTGTGGGAGGGCGGCGTCGCCCGCCCTGGCGAGATCCGCCGGCGGATCTCGCGCCTGCCGGTGTCGCGGGCGCTGGTGAACCTCTTGGAGAAGGGGCGCTCGGCGATGTCCTTCCCCCGCGAGCGAGGTCCGGTCCGCGGTCGGAGGCCCGGTTGGCGCCGGTGAGCGGGAATGGGGGAAGTTCTCGGGATCAGGACTTCGGGTCCGTCCCCGGGCGCGCCGCCAGGGCGGCGCGCAGCTGCGCGAGGAGGGAATCGCGGGCCTCGAGGAAGGCCGGACGGGCGGAGGGGGAGATGGGCTTGCCCGGCAGGAAGGTCTCTTTGAGCGGGTTGACGAAGCGCCCGTCCTTGATGACGCGATAGTCCAGGTGGGGGCCGGTGGAGAGGCCGGTCGTCCCGACGTAGCCGATCACCTGGCGCTGCTTGACCGCGGTGCCCCTGTGGATGCCTTTGCCGAATCGGGAGAGGTGGTTGTACATCGTCTTGAAGTTTGCCCGGTGGCGCACGGTCACGGTGTATCCATTCCCGCCGGCCCATCCCGCGAACTCCACCCTGCCGTCCGCCACGGCCCGGATGGGGGTTCCCGCGGGCGCGGCATAATCCACGGCCAGGTGGGGACGCACGCCGCCCAGGATCGGGTGGCGCCGGGCCCGGCTGTATCCGGAGCTGATCCGGGTGAACTCCAGGGGCGACTTCAGGAAGGCGCGCCGCAACGATTCCCCTGCCGGCGTGTAGTATCCCCCACCCTCCCTGTCCTTGAAGTAGATTCCCGTGTGAATCTTCCGCTCACTTTCGTACTCGGCCACGAGGATCCGGTCGTACTTCACGAACTGGTCGCCCGTGTAGACCTTTTCCACCAGCATGCGGAAGCGATCGCCCGGTTGCGAGTCGGAGGTGAAGTCGAAGTCCCAGGCGAAGATCCCGGCGAAGTCCAGGACGAGCTGCGCTTGCTCACCCAGGGTCTCCATGCTCTCGAAAAGACTTCCCGCGACCGTGCCGGCGACCAGAACGACCTTTCGCTCCACGGGCACGTCGCGCCGCGCCGCGGTCCAGGTCTCCCCGTCGCGCCAGGCCTCGACGATGTCCACGGGGCTCTGCCGGTATACGATCCGCGTCAGGGCGCCCGCCGTGTCGTGGTGGAGTTCCACCGTGTCTTCGGCCTTGAGACGTTGGAAGTCAACGTGCGGGCGAAAGGCCTGGACGATATGCGCGGCAAGCTGCCTCGAGACTCCCTGTGAGAGCAAGGCATCCAGGAACGTGCGTCCCTTGCCCAGGGTACTCAGGACCGGCGGTGAAGGTGCGGTGACGGGGGGTGGAGGTTGAGGGGAGAGGCCCCCGTGTTGTAGGAGCCAGGCGACCCCAAGAAGGAAAACGGCCAAGACCGCCGCACCCAGGATGAAGCGACGGCGCCGCCATCCCGGGGGTTGGTCGCGTTCGGTTGGTCTGTCTGTTCCTTGATGCGGGAGCATCCGACCTCGCCGGTGAAGACGGACTCGAAACCGCAACCTGCTGAGTGATTCAACCTCCGCGCCTGCAAGCCGTTCCTGCCATCATTGCGAAGTCTTGTATCACACACTAAAAGTGCCTGGCAAGGGATATTGGAAAGGGCGCCTCTCCAGATGGTCCTGTGTTCCGTACCTGCCACGTGCCGGGCTTGACAATACCAAACCTGGGTGGGAAAGATAACTTGGTTCCATCCGCCTCCTGTTCGGAAGGGAAGAGCGAGCAACAACACTTGGATTCGGGAGGGTCATCATGGACAAGCGATCCAGAATTCGGACCATCATCCTCGTACTGGTCGTCGGCATTCTGCTGCTGCCGATCAGCGGCCTGGCTGCTGGCGCCAAGAATGTCGTCCTGATGATCGGAGACGGCATGGGGCCAGCCCACGTCCACGCTGCCTGGCTGTACAGCAACCGGGTCCTGGGGAAAGAGCTGCGCATGGTCGAGGTGATGAAGAGCGGCCGGACCGGCTATATGGTGAACGATACGGCGGATGCCATCGTGACGGAATCGGCCGCGGCCGCCACCCAGATGGCCTGCGGGGTGAGAGTGCCGGCCCGGGCGCTGGGCATGGGGTCCGATGGAAAGACACCCTGTCAGACGGTCCTCGAGCTGGCCAAGGCCAGAGGCATGGCGACGGGGCTGGTCACCACCTCCGGGATCACCGATGCCACGCCGGGAGCCTTTGCTGCGCATGTCCCGCACCGCAGCGAGGAGGCCTCGGTGGCTGGGCAGGAGCTTCAGCTCGGGGTGGATGTGCTCCTGGGAGGAAGAAAACAGTTCTTCGTGCCGGAGACGGCGGGCGGGAAGCGCAAGGACGGTCGGAACCTCCTGGACGAGGCCCGCGCTGCCGGGTATGCCGTGGTGGGCACGGCCGGCGAACTCCGGCAGGCCGCGGGCCCGAAGATCCTGGGTCTGTTCAACATGGGGAACATGGCCTACGAGATCGACCGGGCGAAGACGGCGGAGCCGAGCCTGGCCGAGATGGCGGCGAAGACGCTGGAGGTCTTGTCGAAGAATTCCAAGGGCTTCTTTGCGATGATCGAGGGCGGTCGGATTGACCACGCGGCCCATCGAAACGATGCCGCGGGGACGATCCGAGACGTCCTGGCCTTCGACGATGCCGTGGGCGTGGCCCTGGATTTTCAACGCAAAAAGCCGGACACGCTTCTCATCGTGACAGCCGACCACGAGACGGGCGGCATGGCCCTGATCGGGCACAGCAAGGACAGCAAGGAGTATGTCGGCATCGACCTCTCGGCCATCCAGAAAGCCCAGACCTCCTTCGAGCTGATCCTGGAGGAGCTGGGCAAGAACCCCACCCCCGAGAAGGTTCGGGAGGCGGTGAAGAAGCATCTGGCCATCGAGATCACCGAGGACGAGGCGAAGATCGTGGCCAACGACACTATTCGTAAGTTGGACCCCTACAATTACTCGTATGCCACGCTTCATACCCTGGCCTTCGTCCTTCGGCCATACCTCCGGGTGGGCTGGGGCAGCCAGACCCACACTGCGTCGCCCCTCTTCGCCTTTGGCTCCGGCCCCGGGTCCGAGGAACTGGTGGGTTTCCGCCACAACACCGAGCTGTTCCGGATCATGAAAACGGCCCTGGAGGCGGCCGCGCGATAATGGGAGGGAAGCGGAGCCAGTCTTCGAGCGACAGCGCCTGCTGATAACACGTCCGGCGCCACCCTGATCACAGAGCCTCGCCACGGACCAGGGTGGCGCCTCCCCTCGGCGATGGACCTCCTCGAAAGGCGATAGCCCGGTCCGGGCCTTCGGATGCGGCGTATCTCGCAGGATTTTGGAATGGGCGGGAATCCAAGACGGAGGATGCGACCGGAGCGGGCGGATTTCGACCTCCCTCCGGTGGCAGGGTCTGCCCCGGGTGCCCTCTGGGCCGTGTTCGTCTACCGGCTCCCGCTTCCAAAAGGGTCGCCGTCCAAAGATCCTGCGTTCCTCGGCCAGCTTCGAGCGATCCCGTATGAGGGGGCGACGTTTCTGCGGCTGTTCGGCGCGAGTGGCGTCATCCTTTGCTGGAAGGAGGATGCCATGCGGCCGCGGGATCTGGAAGGGCTCGTGGAGCGCGTCGCCACCGTGCCCGCCTTCGCCCGGTCCTGTGCCACGTTGCGATTCCTTCACGACCGGGGGCGTTCCCTGGCGTCAGGTCGCTTCGGATTACGGTTCGACCCCTACGCCAACAGGTTCACCGCCTATGGGGCCGAGTGGCGCCTCGGGGCCGCGTTCCTGAGTCTGCCCTGGCCCCTGCCGCAGCGTCCGTGGCGATTCTTCAGCAGGATGCTCCTGTGCCTGGAGTGGTGCGCCCCGAATACCGCTATCGTGGCCAAGTGGGAGCGGACCCGATCAGGAGCGAGGCTCGCCTGGGACCGCCGGATCGTCCGGCCGCTGGAAGAGGTCGGCGGCGCAGCCCAGGAGTATCCGCTCCTCGCCAGCGTCCGCCCCCTGAGCGCGATCAAGGCACTCCTCGTCACTGCGGACCTCTTCGAGCGGCACCTCAGGGTGCCGGACCCGCTTCCCGCCTGACGTTCCCGTCGTGTCGAGCGCCCCGATACTTCTCGGATATGCCAACGCCCAACCGGGGTGCTGGCTGGGCGCTGATGCTCGTCTGATCCCGTCCTGCATGACCTCCGAAGTTTCAATAACCACAACTCGGGCCGGATCTCCCCGTGCCAACAATTCCCTTGACAGGCGGAGTGGATCGGGAATATAGGCGGCCGGGTAAAGAGCGAATCACCAAATCGAGGCAGGAGATTGGGGGCCGGTCCAACGGATTCCTGGCACGCGGGAAGGGGTGGTCTTCGGCGGGACGGCCGAGCAGGCCCTGCCGGACGGGAAAGGAGGTTGGGATGATGGGCGCCCTGGAACTCTTCGACGTCGCTGGCAGGGTCGCTGTCGTGACGGGCGGGTCCGGGGGGATCGGTTTCGCCATCAGCGGGGGCCTCGCCTCGGCGGGGGCGAGGGTGGTAATCGCCGACATCCTGGGCGACCAGGCCCGGCAGGCCGCAGAAACGGTCCGGGCAAGGGGAGGAAAGGCTTCGGCCGTCCCCGTGGACGTGACGAAGCGGGAGTCGGTCCAGCAGATGGTCTCGGCCGCCCTCGCGGAGTTCGGGAAGATCGACGTCCTGGTCAACTGCGCGGGAATCCTGCACAGGCGTCCCATCGAGGAGGTTCCCGACGAGGAATGGGACGCCATGATGAACGTCAACTTGCGCGGCATCTTCCTGTGCTGCCAGCTCGTCGGGCGCGAGATGATCGGGCGGCGACAGGGGAAGATCGTCAACATCTCCTCCAACATCGTGCAGCCCCTCCAGCCCCACCGGGGCGTATACGCCGTCACCAAGGCGGGGGTGTCCCAGCTCACGCGGGTGTTCGCTCTCGAGTGGGCGCGCTACCACGTCAACGTGAACGCCATCGCCCCCGCCCCCACGCTGACGGACCTCAACCGGAAATACTTTGAGGAACATCCGGAGGATCTCAGGCTCCGCATAGAGTCCATCCCCCTGGGGCGGATGGGCGACCCCCAGGACTACGTGGGGCCGGCGGTGTTCCTCGCTTCCCGGGCGTCGGATTTCATCACGGGCCAGACCTACTTCGTGGACGGAGGATCCAACCTGATCTGAGGCGGGTCGGGTCGGCCTCTCCGGCGAGGCGGAGCCCGATCCAGAGTGGATGCGTTCTTATCCCTGCCGCTTTCTAGCGTTCCAACCTTCTCGCCTTCCAGCCGTTCGCGTTAGTCCCTAACGCGGACGACGATCTCCACCTCGACCGGGATGTCCAAAGGCAACTGGTTGGTGCCAATCGCCGACCGCGCGTGCTGGCCCCGGTCGCCGTACAGCTTGATGAGCAATTCCGAGGCCCCGTTCATGACCCAGGGCTGCCGCGTGAAGCCATCCACGGAGGCCACGAAGCCCAGGAGCTTCACCACCTGCTCGACCTTGTCCAGGTCGCCGATCAGGCTCTTCACGCAGGCCAGGCAGTTGACGGTGCAGATCTGCGCGGCCTTATACCCCTGCTCCTCGGTCAGCTCCCGGCCGAGCTTCCCGGTGAACATCGGTTTGCCGTCCAGCGTGGGTCCCTGCCCCGCGGTGAAGACGAGATTGCCGCTCCGCACCGCGGGCACGTAGGCCGCGA
>Ga0315282_10016342_pt1 | contig 10854 bp, 9 predicted proteins | sample YL17G07_20_MG_FD_203693 | JGI IMG/M metagenome (GOLD analysis project Ga0315282, IMG submission 203693) | Sediment microbial communities from Yellowstone Lake, YNP, Wyoming, USA - YL17G07_20 | ecosystem: Environmental > Aquatic > Freshwater > Lake > Sediment | place: USA: Wyoming | collected...
AGATGGATTAAAATTTTAATGCATCAAGGTATTTTGAAATCCGGTCCTCCGCTCCGATAGGGATGAAATGAACCCCCTGGCAAACCTCCCTCAGCCCTTTCACCAGGTCACTCACAATTTCAATGCTGGCTTTCTCTTTGTCCGGGGCCTTCGCCAACTTCTCGATGATATGATTGGGAACCAGACCCGCCTTGACATGTTTGTTGAGGAAGAGACCCATCTCCGCCGACCTCACCAGGATCACTTCCGCAATCACCGGAATTCGAATTGGCCCCACCCGTTTCATAAATTGGTTGAAGGAATCGAGATCGAAGACCGGAGTGGTGAGAAAATATTGGGTTCCCAAACCAACCAGGTCCTCCATCTCTTTTAACTCCAGATCGGGCACCTTCTTCCCCCAGCTGCAGTCGACCCCTGAACCCACACAGAATTTGGGTTTGATGGGAATCTCTTTGCCCGAAACGTCGTGCCCCTCGCGAAGGCTCTCAATCACGGAAAAGAGTTTTCCTGAATCGACATGAAAAAACATGATCTCTTGGAGGCTATCTCCGGTAATGCGGTAATCTTCAGTAAAGGTGAGGATGTTTTCAATTCCTGACTCCGAGGCTCGCAGGAGGTGTTCCTGGAGATCAACCCGATTTTTCTCTCGACACGTGGTCTGGAGGATCGGCTCGAACTTCTCTTCCCTTAAGGCCCGACAAGTTCCCATCGTATCGGTCACCAATCCCTCAATCTTCAGTTCGGGAACCGTTAGTGCATCCACCCTTCCTCGAATTCGCTCCACATTTCGCATGAGTTCTTGAACACCCGTTCCGATGGGCGGTTGGATTTCTGAGGTCACCACAAATCTTTTCTTCTTTAAACTCTCTTCTAATTTCATCAGCCTTTCCTCCTATTGTAAAACAGACTAAGTTGCATTTCAAAAGCCGTCACTTCTTCAGTCCCAACAGTTTGGCCACCTCGAATTTCAATTGTTCAAGGGGAAGCGGTTTTGAGAAACAGGCATCGGCTCCGTACTCTTTCATCTGTTTGAAGGCCTCATCATCGAGATAGGCAGAGAGCACAATGATCTTGGTATCCCTCGTCTCAGAATTGGACTTGATCTTCTGACATACCTCATATCCGTTGATGTCAGGCATCATGATATCCAAGATTAAGAGGTCCGGTTTGAAATGGTTCACCTGAAGGCCTGCCTCAAAACCATCTGAGGCGGAGATCATCTCATAACCATACTCATCTTCTTCGAGGGCCTGAACAATCGTTTCAACAATGATCTTGTCATCATCCACGACAAGAATCTTCTTCTTCTCTTCTGCCTTTGGCTCTTCAGGCAGCGGCATTCCCTTCTCTTTAAGGAATTGATCCAGGTCCTCCTTCTTAATCCTGCGGTGTCCTCCCACAGTTTTGTAGGCTTTAATATAGCCTCCATCGATCCAGTTGATGATTGTTTTGGAAGAAACCTTACAATACTTACTAGCTTGAGATACGGTTAGAATTTCCATAATTTTCTCCTTTTATAATTAATCTAATAAATACCATATTTATAGTATTTATAGTAATTTCTATTACTACGGAATTTATAGTTTGTCAAGAGGAATTTTTAATTTTACGCATTTTTTATATAATATATTGATCTTGATAATAAATTTAATTGCGTGAACATAGGCGAAATGCTACATTTTGCTAACAAGGCCAGCTGATACAGACGTGTCAGGACATAAGAAATGAACGGAAGATGGAGAGTAATTCTTATTTTTTAGTTTTTTCTGATTTTTTGAGTTCGCAAAAACGGTATGGACTTCTACAGCCCGCGCTGAAGGACTAAAAAGATGAATTCAGAATCAAACAGAAGTTTATCCTACGCACCTTCAGACTTAACCGGTCTGAGGTAAGCGCCCCAATAACTCATTCCCACAAATACGGCACCACCGATAATGTTTCCGATCGTGACGGGAAGTAAATTCTTCCACAAAAAACTGATCCAACCTAAAGCATTTGGGTCTACACCTGGTACATTCGTTATGCCCGCTCCATTGATCAAAAATATCCCTGTGGGAATAAAGTACATGTTGGCGACGCTGTGCTCAAAGCCGATGGCGACGAATGCCATGATCGGAAAGAAAATGGCGAATATTTTCCCGATGATCTGGCGAGCGGCGAGGGCCATCCAGACGGCCAAGCAGACCAGCCAGTTGCAGCCGATCCCGCGCCAGAGCGCTTCGCCGAAGCTGAGGCTGACCTTGTTAAAGGCCACCTTCACAGCAGCAGCACCCAGAGCTCCGTCGCCAGTCTTCCAAAGTCCAGAGAAGTAGAAAAGGAGGGCTACAACAATTGATCCAATGAAATTGGCGAGATAAACAATCCCCCATCGTTTTGCCATCGCGCTGAAGGTGATTTCCCTCGACATGACACTTGAAACCATCAAGTTATTACCAGTGAACAACTCCGCTCCTGCAATCACGACAAGCATCAGACCAACGCTGAAAGCCGCCCCTCCCAAAATCTTTGTGAAGCCAAGGCCCCATTTGGCTGCCATGTCGAAGGTGACCGTCGTTGAAAGGAGACCTCCAAAACCAATATAGGACCCAGCCAAAATACCCAATACGAAAACAGTGAACCAAGGTGACGTGGCCTTTGAGACGCCCACGATTTGGGCGACCGTCTCTGCGATCGTCTTCGGTGCCTTGTCCTCCATCGCTGGCACTGGAAACTGCCAGGACTTCATGACCTTTTCGAATCGCCCGATGGCCTTTTTCTCTTCGGTCACCTTTCGCCTCACTGCCTTCTTGACCGCCTCGATAATTTCCTCAGGTCGGAAGGGTTTGGCGACGTAATCCATGGCTCCCCGCTTCATGGCCTCGGTCGCACGGCCCACTGTGGGATAACCGCTGATCATGACCACGGCGGAGTTTGGTGAACGCCGGTCGATCTCCTCCACCACATCCATTCCATCAAAACCCGGCATCATCCAGTCGACCAGAATCACATCGAAGGACAACTCTGAGACGAGTTTGAGACCTTCTTGAGGATTGGCGGTGGTCACGACATCGAACCCCTCTGCTTCAAATATTTTCCGGCAAGATCTCAAAACAATCTCTTCATCGTCGATAATGAGCATTTTCTCAGCCATCGTTTTCCCCCTTGGATAAAACTAATATTCTAAATTCGAAGCACCTGTCTGCGCGAAGTCCCGCCCTGCGGGACGAAGGCAGGCGAAATCTTCTCCTATCTCACCCCGCCCCTGTGGGGAAGGGTTTCTTTCCAGGAACCTTTTCAAGGACTTGGCGAACGGACTTCACCAACTCGTCAGGTCTAAATGGTTTTGGAATGAAGAGGTTGGCCCCCAGATTAAGCACATCGGCAATCGTCTCCGGAGTGGGATAACCGCTCATGATAATCACCGGTATCTCGGGCCAACCTTTCTTAATCTCTCGCATCAAATACATGCCGTCCCGTTTAGGCATCTTCACATCGATGAGCAAGAGATCAAAATCGTAATTCTTAATTGCCTCCAGCGCATCGTCCGCACTCGGTACAGTGGAGACCTCAAAACCCTCGGCTTCGAGGATACGTTTACAACTTTTTATTACGATTGCATCGTCATCAACTACCAATATTTTCATCTCCCGCCCCCTGCTCCTCTATGGGAAGCCAGACTTTAAAAGTGCTCCCTTTGCCAACCTTGCTCTGAACCCAGATGGTCCCTCCATGGCGTTCGACAATACCATATGAAACCGAGAGCCCTAAACCCGTTCCATGTCCAACCTCTTTGGTTGTAAAGAAAGGATCAAAAAGCTTACCGAGGTTTTCAGGAGGAATGCCACAACCTGTATCCGTACATAAAATTTCAATACCATTTTGACCAGGATGGCTAGTGGATACGCCCATACCACTCGTGACGGTGATACTTCCGCCTGGATCTGTGGCATCCAGGGCATTAATGACAATATTAAGTAACACACTTTGCATCTGATTTCTATCCAGGGTGATCATCGGGAGTCCTTCCCCTGGCTCAAAATGTAAGCTAACGCCTTTGATCAGGGCCTGGTTTTCGACGAGCGAAAGGGTGGATCGGACCACCCGATTTACGTCTGTGGGCTCACGATCCAATTCTGTCTGACGTGAGAAATCAAGCAGCCCTTTGACAATTTTCCGAACCCGCTCCGTCTCCTGGCCGATCGTCTCGAGGTCTGTGCGAACCTCCTCTGGAATGTCCTGCCGGCGAAGCAACATGTGGGTGAAGGTAAATATCCCGGTCAGAGGATTATTGATCTCATGGGCCACCCCGCCTGCAAGCTTGCCGATGCTCGCCTGTTTTTCTGATTGCAGAAGTTTTATCTCACTTTCCACCTTCTGGCGTTTGTCCCTTTCCTGGAGGGAAGTCAGCATTTGTTTGAAAGTTTTCTGGAGGACGCCCAGTTCACTTTTTGAGACCGGTCCGATCTCCGGAGAGAGGTTGCCTTGAGAGACTTGATTGCTTGCCTCGATGAGCTGTCTGACCGGCCGACTCATCTTGCTGGCAATGATATATCCTAATCCGAGGGCTAAGACCATTCCCGCTACGGTGATCATTATGAAAAGAGAGAGGGCCTTCCAGCGGACATCCGCATACTTTGCTTCCAATACTCCGACATAAAGCATGCCCATTCTTTGGCCGAAGATGTCCTCGATGGGCTCATAGGCAGTGATATACCAATCATTCACAACGAAAGCACGGTCCACCCACTTCTTGCCATCCGTCAGGACGTGCTTGGTAACCTCTTCAGAGGCTACGGTTCCAATCGCTCGACTTCCGTCGGGTGAAAGGACATTCGTGGAGATACGAATATCCTTAAAAAAGATAGTGGCGGTGCCTATGCTTTGGCCTTTATAAATCTCGTGTTGGAAAACAGTGTCCCTCACCCGGTCCACAATCTCTTGACTCCGGTTCAGGAGAACTCCCCCATAAAGAACGCCCAGGAAATTGCCCGAGTCGAAGACCGGGACAGCGGCAGCAAGAGCCATTCCGGACAGTTCTTCGCTCTCAGGCCTCGGAGTGGCCCTCTTGGTGGGAAGCAGCTTGATTCTGGCCCGATTGGCAAGTTCAGGATTCTCTGCAAATAAAAACTCATTGCTCAGGGCTACTGTCCCTGCGACAGCGATGCGTTGCTGGAGTGCTGAGGTGGCAACGGGGTTTGAAGGACTATTTTCTTTCGGTATTGAATTGGGTCCGATACGGCACAGCGTCTTTCCTTCTTTGGTGACAATCCCCACGAAATCCAGGTCAGTTTGCTGTGCGATATTTGTCAACAAAGGGATAATTTTACGGGTATCCTGTCTCTCAAGGGCCGATCGGAATACCGGTCCTAACGTGGTGATATTGAGGGCCACTTTCACTCCTTTGATACGGCTGAGATAGATCTCCCGTGCGGCATTGAGGTCCAACCGGACGCGATTCGTTGCTTCATTGAGCACGGCTTTGTAAAGGAGCTGCCCTCCGACTAAAAGAGCCACCCCGCATACAAGGAAGGAAATGCCAAGAAAACTGAGGATGAGTTTAGATCGAGTGGAGTAAAACACAGTGCTCCCGAGGCCCGTAAGATCGTGAGGGCCGTTCTGTTACGGAGTTGTGAGAAACTGACAGTAAACCATTTGGATTATACCAGTTATCCAGATATTTTTAAACCCCTTTTTAAATAACCATAATCCCTAATCGTCATGCTGAAAAAATTTCAGCATGACAGGCATATCCCTAAGGTTTTTAATTTTGATTACGGATTATGGAAATAACCGAAAGGATTTGTGTTAAAATTTGATAGAAAAAAAAGGGAGGGTATGATAAAAAGGGGTTAACCCATCGACTCCCCAACCTAAGGGCTGGGGCTTGCTCAGGGTAGACCCTGAGGGGCGCTTCTTTAATCCTCCTTCAGAGGCGGGGCTTGGCGCCCCCGAACGGGTCAATACACCTCGAGGAGTTCAGTATGAAAAAAAAGAGAGGGATAGGCTTTATTGGAACAGGCAACATGGCTGAGGCATTAATCGCTGGTCTGCTGAAAGCCAAATTTACAGCCCCTGGGCAGATCATGGCTTTCGATGCGGACGGGAGGAGACTCCGGTTCATTCAGAAAAAGTACGGGATCAAGAAGGCTTCTGACAACAACCAACTCTCTTCACAGTGCGACCCTCTTATTTTTTGCGTCAAACCGCAATCGATGAAGGAGGTCATCGAAGAGATGGCCGATTCTTTAGATCCCTCCAAGCTCCTCATCTCGATCGCTGCCGGAGTGCCTCTCTATACGATCGAAACTTACGCTCGTAAACAGCTTCGGTTGATCAGGGCCATGCCCAACATCAATGTCCTCGTCCAGGAAGGTGCCTCCGCCATCGCTCCCGGAAGTCTTGCCACTGAGGAGGACCTTAAATTGGCCAAGGCCATCTTCGATTGCGTCGGGAGATCGATCATCATCCGTGAACCTCTGATGGATGCGGTCACCGGCCTAAGCGGAAGCGGTCCCGCTTATGTCCTTTTGATCATTGAAGCCTTAACCGATGCGGGCGTCCATTTGGGGATGACCCGGCCTCAGGCCCTCACGTTAGTCGCCCAGACGGTGATGGGCTCTGTGAAACTCCTTTCCGATACGGGAGAACATCCCGCCCTGCTCCGGGAAAAGGTGACCTCTCCCGGCGGAACCACGGCTGCCGGACTGTATAAACTCGAAGAAGGAGGCTTACGGAAAATATTGATCGATGCGGTGATCGCGGCCAGCCAAAGGTCCAAAGAGTTGGGAGATAAGCTGAAACAATAAAGGGAGAGGTTCGGGCCATGTTTTCTTCCGAAGGGGGAATGAGAGGATTATATAAATAGTACAACTTTTGCGCTTTGAAAAGTCTCTTAGGACGTCATTCCCGCGCAGGCGGGAATCCAGACTTGTCCCAGTGAAAACAGGGAACCAGTAGAAAACCCCTGGATTCCTGCTGGAGTTTATCCCGATGAAAATCGGGGCAGGAATGACAAACCCAGGAGAGGCTTTATTCAGTATATTTTTGAAAAGGCTAAGGTATTGCCACCGGTAGAATCTCGACAAACCATTGGGGTTGTGTTAGGGAACATCAGGAGCCACAAGGCATCATGTTCCGATATATTGTCATAGAAGGTCCGATCGGTGTCGGAAAAACAAGTCTGGCGAAACTTTTGGCAAAGGAGTTCAATGCCCGATGTATTTTAGAAAACGTCGGGGATAACCCTTTCCTCCCTCATTTTTATGAAGACCGCAAAAAATATGCCTTTCAGGCCCAGATCTTCTTCTTGCTGAACCGGTTTCAACAGCAGAGGGAAATCGCCCAGCTCGACCTGTTCAATCAAATCACCCTTTGTGACTACCTCTTCGATAAAGACCGAGTATTCGCCTCCATCAATTTGGATGACCATGAGCTCGCCCTTTACGAACAGGTCTTCCACCTCCTCAACGTACAGATCTCTTCCCCGGACCTGGTCATTTTCTTAGAGGCTAAACCGGAGGTGCTGCTTCATCGGATCAAATCGAGAAATGTCTCTTATGAGAGGGAGATTGATATAGAGTATCTTAAGACATTGACGGAAGCCTACAATTATTATTTTTTCCACTATGATCAAAGTCCCCTTTTAGTCGTCGATACGAGTGAGATTGATTTCGTAAGCCGAAGACAAGACCTCGACCAATTGCTTCGGGAGATCAAACAGATGAAGAAGGGGACATGGTATTTCATTCCGATGAGGTCCAAATAATCTATTCCGGTCTGAAGAAAATGGAAATTATCAGAACAGTCAACGAGATGAAAGAATTTTCTTCCCGATCCAGAAAGGCTGGGAAGACCATTGCCTTTGTTCCCACGATGGGGTACTTCCATGAAGGCCACCTCAGCCTCATGCGGGAGGCCCGAAAAAGGGGGGATCTTCTGATCATCAGTCTTTTCGTCAATCCCACCCAATTTGGGCCAAACGAGGATTTAAAAAATTATCCCCGGGATTTTGAAAGGGACAGAAAGATGGCAGAGGAAGTGGGGGTCGATATCCTCTTCGCTCCAGAGGCAATCGACATGTATCCACCAAGCCATCAAACCATCGTTCGCGTGGAGAAGGTGACCCAGAATCTTTGCGGAAGGTCGAGGCCGACCCACTTCCAGGGCGTTACCACAGTGGTCTTGATGCTCTTCGAGATGGTGATGCCCCATGTGGCGATCTTCGGGGAGAAAGACTACCAGCAACTGGCCACGATTCAACAAATGGTCAGAGATCTCCATCTGAGCGTAGAGGTGTTGGGGATGCAGACGGTCCGGGAGGCGGACGGTTTGGCCATGAGCTCACGAAACAAGTACCTCCAGCCCGAAGAGAGGAAAGCCGCGCGGTCTCTGTACCGTTCGCTGCAAAAGGTAAAGGAACTTCTTCAAAAGGGGGAGCGAAAGGCGGATCGAATCCTCCACGAGGTGAACGGGATCCTTCAATCCGAACCCTTAGTCAGGATCGACTATGTTCAAATCTGCGATGCTCACACATTACAGGATGTCGACCGGGTAGAAGGGGATGTGGTCGTTGCCTTAGCCGCTTATTTGGGGAAGACGAGATTGATTGACAATCTCGTCTTTCGAAACCTTTAAGAAGCAAGCCATCTCATCATTGAAAAAATTTATTGAGAGGCTAGTGTAGTGAATCTAACACTTCTTTACATAAATTCCGAGGCCGTCATTCGCGCCCCGTATCAAGTACGGGGTAAACTCCGGCGGGAATCCAGCCCAAAAACACTGGATTCCGGGTCAAGCCCGGAATGACAAATAAAGGAAAGACATTTCTGAATCGCTATCCTAGCTCTCCGAAGCGGGTTTTTCTAAATCTTCCCGGGGTGTTTCCTTCGCAGGCGCTTTTTCGGGTTTTTTCTTTTCAGCCTCCTTTACGGCACCAGCTGGCGACTCCATGAGTCTTTTGGCGCGGAGCCTTCTCTTTTCCTTGTTCCGCTTTCTTCTCCTTGCCAGTTCCCGATCTTTTTCTCGTCTCGGCATGCTTTCCTCCTTATCTAAGATAGTTCGCAGTCATTAGTTCGGCGTTCGGAGTATATTGTCTTGAAACTCCGAACTCTGAACTCCGAACTCAGAACTTTGACTGAGGGGGCAATCGACATAGACGGCTGATCTCTTCTATCGCCCGATGGGTCAGGGGAACGGCATCGGAATCCTTCTCCGCAAAGAGGGGAGAGCCGATGCACACTTCCACCCGCCTTCTCCATCCCGACCTCCCTCCATATCGAATCCCCACGGGGATAAAGGGAATGGAATATCCCAGTTCCGACTGGAATCTTAAGATCATCTCAAGGAGCCGGCTTTTTCCTGAACCCACTCCGTTTCGAACGTAAGTTCCTTCCGGAAAAATGACGATCTTCTCGCCCGCTCTCAACAAGGAGACAAGGGCCTTAAAAGAATCTAAGGTTCGAATGGATTGTTTCCGATCCACAGGGAGGCCGCCCAAAAAGGAGAGGTAGTCTCGAACCAACGGATATTTGAAGAGCTCCTTCTTGGCCACAAAGTAAAGCAAGGGCTTGAAGGCAAGACTGACGATCGGAATATCGGTCCAGTATTGATGCTTGGGAAGAATGATCATCGGTCCACGATCAGGAAGCGTCGTTTTCCACTCGGTCTCGATCCGGTAAAAAATGGAAAAGACCACTTGGGCTAACCTTTTGGTCACAGAATAGACAAGAGAGTTTCTTTTCATTGCCAAAAGTTAATGTCAAATGTGAAGCTCCCCGGCCACAGGCCGGGGCTTCCCGGAAAGGAGATATCGTTTTAATTGTGCCCCTTCCTGCCTGCCGTAGGCAGGAACCCCGCCTATCCCGCTTTGGCGGGACGGGGCACTTGCCGGTCAAAATCCAAATGCCAACTGAAATCTAGAAATCTAAATGTCAAATTCCAAATTTAACCTCAGTCATTTGGATTTATATGGGAAAGACCCTAATTATCCCCCTCTCCCCTTGGCGCCTGCCTGCGCGAAGCCGCTTCGGCGAAGGCAGGGGAGAGGGTAAGGGTGAGGGGGAACATCTCTTGCCCACCCCCACCTCAATCCTCCCCCGTCAAAGGGGAGGATGATGTCTGGTAATTTTCATGGTTAGTGGGTGGCCAATTGGCCTTGAAAATAATAATAATTTATTTGAACTTGGAAATTTGTCATTTGAAATTCCCATTTGGGGGTTAGTACGAATCTAAAAGGTCTTCTTTGGGAACCTCCGGAACCACTTCTAACTTCGTCCATGCCTCCTTCGCCCGTTTGGCAGCATTCATCCCTGCCCTCAAAGCGTCGCGGTTCAATTTCTCTGTGCCTTTGGGCACCCGCGCCAATACCGCAGACTCAACGGCTTTTGCAGAGACGATGGGACTTAGTTGGGAAAGGGCTCCCAGGGCAATGATGTTTGCGACGACCTCCCTTTTGAACTTCTCCCTGGCAATACGTGTAAAGGGAACCTGGAAGGCCTTCGGAGTGGGGATCTGGGTGACGAAGGTAGAATCCACGATGAGCAAACCATCCGGCTTGAGATCTGGGTAAAACTCATCGCAGGATTTTTGGTTCATCGCCAAGAGGAGGTCAAGGCTCATCGCTTTGGGATAATCGATCTCTTCATCGCTAACGATGACCTCGGATTTGCTGGATCCCCCTCTGGCCTCCGGCCCGTAACTCTGAGTCTGTGCCACATACTTTCCGTCGTAGATTCCGATCGCCTCCGCCAGGATGATCCCCATCAGAATCAATCCCTGGCCTCCGGAACCGCTCAAGCGGATCTCATATCGAGAACCCATCTTTTTTTTCTCCCAAAAAATTTCTGTCAGGGCTTGGTCAGCCTGCACTTCCGTGGA
>Ga0315282_10016344_pt1 | contig 10853 bp, 13 predicted proteins | sample YL17G07_20_MG_FD_203693 | JGI IMG/M metagenome (GOLD analysis project Ga0315282, IMG submission 203693) | Sediment microbial communities from Yellowstone Lake, YNP, Wyoming, USA - YL17G07_20 | ecosystem: Environmental > Aquatic > Freshwater > Lake > Sediment | place: USA: Wyoming | collected...
AGCTTCCTAAATAACTGTTCAAGCTGAAGATTCTTCAAGTACTTTTCTAGGCTGGTTGATATTTTAACCCTGTCCTGCATTGGTTTGTTAGCGTAAGAGCCTCGGGCGGGATTTGAACCCGCGACCACCGCCTTACCAAGGCGATGCCCCACCAGGCTAGGCTACCGAGGCTTGTGTTATTTTGATAATTGGGAAGAGATTTAAGGATTTTTAGGTCAACGTTCTTTAGGTCAATTAGGTCAATGTTAGCTGTTTCATTCTGTTTGAGAATGCCTTGTACATATTGAAAACTTTGCTTGTGGTATTGAAACTTCAGCTTACCATCAACTATGCCAACATAATGTCTAACCCTATAGTAGTTTTTGCCAATATGTTGCAAGTATCCCATTTTTCCACATACTTCACAGACAATCTTCATCCCAACATTCACCTCCTTAGGTTCTGTTAGGCTCTTGGGTCAATGTTAAGAAATATAAAAAGACCATCCAGAGTTTTGTTATAATGCCTTATGCTTTATTTTTTCCATCAGAACTTGAATGTGCTTTACCATGCTTTTTGAACCTAACAAACTGGCAAACAATATACTCTATGAAAACTGGAAACAGCCTAGTGATAACACTCTTGCCTAGGATAAAATTCAAAAACAAAACCAGAGTTCAGAAGAATGAAGAGTGATTATAATAATTAGTAAGTTGGTATGTCTGTTCTATGTTGAGTCTCCATCATTTTTCCATCAAAGGTCTTTCAATAATTAGTGTATCTACACATGGACTAGTAATAATATAATATATCTTCTGATCAGAACAATACAGATCTAAAAGGATTGCAGCAGGTTGAATAGCTTGAGTGAGCTAGAGTTGGTCACTCCAGTTGAGTATCAAAAATCAAGAATAGTTAGATACTATGGTTTCAAGCTGGAACCTTTTGATGCAGACAAGCTTAGGGAAATCATTGGTAGCAGGATGTTAGTTGCAAGATTTCCAGAGATTTACGAAGAATCTGGAATGCTATTCTATCAATATCCAGAAAAGCCACTAATTATCATCAAAAATGGTCAATTCTTTACGACTAAGGAAACTTGGAATGGTAGAAAATTCTCTCATAGACAAATCATGCATCAGGCTTCAATACTGCTGAGAATATTGCACAGCAACAAATTAGCTTCTTACAATAGAAAAGCTATCCCCAAGAAAAGGTTTACACCTTATAAATGGAGGAAGAAGAAGACTTAACATTCTTATTCCAATGTTCACATCATGAGACTCATCAAATCAGAGGTAGAATCTTCGAGTCAGCTATTCTAGAATACTCCTCTCTGAATATCTGCACTTATTCTGACTTAGGTCTACCACCAGGGAATCTAAGATTCCTTCATTGGTTGCTTAGTCTTTGTTATGTATCTAGGTCATGTAAGCTGTTACTAGACAGAAGCAGTCTGCAGCATGATCTCCTATTTCTCCTCACTGAATACACTAAATTCACTACTTATTTAGATTTCAATGTGTGTTGATAATCCATTCAAAGACTTCTTTCTCAACCATGAATAGAGGCAAAGTTTTCTTATTCCCACCAATCAGTCTTCATATTGTTAAACCATTCTTCGGAAAAATAGTAGATAGGAGCCTTTTTCCTTTCTCCACTTATCCATGTCCATCCCTCATAAGTTTCGTATGGTTTCTTCAAAAGCTCTCTGAAACTCTTCCATAACCACTTTCTTTCCTTGATGGGTATTTCTTTTTCTTTTTTCGAGTTCCTAGTTTTCTCAATGACATAGACAACTGGAATGCCAGTTAATTTCTCATAATTTATGTAATGCATTACTCTATATTCTTCAATTCCATAAGCCCCGTGCTCGGTAGGATATTTGGATTTGACTTCTGCATTAAAGACCTTATTGTCTGGAGGAGTAACATCAACATCTCCAATAACTATGGTCTTACCTTGGACGATTTTGATTGCTGCACCCTTCTTCGCTTTCGGTTGAAGACGTACAGCTTTGAAACCATTGTTTCGCATGATTTCACAAAATCGTTCCTCAGCATCTGCTCCTTTCAATCGGTCTCCATCAATATCAATGCATCTTCTATCTTTATCGCCTACCATAACCAAGCACCTTCCAAATTTCTATAGATTCACCAACTATTTATAAGATGTGCGACTAATAATGAAAATAGGTTAAGAGTGGTCATACTTGGTTCAAGAGATTAAGACTAAAATGCAAAAGGCTGAGGAAAAGCTACGAGAGAAGCCTAACGATTTAGAGCCAAAGAAATGGCGTGAGTACGAGAAGGAGGGACTTCAATTTTTTTCTGTCTGGGATACTCCAGAAAGAGACCCTCTTGGATGGACATTGAAAACTATTCATGGTAGCTGTCCCGTTGAAATTCCTAGACAATGTATTTGGCGATTTTCTAAAGAAGGTGAAACGGTCCTTGACCCGTTTGTTGCAAGCGGGACAACACTTGTGGCATGTGCAAGAATGAAAAGGAACGGAATAGGCATTGAAATAAATCCAAATATCGCAAAAGTTGCAAGAGAAAATCTTTCTATGCGTCTTGACCCAGAGCTTAACGGATGGATGCAAAAACAACGTCTCATTATTGGAGATTCCCGAAACCTAAAGGACTTGGAAATTGAAGATGAATCTGTTGATCTGGTTTTTTCACATCCACCTTATTGGAATCTGATTAGTTATAGTCAAGAACACGGGTCTGTAAAAGGTGACTTGTCAACCGCCCCCACTTTAGAAGAGTTTCTCGAAGGAATGAATCAGAATTTTAGTGAAGTTAAACGGGTTCTCAAATCTGGAAGGTTTTACTGTGTTTTGATAGGTGAATCTTTCATGAAAGGGGGAAAAGTGGTTTCTCTTGACTACTACTTGACCGATTTAGCATTGAAAATGGGATTTGAGTTTTATGCGAAACTCGTCAAATATACTAGGCTCGCAACTTCCAGAATGAATTTCATTAACACCATGAAGTATCGCTCTCTAAGGTCTAATTTCTTTATTTGCATTCATGACTATGTTTTAGTCTTTAGGAAACCTAAAGGGTTGGTAGAATGGAACACGATGAAGTAATTGAAGCATGCACAAGTTGGTTCAAGTCTAACTCTCAAGTGACCCTTATTTCAAAAGGATACGGCAAGGCTTTTCCTAACCCCGATGTCAGAGCACAGTATCAAAACAATAAAATCGCTTTTGTTGAATGTAAACCAAGTGATGCGGGTGGTAGAGAATACTTAACGGGTTTAGGTCAATCGCTTGCATATCTGACTCTTGCGGATTTTTCATATTTAGCATTACCAGAGAAAGAAATGGAAGAATATGAACAATACTTCTGGATAGATAAAGTGGGCCTGTTGTCAGTAGGAGACAACATGACCGTTCAACTTCGCAGAGATGCCTTACAGTCAGAAGTCTTGATTACAAGAGAAGAACCGAGAGTAAGGGGTTACGGATATTATAGAGACCTTAAACCCCATGAAATACATGCTATTCTCAAAGCAATTGAAAGAAAAAGAGTAAGACAGAGAACGATGAACACTCAGCAAGTAAAAGACGCAATGTGGGAACAAGTATGCAGAATGAGAGATATACAAAGTCAGAGACAAAAGAACGCATGGATTTTAAATATGAGTCTCTTGCTGAGAGACCTTCAACTGATTAACCCTAACGATTATTCTCTAACAAGCGATGGAATTAGACTTTTGCAACTTGGAGAGCTTAATGACAAACAACCTTTCATGAACGAATTGGCTAAACTGTTTTTGATTAATGCTAACTATCTTGACATTGTAACCATCATTCAGAGTTTGAACGATAAGTATTCTGGGTTTTCTTCAGTCGTTGAGTTTAAGAACCACTTAATTAATGAGATAATAAATCAGAAATTGGCAACTTCAAACACTAATGTCATGAGAGATTTGCAAGATATTCCCAGAATCCTAAGAGACTTGAACATAATCAGTGATTGGATGAGGATGGGACTTGTTAATCGTTACATCATTAACTGGAAGTATATTCTCTCGGTAACGTGAACTCATGAAAAGAAATCAGAATGAAATGTTCTAGTTGCGGTCATTGGAATCGTGTTCCAGTAAACAAGATTTTCATTGAACAGCCTTCTACTGAACCTAAAGTTAGGGTTCTGATTCCGTTTTATGAACCGATAAAGGTTGAATTATGTAAGAAATGCGGAAAAGTTATAGCTGAACCTAAAGAACTGATTAGAATTAGGAAATCTATCCCCATATCATCTTAAAATCCTCAGAGAAATTCTTCCATGTCTTTTCATGAATGGCGTAGGGTTTAATCGAAACCTTTCCAGAGATTTTTTCAAAAACCCACATAGTGAATTTCTTTGGGTCTAAGGGTATGTGCTCTTCACCTCGCCTATGGCTTGGCTGTCCAATATCATGCCAGATTGGTAATAGAATATTGCAGGAGTGCGTTGAGAATATTACTTGTTTGTTATGGTTGTTTACAGCATCATTTATCATGTCAACAATTACCTCTTGACTTTTGGGGTGAAGGAATACCTCAGGCTCTTCTATTATCACAGTTGAACCTTCTGGCGAGAAAACAACTGCCGACACGATAGCTGCTGCACTTTGAAATCCAGACCCTTGAAGACTTACATTGACATCTGTATCCCCGAATAAAGTCTCCAAGAAAGCTTGATTTCCTCTAATTGGTGTTTTGAGTTCAGACATGTCTGGGTCTATCTTTCTCAACCATGATTCTGCTGTATTCCATTTCTTGTCTCTGCTAGTCCATCTCTCAAGTAGATAGTTAATAACATTTGAGCCGTTTGGATTCAATGGTTGAAACTGTCCTGCAGTGTGTTGTACACTGGATTGATATGGAACAAGAGACCGATTTGGACGAAGACACCATATCCTTTTGACACGTTCCACAAATGGTTGGGCATAAGGACCAATTTGTGCTTTATTTGCCATTAAGCTAACTCTGCCGTCTCGGTCACATTCGTAATCAAAAGTAAATTCCTGGTCCTTTTCCTTTAGTGTGAAGGATACTTCGATGCTCTTTTTTTGGTCATGGGAGTTCACAGCTGCTTCGAAATCATGAAGACTGAAGAACTCAGTATCCCAATTCAAACTGCCTGTAACTAGATAATATCTGGCAAGATTCATTCCAGCAAGAATCATACTTTTTCCTGAATTGTTGGGTCCAGCAAGTAATGTCTCTTCAGTAAAATCTACCTTGTAGATTTGGTCATCGAAGCAACCTAGATTCTTTACAGTAATTTGTGTAAGCATAATTCTATGTATTGTACAATAACTAATCAATTTATCGGTTTGACATGAGTAATGGAACTTGTTGGCTCTAAAATAAGATAGGTAGTAAATGCAAAAGGGTTATAGCTAAACCAAAAGAACTAATTAGAATAATAAAAAGAAGGAATAAGCTATAAGTGAAATAGGACTTGTTTTGTCATGGATTCTTCAATTGATAGGCTTGCTCATTATTCTTTGGAGCAATCTAAGATTTTTTTACAAGGCACGCACAGGAAAATTCCACAGTGTAAAAAAAGAGTTTGTTGCAAAAACAACCATTCAAATTGGCATGGATGACGAAAAACTCCTGAAAGCTGATGCAGATGAAGCAATAAAGAAATTCAACATTGCTAACCTGTTATACACAAATTACCGAGACTCAGCGATTGGTATCTTATTTACATTGGTAGGTGTGATAGTTGGAGCAGCCACCATATTCATTTGACTGTTAGAGTTGAGTACCTAAATAAAAAGAGATGAAGGAATGGATATAATTCTTACTACTTTCTCTTTCTAAAGAGTTTAAGGTTATCCATATCACAGACAAACTCATATCCAGCTTCTATAAGGGCTTTAGCCTCTTCCACATTCTTAGCTACTTTATAGACATACTCTTCAGAACCAAAGTTTACTAGATGGGTGTAGACCAGAGTATTATTAAATGATAAATTCTTATAGACCTCTTGAATCTAGTCGTTTCTAGAAGAGTATTCATTCCATCTTCTCAAACTCTAAGAAATAGTTTGGAAATATAAATGGCTTATTGAATTAAGGAAAGAAGTAAAACTTGCTTATGAAACTTTTATTTAGCCAGTAGCTGAACCAGAATAGAGGAATATCAACTAAGATGAGGTGAAGAGTTGACCAAGCAGCATTCTATTTCAATTGAAGCTGAAAAGAAACTAAAGGAAAAAGGTAAGCTAAAGGATGTTGAACAAAAATTCCATGAAAAAATAGAAGAGCTGAAGAAGAAAAAATACGTTGTTGAGAAACAACCATGGTCTGAACCCCCTACAAAGATAAAACGTAAGATAGGACGCTTGCTTACTCTGAGGCAATCAAACTTTCCCTTTAAGATGTTTGTGCTCCAAGAGGTTTTTCTTGAAGAAGGAAAAGAACCAGAGATAAGACTAGGATATTACATAGTTTCACCCAAAACACTTACTGAGAAAGGAGAATTACGTCTGGTATGGGGACAATACAATCCAAACATTCCAAAGAAGGATTTTATTCATTTAATTAGAATGGCACAAGAAGAAGGAATAATAGATAAGGATTTCTAAAAATATGGCCAGTTCCAGCAATGTAAGTATCATACTCAAGAGTACAAATAAGTAGATTTAGTCAATTGGAGTTAGAATCTCTAAGATCTGTTTTCAGATGTTTTATGGAAAAGAATCTAAGATTTTTCCTGGAAAATTAGAAAAAGAAGAGTTGATAGCTAGGTTTTCTGTCTTAATCTAAATTTCCTTCTTCCTATGATTACCACAATAGCTGTAATAACCATAGCTATTAGTAGAATTGTGGGTGATGGAAACTCTGGTACTATTTCTTCAGGAAGAACTGATACTAATGGCGGGTTACTTAGTGTAGTTGCAGTTTTGTTTATTTCTGAGTATCCATTTGAACCATCAGCATACCAGTATATCTTACAGGCTAAGGGTTGATTATATGGATCAAGTGTTTGTTCAGTAGCATAGTCAAAAAACATTAGTCTATCATAGGCATGTGATTCTTTTGCTGAGAAATAATACATGTAAGTTGTATTAATGTTAAATCCTATTGCTCCAAATACATATCCATTTAAGCTATTTCTGTAAGCCATCCAACCAGGATTGATTGAGGAATTGTACAACATGTTCCACATGGGGTCGCTAGGAGGACCGTTTGTGTTTAATCCATCAATTATATTCTCTTCTGGTCCACCCTGATACCTTGCATAATCCCATGATGTACTTTCCATTTGAAGTCTATCTGCTTGGACTGTTTCGACAAAGTTATAGCCTTTGTACACTCTTAAAGTAACATCTTGAAAAACAATGTCCACATAAATTGGGGTTCTAACATAGCTTTGATAATCACCAAGTCCATATGACCTTTCAACAAAATTTCCCATGTCCATAAGATATCTTCCTATACCTCCCACCCACATATCAAAATCAGTAATTAAGTCTTCGTTTTCTTCAAATATTCCATCATTGTCAAAGTCCAATCTAAAATCTGTCCATAGAACTACTGGGTTATTGTCTATATAGACTAGATTTCCTCCTACAATATACCATCCTGGCTGTACACCCCATGCAACGTAATTCCATCCGATGAAGATTCTATCGTCAATAGTTGCATTTCCTTCTTGTTGTCCTTCAGAAATGACTAATGGAACCAATGGATAATTTGGTGAAGTAGCATTTTCGTTTCCATAATAAATATAGATGCTCTTAGTAGATAATGATGTAAGGTTAATTTCAAACATCACTGTTGCCCAAGTAGAATTTATCCCAGTTATGCAGTATAGTATTTCAGTATCATTTTCTATAATCCGTATGTCTCTTCCTTCAGCTTGCACATGCCCATCATGCATAAAAGATGCTTCAATTGGAAAGTTGATAAGAGAATAACCGCTATTTTCCGTAATGTTAACTTGCCTTCTATATGTCCAATTGGGATTCCACCAGTTATCTTCGGTGCTTGCTGCTGGTTTAACATTAATTAACAAAGCCAACATGCCAAACACAAGTAGCATAAACATTACTGCAGAAACCATTTTCTTCAACATTTCTATTTCTTCTCCTTTAACCAATGTTATAGTTTGATTCCAAAAATAGGCTTTACGGATAAATCTTCTATTGTTATTGGAGTATGTTATTGTGTTAGAGTATGAGAGGGTGTCTATAATCTATAGAAATATGCTAATCATTAAACGATATTTGTTAGCTAGCTATTAACTTGGTTTAGAAGCACATGGATTGTTCCATATGGAACATTGTACTTGCTTATAGAAGATTTCTTCAAAAGACAAATAGCCTAAGTGAATGTAATATTATTAGTGTGTTTTAGAGGAGAAGGGGAGGTGATATGTATGGTAACAAGAAAGGATTTGATAATTGCTATACTGTCTACTTTCTGTCTAACATCTACATTGTTTATGATAGTGCCTACAAGAAGTCAGACCACATATCCGTATGATCCCTGGGAAGACCTTAACGATGATGGAAAAATAGATCTATATGACGCTGTAATGCTGCTAAACAAATATGGCACAAAGGGAACACCAATAAACAAAACAGCCTTATTACTTAATCTTCAACAAAGAGTAGAAGCTTTGGAAACGAGAACACCCAAAAAAGGCTACGTTTCCATTTCACCAGCAGCATTTACACCTCAAAGCAACACACAAACCTATTACAAATACTCAAGTTATCTAAGAGGTCAAGGTTCGTTTAATACAGGTGTTCAGTTGCCGAATGGAGCTACTTTAATAAAAATGACTGTTCTCTTAATCGATGGTTCAAATAATGGTAGGGTAGAAGTTTTGCTAATGGGGTTCAACATCACTGAAAGGTATCCTTTAACTATTCCCATGGCAAGTGTAGCAACAACTGATTTAGGACAACCTGGAGAGGTATTATTGTATGATGACACAATTGCTGATGCTGTGGTTGATAATAAAAACTGTGAATATGCTCTTTATGCATGGTTTACTAGAGATGATATTAGTCTATACATACAAAGCGTTGTGCTAGAATATGAATATCCACAATAAAACAACTATCTACTTTTTTTACATTCTTTCTATGGGAGTCTTTAGAATGTTTGTGAATTCGAAAATGGAAAAGGAATTGAAGAAAACTTGGTAATAGTCAATAAAAGAAATCTAGGTAGATCAGAATCTTGCATGATAATCAACCAAAAATATTATAATCGAAAGTGGTAGGAACAATTATCAACTGGAAAGATAGATAAATGGAACCAAACAATTCTGATGAAGATATTTCGAAACTCTGTGCTTTGCTTGATTTCTACTCTAGTAGAGCAGTGGCTCATGCAAGTTTTTTTGTTTCTTCTATCTTTGGTCTTATCACTTTTTTAGCTATAGTACAGATGCTAGCAGAGAAGAATGTATTACTTTATGAATTATCGACAATAGCTTTTCTAGGTTTCTCATATATGGGATTTTATACCTTGATTAGGTTTGGGTATTATGCCTCTTTGTCGCAAGGCATAATTAATAGCTTGAAAATTGATGAGTTATTAAACAAAGATACAAAGCTTAGCGATTTTTTCAAAAGACAGAACAATTTTCAAAGGAACTTATTACTCACACTAATTATTAGAAAATATCAAAAATATGAAACACTTATTATTGGTTTTTCTTACTGGGTCGTTATCATTTTCCTTGGTTGGTTTTTTTATTCAAACTTGGGATTAACATATTTTGAAATTTCTATTATAGGAATACTTCTCGCTAATGCTTTAGTACTATACAACGAAGCTAAACAAATTTTCCATAAGGTAATTAAAAAAAAGCTAATTAGATACTTACAGTTTGTTCTAAGTCTTTTAATGCTTTGAATATTCTGTCTCTCAATTCTGATAGTTTGGGACTCCAGTAGTGTTTAATGAATATTGATGGTGGTATTCTGCCCTGACATAAGTTAATCTCTGCTTCTAAGATTCCATGTTGTAATAGATAGGTTCCAAAGTAATCTCTCAATTCATTGATTCTAATTTTCTGGCTATTTCTAAATAGCCTTTTTCTAATCATTTCGTATGTGACCTTTTTACTATTGCATATTTGCTTTAGTAATTCCTCTGGAATGAATGAGATAAAGCAATTCTTTGTTCGTCTAATGAATTCTTTAGGATACTTGAAGTGTAGTAAACAGTCAAGATTCTTGTCATAATATTCATCCAATAATCCTTTGTTGTTTAATTCAATGATCCTATTGAAACTTAAGATAGCTTCAGACTTACGAAGTCCTGAATATAATAGAAATTTTAGTAAAATTTTCTCATTATCTCTAACATTAGATATTGCTGTTCTATACCATTCTAAGATATCATTACCATTACTGTTTGTATTGAATATTCTTAAAAAGCTACTAAAGGAATCAGATCTTATCCATTTGATACCATGTTGCTTAAGTTTAGACTTAAAATCTTCATAGATTCCTAAATATTTGCTAAGGCATATCAATGCTTTAATTACATGGTCTCTAATGTTTGGAGATAATGAATCTAACTCTCTAAGGTCTCCAGATATCATGTTTGAATGCTTTTTACAGTAATTAAAGATGTTACAAGCATAAGTCTTAGAGTATTTGTTGAATAACCAAGATCTAAAATTAGAAGCATTAAAATCATTCCTTACCAAGGCGATGCCCCACCAGGCTAGGCTACCGAGGCGCACGCACACATATTAGTGATGAAACAGTTTTTTATGCTTTAAGGATTCCTGAGGCTCAAACATTAAATGGCATAGAAGAGAGCGCCAATGACCATTCAAGGATAGGAAGTTACAGCTATTTTGGTGAACGCCAGATTTTCCAGCTTCC
>Ga0315282_10016345_pt1 | contig 10852 bp, 8 predicted proteins | sample YL17G07_20_MG_FD_203693 | JGI IMG/M metagenome (GOLD analysis project Ga0315282, IMG submission 203693) | Sediment microbial communities from Yellowstone Lake, YNP, Wyoming, USA - YL17G07_20 | ecosystem: Environmental > Aquatic > Freshwater > Lake > Sediment | place: USA: Wyoming | collected...
ACAGGCCAGAGATTCTCAGCCTCTGACTAGGTCGACAGCAGGAAAACTGCAACCAGCGCGCAAAGGACCCCCACACCCTGCAAGAGTGTAATCGTCTCCTTCAATATTATGGGGGCGGATAACACCACGATGAGCGGGTAGAGTGCTGTGAGCGGCACGATAATTGAAGCCTTGCCGCCCGCTTTCATTGCCGCTAAAAGGGCCCAGGCGCCCAAGGTGTTCAAGCCGGCGCTCAGCATCGTGTATAGGAGACTTTTCATAGGATAGCTGAGCACCGATTCCCGTGGGTACAGCCACGGTAAAAGCAGGAAATATCCCCCCACCAGCCAGATGAGCACCGACTCCGCAGAGAGGTAATTGGTGGAGAGCTTTTGCAAAAGACCGACCACTCCCCAGGTGATGAGGACAACTACCGCGGGCCAAAACCAGAGGGGCAAATGCAAGCGATGGTCTCCTTTACATCGAGAAGATGACGAAAGCGGCGGCAGCAAAAAGCAATCCCAGAATTTGCAGAAAGGTCAGCCTTTCACGCAAAAGTAAAACCGCTAAAACGACAGTGACCAAAGGGTACATCGCGGTTACGGTGGTTATAACCGCAGTATTACCGCCCGTTCGATAGGCTGCAAAAAGAGCGAGGCCCCCTATCCCTGCAAGCACGCCGTTGCCAATCCCGCACGAAATACCCCTCCAGCTTTTCTCGAGCCGGAAGTGGCGGGAAAACAGCAGCGGCGCCGCCACAGGCAGGCATCCGAAGGGAAAAAGAAACTGTAGGGTGGTCGCCGAAATGTCCCGGGAAGCAATTTTCCCGAAGATGGTCCAACCACCCCAACTGATAATGCAAAGGATGGAGTACCAGAACCACTTTGTCTTGAAGGGGGCGGCTAGCGACATAGAAATGGACTCAGTATTCCGTGATCCTTCCTCCCGGAACTGGCGTGGCCGGACTGTGCTTGCGCAGATACTGCTCCTGTGCCTCGATTTCGTTCAGCGCGGTCCATTCTATCTTTGGAAGCCACCCTAAGTATCCGAGCCCGCCGTTTCCGTCCACGGATTGGCTCAACACACGCTCTGTTGTGGCGACCCGGTAGAGCTTTTGCGGTTCCAAGCCGCTTACCTCGATCCGTTCCCCTTCTGGGCGCCAACGGCAGAACGCATAGGTGAAACCTGATACCGCGAGAGGCCGGCGAGTGATTGGCCACCAGCCGGCAGACAGGTCCCCCAAACGAAATTTCTCCTCCATGCTCCCGCGGCTGTGTAGAAAACGTTCGATAGCGTGCTCCAAGCTGGCCCGCAATTCGGCGCCCGTCGCCTGGAAAGTGTAAATCAGGGCGTAATTATTGGCCATGCTTAGGTCCGCCTGGGTAACCGGGCCGGTGGCGAGCTCCTGAGGATAGAGATGGTCATCAACCTCGACCAGAGCGATATCGGCGCGCGTGGCTTCGCGCACTGCGTCGGCGCGGAAATCTCCCCAGGCACACTCGAGCCCGGCACGCGAGAGCGGCGCTTCGAACCGCCCCACCACGGGCCCGCGATCCCCGAGTTGCCAATGGTTGTCGAAAGTCAACCCGGCCAAGTAACGCGGGTAAAGACCCTTGGCTCGATGGTCTGTCACCAGGAGGTCTGGTTCTGTAACCCGGGCGGTCCAGCCGAAGTTCGGCGAGGGAATGTACTCGAGTCCGTCCAGACCCTTGTCAGTGGCGGCGGCGCAGACCACCACGTACTTATGCGGATTGAGCGGATTCGGATAGATGAGCCGGAACCCAACGTCTTCTCCACGGAAGCGGCGATCGCCGACCACCACCGCGCCCTCTTCGACACGAACAGGCAACTGATTCTGAATGCGGTTCAAGAGCAGATTCGACTTCATCGTGCCCACCAGGAGCAAGTGAAACTTCTCTATGTCCGAATGAGTCACTTTGCGGTCGCTTTTGATTGGCACGGCGTAAAAGCGTACCCCACGGAGACCTTTGGTGCGGATCGCTTCAGCTTCTTTGCGCGCGGCCTCGATGTCATCCTTGTCTTCTCCCTGAGTGCCGTACACCACCAAAAAAGGCTCGTAAAAGATATCGCTGAGCGGTCCTGACAGCCCGTGCTCTTTGTGAACTCCGGAGTCGTCCTGCGCCCCCAGGCGCAGCTCCGCCTCCGGCTTGCCTGCGAAAATCTGCTGCCCGTTCTGCTTCACGAGCACGCTGCCGCTCATGTCAACCAGGCTTGCTGAGAGAAATAGAGTGAGGGCGCGCACATTCGTGGAGGTGACGTCGATGGTGTTACCCTTGAGGCGCGCGTTCAAGCTCGCAGGTTCGTAATAATGCTCGAAGGAATCAATCCTCACCCAGTAGGCGCGATTGTGCCGCAGTCCGGTGCTGACGAGTGTCACCTCTTTGGGGAAACTGCTGCGGCGGTAGGTCCCCAGAATTTCCTCGATCTCGCTCATCGAGCCGCTCATGCGGTACCCGACCCAATGGTCGCTCCACGGACTCCACACGAAGGCGCGTTCCCGGATGCCATCGTGATAGGGTAGACCCAGCGAGCGGTAAGCGCTCTCGGCGACGTTGGTGAAGCCGGGGCTTACTTCTCTGTCGCCTAATTCATGGAAGTTCCAACAGGGTACATGGAGAGCGTTGGCAATGAGTGCAGTATCCATGCTGCCGGCCACGGGCATCACCGCCGCGAAGCGATCCGGGAATCGCGAAGCCATCATGTACGATCCCGCGCCACCCATCGACTAGCCCATGGCGTAGACGCAACTTGAGTCCACCCGGTAGTCACGCTGGATCTCATCGAGCATTTGGAGAATATCCACTTCGGCTATCTGCTCGTAGCCGGAAGGCCCGCGGGCCAGGGGGGCACAGAGCAGGAAATTCGCTTCCTGCGCATTTTCCTCGAGCGCGCCACGAAACACCGAGCGTCCGTCAAGATTGGCGGCGGCTTGGGTAATTTCCCATTGGTCTCCACCCGAGCCGTGCAGTAGCGGCAGAAGCGGCCACGCGGCCTTTCCGTCGTAGCTTTTGGAGACATAAACGGTGTACGGCTGGAGGCTGCCATCTATCTTCGAGTAAAAGGCCTTTTGGAAAAGTCCCTTCCGCCCCTGGAACGGATCACGCCCGGCAGCGACCGTTTCAATCCAGCCTTCGGCCTCTTCCAGCACGCGCAGGACGTAATCGACGTCGGCCGGGCGCACGTCCCGGTTCAGCTTCAGCGGGAGTTTGTTCACATCCACCGCGTGAGCCGTGTTCCCCCATTCCTCGAATGCCGGTCCCATGATGAACTTGCGCCGCGCATCTTCGGCTCGCATTTCACAACTGGCAACCGCAGCGATGCGGGCAGCGTCGCCGGAGCGGCGCGCCTCCCGGGCAAGGTCGGCGGTCTTTTTCTGGGCAACCTCGATACGCCGGGCGCCGCTTTCTCCGTTGATTGCGGCAAACGAAGTCTCGATCGCGCGCCCCTCCGCCGCGAGTCGCAGAGAATGAGTGCCGTCGGCGAGCTTGGCGGTGGGAACACGCCAGTACCTGACGACTGCTTCGCCTGGTTCGAGCCGGCTGAGGGGGAATTCAACGCTGGGGTTACGGTCGAGCTCAAGGCGCAGCGTCCCCGAAGGCACTTCCTTGTTGTTGTCCCCCGCGCACCGCATTGCCCGCATCTCAGCCTCTAGCGGCTCGGGCACTTGCGCGACGCGATGCGGAACCGAGAGGCTTAGGAAACCCCACGGGAACGCAAGCAGGTGCTCGCCCATGTTGCGAAATACCACCGCGGAGTTCTCGATCAGCGGCGACAGCAATTGGGTCATCGCCTCGCGTTCCGACTCGGGAAGAAAACAGCCCTCGATACAAGCGTGTTCCACTTCGCTCGCGTGTTTGATCAGGCGCATATCCCAACGGAGCGTGAGCGCTTCGCCAGGATGGCTGAGCTGCCGTCGAGTGTGAAGCTCCAATTCGACCGCCCCCGCTACCGAGCCGATAATGCGCTCTGCCAAGCATGGATTTGGTTCAAAGGTAAAGAGCAATGACACGCCCTGCTGCGAATCGCTCACCATCCACCAGGAAGGCGAAACAGAGTTAGGACCGATCGGCAGCCTCCAGCCGAAACCCTTCTTGACCAGACCGTCACCCTCCGGGTACACCACGAAATCCTCGCTGCCTACCCTCCCGCAGGGAGCCAGGCTGAAAATATGGGTGAACAGAGTGCGTATTGGGATCGAGCCGCTATTCCGGTAGGTGGTCTCAAGCGCCAGCCGGGTTGATTCGGAGCCCAATCGGTATTTCTTGGTGATCCGCAAATTACCGAGATCCGCGTCGAACGCCACTTCCAGATGGTCCGCAGCTTGCTCTACCCGGTACGCAAAGGCATGGTTGCAAATGTTGTAGGTGGGCCAGACACCCTCCTTGTCCCAGATCCCACCGGCCTCTTCCGCCTCCAGCTCGGGGCTCTCATGAAGCTGATTGACTCCGGTCCTTTGATCGACGTACCGGACCACCCTTCCGCCCGCCTGTGGGAGTAAGGTTACGCTGACCAAGTCGTTCTCCAAAACCAGGAGCTTCTGGCCTCTCCACAGGGTCTCAGCTCTTGTGTCACGCCAGCGAAGCCCGCCGGCTTGCGCAGCGAAGGCCGTGGCCAGGAGAATGAAAAGGGATGAAGCAGCGATCCGTGGTGCGCGCTCTATTTCAATTCTCATAACATCCTTCCGGAACTTACCTGACCTCCTGACACACACAACTTCTTACAATGCGACAACCCTCTCACCCCCTTGGGCTGAACGTTGCCCATGTCTTTGGCCGGACACCGGGGGTGCCGAAGCCGGAAATGCAGCCCTCTCCCCCAGGAGAAGGCTGTTCATTCATTTCTAACCTCGGGTTGCAGGAGGCAAATTCCCCGCCGCTTCAAATGCCCCTGGTGCTGCGGCATGGCCGGCTCGGGACACTCAATCGAGACGGGGACCGATTGTGGCGTGAGATCCCAATCGGCCCAAACCCAAAGCCCTATCTTGCAACGCTCATGGGGGTGCCGCCCGGCGAATTTCACCATCGCCGATCCGCTTTCAAGTTCGCAGACGTACCAAGTCCAGCGGCTTATGTAGGGCAGCAGATCTTTCCAAGGACATACGGGAGTGACCATGTCGTAGCCGATGTGGCCCTCAGAAGAACTCTCTTGTAAAGCGACAGCACGACCGTTGACCTGGCAAGAACATGTGCTGGGCAAGTGCTCTTTGCCCGGAAACTCGAGCAGCAGCAGGGCCTTGCCCTTGCTGGCTCCTTCCGGGATTGCAATCTCGCTTTCCACCTCGAAAGAGGCGGTCGGCAATGGCTTGTCAGCTTGGCGGAGCCATTGGGCCTCCGGCAGCCGCTCTATCTTTTGCGTTCGGACCTCGCCGCGAGGATCGGCGATTGCTACAGGTTTCGAGGTGGCAACTTGTTCGCCACCTTGCGGAAGCAGGATGCGAACGCTGTCCGAACTTTCGGAAGAGACTCTCATGCTACCGCTGGAGTCGCGATACCATCGTGCTCCCATGGCCACCGGCTCGGTAAGCTCAGAGCGTGGAACAATCTCCAGAAAATCCAGCTCCCAGGGAGCGAGTTCAAGCGTAACTGCCGACGCGCTGGCAACCCCTTCCTCGATTCCTTTTCGGTAGGGATATTGGGTGTAGCAAACCGCGTTCAAAAGTCCCTTGGGTGCTCCGGCCTTTACCAAATCCAGTGTGAACTTCTTAGATTCATTGCAGGGATTCCGCACCGCGACGATCCCCCGCCTGCCGCTCCAGTGCGCATAAGCATAGGGCTCCCCAAGCTCGACACGGGAAGTGAGAATAACGGTGTTTTGAAGCAGCCCCTGATTGCGCCGCGCCCACTTCAGCAGACCGGCATAAATCCCCCAGTCCGCATCCGTCATGAACTTCGGGTTAATATAGGTGGAAACAAAGAACCTTCCACGGCCAAAGGCCATGGCGGCGTGATTTGCAAAGCCCGCGGCTTCATCACAGTGAACGATATCAAAATATTGGAGGGCGTTTTGCGGCAGCCAAACTTCCCGCAAAGAGGCAAAGATGAAGTACTCACGGGCGGTCGTCTGAGATTCGCGATAATCCACCGCAGGTCTGAAGCCCAGAGGACAATCGCCCCCCGCGTTGCCCCAAACAGAGTCGGCGTACTTGATGACCCAGGGACTAATATAGCTAGCCAAGGAATTAAGATAAGTCGGCTCGGTGAACACCGTGGGGTCCGCTCGCTTCGAAGCCTTCAGCAACTCGAGCGAACACTCCGCCAGAGGCTCCACAGAATCCTCATCCGGCAGAAGATTATCGTGGCCGCGCTTTTCTCGGGCGATAAAACCATCGTACTTAATGTGCCCAAGCTGATTCTGTTCGATGAGTCTCCGCAGTTGGTTTTTTGCCGCTTCAAGATACTTTGGATCGGCCAAAGAGATACCTTCCCCGTGAGAGTCAGAGGGATCGTTACTGGGAGGAACCACGACGTAGCCATTCTTCTCCGCCCAACCATAATCTATAACAGGCTTATAAACCTCGCTCGGGGACATCCATAAGCCCAACTTTCCGTTGGCGGCCTTTATCGCCTCGACGATGGCGCTTAAGCCATTCGGGAAGTCTCGCTTGTTCACTCCCCAAATGCTTTGGGGATCGCTCCAGCCCATATCGGCGGTGATGAAGTCGAAGAACACTCTGTGCCTTTCGTAGAGGTCCTTCACAACCGTTTGCACTAAAGTCAGGAGCTTTTTTTCGTCAAAGATTTCCGGCAAACTCCACCATGTGTTATAGCAGGCGACCAAGCGCGGAGGCGCCAGGCGAACATCGTCGATGTAACGAAGGAAGGACTCTTTCGCTCCGCCCGCCTCGGCGATCCCGGCGACGGTGGAGTGGAGTTTCAACCAGTCCGAGCCAAGCGTCTTGCCGCCCGGCCGGCTGCGCAGAACATAGCCCTCGCGGCTGTATTCATTAAACGCCGCCACGAACTCGACGCCCGCCCACATCGTCTCGCAAAAAATCGGATGACTGCCATAACGCATCTGGTCCGCTGTGGCCGATTTCCAATCCCGCCTTACCCCTTTCCAAAGATCGAGGTCCGCCCTCATCAACCTTCGCGGCAGGCCTTTCCCTGCCTGGCGGACGAAAAGCTGTTTGCGAAGATAGTGCTTAGAGGGCATTAGAGAGTATTCGACGCGCACCTGGAGATCGGCTCCGGCTTCAGTGGCGCTGGAGTAAAGGAGTTCAAGGCTCTCCGTGTCTTTGCGTATGACGCTGGCGGTGAACTCCGAAGGCCCCGCCACCTTACCCCCCTCCAACTCCAGGACAAAGTCTGGTTCAGGCAATTCCACGATTTCATCGGCAAGCTTATTCCTCAGACGACGGGAGGTAACCCTGCCCCGATCGACCGCGAAACTAAAATCAAGATGGGCGTTGCGAAGCACGTACTCCTTCCTGGCCTCCTTTTCCTGCCCGGCGCTTAACCCCGCGGGCGTTGCCAAGGCTAGCAACCCTCCCAACCATTCGCGTCGAGTGATCTGAAGCCGAGTCAATTTCATTGCTTTCCTCGCGCAGATGCAATGTTCCAGCCAGAACCAAACCGGCTCAGTGGATCAATGCCTAAGGATTTCTCTTGCCGTCGCAGTATACAATGGGAACCTTGTCCTGAAAATGCATAACCCTTCTCTGGAAGGCTTGTTTGACAAACCAAGGGAAACGTTATAAACCGGAGCATGACTTGACCCGAGTCTAAGTGAACAGGAGAAACAACACCAGAATGAGTTCTACAGACAGGACTCGCGAGGTAATCGCGCAAAACGAGATTCTTTCGCAACCGCGCTGCTGGGAAGAATGCTTTAAGGCGCTGGATGAAGGCAAACAACTCGCAAGAGCCGGAGAACGGCTCAATAAGGACGCCGAGTACCTCTTTATCGGTTGCGGTTCGAGCTACTATATTTCGCAGGCGGCCGCGGCAAGCTGGGGAATGATCACGGGAGCCCGCGCTCGGGCCGTTCCGGCTTCGGAACTGCTTCTTTTCCCGGATCTCGTCCTGAGCGGATCGGCAATGTGCCAGCCCATCCTAGTGTCTCGCTCCGGTCACACCTCGGAAATTGTTCGGGCGGCGCAATATCTGGAACATGCGAGGAACATTCGCACGCTGACCATCAGTTGCTCGAAGCATCACCCGCTCGAGGAGATTTCCGCCTGCACGATCTACCTTCTGCCGGCAGATGAGAAAAGCGTGGTCATGACTCGATCCTTCACCGCCATGTTGCTGGGCTTGCAGTCCCTGGCTGCGTATTTCGCCCAGCGGAAGGAAATTACGGAGGGGCTCCGGCAGCTTCCCGCCGGCGTACAGCTCATTCTTGACTCGGTGAATCCCCGGATTCAGGAATTCGTGCGGAGCAGGACTTTTGCCGATTATGTCTTCCTTGGCCAAGGGCCGCTATTCGGTATTGCCTCCGAGGGCCAGCTCAAGATCAAAGAGATGTCCTGCTCTTATGCGCAGGTCTTTCACACTTTGGAATTCCGCCACGGCCCCAAGGCCATCGTAGGGCCGGAAACGCTCATCACTTTTCTTCTTTCGGAAACGGGGTACGCGCCGGAACGCGAAGTTCTGGAGGAGATCAAGGGGCTCGGTGCCACGACCCTGGTGATCGCCAACAGGGCCGACGCCGCCGCCAGGAGACAGGCGGATTTCCTGGTCGAACTCAACCTCGAGAGCCCCGAATGCGCAAGGCTGGCCGCGTACCTCGTCACGTGCCAGTTGTTGGGGCTCTACACGGGCCTCAAGAAGGGGTACGACATCGACAGGCCGCGAAATCTGGCCAGGGCCGTCATCCTCGACAAAAGCGGCGGATAGGCGCAGAGCGAGATTCCTCGCGGAGTTTAGCCTGAGCCAACTGCGGAGATTCTTCTCCGTCGGCTGACGGATCAGAATGACAGGCAAACGGATCTGAATGGCAGTAGGAGGGCATATCCCGGTGTTTCAATTCGACGTTACGGTTGTGGGCGAGTTGAACCTGGATTTGATTCTCTACGGGTTGCCGGAGAAGCTCGAGCCGGAACGCGAGTTGTTGGCCAAGCGCCTGGCCCTTACTCTGGGAAGTTCTTCGGCTATTTTTGCCCACAACCTTTCTGTGCTGGGAAGCAAGGTCGGATTTATCTCTCGCATCGGCGACGATCCGCTGGGCCAGATTGCGCTCGAGCGGCTGGCGGCCGGCGGCGTGGATGTTTCGAGGGTGCGAAAAGTGAGCGGCCCGACAACCACGGGTCTTACCGTGATCCTGCCGCGGACGGGTTGCCGCGATATTCTTACTTATCCTGGGACCATGGATGAGATGTGCTTCGAGGATTTGGACCTTGATTACCTGGCAAATTCGAAACATTTTCACCTTTCATCTTTCTTTCTGCACCGAGCCCTCCGGCCGCGCATCCCGGAGTTGTTCGAAAGGATGAAACAGAAAGGTCTCACGACATCGCTCGACACCAACGACGACCCTGAAGACCACTGGGGGGACGACTTGTTCGAGGTCTTAAAGTATGTGGATGTCTTCCTCGCCAACGAGCGTGAGGCGAAGAAGATTGCGGGTACGGACAACCTGGAGACTGCCATTGCCGTGCTTTCCCCACGCGCGCCTGCTTTGGTGGTGAAGCAGGGGGCGGAGGGGGCGGTGGCCCGTGGCCCTTCCGGGCAGGTGCGAGGTGCGGCGCTCGAAGTCGAGGCCGTCGATCCCGTGGGGGCGGGAGACAGCTTCGACGCGGGTTTCATTCACCAGTACGTGCGAGGAGCGGCGCTGGCTGACTGCGTTGCCTACGGCAACACCGCCGGAGCCTTCTCCATAACCCGCCCTGGCGGTACGGAAGCATTCCGTGACCGGCAGCACTTTGAGTCTTTCTTCAGGCAGCACACGGGCAGAAGGGAAAGGCACAATGATGATTGATTTCCATACCCATCCCGTACTCATCCGGGAATTTGCGGAAAAATACCCGAATTACGAGCGCATGGCGCGCGAAGTCTTCAACATCGGGAACAACTTTCAGCCTCTCGAAACTTTCTACTTGCAAATGGACGTTGCAGGAATCGAGAAGGCTGTCCTGCTCCCAATCGCCTGCGCGCGGGCTCGCCAGGATGCTGTCAGCAGCAACGAACAGGTTACCGAACTTTGCAGCATGTCCGAACGTTTCATCGGCTTTGCCAGCGTGGACCCGATGGCGCCGGGGGCGCCGAAGGAGTTGGAATCCGCCATCACAGCACTTGGTTTGAAAGGATTGAAACTCGACGCGGCCCTTCAGGATTTTGACCTGAACCATCCCAGAGTCTTCGACATTTATGAAGTGGCGGCCTCACTTGGAATCCCCGTGCTGCTTCATACTGGAATGAGCTGGGCGCCGGGAACTCCACTTGAACAGGGGCACCCGCTTTTGCTGGAGAAGGCGATTCGCCGATTCTCGAACCTGCGCTTTGTGCTTGCCCACTGGGGATGGCCCTGGGTTTGGGATGCCACGGCTTTGGCCTTGAAGTATCCCAACGTATTCCTCGACACTTCAGCCCTTTATTACGACAGCCCGAAGGAGTTTTTCCAGTTTGTTTACAGCCAGCAAATCCCCACCACGCTCATTGAGCGGAGCCTCCGAAACCAGGTCGTGTTTGGCTCCAATTACCCCCGCGTCGAGATCAAGAATATGGTGAAAGCGCTCAAGTCGCTGCCCCTGACAGAAGGGTGCCTGGAGAAGATCTTCTGTACGAATGCGGAACGTTTGCTGGGAGTACGTCCATGATCATCAAGCTTGAGAGGGTGAAGGTTCAAAGCCGCAAAGCTGAAGAAGCGATCAATATCACGCCGCAGGTGGATGACATAGTCGAGAAGAGCGGAGTGA
>Ga0315282_10016346_pt1 | contig 10851 bp, 11 predicted proteins | sample YL17G07_20_MG_FD_203693 | JGI IMG/M metagenome (GOLD analysis project Ga0315282, IMG submission 203693) | Sediment microbial communities from Yellowstone Lake, YNP, Wyoming, USA - YL17G07_20 | ecosystem: Environmental > Aquatic > Freshwater > Lake > Sediment | place: USA: Wyoming | collected...
TTTCCCAAAAACACGGAAGACCAAACATTGCAAATTTTAGGGTAAGACTTCAAAATACTACTAAAACAAGCTTAGACGGTTGGACCACTGCAGGCTGGAGCTTAGTTTATGGACCTACAACCTTTACAACCGAACCTGGAACCTGGAAAGAGTGTCCGTTCTCAACCCCTTTCTACTGGAACCAAGTCAACAACCTGCTTGTAGATATTTCACGCGACGATACAGCGTGGGCTAGTGGAGGTGGTATGTATGTTCGAAACACAGGAAGAACAAATCAGTTGCACGGAACTTATAGCGACTCTGGTTATTCATGGCCTTTTGACAATGCACCAATCCTTCATAGACATAGCTTTGTTCCAGCCTTAAAGATTAGCGGCCTTTGGAAAAGCTTTACTTTTCCACCTACAGTACAAGTTACGCTCGAGCCGCAACAAACAAAAACAGTAAACTTAAACATTACTTCGCCTTCTACTGCAGCAACAGGAAATTATCAGTTTAATGTAACAGCAGCATCTGACAGCTACACAAACTCCAGCGAAGGCGAATACAGAATTAAAGTTGCTTGTCCAATAGGTCAGTGTAGTGCAGAAGATACCTGTATAGACGCAGGAACGTGCTGGGGATATCAGCAAGTCTGTTATTCTGACGGCCAAATAAAAAGTTCTTGCGGAGATGGTACATGCAACTGTGGAGAAGATGAAAGAAGCTGCGAGACCGATTGTGTAGGTGTATACTTTAAGCTCTACCAAGGATGGAACTTCATCTCACTACCGTACAAGAACGTAACTGGCGTCAGTGGTGATAGTTGCGGAGCAGACAAGCTTCGCTTCTTTTACTACGAGAACTATACGTGGAAAAAAGTTGTTGGGATACAGCATATAAAGGGTGGTTACAGCTATTGGACTAACCCTGAATGGTTTACTAAAGCTCTATTATGCTATATCAACGTGACTACAAATAAAAACGAGGAAATAACACTAAACGACTTACCGAAACTGAAGAAAGGCTTTAACACTGTAGGTGCTCCCAACACTCCAGTAAAATTGAGTGACCTGAAGTGTGTTAATTATGTTGGAGCTTCTGTACCTATAAAATCAGTTTACTACTGGGACTCGTACTCCAAAAAGTGGGTACGACTCGAACAAAGCGATTATCTTGAGCCGGAACCACCTTATTACTTCGGCTACTGGATACATGTAGAAGAAGACTGCAAGCTGACTATATAGGACAACCTTCCGGCCATCCGCACCCGAACTCTGACTTGAGAAAGCTGCGAGGAGATATTAAAGAAATGTTAAAGACTACTGTGGTAGGCGTAGCTGGCTCAGGACATGGTGCTACCGTGTAGTTCAAGTCTAGGTTGTAGCCTTTGTTTGCAGCATAGCTCTCTGTAAAAATTTTATATTCTTGTAAGCTGTAAACAAGCTCTTCACAAGTCTTACTTCCGTTTACCAACTGAGCTCCTTTCTCTGCTATGTTGTTCATGATGAAGATATCGTCACGAGAGGCAATTCCAGAGACGTCAAGTATGGTTGCAGGCTCTATCCACTTGCTGATTGTGAAAAGAATAGAAACGATGATAAAAGTCGCAACTATAAAAAACTGACCTTTGCTAAGCTTCATATATAGAAAATAGCATTATCTAAATAAATTATTCTACCATCTTGACAAACTGTGCATGCCGAATGCCGTTTATAGAAATTATATTTTCTTCTGCGACCAAACCTTGTCTTTTAGCGAGCTCTACAACATTCTTCCCGAACAAGTTACCTATAGTAGCAACATCCAAAAGTTTTAGAGCAGTTTTTTCATCTATCTTTTCTCCGCCATAAAAATTTTTACTTATCTTTATCGTCAATTCTTTCGTTCTTATCTTCTTTTCTAACAAGTCTTCGTCGCACATCGCTACCAGCGTGTCGTGCTTTACCACAAAAACTTTACACCAGAACATCATTTTCTCCCCACAGAACTTTTGGCACCGCATGCCTCACATATCAGAAACAGAAGCCTGTCTTCTTTTACAAGCTTAGTGTCAGGCTTACCACATACTTTGCAATAAACAAACTCCTTTGCATAGCTCTCTATTTTTCTCATTATCATCTCGTTCGAAACTGCTGTCTGCAGAATCAGAGTGTTCCCCTCCAAGAAACCTGGTGCTGCCAACTCTTTCATCAAGTACTTCGCTAAGTGTTGTGGCGGCCTGCGCAAGGTATCTACAATTTCCTTAAAGTTTCTTATTACAGTCTTATTTCTCTGCGTCTCGACCTGCGGAAAAGGAATTTCAAACCTTTCTCTAGTAGAAGCCTTCTTCGGTGCCTTCTCCATCGCTATCTTTAGAAGTTTTTGATATTCCATCTATTCCTAATAGAAGGTATAACCTTAAATTTTTTTAATCTTACCCGGTGTAGGTTCGTATACATACCCTTCGCTTATCAGCTCGTCCAAAGTCTTTTCTATCACATTCTCTGGCAGTGAAACTATCTCGAAGAGTTTTGCTATCTCTACACCATCACCTTCGTCCAAGCTAGACAATATCTCGAGAACTTTCGGCTTGTAGTCTACTTCTACAGTCTCGCGAATAGCCTGCAAAACTTCTTCGTCTATTCCATACTTTTCTTTAACCTCTTCTTCGTTCATCTTCTCGAGGTCACTTCTTGCATTCTCCACGAGCTTCTTCTGTTTCTGCAGTTCTTCAGCTATCTCCAACTTTCTCAAACTCTCGTAGTTTATGTCTATTTTTCTCACGACTTCACAGTTGACGTACCTTTCACCGTTGTATTCTTTTACCTTACCGACTGCGAGCACTAAATCTCCCTTTTCTACTGCAGCTAAAAGAGCTGTCTTTTCCCTAAACCCCTTTATCCTTATAGCATCTGTACCATCATCTATCGTTAGGCTTGCGTAGCTTCCGTCTTCGCTAAAAAACTTGTCGGTAACAGTACCTACTAAGTTTGCCCTAGAAAATTTCATACCTAGGCTTATCACATAACTTGGCTTCATTCCCTCCTTGCTACCGTAAAAAAACTTTCCGTTCAATACGTCAGAAACCCTAACTTTTTTGGCAGTCAACCTCATAGCTACACCTTGCTTACAAAACCGTTTCTTGGTGAGTATACCATCCCTTCATACTGCATTTTCCTCAGTATCTCTTCAGGATGCTCTACCTTCTGTTCTTTGGCTTTCTTGATTATCTCGTCAGAAGGAATTTCTTTACCGAATGTATTGCTCAGTTCTTCGATTATATCTAACACTATCCTTATCTTGCTTCTCTGTGCAGAAGTTACTCTTGCCCCCTCTGCTCTGTCTATGTCTATTGCCCCGGTCTCAGGCTCGAACCCGAACTGTCTTAACGAAACTTTCATCAACCTTATCGCTCTTTCTGCGTCCTCCATCTCTATGTTTTCGCTCAGCCTCACTCTTGCTGCTGCCTCTGCCAGTCTTAGCAGTGCCTCGTACTGTCTCAAAGTTATGGCTACAGGAGCCTCTTCACCAGCCTTCAGCCTCATTTCTAGGTAGAATTCCTTCAGTTTGTTTCCAGCTTCTGGAGTAAGCTTTGGATGAACGTGAGCTCTGGCATAGGCTATCCACTTCCTTATGAATTCTGGTCCCAGTAAAGGCTTTGTTTCTTCTTCAAACTGTCTCATACGTAGAATGTGGTCAGCTACCCTTCTGTCTGTGTCTGAATCTGGCACATCGCGTAAAGCAAACTTTAAATCGAACCTACTTAAGAGTACATCATCTATGTCAACCTGTTCTCTTATCGGGATGTAAGGATCAAATCTTCCTAACTTCGGGTTTCCACCTGCAAGTACTGCTGTCTGAGCAGGTAGGGTTGCAACTATAGAAGCTTTCGCTATTGATATAGTATTGTGAAGCACCATACAGTTAGAAATGAACCTCTCATTCTCAGTCGTAACATCATAAACCCATTCTGTGCTATCGTTTTTTATCTTTTCCACAGAAGTTACTGGCACCCACCTTATTTGGCTAAAAGCAAGTTTTTTCAGCTCCTCTACATCTTTCTTATGTTCTAACATTCTGTCTACGCACTTAAGAAGAGCTGCTTTATACTTTTCTAACGGGAAGTTTTTACTCTTGTTTTCTAGGTAAGATATCATCTGATGGCAAACATCCATTTCTTTTGCAATTTCAAAAGTTGATACCCTTACTTCTTCTCTTAAAGCTTTTAGTTCACTTCTTGAGCCAGCTTTTACAATTTTTTTTCTTGCATTCTCTAAGAACTTGACTCTTTCAAAGAAATTTTTAACAACCCTCCTTAGAACTAAAACAGTAAAATTGTTCTTGTGTTTGAAATGATTAGTAAGAATTTCTCCAGATATTTCTTTCTGGTAAGCTTTGAACCTTTCCATGATAAATTTAACTTTATCTTGAATGTTTGGCACAGTGTTTGTGAGACTTTTTCTATAGCTTGCTCTCTTTACATAAGAGATTATTTTTCTATTTTTTTCTCCGTCTGAAAATCCTACCTCATCAACAAACTTTCTCAAATTTTCGCTACCCTTAATGACTACATCCCAACATACTCTGTTGACTTTTGTCAACCTTTTTCTTAGATAGCCTAATACTCCTAAGATGTTCAATAGCTCTTGTACTTGAAGCGCCAATTTTTTGCTCGTAGTTGTGAAGTAGACGTATCCTTTCCCTGCACAACCGTCTCCATCAAATGCTGCCTTAAGTAAAGATCTTATTTCTTCTTTAGGTAACTTTTTGACCCATTTTGGTAATTCCTTTTCCCAAGACCTTGCTAAGATCTTCGGCTCTATTTTCTGCAGGAAGTTGAACAATTCTACAGAATTGTAGTAAACATTTACAGCCCCTTCTTTTTCCCTAGTTTGGGAAGGACTTAATCCAAACAGTCTTTTTGTGGCAGACTTGAAATCTTCTAAAAGACTCTCTTTCGAGTTTGTAAAACATATACCATACTCTCTACCGCTGCTGGTATATCCGCACCCTTCTGTTACTAAATAACCAAGAAACTTACAGAAATCTGGAGAGTTGTGTGTAGGTATGCTTATATGTCTTGCAAAAGATAATTGGCTTCTTACCTCTCTCTCTTTAAGCTCAAACTCCTGAGGAGCACCTTCTAACGGAATGGTAGATGGTATTGGAAAGTAATCCCCTGGTTTGATTTTATCAGCACTTACACACTTAATTTCTCCGTCTAGCACGAAGCACGGATGATTAGGAGTTACTATCAATTCTCTTCCAGTAGCAATCCTTATTTTGTAAAAGTATTGTGGAGCTTTATGCTTGCTAACTCTTACTATTCGTGTAGGGTACACACGATAAGAGTCAGTAGTTAAAATTTTTATATCCTCTGGAACTTCTAACCATAAACACTCGACGCCAGTTTTTATTCTATCCTTATACTTTTCAAACAATCCTTCTACAAGCTGTTGAATAGTTAAACTTGTACCGTCAAGTAAAGTAATCTCTGTGTCTGGGTGATAACTTTCTAAACTCATCGCTTCCTGTAAAGCTACTCTATCTTGTGGCGAAACCTTACTGAATTCGTCGATACAACATATGCTCCGATTAGCCATCACCAAAGCCCCTGCCTCAAGAACCCATCCACCCAGGAATTCTTCATCTTTCACCACTGTAGCAGTAATACCAGCCGCAGTTATTCCACTTCCAGAAACATATTTCCCGCGTGGTATTAGCTTTGAAATAAGTTGCATCAGTTGCGATTTACCGCTTGAAGGATCGCCTACGAGCAGTATGTGTATGTTGCCCCTAATCCTCGTCTTATCCTTCAACAGTTTTGGGTCTGCACCGAAAAGCTGAAGGGCCATTGCTTCCTTTACATCCTCCAGACCGTACATGCTTGGAGCTATAGAAGCTATAAGGTTGTCGAAGACTTGTGGGTCCTTCGCTACTTCTACTATCTTCTTTTCATCCTCTGGTGTTATCTCTAGCTCTTCCCACACTGCTTCTACCGACTCTATATGGTTTGCGTCTATGAATATATCCATCTGCCTGGAGCGTGAACCTTTGATTCTCCGTGGCAATTCTTTCAGTGTACCTACGATTTTTATCCTGTTCCCTGGATCGGTCTTGTTCTGCATCCTGGGCGAAGTCAAATCCTCTTTCAAGTACACCATTATCTCCGACGGCTTTTCACCGGTGACTACCTCGTATGGCTCTTCTATCATCACCCACCTTGCATCGTAAAGCTTTTGTCCGGTTAGCCTGAAACCTTTTCTGTTGCCACACTCACATTCTATCGGTGAGTTTACAAACCTTTCTGTCTGGATGATCGTTATGTTCCTCCCACACTCAGGACATTGAAAAACTGCCTCTGAAACTTCGGGCCTGACTTCACTAGCCCTCTTTACTATACCGTCTACGACTATCATCTTTCCTATGTGTTCGGCACGGATGTTCCTTATCCTTATGTTCCTGCTTTCAGGAAGGTTGTAGAACCTTATCTTTAACTTCGAGTCGGGAAGACCGACGTCTATCTGCTTTAGTGCTTCTTCCACTGCTAACATGGCTTCCTCAGGATTTTCGAGTAAGTAGTCGGCCAACTCTACGTCGAACTTGTCAAGCAAGGAAAAGTCGACTTCTACAGACTTCTTCCCTTCGTTTATAGCTGTCAGTAGTTCGTTCTTGTAGCATTCGTTCAAGAATTCTATCAACCTTTCGACCAAATCTTCTTTTTCCATAGCCAATATCTTATTGAGGAATGTAATTCTTATTTTTATCTTATTTTTAAAACCTTTCTAACTGGAGTTAGAGTCTAATTTTTTTCTAGGTTAGAAGTATATAAACTTTTCTCAAGCTTACTTCCGCTCACGCACAGGAAGCGTACACGTTCGGACAGTCAGAATAGATTGAGCAAAGGATGTAGTTAGACGTGACGTTTTCTAAAACCACAGACTTCAAGCTAGCACTAGGCAGTCTTTCGCTTATGTTTCTTGTGTCTATCGTACCGTCTGCATAGCCAAAGGTAATGTTTGTTATCACAAGATCTACAGGACCGTTGTTCTGGATGAACAAGACCATTTTCTGGTCGAGTATGTCATAGCTTTTTGACTGGATTGTAAAGCGTGCCACAGCACAGCTACTTGTAGGTAGGCTGCTTGCAACAAAACCAGAAGCCCAGTAAGCTAAGACACCAGCTATTGTCATCGTTACTGCTATCAGCAAAACAGTAGCCACAAGAGGAGATATACCTTTTCCCATAAACAGAATTTGATTTTTCACCTAAATAAATATAAGCTTTAATTAGAGGTTGACCAAAAAATTAGTATGAAGAGAAAAAATTCTCTCACACTCTTCAAAGTACTGGCAGTTGCAGCTTTCTTCATTTCTGTGTTCATCTTCCTAAAGATTTTACTTCCGACAGTGCCAGCTACTCTTCTACTTCCTTTTGTACCAGAAACTTCTACTCTCGGCTACGTACAAGTATCGGCTAATGCTTATACAGACGACTACGGTGTTGTCGTGCTTTCTGCTAACTGTTATGGTGTGGAAGGTGTGACAGAAAAATGGATAGCAGAATCGATCTTGGAAGGGGCGGGAAACAGGACGCCGTTCAGGCCAGATGCTCACGATGTTATTCGTGACGTGTTCAAATCGTTAGACGTGGAAGTAGTAATGGTTAAAGTTGTTGACATAGTAAACAACACTTTTATAGGTAGGCTCGTACTGAAGCAGGGCAATAGAATAGTCAGCCTAGACATAAGACCGAGTAATGCGGTAGCAGTAGCAGTCCGTGTAGGTGCACCCATCTACATGCGTGAGGATCTTCTAAAAAATTATGGGAAAAAAATTTGTTAACGTTTTAGTGCTTCTTTAAAGGCTTTCTTAAAATTATCTATATCCTTTATTATATTCTCAGAAGCGTTTTCCAAAACATCTACCGGAGAACCACGTGAGACTTTTACAAAAATCTTTGGCTCTGCTAAGTAGGGGTGCTCTTTTATCTGTGCTGCCTCAACTACTGAAGCATTCTCCCATAAGTATTCTCGTAGAGCTTCTGTAAGTGTTACTGTCTCCCCTCTACATTCTAACATGATAGTTTCTTTGTCTTGCTTGACTACGTTCAATTCCATAAACAATTATTGGAGTTTATATATCTTTAATGTTTAGTACTGGAATTTTATACAGCCGTAAATCGTCCGTAGCGATTCGAGGACATGCACAGTTTATCAACACGTCTAGAGACAAACCTTCTAACTTTTCTGGTGTAATTTCGTCTGTGGCCAAAAGATAAACTTCTTTTCCCATACCCTCGATCTTTCTTTTTAGTTCGATTGGGAGCGCCAGCTGTCCTAACTTCCAACTGATGAGAATGCCTACTTTCTTGGCTTCCTTTAATTCAGCCTTACTCCACGCCTCTAGTTTTTTAACCCTTTCTTTCTCTGTTTTTAAATCTTCGATCGTTCTCCTTTCCAAGTCTAGGCTTAGCACAGGTTTTTCTGTTTCCAGTGTAAGTCCGAGGCCGTAGAACTTTCCAGCTGATATACATAGAAAACAGTCCACATCCTTCTCTATTTTTTTAGCAGCATCTAGTTTGCATCCGAGAATTTGGCCAGGATACTGCAACGCTTTATGAAGGAAAACCTGCTTACCTCTGCTTTCTAAATATCTCTTCGCTTTCTGTAGAGAGTTGACAAACTGAACGTTTGTTACCAAACCTATTTTTTTAAAATTTTCAAGTTTATCAAACTCTTTTTCTATTATTGGACACGGGTCTACGTCTAAGAAGTACTCCCAGTACACTACCGGTATATCCGTCTTCACCCCAAAATCAGAGTGACCTATGTGCAAGATAGAATTGCAACCAAGACGCTTAGCTTCTTCTACCCTTATGTCGCATGCTCCAAAGGTTTTTTCTAGACAGATTAGGCATTCGAATCCGTTATTTTCAAGTCTTTTGACGATGTCTTGAACCTTTAGCTTTAAACCTTCTCCAAACTGGACAAACACCCTCCTAGCTCCTGCTTTCTTCAACCTTTTTACAACATCCTGCATTAACAATCTCCTTTAAAATATTCTGGTTCTCCCCTTGTATTTAGTTTCTTTACAGCTAATGCTATCAAGATAGACGTCAGCATTAAGATGATAATTAGCTTCAGAGGTATCAACATCGACTGCCCCTCGCTAACGACTTTTAAGAAAGATGTTGATAAAGCCTCTTTCGAGTTTTTAACTTTTAAAGAAAATTCATAGATTCCTTCTACACCACAAGGTACAGTTACGTTAGCAGCAAAAGCTTTCTTCTCGTGTTTATCGATTGTTACAGATGGTGTTACAGATATCCATCCAGCTGCCTCACCCTCCACGCTTATAGAAAAGTTAGAACTTTTATCGCCAGTATTTAGGACTTCAAAAGTAATGGTAGACGTGTTACAACTAACAGCATAGTATGGCTTCAAAAATATCAATGGTTCTGCAACCTCTACCGGCGGAGATAGGTAGAGATCAGACTTTACGTTGCTGACTGAAAAAGTACTGGAAGATGTACGCATGCTACTGCACGCTTCGTATTCAACAATAAGCTGGTAGTTTCCAGGATCATGAAAAAAGTGCGAACAATCTAGCTCAGAGCTACTGTTTGGCTCTAGATGAACAGTAGAACTACAGGGCATCCACCAACAAAAATTGCTACATAGGTATACGTCAGCTTTTACATCAGCAGGCTGACTACCGCTGTTTGTCAGTTCTACGTACATGTCTACTGTACCAGTAAGAGCGTGGGATGGAGCTTGCAGGACAGCATCTATCGGGCATGACATTTCTTGGCATCGATTGTCAGAACAACCGTACTGGCAAAACACATAATTCACCCATTCAACAGAGCAGTCAGAGTTTTGATACTTCCTCTGCAGCCAACTTCCAGAACATCTGTACTCGTCAAGATAGGTTGGACTGCATCTAGGAATACATTCGCCGTTAGAGCAAGCTTCTGAGCAGTGTTCGACGTTCCTCCATTCTACACGGCAGTCTGCATACTGGTACTTCTGCTGCCTCCAGTTGTAGAAGCAGCCATACTCGTCCAAACCTCCTTCTGAACAACAAAAGACGTCGACCTGTAAACTTTTTTCGTTATCTTCTGTGTTGCTCTCCCCTACCAGCGGTTCTACCACTGCTTTTATCCTATGTACGCCAGCAACGGTCTGCCAGTTGCAACTAGTAGATATACTGCTATTCGGCTCTAGAGTTATCACTCGTGTACACAACCATATCTCACTTTTGTCGACGAAGAATCTTAGGACTGAAGCCTCTCTTTTCGTACCTCCATTGGTAACGACAGCTGTTACAGCAGCAGTAGAATTACAGTCTGCATTAGAGATAGTCAGCTCAGCAAGTTTAAGGTCTCTTTGGGTTGTAGATAGAAAGCACGCTGATACAGGTATAGGTACGAGTAGAGATACTATAAGCAGTACGTACAGTTTGTTCGCTACCACAATTCTACAATAAACAGAAAAGGATAAAAACATTTAACGGAGTGATTTTAATTTATACTCATGGTCTCTCAGGAAACAGAAGAAAAAGGTTTAAAACTTTTTAAAGAAGGGAGAGTTGTAAAAGAATTGGAGACTAGCAAAAGAACCCATTTCAAGGTTGTTGGAGAGACTGATGTTTATTTTGTAATCTTTGACAAGGAGAAGAATGAGTTCAGTTGTGACTGTAAGTTCTTTTCCTTACATCAGGAAAAATGTTCTCATATAATTGCTGCAGAACTGGCCCTGAAAGCTTAAGGCAACACTCTTGTAACGTACCTTGGAAACAAAACTGCTTCTTTTATGTTTGCTTTTTATTTAAATGATTCCAAACTGTTGCAACTGGTAAATTTAATCTTTTCGAGATATAACTGTA
>Ga0315282_10016347_pt1 | contig 10850 bp, 10 predicted proteins | sample YL17G07_20_MG_FD_203693 | JGI IMG/M metagenome (GOLD analysis project Ga0315282, IMG submission 203693) | Sediment microbial communities from Yellowstone Lake, YNP, Wyoming, USA - YL17G07_20 | ecosystem: Environmental > Aquatic > Freshwater > Lake > Sediment | place: USA: Wyoming | collected...
AGACTCTTGGAGGGAGAGCCCGGTGATGCGAAAGTATCACGCCGGGTTCGGAGAGGAGGGTGCGTGTTACCCATCCAAGTAATTGGAAAAGGCAACGCACTCTTACTCTACTCGTCAAATCTGAAATTGGAGACATCAACAGGTTCAGCGACGGCGATAGATTATGCAGCTACGGTGGTCTCGTTCCGTCTACACATGCTTCCGGAGGCACCGTTCGACATGGAAGCATAACCAAGGAAGGAAGCAGATGGCTACGATGGGTAATGGTGGAAGCCGCAATGACACACGTCCACAAATATGATACTGCAATCACGAAAGCCTACCATAGAATAGCTGAACGAAGAGGAAGACAAGTAGCAACCGTAGCCGCAGCAAGAAAACTACTCATGTGCTGCTACGCCGTATTGAAGAATAAGCACCCGTATTACGATCAGGCCTAAAAGAATTCCTCGCGAAAGCGCTGTCCCACGCGATGGACGTTAGCGCGATTGAGGAAGGTCTGGATGCGAAGCCATAATGCCGCAACAGTCGGCGAATAGGCGCGTGCCCTGAGCATATCCAGACAAGCGAGAAGCATAACGTAGAAAAGAGACCTTCACATAGGCGCTATGCGCTAACCACATTATTTGTTTCTGCTTGATTTGCTGCATCTCTCGTCCGGCGACCAAACCTCGACAATGGTACACGAAAGAAAGGTTTGATAGAACTATCTGCATCTACAACCTTTGGTATGTTATGGAATACACAAAAGCGAAAGCGTAAGATCTAGAACTGAGATGCGGGCTTCCAAAGGGGACATTACCGTTCATCCTGGTAGCGGTTCAAATAAGAGTTTCAGACAAGTCCGCTTGAATGAGGAGAAGTCGGGAAGATCTCAATGCATACCTTTGATGTACTCGAGGTATCTTTTCAGCCCGCTTCTGAATGATTCTTTCGGCTCCCATTTCAGTATCCTTTTTGCCTTCTCTATGCTTGTTCTGGAACCCCTGTGGTCTCCAGGCCTAGCAGGTTTGTGGATCACCTCCAACTTGCCGAATATGCTGTCCATCTCTGTAACTATGTCCTTCATCGTTACGAACTCTTTTCCAGCCAAGTTTATGATCTCGCCAGCAGCCGTTGGGTTCAATGCTGCCACATTTCCTTCGGCGAGATCCTCCACGTATATGAAGCACCTTCCTTGGTCTCCATCGCCAAATATTGTAATAGGCCTCTTCCTTGTGGCGTTCTCCGCAAATATTGATATCGCCATATTCTTTCTCATCCTAGGCCCATACGGGATATCATATCTGAGAATAGTATAAGGGAGTCCGTAGTGTTTGTTCCAGGAAAATAGGAGATGCTCCTGCCCTATCTTGGTTTTCGTATATATATGCTCAGGCGGTGGAAGAGGCGTCTCTTCGGTCACGGTGCCCTCTGCTCTACCGTAGACCCAAGTAGTTGAAGCAAGTATTACTCTTTGAACTTCCTTTTCTCCTGCAGCCCTGAGAAGGTTAATCGTTCCAACCTCGTTAACTCTTAGGCAAAGCTCTGGGCATGACAGTGCGACATTTACATCAGCAACTGCCCCTATATGAAATATGAATTCGATGTCTCTGCATGCCCTCATTATGTCGTCATTATTCAATAGGTCTCCTTTGAACCATTCAACATCCTCTCTGTGAGGCTTTTCAATGTCAAAAACCCTAACCACATAACCCATGTTGGCCAGCTTGTCAACAACATGGCTCCCTATGAATCCTGAACCTCCCGTGACCAGAATCAAGTCCTATTCCTCACTGAGAACCTGCCTAACGTTTTCAACCACATACTTCGCGTCATCAATGCTCATTCCAGCGTGTAAAGGCAGGCAGATCATTCTCTTGCAAACATCCTCAGCGTTTGGAAAATCGCCCTCCTTTGTGCCCATGAGTCTTCTGTATAATGGTTGGAGATGCAGTGGTGGCCAATAGACTTCTCCTCCACATCTCACTCCCTTCTCTCTAAGTCTCCGCTTCACATCATCTCTATCGATCTTCTCATCTAGGAGCGCTACATACTTGTAGTAGTTGTTGAGAATATTGGGCGGACTTTTCAGAGGTTTGATTCCATCCACTCTCTCGAGTTCACTGTCATAGACCTTCGCCACTCTGTTTCTTTTCTCGATGATTTCCGGTATTCTAGTTAGCTGAACAATGCCTATTGCCGCACTAATTTCGCTCATTCTCCAGTTGTAACCTAGCTCAACTACTGTTTCGCTTGTAGAGCTCTCTTTACCCTGATCTCTTAGGACTCTGGCCTTACTGGAAACTTCGTCACTATTTGTAGTTACGATTCCTCCCTCTCCAGTTGTGATGACCTTAGTCGGATAGAAGCTGAACGCGCCGACATCTCCCAAAGACCCGGCTGGCTTGTCATCTATCCTCGAACCATGCGCGTGAGCAGCATCCTCTATCAGGAACCACTTATGATCCGTACACAGCTCCCTGATAGCTTTGATGTTTGGGCATACTAGCCCACCTATATGGACGACCAGGACCCCCTTGGTTTTGTTGGTATGTTTCGCTTGGATGTTTTCAATGTTCATGCATAAGCTCTCTGGGTCTATATCTGTGAGAACTGGTTTGCCGCCAGCAAATATGACCGCGGCCGCCGTTGCGCTGAAAGTATTTGTTGGGACCAGCACCTCGTCACCGGCATTCAACTTCATGCATCTCAGAGCTATCTCTAGAGCCGCTGTTCCAGAATTAACGGCTACAGCATGTCTAACCTTGCATAATTCCTGATACTTTCCCTCGAATTCTTTTGTATATGTGTGAAGCGTAAGCATTCCCGATGTCAAGATCTTATCAAGATGCTCATGTATTTGCGCAATGTCCTCACTTGGAAAGTACGGTTTCACAGGTGTGATCACCCTAGACAAGTACACAGCTCCTCCCTTTGGGTCCATGAGTTGAGCCAGTCGACCTATAAAACAGTAATCGTATTTCGCATCGGTCTCAGCTTGGACCTAATTGGTGTCGCTTGTCCCAGTGTTGTGGTAAGGGCCCTCGCCCTTTCTGCTTGATCGAGAGATGCTTGCGTTTCCCGTACGCCTCGCGTAATGCCAAAAGATAGGATCGGAACAGAGCAAGATTCTTTCTTATGTCTGCCTTCTTCTCGACAGTTTCACGAGCGTTTTCTGCAAGTAGCCGTGAGAGATACCTGCAGGATAGAACCCGAAGCAACACATCAGCCAAAGCCCTGCTGTCTCCTGATCGAAAAAACATGCCATTCACACCATCTTCGACCCACTCATGGTTACCTGGAGTATTCGTAACAATAACGGGCAGATTCGATGCCATTGCTTCTAGCAATGCGCCTGAAGTCCCATCAGAAAAAGACGGAGAAACATATACATCACAGGCCGCATAGTAGGAAGGAATTTCATCGTGCTCAATTTCTCCTGTGAATTTCACGTATTCATGCAGAGTCAGCTGGTGCACCAATTCTTTCAGGTCTTCAGTAAGTGAACCAGAACCAACGATCAGAAACCTTACGTCAGGATTCTTCTCAATCACATGCGGGATTGCGCGTATCAGCGATTCTATTCCATAAATAGGTTCATGAAGACGAGTACAGATCACGATGGGATTATGTACCCAGCCGAGTCTATTTCTTAAGGTCATAGAATCAGCCCTTCTTGATCTGACATTGAATTTTTCAAGGTCTACGGACCAAGGAAATTTGATGAACTTCGCAGAAAGCTGTAACGAAAGAAGAGCATCTCGCGCGGCTTCACCGTCTACGACGGCTATGTCGCTCTTTTGCACGGAGAAACGAACCACTCTTTTGACGATGGGAGACTCTTTCGGTTGAGTCATGACGTCTGATCCCCAGATCATTAGCACGAATGGGCTAAAATGTGATAGCGCCGCATAGAAACCATATGTCGTAGCTGTACAGCCTATCAGAAGGTCCGGACGTATCTTCCGCACAAGTATCGACAGCGCCATCGCTCTGCAGACTAGCTGAATCCCCCTGCCTATCTTGCCGAGTGATAGGTCTCCTATGCTTATGTGATGAGTGTGAAAACAGTTGTATTTGTGCGACCTGGCTTGAGCAACTAACCTCCGAGAGATCGACGACGAAGGAAACTCTTTAGAAAAGGTCACCAGGTGTACTTCATCGCCACTTCTCAGAAGAAAGTCAATAAACCTATGGTCGTAGAGACTCAATCCGTCATGGGCATAACATATCTTCATGTATGTTGCTCCTTTCGCTGGCATATCAGCTGAGGGGGATGGATATTTCCCAAAGATGACAATTCAAAAGCTCATCATATCTTCGGTATGTTTTCGCAACGGTAAGTGCACAACAGGAGTCTGTCACTTATCCTTGGAATGCCACGGAGACGATCTTTCGTAGCTACGCATGTTCATCTTCTGTGCGAGGTAACATCCTCATATAGAGAGATCATTTGATCCGCCACGACATCCAAACCGAAATGTTTGACGACTGTTTCTCGTGCCTTGCCTCCAATGAGTTTCCTCAACTCGTCTTGAGCCAAGACACTGGAGATCACCTTCGCCAGAATTCCAGGGTTCATTACCGGTACGACGATTCCAGTTGTACGATCGTTCAGTAATTCCTCAACACCTTCAAAAGAAGAAACGATACAAGTCTTTCCGCAACTCATAGCTCTAACTACAGAGTTAGGAAGACCTTCGTAGGTGGAAACATGAATGAATACGTCACATGCAGCATAGAAATACTGTATTTGCGATTCTGGTACATATCCGGTGAACAGAATCTTGTCCTTCATCCCCCAATCCAAAGCCAGAGATTCTAGTTGGTGCGAGTATGCATTCTTAGCTCCGACAATCATCATTACAACGTTCGGAACTGTTTTGCAGACATTCTTCAGAGCAACGACCGCATCAATCAATCGTTTGCGATGGGTAATTCTTCCAACGTATAGTATTATCTTCTTGTCTTGAAGGCTCAACCTTGAACGTACTCTCAATCCGTCTAAATCAGGAGAAAACCTCTGCGTGTCAACCCCGCATGGGATTACTTCTAGTTTCTGTGCAACAGACGGATAACGTGAAGAAACCTCGTTGGCCATAGCTTTGCTTAATGCTATTAGCTTGTCAGATCTGGCGTATCCCCATCTTTCAAACAGAAGCTGGATCTTTGACGTTGTCAGCGTCTTTGTCTCTCCTTGAACCAGTGCACCGGACAGCGAAGAACGAAGACTCTTAAATTCACCACTAACGGTAGAATGAAGAGTTATGACGAGGGGCGTAGTGCGCTTTCTCCAGAACAATATCGACGGCATTGGAAGATTATCATGAACCAGATCTATGGATTCCTTACGTTGCAGACTGTTGATTGTCCTTGCAGCAGCAACGTTGTAAGGCATCGCGTAGAAAGGTGAGATCGAGAAAGTTGTGATCGCATGATGTCTCAAATGGTCGTTGTCAATCAGTGATGACACGAAACGATTTGATTCTTTGGAGATCAGGTAGACGTTTACGCCCCTTTGGCTCAATGTTGTCGCCAAGTCCCGCGCATATATACCCAATCCACCTGGCGGGTTAACGACGCTCTCAAGAGACAGAATGCAAACGGATAGTCCGCGAGCCAACCGGCTACTATAACGAGTTCGTGCCAAGATACACCACTATCAAAATCAGCGGCTATTTTCTATTGCATGTTCCAACTTTGAATATAGGTAAGACATGCATCGTCTGGGTCCTGCCTTGGATGCATTGTACAACAGACTGGAAAGCGAGAGTTCCATTGAAGAAACCTGAGTCAGGAGTTGATCGACAAATCGTGCGATTCTTTCGTTTGCCAGAGCCATTCTAATAAGCCACCACGAGAATCTTGGAATAAAGGCGAAATCAAACGGTTGAATCTTGTCTCCTACCAAGTTGACATCGTCAATCGAGCGGATCGAGGTTAATCCCTTGTCCATCGAAAACTCTAGGGCCGGCACGGAGCGAGCGGGGAAACCCATCAGATAAGCGCTTACGATGTCCACCGCTATGTTGTTTCGACCGCACACCACAATATTCGTATCGATTGGCGTACCAAAGGTGGGCCCGGGACCTTCGAGCCCGACTACGCCGTCAACTATGCAGAGGTCTGGGGGATACAACTCACTTAGGTCCGCCAATACCTGTCGCATATACGGATGATACCGTCTTCTGTTTCTTTGCACAATCATCCCGAATTGGTTCTTCAGAACGCAGCTTATTCTTTCCGCGGCATGAGTTTTCAGCTTTGCAATAGAAATAAACTTGTCACATTCTAGCATGATTAGTGGGACGGTCAATTTCTGCAGGTAATGACCATTGATCTCGACCAGAATACTCTTTTCTCTGGATAGATTCACTAATTCTATGTCAAGCTCAGTGGCCATATCCTCAAATCCATGACGGCGGAAGGATTCGTCGGCGCTAGCAGCTGGATGATCGCTCTCGACAACAACAATTCTTGGATGCGAAGATTGAAGTCTGAAGTATCGGACAACTGCTCTAACGAGTTCAACGCTCGTTGTGACACCGCCCTCGGACGGCACCAAGTCTCCGAGGTTAGGCTTTATGACTAGAGTCTCGTCTTTGCCTACCGTAAATCCCCCGATCGCGCTTATAGCACGATCGCAAGTCGACCGAAAATCACCGTCAAATCTGATCACAGCAACAGTTTCCATGGATTTCACACTGCCTCTTTGCATCCCAGTTCGCTTGAGACATAGAACCTTTCAACGATTCGCAAGCTATCCAACGCATCACCAATGCTTAGGGGACTTTCCTTGTTCTTCAGAACTGCCTCCGCAAACGCTCGGAGTTCGTTGGCATATGACTCCAGTACGCTGCCTACGAGTATCGTTCTCGGACCTTTCCTAAAGAACATCTTTTTCGCAATCCAAGTCTCTACATGGCTTGTTTGCAGGTCAGCACCAAGCATTCCTTTGTCTCCGAAGATGTCGACTCGGTTCACAAATCGTGCAGAAGTCCAGCTTGCGTGAACAGAAGCCAACACCCCTTTACAAAACTCAAGAAGCACGAAGACATTATCATCTGCTTCTTGAAACTTTCGGTTTCTGGCCATTCCTTGAACAGCCTTCACTGGCCCGAAGATCCATTTGAGCACATCGATGTGGTGACATGCCATTTCGAATAGTACTCCTCCTCCTAACGCCCTGCGTCGTTGAAATGTGGCTGACTCATCGAGTCTTGTCAAGAAACGAGTCGAAGCCGTCACAATGTCTCCAATTCTGCCCTCATCCAGAAATCTTTTGACAAACTGGAAATGCGGCATGAATCTGTAGTTAAAACCCACCATGAACGTCAGGGCGGTCCCTTCAAGTTCATCCGCAATCTTGATAGCTTCCGCACTGCTGAGAGCCAAGGGCTTCTCACAAAAGATGTGTTTGTTGCTCTTGATACACTCTATCGCAATCGGCGCGTGCAAACTAGGAGGAGTCAGAATAAGCACAGCGTCAATTTCCTTAGTGCTCAGCACCGGCCGATGGTCATCATACGCTTTCGCATCTTTAAGACAGATCGGAAATCTCTGCTTGGCCTTCGCGATTCGTGTTTGGTCCTTGTCAACGACTGCCTTTACCACAATATTCGGAATCCTCGTCAAGGCAGGAAGGTGGTAGTACTCTGCAACGTTACCACATCCGATTATTGCCACGTTCAGCTTCTGCAAGGGCATCATTTCCACTTTATGGTTCTGTCTTAATATCCTCTTAGGTCGTGCTTAGCCCAAAGGCAATGGATTGGATAAGCCTCTGCAAATCTGCCAGAGACCGAGTTTTCCTCAAAATGGCAAAGACTACAGCGAGGATTCTTATTGCAAGCACAAGAGCTACCGCGCCAATCTTCAAGAAGTTCTTGCCGCACCATACATTCACGGCGAACCAGATCCAGTTCGCTACGGCTGAGGATTCTTCAACAGCGCTCGTTCTAGATCTTGCCTTATCACTCTCATAATGCCGAAGATGCAGTTTCGGAACTATCATCAGTGTGTATCCGCTTCGTCCCATACGATAGCAGAACTCGGAGTCATCGCACGTCGGGTATGTCCTCCCTAGTCTTTCGTTGAACAGCCCTATTTTGAACAAAGCATCTCTCTCAACTGACATGCAGTAGCCGCCAATAGCATCCACCTTCGTAACTCTCTGAGCATACTCAAAATTGCTGACCCAGAAGCCACTGGGGAAGAATCTACCAATCATCTGTTTGTTCACCAAGAGCAAATTGCCTGCTTCCCAGAACTGGTATGCCCCCATTAACGCGTAGTCAATCATACCCTTCAAAATGCTTAGTGCGGTAGCTTTCGGTAGTACCTTCTGATGAAGAGAACCTGCTGCTCCGATTCCGCCTAGTCTACCATGCAGTAGTGATAGATGTTCGTATGAGCGCTTTAACTCGTGCATGAAATCCTCCTGTAGCTCAGTATCATCATCTAGGAAGAGCAGGTACTTCCCTCGCGATAGATGGATTCCGCAGTTCCTAGCATTAGGTAACCCACGACCCGGTTGCCTAGCAACAACTATTCTTTCGTCCCAAGATTGCAGCAGCATATTCAGATAGTCGGATGTTCCGTCCGAGGAATTGCCATCAACGATTATCAATTCGAAGTCATTGAACCGTTGGCCGAGGATAGAAGATATACATCTGGGAAGTTCAGTACATCGATTTCTTGTGCAGACTATTACCGAGAATAGGGGAGTCAATCGCTGGCCCATTCCTCCTGTGTAAGGGACATCACATCTGAGTATCGTGGGTCAAGCCCAAATTGCTTATGCCTTGCAGGAATCCTACTTCCCGCCAGACTTCTCTTCGTCCATAGGTTGGCCGGGCGCGCCGGCGCTAAACGAAGAAATCCAACAATACTGTTTTCTATCCTCACTTTTTCACGAGAGACAAAGGCAACTGAAAGAGTGCGGTAAACTACAGGTATTTTCAGCCGCCGCGCAATTGGCAGAAGACAGGCACACGTGATAGGGTTCCTTACCAATATAATCTCGAATTTGTGCCAATGTTTCATGAAAGGAAGCATAACGGCAAGTCCTAGACTTAGCACTAGGTATTGGATCATACGAATACCCCATAAGTTGATCATCGGCAATTCCCCATGCCTGTACGTTTGAATGGGCTTTGACGACTCTAGAGCCGGCCGGCGCACGCTACTCTGTCCAACATATCGACAGGAAACCAGCAATACCTTAAATTGTGTGTCCAAACATCGAAGGGTCTCTATTTCGTTTACGCTGTCTCCAGCGATATTCTTCAGATCCAGAAGACATATGTATAGAATCGTGATTCTCTTGCTAGGCATGATAGATCAGCTTGTGAATTTCTTTGTTTTCCACGCACAGAACTAATCTCGATTCAGCTAGCGGTGAGACGATGTGGACATCATTCTTCGCGGTGTCGTACAGAAGGGCATTCTTCCTGAGTTGTGTTCTTTCTCTTGACAACCACCACTTGCATACATCAGAAACATTTGCAACCCATACACCTTGCGTTGACGCAATTGTTTCAAGGACCCAATCGTAGAATCCAACATACTGAGGATATATCTTTGGGTCTTGATATCCATTGTGAAAGTTCAGGACTAAACACCCGTTAAACTTGGTAACTACTTCAAGAAGCCTATTCATTTTATGGCGTGCTTTTTCCACGTCCTGGATGAATGGAGAGTCCATGAAACTTGTGGGAATCTCGATGACCGTCCGTCTTCGTTCTTGGAAGATATCTATTGGATGAAATGGAAAACATATGCCGTCTTTGAATCCCGGCGATTCTCTGCAGCAACTTGTGCAGTCAGAAGTAAAGCCAGCTTCTTCGAGCTTTCGCCAAGTGAATGGGGGTGAGGAAACGAGGTAATGAAACCTGTTCGCAAGTATGCGACGCGAAGTCATCTGCTCCAGTCTCGATCTCTGTTTTGTTAGTGCGAGTGAACTGTCAGCAGCACTAGGCGACCCGTGAAGACCTACCTCGAATTCTTTCAGTTCGGGTATTCTTACCAGTCTGCCCAAGATTTCAGTTCTCGTACCGTAGTCAACCATGAAGAAAAAAGTGGAGATGAACCCTTTGGCCTTCTCTCTCTTGCCCAGTTGCAGCACATTGCACACCCGAATATCGCCAGTTAGCCATCCCAGCCCGTATCTGATAAGAGAGGGAATCGTCTTGCGGAGACTACCTCTAGGCGGTGGTGGTTGAAACAAATAGTCAACATCATGAGTCAGGATAACACAGAAAACCTTCTGATTCGGCCAATACCATTTTCTGACCAGAGGAATACCGCAATCCGAATACCGCTTCTTGATCTCTGCAAGAACTTTTAGCTCAAATTCATTAACGACAGGATACATGAAGTCATCACGTTCAGGGTCGTGTAGACCTGATAGCAGTTGGACTATCTCCTCAAGAGTTGTTCCGCCTGCCCGGCTGAAATCCTCAGAGCTGAGTTCAACCTGATAGGACGAACTGTTATCTTCAACTTTCTCATAGAATAATCCTAAGTGATTCAATATCTCTTCAAAACCAAGATCAAGAAGCCCTCCCTGCATCCTCAACCCGGCGACTAAGCTTCGCATTCTTCATCCCAGCCTCTTAGAGCGCCTGCCTATGAACAAGTAGCCGGCCGGCCCTTCGCCAACGCCTGATTCCTTTATTCATTCCTTCCTTCATTTCCTTTATTTCCATATCATCCCTCTTTCAAGACAAATCTCGTAGTAGCGCGCGCCAGTTTCTTGCGAAATTGGTTTTTAATGGTGTTTATTGGCCTCTGATTATGTGTGGGCAGATGTAGGAGCCGCAGTTCCTTCTCTTTGTCTGGCAGAATCCGCTCTTGTTGTGCTTGCA
>Ga0315282_10016348_pt1 | contig 10850 bp, 6 predicted proteins | sample YL17G07_20_MG_FD_203693 | JGI IMG/M metagenome (GOLD analysis project Ga0315282, IMG submission 203693) | Sediment microbial communities from Yellowstone Lake, YNP, Wyoming, USA - YL17G07_20 | ecosystem: Environmental > Aquatic > Freshwater > Lake > Sediment | place: USA: Wyoming | collected...
GAATGATATCCCCTGTTGATCCATGAAAATTGGTCATGCCACTGCCGTATTTCTCCCATACATCGCAAATCTTCCTCAATGCCTTTGTGGTATAAAACCAACCACCAGGGTGGTTTACCCTTAAGGTATGGAAGGAGGAGACGTTAGGGAACTTCTCAGGAGCATCACAATACCTCCCGATCACCCCTCCACCATATCCAGTAACCCCGACGATGCCGCCATGTTTCCAGTGGGTCACCTTGTCGTTAAAAGAGAGTTCCTGTATACCCAGAAGGTCTTTGGCTGCTGCGTTCTTCTTAGCCGCTCGTTTTATTTCCTTAACATAACTTGGCCATGGTCCTTTTTCCAAATCATCTATTAGGGGGGGTTTTTCTTCCATTTTCTCACCTCCTGAGGATTTTTTATCTTCTTTTATCATTTACGCTTCTTTGCTCTTCTAAAATCAAGAACGTAGAAACTTATTTCAAATTAGCAATAATTGTGCCATTAGTATTCAATATCCTTACCCATTGAAAATGAAAATAATTTTAAATATAATAAATTCATTTATCTCAATTTAGATGCAAAAATTATCTTGCAGTGCTATAATTTATTTGCATCTCTCTAAAAATTATTTTTAAAGTTTAAAGGCAGACCAGGATGGCCGGGATAAGGAATATTAAACTGACAAAAAAGCTCATGCTTGGCATCGGGATTATCCTTTGCATCACCTTCGGTACAATATCCATCTTTTTCTATTACTACGTGAAAAATCTCTACTTAAAAGAGACTTACAAGAAAACAGAGCTTCTCCTCTCTTATATCGACGCAACCGAAGAATATGTCAGGGATGAACTGAGACCGAAGATGTTTCATGTCCTACCAAAGGATGGGTTTATTCGGGAGGCAATGTCCACAACCTTTGTAACAAAGGGTATTACAAAAAGGTTTGTGAAGAAATTTCCGGAATACATTTATAGAAGGGTGGCCCTCGATCCAAGGAACCCCCAGAGTACGGCAAATGATCAGGAAAAAGAATTGCTGAATAATTTTTCCAAGCATCCCGAAGGTGCCAATGAACGGAAGGGGCTTATTACGAGAGACGGAAAGAGATATTTCGTTAATCAAAAGTATGTCATCATGGAGGCCCAGTGCCTCCTATGTCATGGGGACCCCTCCCATGCACCTAAATCCCTTATCCAGATTTACGGAAAGGATCATGGTTTTTACAGAAAGATCGGTGATATCGTGGGGGTAGAATCGGTTGCCATACCTGTGGATGAAGCATTTAATCAGATATCCCAATTAGCCTTTTCCATATTCCTCTTAGGTGTCTCAGGAATGGGTGCCACTTTCTTTATCTTAAACTACTTCCATTATGTAGTCCTTGTAAAACCCTTAAGGAAAGTCAGCTCCTTTTTTAAGTCTGTGGTTACCGGGGAGAAGAGCCTCGATATGAAGTTTGATATAAGGGGAGACGATGAGATCTCCGAAGTCGCTGGATCTTTTAATCAGATGATCGCTCATCTCAAAAGGTCACAGGAGGAATTAGTACTCTCAGAAATGAAGTACCGCCGGATATTTGAAGGCTCTAAGGATGCCATCGTCCTTATCGATTGCGCAGGGCCCGCAAGGGATGTCAATCATTCAGGGGTCGAGTTATGGGGTTTTGAAACCAGAGAGGAGTTCACAAAGCACGTGTCTTTAAGTAATCTTTTTACAAAGGGGGAGGGATTGAATAATTTTGTTGCCCGTATGGAAAGGGACGGTTTTGTGAAAAACCATGAGACCATCTTAAGAAGAGCGGATGGAACAGAGATCAATGCACTTATTTCGGCTACCTTAAGGAGAGACGGAGACAATAATATCTGTGGTTATGAGTGTACTATCAAGGACATTACAGAGAGAAAGAGAATGGAAGAGAGAATAAGAGAGGCGGATAAACTCGCCTCTATCGGGCAACTCGCAGCAGGTGTTGCCCATGAGATCAATAATCCCCTCACCATAATACTCGGGTATGCAAGGTTATTAATGAAGGAACACCCTTTCGATGATGAGATGAAGGAGAACTTCAAGGTCATCCACAACAATGCCCAGATGTGTAAGAAAATTGTGGAAGACCTCCTGAATTTTTCAAGGCAGAAAAAACCACAGTATATTGAAGCCGATATCAATAACACGTTAGACTCTGTAATCTCTGTCATAGAAACCCAGTTTGTAAGGCATGGTATTACTATGGTAAGAAACTATGACCCTTCTATCCCACCTGTGACGATTGATGTTGACAAGATGAGGCAGGTCTATATGAACCTCCTTATGAATGCCTATCATGCAACGGATTCTGGCGGTTACATCCATGTCTGCACTCACTATGATCAGGCAAAGGATGGGGTTTCGATCGTCTTCTCAGATACCGGATGTGGGATTCCCAAAAGTATCCAGACGAGGATCTTTGAACCCTTTTTTACTACGAAGGAGCCGGGAAAGGGGACAGGCCTTGGGCTTGCCGTGAGCTACGGAATGGTGAAAGAGCACAGGGGTGAAATCTCTTTTGAAAGCGAGGAAGGAAAAGGGACAACATTTAGAATATGGCTTCCATTGAACAGGAAAGGATAAGGAATGAAAAGATCTATCCTTGTAGTTGATGATATGCTTGATATGCTTAAGCTTCTCGAGAGGCTTATCAAGAATGAACTCGACGTGAATGTGTATACAGTGAATAATGGGGAAGAGGCCGTAGAGATGATTCTCAAGGATTCCGTCAGCATCGTTATTGCCGATATCATGATGCCAAGGATGAACGGTATAGAGTTGCTTCAACGTATCAAGGAGATAGATCCTTCCACTATCGTGATTATGATGACAGCCTATGGAACTATCGAAGATGCCGTTGAGAGCCTTAAACTCGGTGCCTATGATTACATCACAAAACCCTTTGATGAGGAGAGATTATTACATATCCTCAAAAAGGCTCTCGATTACTACAACCTTATTAAAAAGAGCATCGATCTTGAGAATAGAATCAAAGAGAAAGAGAGCGTAGAGGGCATTGTGGGTAAATCTCTCCCGATGAGAAAGCTTGTGGAGACCATAAGGATTGTGGCAAAAACAGATCTAACCGTCCTCATTACAGGCGAGACAGGAACAGGCAAGGATCTCGTGGCACGGATGCTCCATAGCTTGAGTAACCGGGCTGTCAAACCTTTTATTCCCGTAAACTGTCCTGCTATTCCTGAAAATATTTTGGAGAGCGAACTTTTCGGCTATAAGAAGGGCGCATTTACAGGGGCAACGCAGGATAAAAAAGGTCTCTTTGAAGCCGCCCAGGGCGGGACTATCTTTCTTGACGAGATTGGGGATTTGTCGAATCCGCTTCAGGCAAAGCTTTTGAGGGTTTTGGAGGAAAAGGAGCTGAAGCCTCTCGGTGAAACAAGAATGCACAAGATCGATGTCAGGGTAGTCGCCTCGACCAATCAGAATCTTAAAGAGAAGATGGCTTCATTTCAATTCAGAGAGGATCTTTATCACAGATTGAATGTGGTTTCGATTTCCACACCCTCCCTTAACGAGATCCTCGAAGATATCCCGTTAATTGCAAATCACTACCTTTCCATCTACTGCTCCGAGTATAATACTCCTTCTAAGAGATTCTCAGAAGATACTTTGAGGATGCTCATTTCAAGAAGGTGGAGCGGGAATGTCAGGGAACTCCAGAATGAAATAAGAAGGGCTGTAATATTTACGGAAGGTGAGATGATCAGGCCTCAAGATTTTCAATATGATTCTAAGAACTTACCCTACCCTGGAGATACAATCGATACCCTTTCAAACCTTACGTATAAAGAAGCAAGGAGAAGTCTTCTTGAAAGGTTCAACGTTAAATACATCTCAGAGCTACTGAAGGAGTGTAAAGGGAATGTCTCCCTGGCAGCCAAAAAGGCAGATTTAGAAAGACAATCCCTTCAGCATTTAATGAGAAAGTATGGGATAAATTCAGAAGAATACAGGATCAGTGCAAATAAAATGTAGCACCTGCAAGATATTTTTTGCACATCCGTTAACCTGCCTTGCCCCTCCCTATCCAGAATCATCTTTATTTTCAAAGGGTTTTGCGACTTTTCATAATGGCACGGCTATTGCTACAATCTTATTGGAAGATTAGGGTAAGGGCGAGCTTTTTGTAAATATATAAAATAATGACTCGCCAGACTTTTTTTAAATATTCATGGAAAAGGAGGAAAGGCATGAAGATATCCAGAAGAGGTCTTTTAAGGGACGGAGGCGTATTCTTAGTGGGAGCCACGGTAGGGGGTCTGTCTCTTTCACTGCCAAGCAATTCTGTGCAGGCAAGCGCTGGAAAGCAAGATGTAATAGAGGTTCCATGGCCCTATAAAAAATTGAATCCAGAAGCTGTGGCGGAGAATGCTTATCACGGATACTACAAAGGAGCATGTTGCTATGGCTCTTTCAATAGTATCATTGAAGAGTTGCGGAAAGAGATAGGGGCTCCCTATGCAATGATCCCCACATCGATGATGATCTTCGGAGAGGGGGGAATAGCTGGTATCTCATCCACCTGTGGTGCGCTCAATGGTGCGGCGGCAGCCATATTCCTTATCACAGGTAACATTGAAAAAGAAAAAAGAAAGGTTGCCTTCTCTATCATCAGGGAGCTCTTCCACTGGTACGAACAAACCCCAATGCCATATTACAGACCCCCCAAACCAAAGTATGAGATCATAAAATCTATTTCTCATTCTACCCTTTGCCATGCTTCAGTCTCGAATTGGTGTAAGACAGCAAAATTGAAGGCGTTTTCAAAGGAGCGATCAGAAAGGTGTGGCTGGCTTACAGGATCCGTAGCAAAATACACGGTGGAACTGTTGAATGCAAATGCCGAAGGAAACTTCAAGGCCATTCACAAGCTTTCAAAAGATGTGGAATCCTGCAGGAGTTGTCACGACGAAGGAAGCGCCCTTGAAAATACCCGTGGCATGATGGACTGTGGTGGATGCCATTTTAGAGCACCTTCACAGCACCCCAAAACATAATAGCCCGCATACTAGAGCGATGGTGTGGTTATAGCAGATCAAGGCAGTAGAACCAGAACAACACAGAATAACACTTATATTGACAAGATATTAAAAAGGTAATTAGATAGAACCACGTCATTAAAGCATCTCTAAAAACCAAGCTAAAGGAGGTGATTTATTTTCCCATAATTAATGAAAAAAGTAAATTAAATTTATTATTCAGGTAAGTTAAAAAAGGGGGTGTCATTATGGAAGTGAAGAAAAAACCGTTAACTGAAGACTGGCTATCTCTTTGGATTGGTCTCTTTATCTTTGTTCTCTCCCTCGGTGTTTTTTGGGGGGCAGATATCCTGGGATTTGGAGTAACAACGGGAATATATACTGACTTATCAAAGGCATTGAACCCCATATCAAAAGCCTATGCCGGCCTAGGAGGGATAGGATCTTTAATTGTGACCTATCTTTTCTTGCTTGTTGTCATGACAATCGGTGCAGCAGCTTTAAAGGCCAATGTTAAAAAGTTTATCATGGGCTTCACATTGGTATTTTGGATAAGCTATATTTGTTGGATTATAGGCAGTTGGGCGCATATAGCGGTAAACACTCCTGGGGATATGAAGAAATTTGGTATCTCATGGTCTTTGAAACTGACAGCGGAGGGGGGGTTCATCGTTGCCCTGGTTGTTGGTCTCCTCGTCGGTAATTTTTTCCCTAAATTTACAGAGACGATGAAGGAGTCTGTAAGACCTGAATTGTATATCAAGACCGCTATCGTTATCCTGGGTGGATTTTTGGGTGTTATAGCAGCTGAAAAGTTAGGGCTTGCAACGGCGGTGATGTTCAGGGGAATATGTGCAATTATCGAAGCCTACCTGATTTATTGGGCACTGGTATACCTCGTCGCTAGAAAATATTTTAAGTTTAGCAGGGAATGGTCAGCACCTCTTGCATCGGGCATATCCATCTGTGGGGTATCAGCGGCAATAGCAACTGGAGGAGCAATAAAGTCAAGGCCTGTAGTCCCTATTATGGTATCTTCGCTGGTTGTTATCTTCGCAGTGGTTGAGCTCTTAATACTCCCCTTTATCGCGAACACTTTCCTCTGGAAAGAGCCAATGGTGGCGGGTGCGTGGATGGGGCTTGCAGTTAAAACAGATGGCGCTGCGGTTGCCAGTGGCGCTATCACTGATTCTCTTATAAGAGCAACGGCACTGGCGAACACGGGTGTAAATTACAAGGAAGGCTGGATAATGGGAGCTGCCACAACGGTAAAGGTTTTCATTGACATCTTTATTGGTATCTGGGCGTTTGTTCTTGCATGGATATGGGCTTCCAAGATTGAGGCAAGACCTGGGGAGAAGGTCGGTGGTGGTGTGATCTGGGAGAGATTCCCCAAATTCGTTATCGGCTATGTGATCACATTCCTCGTGATTCTGTTTATTTGCCTGGGGTCTCCTGCTTTAATAGGCAAGGCAAAGGCGGCGATGGGTGAAGGTAATGTTTTTAGAGGGATATTCTTTACTCTGACTTTTTTCACCATTGGTGTTGTTTCTAATTTCAAGAAGCTCTGGGAAGAAGGCATAGGTAAATTAGCAGCCGTTTATTTGTTATGCCTCTTTGGGTTTATCATCTGGATAGGGTTATTTATTTCATGGATATTTTTCCATGGGGTAAAACCACCGTTGGTAGGGTAGAAAAGGAAGATATTCCAGGTAATTGTTGAATTGGAGATTATCAATCTCCGAATTTGATATTCTGCCACGAAGCCAAAGAGAAGGAGGTGTTTATGCCTGAACAACCGAAAGTGGCCGAAGAGATGAAAAAGATTGAGTACGAGCCCTTGCTTCCAGTAGAGAAAAAGCTCATTGGATGGAGCATTGGCCTGGGTATCGTTCTGCTGGGAATACTGATCTTCATCAGCTACACATTCTTCCCAGGCTAAGATATCTACGCCTCTTCCGGGACCTCGCCCGGGAGACGTGGCCCCTCCGGGGCAGGGCAACCCCGTAGGGGCTGAAAATTTTCAGCCCCTACATGAAAGACCATCATATATCCATATCGGCAATTTTTTGTCGATATGGATGCGCTAAGCGCCTATCTCCATCTTAAAGGGGTGAAGACCCTGAACCCTTCTTATCAATTTGAGGGCCTTCACCCCTTTGATTGGAAAATGAGTATAGTTTTAGAAACCAAGGATTTTATGGCATGTTTTGCAGGGTTCGGGAGGTTCCGGAAATGCTGCGCTTTGAGAGTCGACCGGTCTATTGCTATCCCACAACAGTAGGTCTAACTCCCTGAGTTTTCTTTGCCTCTGTTTAAAGCAATCTCTGAAGTATACATAACCTTCGCTCCCCCAGATTTTATGGAAGGGTTCTCTAAAGACGTTTCCATAGCTCACTCTTTCCATCCAACATTCCTGGCCGCAAAAAATCCTTTTAAACGGAGAGGGCAGAGGTGGATGGAGAAACACGCATGGCGAAACCTCTCCGTCGGTTGAGATATAGAGGTTTCTCAGCGGGTTTTCTTGACAGACAGGCACATCGGCTGCGCACAAAGAGGGCCTTCTGAGCCTTATGTTCAACTTTTGAGCATTTATTTCGGCTTGTTTCAAAAACCTTTCATAAGGATTCCCACCGCTGCTCCACGTGAATACTCCTTGTCCTTCCTGCCAGGTATTGATCGCATGGCAGATGTTAATGAGGACAATTTCTTCAATCCCGATTTCTTCTGCAAAAGAGGGCAGCGCAGGAACTTCAGCGATATTGTCTTTGACCATCAGGAAAACAAGATGCGTCCTGGGTCCGGCGGTTCCACGGCGTAATTTCTCTTCCGCGACAAAATGGATTGCATCCAGAATTTCTGGAAGATGTGAGTTTACCCTTATCGCATCATGTGTCCCGGCCGTGGTCCCAGCGATGGAGAAACCCACAAAATCAAGACCATTTCGGACAAGCTCGGATGCCCGGTGCTGGGTTAAACCCTTTCCACTGGTAACAAATCCAACTTCACACCCCTCTCTCTTGACGAGCTGAATACATTCTGAGAGATTCGGATGGAGCAGAGATTCCCCCCATCCTTCGAGAATAACAGTCTGAACGTCTTTCAGGTAAGGAAGGAGGGTCTTGAAACTCTCAAACGACATATCATGAAACTGCCAATCATCTCTTTCAGAACGGATACACATCTTGCACAGAAGTGGGCATCTTGTCGTTAATTCAATCTGCCAGGCTGAAAAAGACTTTTTCTTTTTTATCCAGGGAACCTTCATTAACATTTTACCGATCTTGGAGGATGAAGAAAGGGACGTTGTTGAAAACGTTCACTTTTCATTTTCTCTCATTTCCTTCTTCTTCAGCTCCTCCAGGATCCTCTCCGGGGTGATCGGCAATTCTTTGATCCTGACTCCGATCGCGTCATAGATCGCATTGGCAATGGCAGCCGGCATCGGGTCGAGAGAGCCTTCACCCGTTTCCTTTGCTCCGAAAGGCCCTTCAGGATCTTCTGTAACAACATGGTGGATGCAGATCTCGGGAACCTGTCTTGCCACCGGGACTCCGTATTCCAGAAAGGAAGGGTTCAGAGTCTGGCCCTCTTCTATGCAGAGATTCTCAGAGAGGGTATATCCCATCCCCATGGCAATGCATCCTTCGATCTGTCCTTCCACGGAAAGAGGGTTAAGCGGCTGGCCGCAGTCATGACCCACCGTCATCTTAACAACCTTCACTTGGCCTGTCTTCAAATCAACTTCGACTTCAGCCACATGAGCCCCAAAGCTATAGGTTGGAGACATCGGATCCGGTGAGTTGTAGGACGTCTCGACAAGCAATGAAGAGCCCTGATGCTTGGTCTGGTAAAGTGCAATGGCTTCGCTGAAAGACACGGAGAGATCGGGATTCTCTTCCACAAGAATCTCGCGATCCCTCGCCACGAGATCTTCGATCTTCCTGCCCAGCTTTTCCGAAACAACCTCAAACAGTTTTTCTCTGACGAGCTTTGCTGCCCTTAGAGCCGCGTTTCCCGCTGCAACCGTTACCCGGCTCGAATAGGTTCCCATATCCGGCGGTGTCAGTTCCGTGTCTGCGCTAACGAGATGAATGTCTTCGAGGGAAAGCCCCAACACCTCTGCCACAATCTGGCAGAGGATGCTGTCAGAGCCCTGGCCGATATCAGAAGCGCCTGTCAATACAATCACTCCACCTCCCTCCCCCGCTTTGATGGCAACCGACGAATGAGCCGAGGTGGTGTTATTAAAATAAAACCCCGCTCCAGAGGGGAACCCTCCACATCCCAGACCCATGCCATAGGCCTTACTACGATTGACCCGTCTCAGTCTCCTTTTCTCCCTCCAACTCGTCGCCTCGGCAACTTTTTCCAGACATTCACAGAATCCTGAACTGATGATCTTGAAACCGGCTGCTGTCTCATCCCCTGTCCGGAGGCCATTCCGCATAGCCATCTCCACCGGATCGATTCCAAGCTCCTCGGCAATCATATCCATCTGTAGGTCCTGAGCAAAATGAACCTGTGGCCCGCCGTGGCCTCTCATTGCTCCACAGGGAGGCTTGTTCGTGTAGATCCGGTATCCATCGTACTGGTAATGCTCAAAGCGATAGGGGAGTGTTTGGAAGGTACCCATAAGGACTGTGGTGAGGGGTCCCAGGCTGCAATATGCGCCTCCGTCCAGGACTGCTTTACATTGTCGGGCCAGGAGGGTCCCATCCTTCCTGACGCCCGTTTTCATCGTGATCGTCACCGGATGCTTCCTCCTTCCGGCTGTGAACTCCTCATCCCTTGAATAGACAATCTTTACGGGCCTGCCTGTTTTCCTGGCAAGAAGGGCGGCAGAGAAATCGAGGGCGGCCATTCCATCCGATTTCCCTCCGAAGCCGCCTCCCACGAAGGGTTTAATGACTCGAACGTTCTCCGGTGCAATACCCAGGGTGAGAGCCAGATGTTGTTGAACGTAATAGGGAGTCTGGGTGGAAGTATAAAGGGTGAGCTTGCCGCGGAGATCCCAGGTGGCCAGGGCAGCGTGCGGTTCAAGATACGCATGGGTTGCCGATTGAGTTTTGAACACATCTTCGCGAACGAGATCGCTTTCAAGAAACGCCTTCCCGGAGTCACCTTTCTTGATATGAAATTCACGGCTGATGTTTCCGGGTGCATGATCGTGAAGCTGGGGTGCTCCAGACCTCTGGGCCTCCTCGGGATCGAATACGGCCGGAAGCTCCTCATATTCCACTCTGATCAGGTGGAGGGCCTCTAACGCAATATCGGGATCCGTCGCTGCCACGGCTGCCACTTCATCTCCGATAAACCGGACCTTATCAACTGCAAGAGGATATTCATCCATATACCTGGGAGAGCGGGAGATGACCCCATATTTGATCTTCAAAGTATCTTCTCCCGCGATGACCGCCTTCACGCCAGGCGATTTCGCAGCCTTCGACGTATCGATAGACAGGATCTTTGCATGCGGCAATGGACTGCGAAGGATCATCCCACAAAGCATTCCCGGAAGCCTCAGATCATCCGCATAAAGAGCCTTTCCCATGGCCTTCTCTTTCGCGTCAATCCGCGGGATCGGTTTCCCGATCAGACAATATTCTTTTGCAGGCAATTTGGACCTCTCGATCGTTTCCGTTTCTTGTAACCCTAAAACGGCATTATAACGTAATGCCTCAGAAGGTGTGAAAAAATTGGTTTTCACGGCCCTCGGACCCGAAGGACGGGTGGTTTTTCGAAGCTTTAGAATGCGCGCATTTAGGTTCTGGTCATCCTTACACGGCGATAAACATATGTGATTAAGCTGGCTTGGGACACAGCGATTCGATTCCA
>Ga0315282_10016349_pt1 | contig 10849 bp, 7 predicted proteins | sample YL17G07_20_MG_FD_203693 | JGI IMG/M metagenome (GOLD analysis project Ga0315282, IMG submission 203693) | Sediment microbial communities from Yellowstone Lake, YNP, Wyoming, USA - YL17G07_20 | ecosystem: Environmental > Aquatic > Freshwater > Lake > Sediment | place: USA: Wyoming | collected...
TGACCCTGCAACTCCTTGATAGCCCGGAGGGAAAATTCCAGCTCCCTTTCCCTGGACAAGACCCCCACGTATCCTATGATCACGTCTTCCTCATCGATGCCGTATTGCCTTCTTACCGGGGAAGGATCTCGCGGCGAAAAGAGGTCCAGGTCCACCCCGGAGGGGATGAGCAGGGAGGGCTCCATGCTCTTTCTCAGCTTGTCCTCGTAGATCTCCTTCAGCCCCCGGGAAATGAAGATATAGCCGTCCACGTACCTTCCCAGGAAGGACTCGCTGGCGTAGGCCATCCTCCTGTAGACGGAGGCCTCCACGCCCAGGGACAGCCTCTCGACGCTCGCCTCTATCCAGGGGCTGCGTATATCGTAGACGACCTTGACCCCAGCCGCGCGGGTTTTCTTAAAGAGCGCCGCCGCCTGCAGAGACGAATTGGGGTAGAGGCAGTGGATGAGGTCGATGCCGATCCTCGCGTGCAGGTCCCCCAGCGCCCGGTAGAGCTTCCAGGCGTATAGCGCGTTTCCCCGCAGCGAATAGGTGTCCGCTTCGATGAGGTGGACGCGGCCGGGAGGAAGTCCCTCCAGGCGGCCGGAGGGGCCCTGCACCATCAGGTACAGCTCTATCTCCTCCCGCCTGGCCAGGTACTTGGCGATGCTGCGCAGATAGGTGGAGAGCGCCAGGTGGTTGTCCAGGCTGACGTTCTGCGCAAGGACCACTTTCATCGCTTCCACCTCTGCAAAGACACCAATTTGATCGGTTCCGGTATCAGCTTAAGACCCTGTCCGGGGCCCTAAGCCCCGCCTTTCGCATCGTAACCGCTAATATAATATATTTATTGGCCATTTTGGCGAAAAATATGCCTTTTATAACCGCCCAGCCCTAGCCGCAAGTAGCGGAAATCACGTCCCGGATAGTCTTTTCCAGTCTATCCACACAGTTATCCCAGGAAAACCCCTTGATATATTCATAGCCCACTTGCGCTACATTCCTTCTCTTACCCTCATCCGCAAGCAGGGTCAGGATGGCGGCGGCCATCTCCCCCGGCTGTCCCGGTTTGACTACCAGGGCGGTCTCGCCCGCCAGGTTGTAATCGGGAACCGCCCCGACATCGGTGGTCACGCAGGCGGCCCCGCAGGCCATGGCCTCCATGGGCGGGTTGGAGAAACCCTCGAGGTGGCTGGGCAAGACGAAGATGTCCAGGGAGCTGTATATCCGCCTTAAACTGTCCCCGCAGGGCAGCTTGTGGAACTCCAGGCCGCGCAGCCTCTGCATGATCTTCAGGTCCTCGGGAAGGGGCGGTTCCCCGAAGAGCACGAACTGCACGTCGGGGTACTCCTCCTGAACGGCCGCAAAAGCCTGTAAGGCGTCCCGCATCCCCTTCAAGGGGGCGATTCTATAGAGAAGGCCGATGCGCCTGGGGCTGTGGGCCTCGAAGCCCTCCTTCTCGCGGTAAAACTTGTTCATATCGACGCCGTTCATCAGGGGACCGTGCACGGGAACCTGGAACTTGCTTTCGATCAAGTCCTTCAGCCAGCTCGAGACGGCGATCTTATGTAGGGGCAGGGTGTAGGCCTTGTTTACCAGCTCCTCGGGCCCGCCCCAGGTCTCGTAGGAGCGTATGATGTGGAACTTCACTCCCTTTTGCGGACTGCAGCGGTCCACATGGTAGGCGTCCGCCCACCAGGTAGCGATGATGGCATCCCCGCCGGGTATCTTCGCCTCCCCCATCCTCAATACCCTTACGAGTTTCGTTTGCAGGTCGAACCACTCCACGCGGTTTCCCTTCTTGAGGTTCAAGAGGAGCCCCCTGGCCCTCCTATCAAGGTCCTTGAAGTCGAGGCGGGTGGCGCTGTAGCTATCGGGGATCAAGGGATAGACTACGCATGCCTCGTGCCCCCTCGCCTGCAGCCGGTTGGCGAGCTCGAAGGTGGTCTTCACGCCGCCGGATATATCCTTTGACGGCAGAACGAAAGTGATCCTCATGGGTCTCAGCGCTTTCTGTGTCCATTTCTCATCAGCAGCGCGGCCAGGAGCGCCATCGCGACTCCGCCCCCCGCCGCTGACCATAGGGCTTCTTTCCCGCTGGCCGGGGTGGCGATATAGATAAGGAGCGCGCCCAATATTCCCATCATGATTGTCCCGGCGATCATGATGGGCCCGGGGACTCCCTTTTTGTCCCCCACACCCCACTGACTCGAAGTGTCGCCGCTGATCACCGCCAGCGCCCCCGTGACCACGACGACAGCAAGAAGGCTGTTCATATTGAAAAAGTAGCTCGCGAACCCCTTTTTCACCCTGTCCAGGATGATCAACGCCAGGTACACCATTAAGGAGGCTATAAATACGTCCCGGTTCACGTCCCTGAAGAATCTCAGGAATTCTAATGCATGGGAATTAAACGCTCTTTTTACACCGTATGGGATTTCTAAACCCGCTGACTCGCCGGCCTTTTGCCTGGACATTATCACTTCCCGCCGTCTTTCTGCAGTATTATATCGATAGATCCGAGGACGATCTCCCCGTCCTTCTGCGCCAGGTTGGGCGCCAGCAGGGCGCACCGCAGCTTGTTATCCACGATCTCCACATCTCTAAGATCGAAGGCGATCTTCTGGGTCAGCCATTCCCCCTCAGCCTCGGGGACGGAGTATGCGGCGATGATGTATCGAATATCCGTGAAAAGCAGGCTCTCGTTATAGGCCACGAGCTTCACGGGGAAGGGATCGAAAAAGGAGTCCCGAGAGAAGGAAAAGCTGCTCCCCTTGGACAATAAAATTATATCCCCCATTTCCGTGCGGATTTCATTCAGCCCGGGCGGTAGATTCCATAAAAATTTCTGCCCTTCTTTATCCACGGTAAGACTCTGGTTACCATTGGCGTTGAGGGTTTGAAACGCCTCGGGATGCCAGGTCCAGGCATTCAGCTCCTGAGCGTTGGTATATACGGCAACCGGCTTTGAGGGCCCAAGCTCGTAGAGCTCATGATCGGCGATGAATACCCCGTCGATAAAGCTCAGGTATCTTTGGCTCGTACTCAACCCCTCGATGACCACATCTTCATTACAGAGCAAATCGACCCTGTAGACTCCCTCGCTCAGACCTGGGAGGGTGAATTCCACCTTTCGCGGTGCGGATATAGCCCGGCTTTCTCTCTCATCCCCATCATCGGGCACATTCGTAGCCCATATTAACTCCTCGCTGGAAAATACCTGGATATCCAGCGGATCGGGCCCCTCATCCCAATTCAACTCCTGCTTGATGAGCGAGATCTGCAGTGGTTTGTTCCCGACATAAATATAGAACTTGTGAGGGCCCCGAAGGGTGGCGTCGATCGCCGTCCCGGCGTCGACCTTTGACGAGTCTATATCCGGCCGGGGCTGGGGCACCTCATAATGATAGCTTGCGATACGAGCATAATCGGGTTCGGTGGGCGAGGGCATAGGCGGAGCGGCGATAAAGTCATCCACCGTCTCGTAGTCCCTGCTCCTTTCAAAAAGGGTGACCTGGTCTCCCTCGATCCTATCCCAGTTCAACTGGTTCAGAGACTTGTTGTGGACGGGCATATAAGCGTATTGGCTCTCCGGGCCTCCGCGAACTCCGAACAGCAGCTCGCTTGGATCCCCCCGATACTGAACCTGCACCTCCGCAGTATCCAGATCCGTGTAAGGGACCTCTAGATCGAAAGTAAGCATGTCCACGGTCATCTTCGTCTCGGGCACCTGATATTCTACGCCGTTTCCGGACACACCGAGTTCGGCCGAGGGGGTGATAGGCGACGGAAGGGCTTTATTGCCGCCCTCCTGTAGGTCTATTTGGTATTCAACGGTAGCCCCGAAAGGAGCGACATTCTTGAATACGAGCACGGTAAAAAATGCGATCACCGCCAGCACGATCACCGCCCGAGCGACATGCCTGGCCGCCCGCCACCTGGCTGTACCAGATGTCCCGGCATCTCCCTCTGCCATACTCGAAGATTCAGGTGGTTCTTCCCTCATTGCTCCTTTTCACCTCGCATAAAAAGAATTATAACTCTACTTCTCCCCTCTTTCTGTTATTCCCAAGAGGCAGATATCCTCGGTGCGGAACCACAACCTAATCCGGCTCTCCCGCCTCGCATATCTCCAGGTTCAGGCCTTTAGGAGATGCCTGCAAAAGGAAAGCGGCCATGCTGGCAAAGAAAAGGACTATGGCCGCCTCACCTATCAGGACATCGTAACTCTCCCACAGGATGGACAGGCTGAAAAATAAGCCCGCTAAGAGCATGAACAGCGCGAACAAGAGCCGGTTGGTCTTTATGGAGGGAAGTATATCCGCGTCCATAACAATCAAGGCAAAGGGAATAAACCACAAGATATTGGAGTAATAGGCTTTTATGGCCGGCAGGAAATACTCGGAGACCAACATCATCACCGAGCCGGCTAAAAAGATCGTGGCCAGAGAGACCCTTCTCGTGCGATACCTGAAGATAAAAGCCGAGATGATCAGCACCGTTAGACCCAGTAATGCCAGCAGGGTCTGCGATGACAGGTCCAGATGAAAAACACGCTTGAAAAAATATTGTATTGAGGTGTTAATATTTGGAAACGGCAGGAAAAGCTTGAGGTTATCCACCCCTTCCACGTTCCGGTCCTCGAATCCAAGGCTCTCCATCTGTGCCTCACCCAGATTAGGCTTCTCGTGATAGCGCATAGCTGAAAAGTAGCTCCTCCAGACTGGAACGCCGAAGAGCGCCAGGGTGATCAGCATGAATATTAAGAATCCCGCCACGACACCCAGGAGCAGGTTCCATTTCCTGAAGATAAGCAAGGGTATGAACATCAAAAGGACCGTGGGCCTCAAGCTGGCGGTTATACCCAGGGCAAGGCCGCCCAGGAAAGAAGAGTATCTAAAGGATTTGTTGTATGACCAATAAGATAAAGAGATCAGGAAAACGTATAGTACGTATATCTGTCCTCTCTCAACGTGAAAGCGCCACATGCAGGTGCCGGATAGAAAAAGCCCGATGATCCAGACCGCCTTTGCCTTGTCCCGGGAGCCGGCGCTGCGAGCGAACAGGAAAATGCTCCCCAGAAGCAGCAGCCACTGTAGGGTAAACCAGACGACCCTCTGGGCGGAATAAGGCGCTTTGGACAAGGGTATCTGCAGCATCAAAACGGTGGGGGGCACGGAAACCCTGGAAACCGGGTTGTCCGGGTTGTCGATAGGATCCAGAAGGGTGTCCGGGTAGTCCTCGGACCATTTGAAATAATAGGGGTCCTCGCCGTCCATCATGAGGCGAGTGCCGACCACCCTGTTCCTCAGGTCCACCCCGCCGTATTTGAAGGTGTTTTTGAGATCGGAGACGAATCCGCGCGCGGAAACCACTACGGCGAATACCAGAAGGACATTCAGGATGCTTCCAAGAGCGACCTTTTTACTTTGCTTCATGGTATTCTTCTTCTGCATTGACCGACCAGATATTGTCCTTGGACCTGACGTTATTAAGGATATTATCCACTGCGGCCATGGCGGAAAGCATGGAATGGTCCTGGTTGTTATAGCGGTGCATTCCATTCCTACCTATCAAAAAGAGGTTCTCGAACCCGTCCGTGAACGCCCTGATAACATGAAATTGATCGTAGCTTCCGAAATACGCGGGGTAGACCTTGGGCATTCTGATTACCAAACCGTCGAGGATATCTTTCTCGGCTACGGCACCTATTTTGACCAATTCGGCCACCGCTAATCGCAGGAGGTCCCCATCGCTCTTTTCCCACAAGTCATCTCCTTCATTGCACATATATTCCAGCCCTATCCAGACGGTCTTTTCGTCTTGGACCAGGTAAGGGCTCCAGTTGTTGAAGATCTGCAGCCGGCACACTTTCACGTCTTTTTCCTGCACGTAGATCCAGTTATCCGGAACGATGTCTTGGCTCTTCCTTTTCCTGGAGCCGGCATCCAGACGCAGCTCTTTCAGGAGCAAGCCCACGGATATGAAATCACGGTACTTGAGTCCCCGGGCGATAGAGGAAACCTCAGGGGGCACGTCATCTCCAAGGGCCGCGATGAGATCCTTCACCGGCATGGTGGAGAAAAAATAGTCGCCCTTTATGGCCAGGGTGTTTTTATTTGATTCATCTCTCACCACGACTTCCTCGATCCTGCCCTGGCGATGAACAAAGCCGATTGCCTCGTGCAAGAGATGTATCTCCCCGCCTCGCTCCTCCACGATGCGCGCCACCTCTTCCCACATCTGGCCCGGGCCGTATTTCGGGTACATGAATTGCTCGATCAGGCTGGTTTCCGTGCCTTTTTGATAGATGGAGGAGTCCTTGAAAAAAATGTATCTGACGGCATGAGAAACAGCCTTGGCAATGGACAAACCCTTTATCCTTTGAGCCCCCCACTCGGGGCTGATCTCGCTGCAGGGCACTCCCCATACCTTCTGGGTATAGTCTTTGAAAAAGACCTCGTATAACTCCCTCCCGAACCTGTTGATAAAGAAGTCCTCCAGGGATCTTGTCTCTTTGATGGGAAAGAGACGCACCCTGATGTAGCTCAAAGCCGACCTGCAAGTGCGCATCAGCCCAAGGTTGGTGAAGGTCTTGAAATTGAGCATAATGGGGTAATCGAAGAACTTGCGCCTGAATAATATGCGCGATATGCGCTTGCGGATCAACATAACCCTATCGGTCGTTTCGGGATCGTGCGAGCTGATGTCCTGCAAGGGAAGGATATTCGTCCACCATCTCATGACCTTACCGGATTTGGAGAAAAACCTGTGCCCCCCTATATCCATCCTGTTGTCTTTATACGCGATCGTCTTGGAGATTCCGCCGATATCATTGCTCATCTCGTAGATGATCGGTTTAATGTCTGTTTTTTCCAGCAGCTCGTAGGCGGCCGTCAGCCCCGCAGGGCCTGCGCCGATTATGATCGCCGTTTTCCGGTTCACGTCGATTCGCATAAATCCCCATGCCTTACGAGAAACGCAACTCTCTTGTTGATATCCATAACATCTTAAACATGCCCGTTCAACTACGGGGCGGAGAAAGGTTCTCTCATCCGTTCTGTTGCTCTCTCCAAATACCTTAACCAGGATCTTCCCGCGCTTCTTCCAAGCGCAATAACCATATTTCATCCTGGTAATATTCCGGCCTGCCCGGGCGGTGGTCGAAACTTTTTTCCAGCATTTCCTCCCAGGAAAGATATTCTCCTATGCGCTCAACGCTCAAGCCATCCGCCAGCGCAATATTCGCCCCGGACATCGCAGGCCTCCAAAGCAGGTATACCGGCCGACTGGGAAAGTCCAGATCGCCGAGAAGTTTTAAGTATTCCTCGCTTTCCAGATCACCATTATTCAAAATCCAGGCATTTTCCACCCCGTAGAAACAGCGCAGCGGGGGGCCAAACAAGTCTCCCAAGTGATAATCCATGAGCACTACGGCGCCAGCCTCGACGCTCTCCGAGATATTCCCGCACAGCTCCAGCTGATTCCCCCCCTCCTCCAGCCCGAATATGGGAATTGATGCGTTGGCAAAAAATAACACCAGGTACAGCATGATTCCCGCTGCCGCTATACGCCCCACCCAATTCCCCCATGTCCATTTTTTCATAACCTTGTCCGCGCCCTCTACCAGGCATTTCAGGGCGTATGTGACCATGAGCGTGGCCACGGGGACGATCACTGGAATCAATCGTCGCATGGTCAGGATATGCAATGGCGTGCACCGCATGCTCCAGCTAAAAATCAACGTGAAAACAAATCCCACCATCGCCACCGGTATCTCCGGGAAATTCCGCCTGCGGGAAAACCATAAAGCGTAGCCCCCGAAAATAAGAAGTAGCCCGGGGAAGGAGAAATACCACGCCCACCTGAGCAGAGTCTGGCTGATGTAAGAAGATCCCTGGATAGGGTTGATCACCCCATACTCGATCAGGGAGTCCGGCCCCTGGGGGCGGATGAAGTACAGGTAAACAAACCATGCCCCCAGGGCCAGCCAGAGAAGAGCTACCCAGAGATTTCGAGCCCTTTTCAACCTTATCGCTGCGTTCCTTAATCTCCCCGCGAAAATGAAGACCAGCACTATCAGCGCTAATGCGGCCGCAAAGGGATTGAAGATCCATTGCCATATATTAGTAAAAGAGCCCCATATGGTATGAAAATAGGGTGCGGAGAAGATCGCCCCCATCAAAACCGCAAGGGCTGCTCCCGCAAGGGTCAAGCCAAGAAACAACCAGTCCGTCTTGGACAATCCTGAGAATACCCTCTTCCCGAGGAAGCCCAGGATCAACGGTATAAGGATGAGCAAAAAATCGATCCTGCACATAAAGCACAAGCCAAAAAAGAATGCCGACGCCACGGCCAACCTTTTGGCCGCTTTCTCCTCTTTCCCGCCTTCGACCCGCAGGTAAATAGTCAGGCAGAGGGCTGCAGGGATGAACAAAGCCATGTTCATCATCTCGCTGGTGGTATACCGCGCGAAGTAAATGAACAAGGGGGATAGAGCCCCCAGGACGGTCGCGGCCAGCCCCCACCTCCAACCCAGCAACCGGCGGGCCAGCAGGAAAAGCCCCCACAGGCCCAACACCCCCATGGCGGTCACCGCCCAGAACATGGAATCCAACCCCAAGAAGGAAGCGAAGACGGCCATGAAGGAGGGCCAGAGAAAATAGAACAGCGGCACAACCCTGCCGGATTCGAAATCGGTTATCAGGAAAGCCTTGTTCTCGTTGGCCTCAAAGGGCAGGTTGGGATCCTCGTTGGGCTCATACACCAGATCCCGGCGCTCCGGCGCCACCTCTTGTACCGTGGGGACCTCCATGACCTCGCCCCCCTCGCGCTGGATGTGGGCGGCGATATCGGGATACACGCCCACGTCCGACCAGCCGAAGACGGTTCGTCCGGGAGGGACGAAGAGAATGAGAGCGACGGCGATCACCGCCAGGGTAAAGAGTAGGTCTTTTAACCCCACCCTCCACAGCCATGCAACTCGCTTTCGCGCGGCAAGGGCCAGCATTACGCATACCGCGCCCACCAGCGCGAGCAGGCCGGGCAGGCTGTAGGCGGAGGCCAGGGACAGGGCCATGGCGGAAGCGGCCACTATCCCCACGCCCAGGGAGGCCGCCAGAAACAGCCTCTCCCGGTCATCCAGGACCTCCTTCCCGCCCCGCAACAGGGAAGCGGCCAGCCAGCCGGGAATAAAAAAGAAGAGCAAGAGGGCAAAGGCGCGGAGAGCGATCAAGCCTCGCTCCCCCTTTCCCTGGCGCCCCTTATCCTCTGGATGAGGAGGGAGAGGGCAAACCTTCCCGCCAGCCCTATAACCACTACAGGTAGAAGTACCAACCCCTTCCACCCCCGGTAGCGCTTGCGGAAGAAGACGTACATGCTGCGGTGGTGGTGGTAGAGCATGCGCAGGGATTGCTGCGAGCTGGCCCTCCCGATGTGGTGGATGAGGCGGAAGCCGGGGTAATAGACCACCCGGAAGCCGGCCTGGCGGAGGCGCCAGCAGATATCCACGTCCTCCACGTACATGAAGTAACGCTCGTCGAAGCCAACCACCCTCTCCGCCGCATCGCGCCGGAGAAACATGGCCGCCCCGGATACCCAATCCACGTCGCAGGGCTGGTCCCGCTCGAGTCCCTTCATCTGGTAGGACCTGGTAAAGGGGTTGTCGGGCCATATATCTCCCAGGAAGCCATGCACGGCGTTCTCGATCATGGATGGAAACCGCCGGCAGGACATCTGGACGGTACCGTCGCTGTTCAATACCATGGGACCCAGGGCCCCGACGTCCGGGTTCCCGTCCAGGTAGCCCGGGATTTCCTCCAGGCCACCCCCGACGAACTCCACGTCGCTGTTGAGGATGAGGATGTAAGGCTCATCTGTCGCCTGTATGCCGCGGTTGCACGCCGAGGCGTAGCCGGGGTTTCCCGGGTTATCCACCAGGCGGACGTGGGGAAATTCCTTAAGCACCATCTCCCGGCTGCCGTCGGCGGAGCCGTTGTCCACCACCACCGTCTCCGCCCCGCCCAGTATCTCCCGCGCGGAGGCCAGGCATTTGCGCAAGTCCTCCGCGGTGTTATAGTTGATGATCACCAGGGCCAGCCTCATTGCCGCTGCCTCCCGAGGCGCCCCTCCAGGTAGCCGGCCATCTTGGCGGCATCGATGGACAACATGAGCAGAGGGATGGAGGGAACCGCCGCCAGTTTCTTCCATAAAGGATTTCCGGCCAGGTAGGCGGGAATGCGGGCCCAGCGCCTGCCGGCGTAGAGGGCGGCGGCGGCCAGGGTGGGCCGCCACAGGTACTTCCTGTCCCTCGCCGTCGTGCAGAATGCCAGCCAGCCGTAGGTGGCAAAGCGCAGCAGGTGGCGCCGGGGATACATCCCGGCCTCGCCATCCCCCCGGGCGTAGAGGAAGTACTGCCGCAGGAGGGAGGGGAGGTCCTTCCGCATCCTCCAGTAGACCAGGGCATCCCTGGCCAGGGTATAGTTTATTCCCTCTTTTTTCCATGCGTGGTTGAAATACATGTCCTCGCCTATCTCCAGCCATTCCGGGTACCCCCCCACCCGCTCCCACACCTGGCGGCGAAAGGCCAGGGACCGGGATGAGGGCATGAAGCGCCCCTCGCGCACCTCCCGGGGAAGGGGGAGGGTGGCGCAGGCTGAGAGCTCCTGGAACCACCCGCCGCGGAGGGGCTGGTAGAAGCCGGCCACCAGGCACACCCCGGGGTCCCTTTCCATGGGCCGGATGAGGCGCTCCAACCACGCGGGGTCCAGGATACATCCGCCGTCGGTTACGGCGATCACCTCGCTCCCGGCCAGGGTGACGGCGCGGTTCCTGCCCTGCGCGATGTTGCCGCCCTCGAGCACCTCGATGC
>Ga0315282_10016350_pt1 | contig 10848 bp, 7 predicted proteins | sample YL17G07_20_MG_FD_203693 | JGI IMG/M metagenome (GOLD analysis project Ga0315282, IMG submission 203693) | Sediment microbial communities from Yellowstone Lake, YNP, Wyoming, USA - YL17G07_20 | ecosystem: Environmental > Aquatic > Freshwater > Lake > Sediment | place: USA: Wyoming | collected...
CGCCGAGAAGCGATCGCCACTCCGCATCGGGCCGGTAGATTGCCGTATCGATCGATCCATCCAGGATCAGCACGCGTTTCATGAAACCTCGATGTTCCTAATTCTTGTCCTTCTCCGCGTTGAGGAGAAGCCGGAGCTCGTGGCTGATGTTCGCGAACTTGAGGGCCTCCCGAAAGGCCTCCTTCCACATCGGGATGGACATGGACTCGTCGGAGAGCATCTCGACGGCTCGGAATTTCGCCGGTGATGGGGGGGCCTCGGCCTTGTGACCCACCACTTCGAGCCGTTTCCCGCTCGTTTCTTCTATTTCTTTATTTATCTTTTCTTCATCTTCTTTTTTCGTGGACATGATGTAGTCTCCTGTATATATAAGTAGTATATTATACTACCTTTTATCAAAAGGCAAGATTTTAACGGAGGAATAGAACCTGTCCATAACCCTTCGATATTGATAATTAATTTTCAGTACACGCTCCGCCCTCTCACTACCGGAAAAGCAAGAAGGAGGGCTTTCTTCGAATCCGGATTCGATTGAGGGTGTTGGATTCGAGCCTTTCGGGTCTGCTTGACAATTCTCTTATCCTCAGATATTTTTTTCCGACGCTGACCTACGAAATATCAGCGTATTTCATCGTCTTGCCAAGGAGGACACCTTGACCGACACCAAGAAGCCGGGGGCGGATATTGAGGGTCTAAAGGCAAAACTGGGACTGCAGCAGCCATCTCCTCAGAAACCGGCGAGCAAAGTTCCGCCACCGGTCGGGCTTCCGAGCGCGTCTCCAAGACCCGCAGCCGGTGCCAGACCGAGTGTTCCTCCGATGATGGGACTACCGGGCATGCCGCAAGCCGGAGGAGCGCACTTCCCCGGCCAGGCCCAGAGGCCGCCGATCCCCGGCATTCCGGCTCCGCAGGCGCCGGTTCCTCCGTTCATGCAGAAGCCGGCTGCTCCGGCCGTGGATGCGAGACGCGATCCGTTTGCGATCTCGGCCCAGACCATGACCCGGGTTTCTCAGATGCCTGCGGCCATGGCCTATCAGGAAGAAGGGGTGTTCGCGACAACGTCCGACGCAGGAACGGGCAGGAAGCGCATTCTTCTCATCATTGCGGGCCTCGTCATTCCCCTCTTCGTGTTGGGATATAGCTGCGGCTCCTCCATCGATGAGAGAATCCAGTACAACATCGCCCTCGATGACGCAAAGGTCATTCAATACCAGATGATGAACGCCAAGAAGGTCTTGGACGAGCTCCAGCCGACGCTCAACCAGGCCCTCGATAAATCCACGAGGCGCGAGTTCGATGACACCCATCTTTCCTACATCGAGGAGAACATCAAGGGCTCTCCCTTGCAGATCGAGGCGCTCACCGTCCGGAACTTTCATATCTTCCAGCCCACGCTGCTCAATAATCTTCTTGCCTATTTCAACGGATGGACCCAACTCATCAAGGCATTGAGAGCCCACGTTCGAAGCACCAGAAACGACGAGACCATGATCAAAGGGGCCAAGGGCGAGGAGCTCGTGAACCCGCAGTACGGCGTGGTGTTCGCGTCGAGCGAGGCGGGTTTCCTGGCGAACGTGGTCTTCATCGGAAACCCGAAAGTGGAGTCCAAGGACGTGTCGACCTACGATGTTCAGCCATGGCCGAGCTATGAGACGGAAGAGCGATCCGTGTACATGGCCAACAGCCCCGAGCCGCTCATCAAGGAAGTCGATAAGTGGGTCGTTCCCATCGATAGTCGGTCCAAGCAGCAGGGACCCCTGGCCGGCATCGCCGTCTCCGACTGGACCGAGTATGCCAACCGGCTGGCCGAGATCGGAACGCTGCTCAAGGATCTCTCGGCGGCCCAGGCGACCCTTCTCGCCGGCCTCGACGACGTGTCGAAGCTCTCGCCGCGCTTCGTGATAGGCCGCGGCTCGAAGTCCGCGCTGGAAAAGCCATCAGCTAAGCCCAAGAAATAACCGCAGTCGATCTTATTTTTTCAGGTGACCGGCGACCAGCTGCTCCAGGCGCTGGACCCGATCGTCATTCCGCAGGGTCTCATCGCCCAGACGCTTGTGAAGATCCTCGAGGTAGGCGGCGACGGGCACCAGGAGGCGGCTCTCCCCTTTTTTCGCCACCCTCTCCACCAGGTCCACGAGGCTCGTGTGGAGGATAAGCCCGTGCTTCCGATGCCAGTCCAGGCCCCAGGCGATGCGCTTGGGGTCGGCGTTAGCCTCGGCCAGCTTGAGGCAGAAGCGGGTGAGCCGCCGGAGCGCGGTCCGGTCGATCTCCTTCTTCTTCTTCGTGTTTTGCTCGAAATCACGGATGAGATCGTCGATGAGCTGCTCGGCCTGTTTGTAGCGCTCGGACGAGAGGGCCTTCTCGATCACCTCGGTGATGAGCGACGTCCGCCAGCCGGCCGTGGCGCCGCCGAGCTCGGCCGGAATGGTCGTGTCGTCGGCCACGAGCGGGGTGCCGCAGGCCGCGCAGACCGTGTCGGCCACATGGGCCTGTCGCTTGCATCTCGGACAGAACCACTCCGGAGGCGGCACCTTCAGACCGCAAGAAGGGCAGTTGCTCTGCCCCTCGGGAAACACGACGTTGCATCCCGGGCAGATCCGAAGGTAGCTCGTGGTCTTGCCCCGCGAGATCGTCCGGTGCGTGACGTTCAGGAACACGAGCTCGTTCGATCCGATGGTGATGCGATCCTGGTCCTGCAGTGCGTAGTCGGAGAAGATCGGTTTCCCGTTGACGAGGGTGCCGTTCCGGCTCCCCAGGTCGTTGTAGACCGCCTCTGAGACGGTGACCGTGATCCTCCCGTGATTCCTGGACACGAGCGGGTCCTCGAGCGTGATGCTGCACGATGGGCTTCTCCCGATGGTGATCTCTCCGGCCGGCAGGTCGATCTCCTGAAGCAGGAACTGGAGCCGGAACCGCTGGGGCAGCTCGGCCTCTTGCCGTTCAGGACTCTTCTTTCCCTTTCGAATGCGTTTCATCATGATCTGAACACCCGGGAAGGTCTTTAATTCTATGACTATTTAATATAGGCTGTCGAATATGGCAAGAGGATACCGGATCCGTGCCGTTCTGACTGGAACATTTGCAGGACCGCCGCGTCGGGCGGGGTCTCGGATCATGGAGGGATAATCGGTGGACCCGTTCATCGAGAGCCTGATCAAGATCTTCGCCTCCATCCTGCTCGGTGCAGCGATCGGTCTCGAGCGGGAGCTGCACGGAAAGCCGGCCGGGCTTCGCACGCACATCCTCGTGTGCCTCGGCTCCACGCTCCTGATCGTGGTCGCGGAGTCCGGCGCGCTTGCGAGCCTTTCCTTCCCGGCCGGAACCCGGTTCAGCATCGACCCGGAGCGCATGGCAGCCGGAATCATCACGGGCATCGGCTTCCTGGGCGCCGGTGCGATCATGCGCGTCGAGGAGAACCTCGTCCGGGGGCTCACCACCGCGGCCTGCATCTGGTTCGCGGCGGCCATCGGCATCGCGGTGGGAAACGGCGTGTATCTTCTCTCGGTGATCTCCACGGCCGCGGCCCTGGCCTTGCTCACGCTCCTCGAGCGGCTCGAGCACGTCTTCGACATCGTGACCTACCGGACGCTCTCACTCAAGGTCGAGAAGGAAAAGGTCGGCGATCTCGAATCGAGCTGCTCCCGCATCCTCGAGGCGCATCGGGTGAGCGTGCTTCACGTGGACTACCGGATCTCGAACGCGGCCCGCGAGGCCGAGCTCACGCTCCATCTCAGGTTCAGCGCCAAGCCGAACGTGAGGGAGATCATGATCGCGGCCGCGGATCTCCCGGGCGTGTCGGACGCGCGTTGGGCTTGAGCCATGCGCGCGGTCGAGGCCGAACGGCTTTCAGGCGGCCTCCTGGTCGGGGGATTCCAAGGCACCCTGCTCGATGACGATCTGAATCGGAAAATCCGCGAGCACCGCCTGGGCGGGGTGATCCTCTTCAAGCGGAACATCACGGACCTGGGACAGGTGCAGGATCTCAACCACGAGCTCGCGTCATCCGCATCCGGACATGCCCATTTCATCATCGCGGTGGATCAGGAGGGTGGCCGCGTGGCGAGGCTCGGACCGCCGGCCGTCGTGCTGCCCCCTGCCCGGACCCTCGCTTCGCTGGGGTCTTCGTCGATCACGAGGCGCCTGGGCCGTCTCGTAGGGCGCGAGCTTCGGGGCCTGGGCTTCAACCTCGATTTTGCGCCTGTGCTGGATGTCTCGAGCGACCCCGAGAACACGGTCATCGGCGACCGGTCCTTCGGCTCGTTGCCGGAGGAGGCGGCGAGACACGGAATTGCGTTCGGCCGGGGGCTTCTCGACGGCGGCGTGGTGCCGTGCGCCAAGCACTTCCCGGGACACGGCGTCGCGGCGCAGGACAGCCATCTCGTGCTCCCGTCCGTGGACCGCCCGCTCGAGCGGCTCATGGCCCTGGACGCGGCTCCGTTTCAGGATGCGATTCGCGCCGCCCTGCCGGTCTTCATGACCGCGCATGTGATCTACTCGGCGCTTGATCCCGGTTTTCCGGCCACCTTGAGCAGGAAAATCATATCGGGCCTCTTGCGCCGGCGGCTCGGGTTCAAGGGGGTGCTCTTCTCGGACGATCTCGAGATGGGCGCCATCGCCTCGACATGGTCGGCCGCCGAGGCGGCGGTGCTCGCGCTCGATGCAGGCTGCGATGCGCTACTCGTATGCCGCGACGCGGACAAGCAGGATGACGTGCTCGAGGCCCTGGCCCGGAAAGCGGTCCGAAGCCTTTCCTTCAGATCCAGGCTCGAAGAGGCGTCGAAGCGCCTTCAAACGCTCTTCCGCCGATTCCCGCCCTCGCCCCGTGCCAATGCCGCGTCCTGGATCGCCTCGCCGCGGCATCAACAGGCCCAATCTCGATTGCTGTCAGCCATTCGATTGATCTCTTGTTATTGAAAAGAAGAGGGTTGAGAAGGATAATCGGTTTGTATATGATGGGGTGCTTTGCTGGTTATTCATATGGAACGGACCGTTTTCAAAGCGATTCTTCTCTTCGCCGTGCTGGTCGGTGCCGCGTGTGCCGAGACCCAGACTGAGGACAGCCTCATCAACTACTCCAAGTCCGCGCAGATGAACTACGACCGCGGCATGGACGAGTTCGCGGACGACGACTGCAGCGACGCCAACAAATACTTCCAGGTGGTTCGCCAGCATTTCCCATACAGCCGCTACGCAGCCCTGGCCGAGCTCCGGCTCGCCGACTGCAGCTACATGGACGGGAAATACAGCGAGGCGGCCGTGGCCTACCAGCAGTTCGAGAAGACCCATCCCTCCCACATCGAGGCGCACAACGCCGCCTTCCGGCAGGGCCTGTCCTATTACCGCATGGTCCCCATCGACTGGTTCCTGGTGCCGCCGCCGTGGGAGCGCGACCAGGCCGCCACGCGCGACGCGGTCAACACCCTGAAGAACTTCGTGAGGAACTACCCCACGAGCCCCAACATCCCGTGGGCCAGGGAGCTCATCGCCGATTGCGAGCAGGCGCTCGCCAGGCACGAAATCTTCGCAGCCGAGTTCTACCGCAGGGAGGGCAAGCTCAAAGCGGCGAGCGAAAGGCTCAAGGCGGCCATGGAGCGCTACCCCGACTCGATCCTCGCACCCGAGGCCTTGTACCTTCTCGGGCTGACCTACCTCGAGCTCCAGCGATACGACGCTGCCGTGAATACATTCAAGCGGCTGGTGACCAAGTATCCCTCGACTCACCAGAGCCGAAGGGCGGAAGTGATGCTGAAGGAAGTCGACACCCAGGGGAGGCCACCCCTCCCGCGAGGAAGCGATGGACAAGGAGATAGCAAAGCAAATTGAGCTCGGAAGGGAGCTCTATAAGAACGGCGAGTTCGAGAAGGCCGAGCCCATCCTGAGGAAGCTGGCCGAGGAGAACCCGAGCTTCGCCGACGTCATGAACATGCTGGGAGTGATCTATTACAATCGCGGCCAGGTGGACCGCGCCCAGGAGCAGTTCGAGAAGGCGCTCCGGATCAACCCCCGCTACACCGAGGCGGCCCTGAACCTCGTCGTCGCCTACAATGACTTGGGGAAGTACGGGGAGTCCCGAAAAATCTTCTCCATGGTCATGACGTTCTCGAAGGAGCCTCGACAGGTGATCGAGCCCTTTGCCCGGGGCAAGCTTGCCAACATGCATGCCCAGCTGGGGCGCGTCTATGCCGACCTCGGCAATTACGACGAGGCTGCGGCCCAGTACCAGAAGGCGCTGGACCTGTGCCCGACCTTCCTGGACCTCCGGACCCAGCTCGCCCAAATCTTCCACGAAGCCGGCCGGACCGACGAGGCAATCACGGAGCTCAAAAAGGTCAAAGAGGCCCGACCCGACTATGTCCCGGCGACTCTCGCACTGGGTATCACTTACTTCGCCAAGGGGGACAACACGGCCGCCCGACGGGAATGGGAATCCATTCTCGAGAAGGAGCCGGACCACCTCTCAGCGCGCATGTATCTCAGGATGGTGAACCAGATCCTGGCCCAGCAGGAAGCAGCGGCCCGGGGCATGCCCCTGGAAGTGGACACGTCTTCCCACCTCCCGCCTCCCCATCCTCCGGACGACGACGAGCTTACCTTGATGATCGGCGATGACGAGGGCCATCGGTTCCTCCGGGAATCCACACCCGGCGGCGACAAGGCCAAGGACAAGCCCGAGAGCGAGGAGATCGAAGGCTCCACGGCGCCCAAGGGCAAGAAACAATCCTGAGAAGCTCCTTGAGGCAGAAAGAGGGGACGATCATGGGCAGCGGCGTTGACATCCTGAGGGGAGAGCTCGAGCGGCTCTTCACCGTCAGCAACCTCGACCATCTGGTGCGGGCCTATCTTGGGGTGGATCCGGCCCAGATCCATTCAACCGACGACACCAAGGCGGTGTTCGTACGCAAGCTCATGGACTTCTGCCAGAAAAACGACGCGGTGGAGGCCCTGGCCGACATCGTGCTCTATCTCAAGAAAGGCATGGTGGACCCGAGGCTCAGGCAGGTCTTCGAAGCCGCGACCCCCCTCCCGCCGGACCCGAACACAAGCCTCGGCGGCTTCCGGGCCGCGGAGCACCTTCATGAGTCGAGCCTGGGCTCGGTCTTTCGCGCGGTTCCGGAGAGCGGCGCGTCGGCGTCCGAGCCGTGGATGGTCGAGGTGCTCTCCAGGGACAGCGTCCTGGAGCCCGGATCGGCCTGGCGGTTCCTGACCTCCCAGCGGATGTACATGGAGGTGGAGAATCCCCACCTCCTGGCCGTGAAGCACGTCGGCCTGCTCCCGGACGGCCGCCCCTACCGGATCGTCCCGAAGCTTGCGGGCAAGATGCTCTCGGAGATGAAGCCCATGCCGATCCGCGACCTCGCCCCGCTCATGGACCAGGTGCTCGACGGGCTCGAGGCGCTCCACCAGAAAGGGCTCGTCCACGGCGATGTGAAGCCCGAGAACATCGTCGTGACCTCCATCGGCGAAGACCGGAAGGCAGCGGTCCTTTGCGGTTTCGGCATGGAGAAGCTCCGGACGCGGAAGCGCTACGACGCCGAGCACTCCGGACGGATCTCGCTCATCGGCACCCCCAAGGTCATGGCGCCGGAGCAGGCGCGAGGCTCGGATCCGGATTCCCGCACCGACCTCTACGGCGTCGGGGCCACCCTCTACGAGGTCCTGACCGGCCGTGCCCTTTTCTTCGGCCACAGCCCCATAGACGTGCTCTCGGCCCAGCTCTCGAAGGACCCGGAGCGCCCCAGCGCCGTGGCGAAGAAGGACCCGATCCCCCCGGAGTTGGACGACATCCTGCTTCGGGCGCTCCATAAGGAGCCGGCCAGGCGGTTCGCGGATGCCGGGCAGCTCAAGGCCGCGCTCCACCGGGTCCTCGAGATGTCCGCGAAGGCACCGACCGAGACCGGCACGTACGAGGATATCGCGCCGGCGGTCGAGCTTTTCCTGGAGAACCCGGCGGACGAGGGGCTCCTGGATCAGCTGGAGGAAGAGGCGCGGGAGCGCAAGGCCTGGAGGCCGGCTGCCGAGGTGATCCTCAAGGCGGCGGATGCCCTGGTCGTCGAGGAAACGAAGAAGACGCTGCTCTTCCGGGTCGCGCGTATCTACGAGACCGAGATCCAGGAGCCCGCCTCGGCCGAAAAGGTGTACCGCAAGATTCTCGAGATCGACCCCGAGGATCCGATTGCCGAGGCCGGTCTGGCCGAGCTCCAGAAGGGTACCGGCCGCTACGAAGAGGTCATCGAGATGCTCTCGGACCGCGTCGGCAAGACCGAGGACCGGGAGGAAAAGCTGTCGATCCTGGAGGAGATTGCGTCCCTCTACGAAAAGGACGCAAAGGACTACTCCAAGGCGTTCGACATCCAGATGCTGCTCCACAGCGAAGGACGATCCGGACCGGATCGGATGGACGCCCTGGAGCGTCTGGCCGAAAAGACCAATCGATGGTCGGAGCTCGTTCAGGCCGCGTCCGCCCTCTTGCGGAACATTCCGGATCCGAACGTCCACGCCGACCTATGCCTTCGGCTCGGCCGATGGTACCTGGACCAGCTCAGCCTGCCCGACTACGCCCTCCCCTGCTTCCAGCAGGTCCTGGCCTCAAGGCCCGGCGATCCGCTGGCCGTGGAGGCAGTGCTGGACCTCTACCGCTCCGGCCAGAAGTGGCCCGAGCTGGCCCAGTCGCTTGCCGCAGCGGCCGAAACCGAGACCGTGCCGTCGAAACGGCGCGACCGGATGGTCGAGGCGGCCCGGATCCAATTCGAGAAGCTCCATGCCTTCTCGACGGCGAAGACGCTCCTCGAAAGGGTCGTGGAGGACGACCCGAGCCATGAAGAGGCCCTGGATCTCTTCGAGAAGATCTACAACCAGTCCGAGGACTGGCCGAAGCTGGCCCTCCTGTACGAACGCCGATTGAACACGGCCCCGGAATCCGAGATCGTCCCGCTCCGTTTCCGTCTGGCCGAATTATACGAGATCCGCCTCAAGGACCTGGAGAACGCGCGGGAATCCTACAAGGACGTGGTCTCGATGGCGCCGGATCACCTCGAAGCGCTCAAGGGGCTCGAGCGCATCTTCGCCCTCAAGGAGGACTACACCGCGCTTCTCGAGAACCTCAAGCGCCAGGTCGATCTCATCGCCACACCTCGCCAGAAGATCCAGCTCCACGAGCGTCTCGCCGGCCTCTACGAAGAAGAGTTCAAGGACCCGACGAACGCCATCGACTCCTACGAGACGGTCCTCGACCTGGATCCCGCGAACGGCGCGGCCCTCGCTGCCCTGACGCGGCTCTATCGCAAGGAGCAGAAGTGGGAGGACCTGGCCCGGATCCTGTTGGCCCGGGCGGAGATCATCGAGAAGAGCGACGAGAAGATCGACCTTCTCAAATCCCTGGCCCAGTTGTACGAGGAGAAACTGCAGAGCACGGCCAAAGCGGCCGAGATCCTCGGCCAGGTGGCGAAGATGACGGGCAAGGACGAGGGCACGCTCGATGCGCTGGCCCGCTCCCAGGAGGAGTCCCACGACTGGACCGGGCTCATCCACACCCTGGAGCAACTGGTCGACGCCACGGACAACAAGGTCACGAAATCCTCGATCCTCCTGCGCATGGCGCGGGTCCAGGATACGGGGCTGTGCGACCTCGAGGCTTCCATCGCCTCGCTCCGCAAGGCGGTGGATCTCGCCCCCGACAACGGGAACGCCCTGAGCGCGCTCCGGGAGGCCTATCTCAAGCGCGGGGACTATTCGAACGCTCTCGAGATGCACCAGCGGGAGCTCAAGATCACGGACGGCGACCTGGCCCGCGCCGAGGTCATCGCCGAGATGGGCTACCTGTGTCAGACGCACCTCGGGGACGAGGACCGGGCGATCGAATATTACGAGCTGGCCCTGAATCTCGACCCCAACTGCCTCAAGGCGGCCGACAACGTATGCGCCCTCTACCGCGCGCGCAACCGTTGGAGCGACGCCCTCGATATCTACGAACGGTTCTACCAATCGATCGATGCGCTGCCTCACGAGATGGCGATCGACCTCCTCACGAGGATGGGTGAGGCCGTGAACCGTCTGGGCAACCCGGAGCGCGCTCTCGCGATCTTCGCCCAGGCGAGACAGCGCGCCGGCGACGATCCCTACCTCATCCGATCCCTCGGCAAGGTGGCGTTCGCCGTGGACAACGCCGAGGAGGCCCGGAAGTCCTTCACCGAGTTCCTTGAGAAGTTCGGGGACCGGGCGACGACCGAGGAACGCGTCGAGGCTTTGGTGATGAAAGCGAAGTCGCTTCTTCGGCTCGGCGGCCGGGAGGGTGAGGCTCTCCAATCCGCCCGGCAGGCGGTGACCGTCGATCCGTCCTCCAGCGAGGCGCGCCGGCTCGTGGCCGATATCTACCTCAGCACCAGGGCATGGCGCGATGCGGTCGAGGCCAAGCGCAAGCTCATCGAGATCCTCAAGGACCCCCGGGAGAAGCTCTCCCTGCTCCTCGAGATCGGCCAGATCGAGTCCGAGCAACTCCGGGACAACCCCACGGCGGTGAGCACCCTCACGGTGGCCCATGCGATCGACCCCGCAAACCGCGAGGTCCTGCACCAGCTCATGAAAGTCCACAGCGCCATGGGCCAGTGGTCGCAGGTGGTGGAGGTGGTGCTCAAGATCGCGGACCTCATCGAGGACAAGAAGCAACTTGCGAAATACTATCTCACGGTGGGCAAGATCTACCGCCGCGAGCTCAACCGGCCCGAGGAGGCTCTCACCTACGTGGACATGGCCCTCGAAGAGGATCCGACCCTGCTCGGCGCCTTCGAGAACATGGTGCAGATCCATACCGACGCCCAGCAGTGGAATGAGCTCGAGCGCGCCTACCGCAAG
>Ga0315282_10016351_pt1 | contig 10848 bp, 16 predicted proteins | sample YL17G07_20_MG_FD_203693 | JGI IMG/M metagenome (GOLD analysis project Ga0315282, IMG submission 203693) | Sediment microbial communities from Yellowstone Lake, YNP, Wyoming, USA - YL17G07_20 | ecosystem: Environmental > Aquatic > Freshwater > Lake > Sediment | place: USA: Wyoming | collected...
TGCGCGACCTCGGTGACCAGGCGAACCGCAAATTGCTGGAAGTCGAGCGCCTCAGTCATCATTGCGTGCTCACACAAGACGCGCTCGACCGTTTACAGCGCCCCACCCTGGAAGGCGGCCAACGCGTTTCCGCCCTGCGCTTCGGCGACCCGCGCGTCATGGCGCTCTTCCAGGCGATCTGCGGCTTCACGCATCTGCCACGCGGCTTCCGCAACGGCGACCTCTGCCCCCAGGTCCACGCGCTCCTTGGTCGCCCGTACGGTGCCGCCCAGATGACCTACGACCTGCGCCGCCTCCGCTTGAAGGGTCTCATCCACCGGATCCCGAACACGCACCGATACACCGCAACGACCTACGGCCTCCACGTCGCCTTCTTCTTCAGCAAGCTCTATCTGCGCATCCTGCGTCCCAACTGGAGCGCACTGCTGCCTCCAGCCGACGCCGTCCCGCCCCCGCTTCGCGATGCCCTCGACAACCTCGACAACCAGATACGCAAACTCCACGAGGAGGCTGCCCTTGCCGCCGCCTGAAAACTTGCTTCAACCGTTACGATCTGACCTTTAGAAAGTGTCTAGGCACGCAGCCAGTTCTGGGGGTCTTGATTTAGCGGGGTGATTCTGCCGCTGCCTTCATCTGAGTTCGAAGGGCACGAACGGCTGGCGCGCGCGGAGCATTTGCGTCAGCAGGGTCGGCGCGTGAAGTTGGCGTTGCTGAGAGGTCCGGAGCACGCTGGCGAGAACCTGCTGGGTCGCCGCGCCAGTCCCCGTGCGGTTGCCGCCCCACACTTTGCGTGTGACGACGGCCGGCCGCAGCGCCTGCTCGGCGCGCCAGTTGGTCGCGTCCACGGTGGGCTCGAACAAGTAAGGTGAAGACCGTGGGGAATTCGACCGACAGGTGATTGGCGAAGCGTGCGGCGACTCGGGCCGGACCGCGGTCGTCGATGAGGGCGTTGAGGCGAGCGAGCAGATGGCCGCGTGCGACCCCGGGCCCGTGGTCGGACATACGGCCGTCGCGCCAGCGCTCACGGACGTCGGGGCCGTGCAAGAGCAGCTGCTGCACGCGCGGCGCGAAATCGTGCTCGTCGTGATCGCGTTCAAGCGCCCGGCACCGACGGAGGTAAGCGTCCGACGAACCCCGTAGTGCAAAGGCGCGGGCGCCTGTGCGATTGTTGCATCCGTCAAGGAGGAGGAGATGGAATCGCGGCAGGCGCGCTGGGAGCGAATGCGGCGCGTGGTTGATCGGTGGCACCACAGCGGGGAATCGTCGACGACATTCGCCCGTGCGAACGGCATCTCGACGACGACCCTCCTTGCGTGGCAGCGCCGCTTGGCGGCATCGAGCCAGGGTGGGCCTTCACGCCGTGAGTGTTCATCGGAGATGACGCTCATGCCCGTGCAGATCGTACCGCCGATTGGCAACGAGGTCAGCGGGATCGACGTGCTCCTCGTGAGCGGCGACCGATTGCACGTCCCACCTGAGGTGCCGGAAGAAACCCTGCGTAGGATCGTCCAATTACTTCTGGGGTAGCCCCATGTTCCAAGCTGCTTGATCTTGCTCCATTCAGTTGAGCGAATTGTGATGCGAACGTCAGATGGCACGCGTACTATATGCACAGCCTCAGCAATGCCTGCTTCTGTGTGGCACGGTCAGTTAGCCGGGATCAGTTGCTGGGTGGATGGAGGATTGCCATGAAGATGCTCGTTCGAATCAGACAGCTTGCCTTCTGCGTGGTGTTGCTGGCGTCTGTGCCGGCAATCGTTCAGGCGCGCGTGCCCCTCTGCCCGTACAACTGGTGCGACATGAAGAATTGCTATCTCGGAGGAGGCCAGTACTGGCAGTTACCAGGTCAGAGTTGCGGGAGCGAGAACTGTCAGTGTCAGTTCGACGACTACTGCGACATGGGTGGCAACGAGGACTTCAGCCTCTGCTACTGCTTGCCATGTATTGAGTAAGACTGCGGCCATGGAACGCTGGCCTTTGCGACCCGCGCGGCGCCGGCGTCCACACGCGTAGGTGCCGCGGCGATTCGAGCGGCGCCAGCAGGGCGTCTGGACGCCGGTGAGCACGGGCCGACACTGGCCATGCTCTGATGGCGGGCGAGCACATCTCGTCGTCGTCCCAGAGATAATGGCGTACCGCACTACCAGCGTTCCGGAGGCGAGCGGCGGCATCCAGATCAAGTCTACCCTGAGTCTAGTCTTGAGTCCGCTTCAGAAGCACCCAGGATTCGTGTAAAGGGCCCTCCGGTAGATCGAGGAGGGCCGCGGCTGACCCTCGTGCTGGAAATTGCCCCGCGTTGACGGAACCGGCCGCGCTCCTCCAGTGCGGCCGACGCGGCGCGGCGTGCGACCTCTTGCGCCGGGGTCCTTTGAGTTCGTCTCGCAGTAGGGCACTGAGGTGTTTCTCTCTGGGTATGCGGTGCGCCGGGTCGCACCTGGGCTCCCGTAAGGCCGCGTGTCTGCCGGACCGGTCGGGATTGAACGACAAAGCGAAACAGACCACTAGAAGGGCATACGGCTTTCGCGGTTGGTCCGGAACCATCGAGGAGGCCGGAACCATCGAGGAGGTTAAGTGAGCACACCGGTTGTGGCAAGGAAGACACCTCGCTGGCGTGTGATCTTCGAAATCGTATCAACTGTGACGATGCTGGTGTTGGCAGCGGCTCTTGTTTGGGAGGGCCGTGCTCGCTTGCGGGCTCCCCAGCCACCACCTCAACCGATAGTACCGGTGCCCAAGGATCCAATTTCGATCGGCACTGCCCCAGTGCGGGGTGACAGATCGGCCGGCGTGGCAATCATCGAGTTCGCGGACTTCGAGTGCAGCGCTTGCGCCTCATTTGCCAGGGATGTCGAACCGGCCCTACTTCGCGACTACGTCGACACAGGTAAAGCTGTCATTGTCTTCAAGCACTTTCCACTGCCGATACATCGGAAAGCCACGGGAACTGCAGCGGCTGCTTGGTGTGCTGGAGAACAGGGAAGGTTCTGGCAAGCGCACGACCGGCTGTATGCGCAGACCCAGCCGCAAAATCTCGCCACCGAGGTTGATCTGGATGTACCTCGTTACAATGCATGCCTCGCAGGGCCTGGATCGGCGCAAGGCGTAGAGGCGGATAGAGTTGAGGGTGAAGCGTTACACATCAGAGGGACGCCGACGTTCTTCGTCGGTAAGCTGGCGCCTAATGGTCTTGTGCAGGTAACCGACACGATGATCGGCGCCGAGGCGCTTGAACGATTCAGAGGAATTGTCGACCGACTCCTTAACCGTGGGCGGTTCCCCAACCAGCCCGGGGGTCGTGGCGGCATGTAACGGCGATTTTCATTTGCGGTCCACCGAGGCTGAGAGGATGCCTGTCGAGTGTCTGTAACGCTTCGACATCACCTCGGCCGAGGAGTAGCCGAGTCGAAATGCTATCTCCTTGAGTGTCGCACCCTGTTGACGGAGTGCCTCGCGGCGTGTGACGAGACACTCGCTTTGCAACTGTCTGAAAGAAGTGCCGAAGACTCGCAGCAGGCACCGCGTCGCGGTGTGACGCTCGACTCCGAGCGTAGTGGAGATCTCCCGCAGCCGAGTACTTGGCCGTTCCATCAGAAGCCTCCGAATTGATTGCGCTATCGCTGTAGCCTCGTACGACACGAGTCCCTCCTCTCAATCGCCACGCATGTAAGGGCGCGTCAATATATAACGTTTACGCCACGACGTACGGCACCCAATACGCAGACAGCGCCCAGACGTTCAGCGCCGAGTTGCTCAACAACCGGTCGACTTGTTTGATGCCGTCTGCGCCAACCCGGCGCCGATCGCATGGACCAGACTTCGCGATTGCCGTCTGAACGAGATCGGGCCAGTCGTCGCCGTCCATCGCCACCTCCTTCGCCGAAACGCCCCCGCGTCGTACGAAGCAACCGCTTTTACCGTATAAAGACGATACAGAAGGCGAAAAGTGTGTCCCCTTGAAAAATATCGGTCTTCACTGATTTGAGTACAAGGCGAAGTTAAGGAACTTAGCGAGATCCTTCGAGAATCGTATGGGTCGCGCCGTCGCCCATTTGAGCTTCAAGAGCAACATCTCTTCGTCGCGCATGCCGCGGGCCCGCCGTAAGACGCCCTTGATGGTCGTGTTCAGCGGTTCCACCACGCCGAACCGCACGGCGTGGAAGCAGTACGCCGCGATCCCATCCAGATGACGAACCAGGAACTCCCCAAGGCGCTCCATTTCGGGCAGCCGTTGCCAGCGCAGCGCTTTCAACCAACCAACGAGGAAGTCCGCCAAGCCCGTCGGCGTTTTGTACGTCCACAGCCGGTCGAGTTCCTCGCGCAGCACGTACGCCTTGAACAGCCGGCGATTGACCGCGAAGAGCTCTTCCAGCTGGCGACGCTTCGACCCACGCACCGTCTTCCAGCGCCGCAACAACAACCACCGCTTGCCGCGGCCGTGGGCGCGCATGACCGTCCCGGCCCGGAAGAACTCCTGCCGGCGGACCTCGTCGAGCGCGGCGCTCGCGTGCTGCAGCACATGGAACTTGTCGAAGAGGACCTCGGCGTCGGACAGCGCGGTCCGGACGGCATTCAGATACGGGCGGTGCATATCGGTGCACACCGCGTCGACCCGGGCGCGCTGGGCCGCATCCAGGTCCGTCTCGAGCAAGGTGCTCGCGGTCGCTTCACTCCGGTCTTGACGCAGCCCCATGACCTCGCCGTGCACGATGTCCGACAGGACCGTCCAGAACTGCTGCCCTTTGCCGCGCTGGATCTCGTCGAGGCCCAGGTGCCGCGGCCGTCGCCGGGGGCGACCACGATCCCAGGCTTCCAGAAACGCCCGCTCGGCGCGCCGCGCTTTTCCCCAACTCACGCCATGCCGTACGGCCGCGTGACTGGTCGGCATCGACTGGCAGTCCAGGCCGATCAGCTGGCGGAAGCGGCGCGTGACCCGCGTCTTCGCATCCGCGAACTCGATCCGCTCGGTCCGAATGCCGCAGTGCCGACAGATCACCCGACGCTGGGCGTAGAGGATCGTGACGGCATGCGCGGCCCACGGCAGATCGTCCCACGTCCGATCCTGGACCGCCCGGACGCGACTGGTCGGCCGGCCGCAGCCCCCACATCGGTATCGGCGGATGCCGCGGCGCTCGATCCGGATCAGCAGACGCGCCGTCTCCGCTCCGCCGTCGCTCTCCGCCCTCACCACGCGAAATCCCGGCAGCCCCAAAATCCAGGTACAATCGCTTCGCGATCCCACCCGTCCTCCCTTGCTGTCACCACATCAAGAGAAGACACCATCCAATTCCGGATGGCCAGTGGGATCGCGCTCCCTCGTCCAGGCCGCCGAGCAGACCGCCCACCCCAACTGCGGTCCGCGCAGGCGGCCGGGTTTTTACTCAGGTCTTGTACTCAAATCGACGAAGAGCCCCTTTATGTGAGTCTCGTCCAGAACCGGCCGTCCAAGGAGCCCTTCAAGATGCGATGTCAAAGCCCCAAACGGAGCTGCACCCAGCATTCACGACACCGCGCGGCGCACCGGGCTGATCGAGGCCTTCAACCGGGCTTCGGCCACGCCGCGCCTGCTCGACGCGCGGAATCCGCGCCCTCGTCGGCGAGGAACAGTTTGATCCTCCCGAACAGCAGGGCGGACCATTCGCCGAGCGTCGGTTCCATTAAGTTGGCTCTATCCGTTCGTGGTTCCCAGGCGCCGCCACCGCGTGCCGCTCGCGACATTGCTGCGGGGCCACGACAGTGAGGTGACGAGAGCAGAGAGGGAGCTGTACGCGCTGGCCCAGGCGATCCGCGAGGATGATGCGCTCGAAACGTTACGGGTGACTGGCGCCCCGGACCGCGATCGCCAGCTCGCGCGACATCGTGTGCGCGCCGTCGGTGGCTGTGACGCGCAGCGTGTACACGCCGGCCGCGAGATCGTCCAGCGGTACGACAACGTCAACACCGCCATCGGCGTGCGGCGCGAGCGTGGAGGTCGATGACGACTTGACAGGAGTCGAGCCGTCGAGGGCCTCGATGGTCAGGCGGACGGCCCGTCAGGGATCACGTCGCCCGACGGACGTGCGCCGCCGCTTGGCCAGCGCGCTCGGCGTCCGCCCTGGGACCTGGGCGGCGTCACGATCCTATTTGATCAACAACTAGCACCGTGACCCTGCTCGTCCCCTCTTCCAGTCGCAGCCCAATTTCGCTTCGCAGGGCCGAGCGCAGCGTCGACAGAGCCTCGGCGCCGTCCCTTTTTTGGTAAACGACATCGATATCGAATCTTCCGCTGATGCCGGTTTGATCCAGGACAGGTCGAGCTAGACGCGCCTCGATGGCATCCGCGATCTCTCCCACCGTGACTCCTGCCCCGGCGAGGTGTGCGCCATCCGAAAAAACGTACTCACGCACGGGGCGTGGCGGGAGAGACCTGCCCTTGATGATCAGGACGGACGGCACGCGCGCGGCCTTGAGTCTGGGCCCACCAGGCTCGACACCCAATTTCAAGACGGCCATTTGGCGCGTTTCCTTATGCGTTCGGAGGGACAGGCGGTCTTCCAGCAGGCTGCGCGCCATCTGTCTAATATCCTGGACAGTTGATCCTTCGGCGAATGTCCCTTCGATGTCATACAGCTTTGCCGGCAACGCGCCCTCGATCCTGCCACTCGGCACGTCGTACGCATACCCAACGAGCTCGCGCAGAGGGACGCTATACCACTGCAGGCGGCCATCTGCTACACGTGGCGCGGCCTGAAGGGCGGCCCGCGGCTGCGCCAGTCCAAGCGAAGCGGTCTCGAATTTACGGTTGCCACCTGACTGCGCGCTGCCAGAGTGCCCGTAGACGCCGAGTGCCGCAACCAGGAGCAGTCCGACGACGATGCGATGAGAACGTCCATTTCGCTGAGCAGACCGCCCGGATAGACTCGCGGCCGTACCGCCAGCGGTCCGCGCTGCGGGCGCCGATCCCTGCATGTTCACTCCTCCCTCAGATGTGCGACAGGATTGGCGCGTGTGAAACGCCACGCCGGACCTGCCGCCGCCAGAGCAGCAACTCCGACTATCACGACCACCGCCGTCGCATTACTAATTGGATCCAACGGCGGGACCTGAAATACAAGGGCAGATATTGATCTACTCACCGCCAGCGCGCCTGGAAGGCCAAAGGCGAGCCCGAAGCCAACGAGCATCATGCCTTCTTTCAATATCAACCAGACGATCTGAGCGGATGTCGCGCCAACCGCGATCCGCACGCCGATTTCCCTCGAACGTCGAGCCACCGAGTAAGCTATTAGTCCATAGGTGCCGGCGGCGACCAGAAGGAGCCCGGCTGCGGCAAAGAACGCCGTGGTTTGCGTACGAACCCGGTCGTCCACATAGCTCGCTTCAACCGACTGGCCCAGCGTGGACCAGTCCACAAGCCGGAGGGCGTACCTTCCGGAGTGAAGCCGCTCGTCAATGATTGACGCGACGTCTCCGACCGACCTGCGCGTTCTGACGTGAACATCTGTTTCCGCGGACCAGCCGCGCCCTGCCGGCGGCTGCCAGAATGGCAGGTACACTGTCGGCGCCGGCCCCTCCTTCAGCGAACGCCTCCGGATGTCGCCAACAAGGCCCACGACGGTGCACGTAGTTGCACCTACGATGATTTGATGTCCCACCGGGCTCCCTTTGCCGAACAGCCGACGAGCCGCAGACTCGCTTAAGACCGCGACACGCTGTGCGCCGTCGTTGTCGTTCTCGGTGAACGCGCGGCCCGCCATCACGGGGATCTGTAGGAGGTCGAAATAGTTGTCGTCCACGTGGATCGAGACCACGCGTGTCGCGGCAGTGGCACCGACGCGCCTAGCGTCGTAATCGGGAGCCCCGCCCCGAAACGTCCGACCTGTAGAGAAGGCAACGTGCGTCGTTTCCGGAATACGCGACACATCCTCGCGCAGGCGGAGGGCCTCTGCGGTCAGATAACGCTCGTATGATACGCCAGTCGGAAACATTTCGTAATCCGGGAATAGACGTATGACGGAAATATTCTGCGGGTTGAATCCCAAAGGAACGGATTCCAGGTTTGCCACACCACGCAGGCACATGGCCGCGGCCGCCAGCAATATCAGTGATAGCGCCACCTCCGCGGCAATTAACGCTCTTACCGACCGTAATGCCGGAAGGTGTTCGTCACGATGGAGTCGGCGTTCCCCAGTCTTGACGGCTTCGAAGGCTGGAAGTAGCCCGCTGACGAGTCCTGTCGCCAGCGCGAGTGTCAGCGAAAAAACGAGAACGCGCCCGTCCGGATTCAGATCGACGACTTGATGTCGCAAATGCAGAGCCGTGAGAAGCAGGGGCGCGCTCCACGCGGCCAAGGCCAATCCGACGAGTCCGCCTGCCAGTGTTAAGAGGCAACTTTCGACCATGCATTGTCGAAAGATCGAGCCGGCCCTGGCGCCCAGGGCGAGGCGGAGGGCAATTTCACTGCGGCGACTTGCGCCTCGGGCCACCAAGAGACAGGATACGTTGAGGCATGCGATCAGCAGCGTCACGCCGATCGCCAGGGTGAGCAGATAAGTCGAGATCCTGTCTTCGCCGGCGATCGCCGCAATGCCTCTGGACGCATCCCACGCGACCAAGGGGCCGGAAATCTGCTCAGACACGGTATGGTCATTGCCGAGGTCATTCCACAGCCGGTCCAGCTCCCGGGAGGCTGCTTTCACAGTAGTGCCTGGCCTGAGGAGGCCGATCGCTGGCAGCCGTGGGCTGCCGCCGGACAGCTCAGGGAACAGATACCGACGCGCGATCATCGGGATATAGAGAGCAGGACTCGCCCCTTTTTGAACGTATTCAAAACTCTCCGGAAGAAATCCAATAATCGTGAACTGCAAGGACGCGAAACGCACCGTCCTTCCTAGCGCTGCCGGATCGAGGCCGAAATGATCCCTCCAGAAGCGGTGGGTTGCGACCGCGACATGATAGTCGGCCGCGACACTATCATCGGACGCCCGTAACGTTCTACCGACCTGCGGCCGAACTCCAAGGACGTCGAAGAAGTTGCCGGTCACGAAGACGAAGGCGGCGGGCCCAACGTCAGCGCCGAGAAGCGTGGACTGATTTCCCACTGGCGCGGCCGCTGTGATTCCCGTCATACCCGCGACCGCGCTGAGCGTGCGACTACGTTCCGCGAGGAGCCGAATGTCCTCGTACGACGGGTCGATGAGCTCGCCTCCGGAGCCGTCAGCGAGGATTTCCAGACGTACCAATCGGCTGGCATTGGGAAGGTGTAATGGCCGGAAGATCGTCGCATCCAGCACTGTAAACACTGCGGTGGACGCACCGGCCGCAATCCCGAGGATCGCGATGACCGATATTGTCAAGAGCTTCGCCCTGACCAGCACCCGCGCAGAATAGCGGACGTCGCGCCACCAGCCGGCCAAGTAGACGTGCAAGGCCTGTCGCGTTGTCTGCCGCCGAGCAATCACGAGAGCCTCGCGTGTCCTCTCCCCGACACGGCCAGATCTCCGTTCCGGCTTCGCCGGCTGCGAGGTCGATCGTCGCCGACTCCACATGAAAGAAGCCTCTTCGTCCACATCGCGATCCGGCGCCGGACCGCAGAATGGGAGCCCTCGCCACATTGGCTCGTGGTCACAGGGCGGATCGATCTTCTACCCCAGCATATGCTAGTCCGATCTCCGAACAAGTCAACGGCCTTGGCCCCCTTGGCCCGGCCTGCCGCCTTGCGTGCCAGCGGCGAGCCGCTGCCAGGTGCCCGCCGATACTTCTGCGCCGTTCATTGAGCCCGCTTGGGCCAGTCGGTTAACTCAGCAGACCTGCCGGCAGCGACAGCAATCGCCCCCTGCGGCAGCCATCGGGTCGCCGGTCCGTCGGATGCCCACCGAGAGCAGGCCTGTGCGGGCGGGCGGCCACCAGCAATCGTCATCGGGTCACGCCAGGGAGGTGGACACCAAAGCGGTCTTCCACGGCCGCCTGGATGGCCTCCGTGAATGCGCCCTTCCAGACGCCCGTCACGACGCCCGTTGACGATATGAGTATCGTCTCGGGAGTCGCGCTCAGGCCGAAAATCGCCTTAACGTCATCTGTGACAGATCGAAAAATGGGAAAGACAAGGCCATTCGTCGAAACATAACAGTCAAGCCCTGCATCACCCAGTGATACACCGAAGAACCGATACCGCCCTCGTGTTTGACTCTCCAAAGCACGCATATTTGCGATGTTCATGTCACAGAAACGGCAGGTCCTGTCGAATATGTACAGGATCGTGTCAACGCCGTGATCGTCTAACTGGAGCCGTCTCCTCCTACCATCGAGCAGGACGCCGTCGAGTGCCGTGACGTGATCACCGACTTTCAGTTCTCGCCGCTGGGCAGCGTGTTCCACAGTTATGGTGGCCTGGAGTCGACCGATTCTATCGATTAGCGCGATGTTCAGTGCAACTGACCCTCCGAGAACCCCGAAAAGGCCAAGTGTCCGTATCTTCATGACGTGTGGCACGACACCGCTCCTTCATGCGACAGTTAGCCCCCGATCAGTACACACCAGAACGAGTGTGTCCCCAATGCAGTCCCGCGTGGCTGCTACGATCGCACACTTGATGCACGGCTACTACGATGTGGGTCCGTCAGCCGAAGGCAGAGATCGCCGAGATCGGCAGAAGCTCGAGAGCCCTGTGACCAGCGTCCCTGTGTCGCGCTGCCGTCCGCCGACCGATCAAGGCCTCGGACCGACCGGCGTCGGCACCACCCCTGCAGTCCTGGACGTCAAAAGTCGGTTGGACCCCGGAAGTCACTGGGCGTTAAGGGGTTAGCTTCTGGCACAATGAGGTCGTGGGGTCGCCATTGTTTCATGGCGACGGTGCTCGCCTCGACCCCCGAC
>Ga0315282_10016352_pt1 | contig 10848 bp, 10 predicted proteins | sample YL17G07_20_MG_FD_203693 | JGI IMG/M metagenome (GOLD analysis project Ga0315282, IMG submission 203693) | Sediment microbial communities from Yellowstone Lake, YNP, Wyoming, USA - YL17G07_20 | ecosystem: Environmental > Aquatic > Freshwater > Lake > Sediment | place: USA: Wyoming | collected...
TGTCTTCTGCTCATCGCCGTACAACGTGAAGTCCGCCCTCGCCGTGCCCGCCAGGCATCCCGCAAGAAACAACGCCGCTGCAACCGCCCCAATAACTTTCGCCTTCATCGCTCTGCCCTTTCAATAAGTGCCTACAGACTTTCCACCATGAGCACGTTGAGCGGGTACAGACTCCTCCGAAGGCGGGAACGTAGAGCGGTGCCTTACCTTGACCATCCTAACGCGCTTCGGCGATTCATCAAGCTGCAAAGCCGCAAGTTTCGGTGAAAGAATGAGCTACGGCAAACACCTCAACTGCCTGCAAAGGTTGGTAAATGTTCGGTAGTTGCTTGCGGCAGTCCAGGCCAAGCAGTAGAATGGGCGGCAACGGGTAGGCCGCCGGCCAGCGGCCGAAGCGGCGGGGCGCGTCTTCGTTCGGCACCACCGGCGAAGACGCCCCGGCCGGCCCGGCGGAAAGGTGGTGCATCATGCCGAAGCGAAAGAAGAACAAGCGGGCCACAACGCCCAAAGCGAGCCCCCAGCATGAAGTTGATTTGGGTGCCCTTGCGGATGAACTCAATGGGGCGCTCGCCGAGATAGCGCCCCAGACAGCCTTCAACCCGCCGGGCCGGACTTTCTGGCCCGAGCCCCATGGTTGCGTTCGACGGCCGGAAGAAGACCAAGAGACCTTCATGCGGAGGGTATGGGCCAACGCGGAGCTTGTGGAGGAAGCGCAACTCCGCAATAAGCACAACGCCACAACCTTGGAGGCCAGACTGGAAGCCGAGTTGGCGTTAAGGGCGGACGAGAGACCGGGTGAGATCAAGCAACGGCTGCTGATGGAGAAACGCTTTGCGGAGGAGGATCGCCGGCGGGAGGAGGCTGAGGGGCGCGTACAAGCGCAAGCCCGCAAGCGACGTTTTCCCAAGGCGGCAATCCTGGACGACATCCGCGCGGCGTTCGAGCGCGTCCGCGACACAGACCGCCAAGGGGGGAATCATCATGCCGCCTGTCGAGAGGCGATGGACCTGGCAGCGGCGAACCTGGGGCTCCTGAACGACTGCGCGAGCAAACACGGCGCGACGCCCACCATGCAAGGCTTTCTGCGGGGCGATGGGCAGACATTGAACGCGGTCCCGCTGTGTACGTATTCCGCTTTGCCCCCGGCGCAGAGAGGCGCGAAGTACATGAGCGGCGCAGACGGGCCGACGTGGGCCGAATGGTGCGCCAGCGCCCTTGAGGCCGTCCCGGATGGCGAGCAGATCATGGCCGACCTGGAACGGTGGGCGGGACAAGCATCTACTACGCCGAACAACGGGAAAGAGCTTCCGTGGGAAGAAGATGCCTCAGGGTTCATTCCGCTTGCGGAGGCTGTTAGGTACGCCAAGACGGAATACGGACTGCCTTGGACGGAGAAGCGGTTTGGCCGGCTGCTGACCTCGAACGGGCCGATTCACTACATGCGCCGACTCTTTAAGGGGGGCCGGGGCGGACGATGCAAAGTAAACTTGGAAGAGGCCCGTGATTTCTTCGCCTACGCCGAGCGGGCGAGCAAAGCGTCCGGGAAGTCGAAATCCGAATTTGACGTTCTGGACGCGCCGGCCGCAATCATAGATGAATACTTAAAAGGCATAGGTGCCCGCCAAGCCGACATTCGCCAAGAAAAACAAGCGAGGGGCGAGCGCCCTAATTCCCACGCAATTCCCACGTAGGCGACAAAACACCCCATTTTACAGGGGTTTTTCTGCATCCGACTGTTTTCAATTGCCGCCCCCGTTATTCCTCTGCCCATGCCTTATCTTGGCTGGGTATGAACGACAACCCAAAAAAGAAAGCTGTGGCCGCGATCCGGCGGATTATTGCCGCTGCCAAAGACCTCACCAAAGCCGAACGCGCCTTGGCGTGCCCACCGAAGAAGGTGCGGCGGGGACGGGCGACACTCCCGGCGGAAGGGAGCGATCGTGGCAACTGACACCCCCACCCCCGCCCCCTTGCTGGCTGACGCGGAACGACTTCACCGAGAGCGTCTGGCCCGGGCGATTCTGCTTCGCTACGGCGTCGCCACATGGGCGGACATGCCCGACGACGGCCTGCGCGAATTCGGCCGGCGGATAGCCCGCCGCGTTCGGCGATTGGACCGCCTGCGGGAACTGGCCCCGGACGTGGAGGACACCGGCCATGAACGATAGGCCAGAGAAGAAGCCGAAGACCGAGCATTTCCTGAAGGTGCCGAAGCCCCTGGCGGCGCGGACTGACCTGCACCCCATCGACAAGCTGGTCTGGGCCTGCATCCGCGATCGTCTCGGCCGCAACGGCAAGGCATGGCCTGGCGGGCGAACCCTGGCTGCCGACCTGGGAGTCAACCGCGACACCATCCTTGCGAGCATCTTGCGTTTGGAGGCCACGGGCGACTTGACTGTCACCCGGCGGGGCAACGGCCGAACGAATCACTATACCCTGAGCGACGAAAGCGGCCGGAAAACCCAACCGGTCGGGAAACCCAACCGGCCGGAAACTCCGGCACGCGGCGGCCGGAAACTCCGGCCGGAAGCGGCCGGAAACTCCGGCCCGAACACAGACAGACCCATTGAACTAGACCCAATGGGCGCGGCTGCGCCGCCCGTTGCCGATGAAAAAGCTTCTTCCAACGGCGCAGGCGGAAGACTGGTCAAGGCATGGTGTGAGGGGTTCAAGCGCTGGATAGGCAACCCCGTCACCCGGGGGGCCAAGGGCAGACTTGCCGGGACAGTCAAGCGCCTGCTGGCGGACTTCAGCGAAGACACCCTGACGACGGCCGTCGCGGCATGGTTCGCCAAGGACCGGGGCGACTATGGCGTCGAGCTATTTGAGAAGAAGCTCCAAGGCGGGGACCGCGACCTTCTGCCCCGGCCGGAACAATCACCCCCGCGCGACGAATACTCGGAGCGGAAACTCGCGGAAATGAAAGGACAAAGGCCATGAACGACAGAATCCCACCGCAAGACGTTGTAGCCGAACGACACGTTCTCGGCCTGGCCCTGGCCGGGGGAGCGCCATACGGCACGGCGGGCGAGCATTTCCTGACGGCGCGGAGCATCGTCAAGGCCACAGACTTCTTTGTGCCCGCCCACGTTGCCCTGTGGCAAGCCCTGGAGGCCATGCACGCGGCGGGCAAGCCGATAGAGTTTGCGGCCGTGGCGGCGGAGCTGAGGGCGACAGGCCAACTCGGGGCCATTGGCCGCGCTGGTGGAACCGACGCCGACGGGGCGGACTACCTGACAGAGCTTGTCGAGGGCTACTCATTCTCGACGGCCAACGCGGATTACTACGCGGGTGTCGTCCGCGACAAAGCCCACCTTCGGCAGATCATCGTGGCGGGGGCGGAACTGATCGAGGCGGGGTACACGCCGGGGGCCGAGGCTGCCGACGTGATCCGCGAAGCGGAGCAACGGCTGTATGCCTTGGCACCAAGCCGAGCACAGGGGCGAACCATGACGGTCGGGGAAGCGGCCGGGCGGGTGATAGCCCGTGCCGAGCGTGTCGCGGCCGGACTGGAACCCGCCGGGCTGTCTCTTGGCTGGCAAGACCTGGACGCTTGCAGCGGCGGGGGCCTGCGGCCGGGGCAGCTCGTGGTTATCGCCGCGTCGACGTCCATCGGCAAAACAGCGATTGCCCTGCGAATGGCGGGGAACGTCGCGGCGGCCGGGGGCGCGGTCAAGGTCTTCTCCGTCGAGATGTCCGCCGATGAACTCGGGGCGCGGCTGCTGGCGATGCACAGCGGCGTCAATGGCCTGCTGATAGCCCAAGGCCGGCTCGATGGGCGCGATCGGCAGCGGCTGGAACAGGCCCATGCCGAGTTTGTGCGATGGGGGCGCAACGTCGAACTGACGGACAGGCCCATGAGCGTCCCGGAAATGGGGGCGGAACTTCAGCGGATGGGGCACAGGCTGGACAAGCAGATCGACCTGGCGGTGATCGACTACCTTCAGATCGTGCCCGCGCATGAGGGCGACAACATCCGCGAGAAGATCAATGCGATAACGCGGGCCGGGAAGCTCATGGCCCAGGAACTCCGCGTGCCCGTGCTGCTGCTTTCGCAGTTGTCACGTACTGCCCAGGCCGAACGCCGGCCGCCGGAACTTCACGACCTGAAGGAGTCGTCGAGCATCGAACAGGACGCCGACGGGGTGATCCTGCTGCACCGCCGGCACGACGCCCGCGTGGACGTGGTGAGCGGCAACGTCGAGGTCGACGCGAAGATCGCCAAGTGGCGGAATGGAATGACGACCCAATGGGGCCAGTTGTCCCTGATGTTCCGGCGGGACACGGCCGATTTCTACTTCCCCCAGAGAGCGGCTGCAACGGCATGAACCTTGCGACACAACAGCTTGACGCAATCGACCCGGCCTTGCGGCGGGTGAAGCTGTTGCGCCTGGAGCAGGTGGCGGAGCTTCTCGGCGTGGACCGGGCGACGATATGGCGCTGGAGGCGGAAGAAGAACCCGTTGCCGGTGGTGTTCCTGCCGGGCGGGTGCGTCCGCGTACACCTGGCCGCGTTGGAGCGGTGGATTGCCGAAGAAGATGAGGCGGCAAGGCGGGGCGGGGCGTGCTGAAAAAAAGTGAGAAAAAATGCTCGTTGGCTCTTGACAACAAGAGGCTGGGTGTTATGATTCAACCGATGACGAGAGACAGAGACAGCGCGGCGGCGGATCACCTTCGGGCGGCGATACTGCGGTCCGGGCTGACCGTCCGCGAGATTTCCCGCCGGGCCGATATTGACGTGGGCATCGTGTCGCGGTTTCTGGCGGATAGCCGTACAGTGACGTTGCCGACGGCCGACCGGGTGGCGGCGGCTGTTGGGCTGCAATGGCGGCTGGTGAAGCCCCGGAAAGGGCGGTGAGCTATGGCAAGCATTTGGAAACGCAAGGGGGCGGCGAAGTACAGCATCAGCTACGTCGATGAGAACGGAACCCGGCGGACCGTGCCGGGCCTGGCCGGCAAGTCAGACAGCGACCGTTACGCGGCGAACCTGGAAGCCGAAGCCGACAGGCGACGGCGCGGGCTGGTGGACCCCCTCGAACAGCAGCGGGCGGAAGCGGCCCGCAAGCCCGTTATCATCCGCGACGCGGTGGGGAAGATTGTCGGCGGGCACTTGCGGGACTTCGCCGACGGCTTGGCGGCGCGCGGGGTGACGGCCGGGCACGCGGCCGCGAAGCTGGCGCAGGCTGCCCGTATCATCGACCTGACGGGGGCGCAGCGGATCTCCGAGTTGACGCCTTCGCGCGTGCAAACGGCGCTGAAGGCCCTGCGGGATGGCGCGGGCGACGAGCCGGGCCTGAGCGCCCAGACGTGCCTGCACTACCTGCGGAGCGTCAAGCAATTCTCGGCCTGGCTTGTGCGGGACAGGCGGACTAAGGATGACGCCCTGGCGCACCTGGCGGGCTTCAACGTGCCCAGCGACAGGCGGCACCGGCGGCGGGCCTTGTCCGATGATGAGATTCAGCGGCTGGTGACGGCGGCGGAGAAGGCCCCGGCCTTCCGGCGGATGAGCGGCCCCGACCGGGCGCTTGTCTACGCCTTTGCGGCGGCGACCGGCCTGCGGGCGAATGAACTGCGGAGCCTTACGCCGGCGAGCTTCGACCTGGACAGCGACCCGGCGACGGTGACGCTGGAGGCCGGATGCAGCAAGCACCGGCGCGAGGATGTACAACTCATTCCCGATGACCTGGCGGCGATGTTGCGGCCCTGGCTGGCCGGCAGGCCGGCGGGCAAGCCCGTGTTTCCCCTGCCCGACAAGACGTCGAGAATGTTGCGGGCTGACTTGGCGGCGGCGCGTACAGCATGGCTGGAAGAGGCGCAGACGGCCCAGGAACGCCAAACGCGGGAAGCATCGGCCTTCCTGTCATACCGCGACACCGGCGGGCTTGTGTTCGATTTTCACGCCTTGCGCGGCCAGTTCATCACGGCCGTGGTGCGCGGCGGGGCGAGCGTCAAGGTTGCGATGGACATGGCGCGGCACTCTGACCCCCGGCTGACCCTTGGAGCGTATACGCACTTGGCGACTGCCGACAAGCGGGCGGCGCTGGCGAGCGTGCCCGTGGTGAGACCTCGACGGCCCCAGGCCGAGAAGGCCAAGGCGACGGGCACCTACGGCGCGACCCCTTCGACAAGCTCAGGGCAAGCCGCGAACTCACCGAGCGGCGGCCCCGAATGGCGCGCAGCGCTGCGCGCAGCGCATGCGCAGCGCGGACCGGCAACTTCCTGCAACATTGGGCAACATGGGGGGCCTGGAAACGACTTGCGGGAAAGCGGCGGAAATAGCTGGAAAAGGCCGGAAAAACAGGGTATTACAGGCAACAAAGATGCATCACGCGCCCGTAGCTCAATGGATAGAGCATCGGTCTTCGGAACCGAGGGTTACAGGTTCGACTCCTGTCGGGCGTAGTGCCTTTGGGCTTCTGCCCTGGTTAGCCCCACGGGCGCTTGAACGGCGGGGCCGGTTTGGCATAATGGAGATGTTCGCGGTAGCGTGTTAGATTCCGAACCGCAAGTCGGATAATCCAGCCGCGCGGAAGGAGTATTGGCCAAGCATCTTCAGCAGACTAAGGACAGCAGCCGTGCCACGGGCGGACCCCAGTACTTCTTTCACAACCTGACCAAACCGGTGAAGGAATTCCTTCGCAAGCGCGGGGCCTGCGAGGTTGTCCTGTAAACACCGTACGGGATAGTCGCCAGCCCCTTCATGGCGGTTGACCGGGACCACAAGATAGAGGACGGGCAGGTCGTGGCGGGCAAAGTGGGGCACGACCGAATTCAACAAGGAACTGCCGGCCAGTCGATTGGTGAGGCAATTCGTGATTGGTATGGGTTGCGGGGCGGGGACTTTGAGAAGATCGAAGTCGAAGTTGAAATACACCACGACGGGCACTTCATTGTCATTCCAACCTCCGTCAAGATGCGGACAGCCAGGAGGGAACGGGCGTTGGAAAAGGTCCCCGCTTCTTTGTCGTTTCATAGGGACCATCAAAGCAAGCGATGGCGGGAGCAAATCGACTTTGTCCGCGGGCAATCCGCTTGCGATGTGGCTTGGGCGGCCTCTCAGATGAAGCGAGTCGTTGACGATAATAAGGACAGTCGGGCCCGGAACATACTTGAATGCGACTTGCTGCGGACCGCGGGGGCATTTTCGATTCTTGGGCTGGAATTGGGCGCTTATCTGGGCAGAGGGTATGATTGCCAAATGAGCAGCTTCAAGTTCAATTCCTTCCCCTCATACCGTTGCCCGGTGGAGATCAAGAAGCGGTCCACCGGCTTCAGGTATCAGGTTGCGAGATATCCCAAACTGCCCCGGGCGGTGGTGCTTTGCATGGATCATGATATCGTCAATGCCCCGTCGCACATCGATTTCGTGGAACTGCCGGTCTTGGTCGATTACTTGAGCCGTCAATGACGCGCGAGAAGATCAAACCCATTTTGGAGGCCATTGCCGCCGCGCGGCAGGAGGATGCGCGGCATTACGGGGTCCATCCGTATTTCACGCGCCGCCCCGCAAACGTGGTGCGGGCCTACATCGAGCGGTATTCCAGGGAAGGCGACACGGTCCTGGACCCGTTCGGCGGGACCGGCGTCACGGCGATCGAGGCGATGCTTCTGGGCAGGCGGGCCATTCACAACGACCTCAACCCGTTTGCGAATTTCATTGCTCGCTGTATTGCGGACACAACCCTTACGTCAACGGCGCCGCTCAAGGAGGCCTTCCATCGGATCGAGCAGGCATGCACGGATTCCTTGCGGGACATCGAGGGCTGCGAGAGTGCCGCCAGGCAGTGGTTGAAACGGCTTCCGCTGCCTGAGAACATACCATTGCCTCGAAACTCCGACGCTGCCCGTTTCCACGAATTGTTCACTCCGCGGCAACTGGCGGCCCTGGCGCTGCTGAAACGGGAGATTGACCGGGAAACGGAAGGGATTGTCCGGGACTTGCTGCTGTTGTCATGGTCGGCGTCTGTCGCGAAGTTGAACAAGACTTTTCTGTCGGCCAAGGGGCGGGCCGCCAGCCGGGGCGGGTCAAGTATATTCAGCATTTACCGATACAAACTGGCCGCGCAATGCGTGGAACTGCCGATCTGGAAGACATTCCAAGGGCGATACCTGAACGTGCTTGCCGCCAAGGAAGAGGTCTTGCAGGCCAAGAGATTCATGGAATTAAGGTCCAAAGGCTCCAGGACAATCGACAGCCGGCAGGCTTTCCGCGTGTTGGCGCGCGACGCGGCAACGCTGTCGGAAGCGATTGACCAAGGCAGTGTCGACTACATCTTCACCGATCCGCCTTACGGGGCTTTTATCAACTATCTTGACCTGTCCATCCTCTGGAATCACTGGCTCGGGTTTCCGGTCACGGAGGAGGACCGAACAAAGGAGACCATCGTCGGGGGCGACAGAAACCTGACTGAGCAGCACTACAAGAGCAGTCTGGCCGAGAGCATTCGCACGTGTTTGCGGCTCCTTCGCCCGGACCGGTGGTTCTCCATTGTCTTTCAGCACTGGGACATCAGCTATTTCGCCACGATCCTGGAGACTGCCACCGACTGCGGGGCGGAACTCATGGCGGCCATTACCCAGACGGGCGATGTCATCTGGTCGATGCACAAGAAGAAGAACTCGGCAAGCGTGCCGGCCGGCGAGATGATTCTGACTTTCTACAAGCCGACGAAAGCCCGAAAAAAACGCACCGGCGCCAACATGAATGAGAAAGGCGATCCCGGAGTGGTTCTATCGGAAATTCTCGATGCGTGCCTGGGCAACGGCACACGGAGTTTCACAAGCGAAGCGTTGTTCAACCAGTTGGTCATTGAAATGTGGCATCGCCGTGCCTTGAGTTGTCTGAGCATGGATCGGCAGGACTTTGCGGGCGCCCTGCGCAGACGTGGGTGGAATTACAACACCAGGGTCCACCTCTGGTCTCGCGGGCATGACTCTGGGGAGGCTTCGGGGCAAGCCATGTTGTTAGACCTCCGCTAGTGCCGGGCCGGCGGCCTAGAAGCCGGCGGTCGGGCCCGTGGCCGGTCCGGTGGCGGGGGGCTTTTGCGACGGGGCGAAGGTCAGGTTTTCCATGACTTCGTCGGGCCAGGCCTTGCTGATCACGGTTGTTTTCCCGGCCGACCACAGGGCAACTTCGCTCCGGGCGTTGGCGGCGTCCTTGGCGGCGGGGATGATGAAGCACAATTCGCCCGCCTTTCGCCAGGATGGGAGCATCTGGAGTTTGCCCTCTTCCTGCTGGACCCACGTTATCTGGCCGTCGGCCAGGGTTACCACGCAGACCTTGCCGTTCGTGCCGGCGACGCTGACATGCTTCTGGTCCGGGCTGAGATCGAACAGCAGGCCAACGGGAAGCGGTGTCTTGCTGTCGGCCGGGACGACGCGGGTAACCTTGGCGGGCTGGCCGGGATTGAAGGCGAAGAGCGACTTGGGCTTCCGCATTTCGTCGGTGGTGGCTGGGAGATTCGCATCGCCGGATGAGAATATGATTCGCCCGTCGGCCAGGCATCGGGTGGCCGAGAGGTCGTCGAAGACGAGTGCGGCGAGGTCTTCGGCGTCCGGCAGTTCGGTTAGGATGGCGCCGTTGGCGTCGGCGACCTGGCGTCTGGCCAGCGTGCAAAGTTGCATCGACTTGGTTTGGGCCCCTTGTGGCGCCCCGCTAGCCTGGAGGTAGGCCACGTGCCGGCCGTCAACGGAGAAGTCCGGGAAGATGGCCACCCTGTCGGCCAACTCGCGGGGGGCGGCGTTGGCGGTGGTGGGGGTCACCCACAGCGTGAACCCGTTTTCCGTCCGGTCCGAGCCGGTAACGTACGCCACGGCCTTTCCGCCTGGGGCGAGGCGGAGTTCATTGATGCCCTTGAGCAAATTGAGAATGACCGGGCCGGGCCTCAGCGACATGCCGTCGAGGTCGTGGTAGCCGAGCTGGGTGTAGCCGACGGACATCTTCTCTTGGATGTCCTTCCACTTCTCGCCGAGGCGTCTGCGGATGGCGTCGGGGCGGTTGTCGCGCAGGTAGACGGTGGCGGCTGGGGCGAGGCTGTTGCGGCCCTCGAAGACCTTCTTGGCGATTTCCTGGGTGTCCTTGTCGGTCAATTCCTGGCCGGCGGGCGCGGCCAGGAGTGCCTTTTCGAGGTCGTCGGCTGCGGCGATCGCGGCCTGGCGGGTCGGTTCGTCGAGGACGGCGGCGAGGTCGGCCCACTTGGTGGCGGACTTTTGCACGGCCAGGAGCACGCGTTTGGAGTCCGCAGTCCACGCGGCGGCCTGGGCCGTGCCGACGTCCAGTCTGGCCAGCTTGCCGCCGGAGTCGCAGAGGCTCGTCGAGTTGGAATCCATCACCACGGCCCGGCTGCCGTCGGGCGACCAGACGACGAGCTGCCGCGGCAGGCAGCCGGCGGAAACGACCAACCCGATGCCCAGAACGATGGTAACGCCGACGGTTGCGAATGGCTTCATGGCGCGTCTCCCACGGAACCTGTATGAAAACTCTTGCCAGCGCGAAAACTCGGTAAGCATCGCACTCGATTCATTATAGAAGGCACGCAGCCGGTTGGGAAGCGTCCGGCCGGTAGCGTCCGGCCGGCGGCTTATGAAAGGCGGCTCACCCGTCTACCGTCCGGCGCGCCTGCCGGGGCGGGTACGTGAGATGTAATCCCCGTCCATATGCTGTTTCTTCTTTTATCTGGGTCTTCCGGATATTGCGTAGGTAGGCAGGGGACAAGACAGCCCTTCCGGCGGGCTCTTGGGGGCCCCGCCCCCAAGAGCCCGGAGTTTATCGCTTTACGGCTGCCAGCAGGCGACATATGGTGGCCCTTACCATCGAGCAGGATAGGGCAACGCAGGAGTGCGACCCGAG
>Ga0315282_10016353_pt1 | contig 10847 bp, 9 predicted proteins | sample YL17G07_20_MG_FD_203693 | JGI IMG/M metagenome (GOLD analysis project Ga0315282, IMG submission 203693) | Sediment microbial communities from Yellowstone Lake, YNP, Wyoming, USA - YL17G07_20 | ecosystem: Environmental > Aquatic > Freshwater > Lake > Sediment | place: USA: Wyoming | collected...
GTGGGGGGGTTTGGGGGGGCCCCCCCCCCCCCCCCGAAAACCCCCGACCTTCCCACCTTTCCGGGGAGGGGCGGCCGCGAGTACGTGGCGTTTGCGGACGCAATTGGTATTACCGGAGGCGGGGCGACACCCGGGCGCGCCGCGTCTGCTCAGCCAGCCCGGCGTGGACGTCCGCGGCGTGGCCTCAAGGCAGCAGGCGAAGATGGGTCGAGCGCAGCGCAGGCGTAGCAGCTATAATGATGGCACCGACCGGCGTGCCGCCATCCCATGCGGCGTGCCGCCATCCCATGGCACCAAGCCGTGCCCCTTGCCCGTGGCCTGGACCAAGGCGAGTCCGACGCGCCGGCTGCCCTCCTGGGAAGCGCAGCCGAGCTTCCCCCAAGGCGGCGGAGGTGACTGATGAACGAACGGCCGGGCCTGGTGATCCTCTTCGGCTCGGGCGAGACTTCGCCCAGCGGGCGCAAGGTCCACGAGTGGCTCTTGCACCAGCTACCGCCTCCCATCACGGTGGCCGTGCTGGAGACGCCGGCGGGCTTTCAGCCGAACTCCGCCCTGGTGGCGGAGGAGGTGGCGGACTTCCTCCGGGTGCGCCTGCAGAGCTACCGCGCCCGGGTGACGGTCGTCCCGGCCCGCAAGCGCGGCACCGCCTTCAGCCCCGACGACCCCGCCATACTCGCACCGCTGCTGCGGGCCAGAGCCCTGTTCCTGGGGCCGGGCAGCCCCACGTACGCCGTCCGGCAACTGGAGGGCAGCCTGGCCTGGGGCTACGTCCAGGCCCGGCACCGCCTGGGGGCGGCCATCGTCCTGGCCAGCGCGGCGACCATCGCCGCCAGCCGCCACGCCCTGCCGGTCTACGAGATCTACAAGGTCGGCGCCGACCTCCACTGGCGCGCGGGCCTCGACCTCCTCGGCCCCTACGGCCTCTCGCTCGTCTTCGTCCCCCACTGGGACAACGCCGAGGGCGGGGCCGGGCTGGACACCAGGCGCTGCTTCATGGGCCAGGCCCGCTTCCGCGAGCTGCTGCGTCTCCTGCCCCGCACCTCGACGGTGGTGGGCATCGACGAGCACACCGCGCTGGCCATCGACCTTGCCGTCGGCGACTGCCGGGTCATGGGCCGGGGCGGAGTCACCCTCCTCGCGCGGGGGCGCGAGGCCCGCTTCGCTGGCGACCAGACGTTCCCAGCCGCCGAGCTGGGCCCGCTCCACCTGCCCGAGCCGGGCGATGGTCTTCCACCCCAGGCGTGGACCGCCGTCCTGGCGGCCGTCGAGGCCGAGCCGGAAGCCCCCGAGGCGCCCTCTGCCGAGGTGTCGGCACTGGTCGAGGCGCGGGAGGCGGCGCGAGCCCGGCGCGACTGGCCCGCCGCCGACTCTCTGCGCCAGCGCATCCTCGGCCTGGGCTGGGAGGTGGCGGACACGCGCGAGGGCCCGCGATTGGCGCCTGCCCGGGCGCGGCGAGAGCCGTAGTCGGCCCGGCGCCTGGTGATGTATAATCCGGGACCACGAGCCCGAATCTGGGAGGCGGCAGGGCGTGCTGCCACGAGAGCGTCTGCTGGCGGCGCTGGCACGCCGGCAGCCGGACCGGGTGCCGGCGACGCTGGGGTTCCGGCCCCACAGCTTGAACGGGCTCGCCGGGCACGAACTGGCGGCCAGGCTTGGGCTCGACGTCTGGTACGTCGAGTTCGGCGCCTCCCAGCACGACGAGGCCCTCGCCGCGTACCTCCGGAGCCTGCCGCCGGACGTCGAGGTTGGCGCGCCCGGGCTCCTGCGGAGCTACAGCGAGTGGGGCTACCTGCCCAACGTCATCGAGGTCAACCCCCTCTCGGGGGCTGCCGCGCCCGCGGACTTCGCGCGCTACGCCTTCCCCGACGTCACCGCCGACTACCGATACGCGGGGCTGGCCGAGCGCGTGGCCGAGGGCCGCGCCGCGGGCTACGCCGTGGCCGGCGGACCGCCGCGGCTCGGGGGTGAGCTCTTCGAGACGGCCTACCGACTCCGCGGCTTCCAGCGGTTCCTTATCGATCTGGCCAGCAACCCGGCCCTGGCCGACTATCTCCTCGACCAGCTCGAGGCCATCATGCGCCAGAACGTCGCCGTGCTGGCCCGGGCCGGCGTCGACATCCTCATCCTCGACGACGACGTCGGGATGCCCACGGGCCTCATCATCAGCCCGGACGCCTGGCGCTGCCACTTCAAGCCCCGGCTCGCACGCATCATCCGCGCCGCCCGCGCGCTCCAGCCCGACCTCCGCGTGCTCTACCACAGCGACGGCGACTACACTGCCATCGTCCCCGACCTGATCCAGGTGGGTGTCGACGCGCTGAACCCCGTTCAACCCGATCACATGGACGCGGCCGCGCTGAAGCGCGAGTTCGGCAGCTCGGTGGCCTTCTGGGGCGCGGTCGGCTCCCAGGGCCTCTTCGGCAAGGGCTCGCCCGCCGACGTCCGCGAGGAGGTCCGCCGCCGAATCGCCGAGCTTGCGCCGGGCGGCGGCTACGTCGCCGCGCCAGCCTACGACGTCGACTTCGATCTGCGCTGGGAGAACGTCGTCGCCTTCGCGGAAGCCGTCCACGAGTTCGGCCGGTACTGACGCCAACTCCCGTTCCCCCTCACCCGCCCCCTGCCGACTGCACGTGATCTCGCGGGCAATCCGGCCCCCAACCCAGCCGGGGACAGGGCAGATGCCACGCGGACAGCCCGCGCTCTCCCAGCGCAGCGATTGCCGCTGGCAAGCCTGGATCCCGAGGGGTGGCCAACGCGTCTGAGCAGGCGCCGCAAGTAGACTAGCAAAACGCGGCTATTGATTGCGCGGCCAACTCGCCGATAAGAATACCAACGGGCCGAGGCTACGGGCAGTGATGACGCAGACACCCACCAGGCGTGCTACCTGACCTGCCACATGCTGCCAGGAGGGGTGATATGTGGCCAGCAGGTTGAGGCAGCTAGTGTTGGTCGTGGAGCGCGATCCGGGCATCCGGGACCTGGCCCGGATGGTGATCGAGGAGGAGCTGGGTACCGACGTAGCCTCGACCGGGGACGTCGACGAGGCGCTGCGGCTGGTGCAGGCCAGGAGGCCCGATCTCGTCCTGGTTGGCGTCCGGGGCGCCGACGTCGGGTGCCTCCAGGTGGCGAGGCGCCTCAAGGCCGATCCGGCCTCTGCGAGCATCCCGGTGGTGGCCCTGGTCCACTGGGGCGAGGGGCAGCACGAGGCGCTGGAGGCAGGCTGCGATGCCGTCCTCGTCAGACCATTTGACGACGTCGGTCGCCTGGCCGGCGAGGTCCGCAGGCACCTGACGGAGAAGATGGAGTAGAGGTCAGTCGTCGGCGGTAGCTGGCAGGAGGTCCCACTCGTGGGCGTTCCAGGTCTCGCCGATAGCGGCGATGCCCGGCCTGAAGTTGACGAGCCGGTCGCTCGCGGCGCAGACGTTCGGCAGGTAGAACAGCGGCAGGGTCGGCAGATCGCCCATGACCACCTCCTGAAGCTCCCGGTAGATCCTGGTCCGCTCCTCCCGGTCGAGCGTCGCCAGCCCCTCGGCCAGCAGCCTGTCCGCGGCGGCGCTCCGATAGCCCGGGTAGTTGCCTCCCCGGTACCTGTTCTCCTTCGACGGGATGCTGGCCGAGCCGTAGAAGTACCGCGCGTCGGCTCCGGGGTCGTAGCTGCTGACCCAGGCGTATTCGGCGAGCTGGAACGACCGGAGGGCCAGCCGGCCGGTCTGCGGCTGGAGCAGGCTCTTGCTCGGGACGTGCTCGACCGACAGGTCGACGCCTATCTTCCGGAGCTGCGCCCTCAGGAGCGCGGAGACCTTCATCCGGACTGACCAGTCCGTCGAGACGTACTTCAGCGCGAGCCTATCGTTCCCCTTGACCCTGATGCCGTCGCGCCCTTCCCGCCAGTCGGCGGCCTCGAGGAGTTGGACGGCCCGGTCGGGGTCGTAGGCGTAGTCCGGGACGTCGGGGTTGTAGGCCCACGACCAGTCCATCACCACGCTCTTGATGGGGGCGCTCTTGCCGAACAGCGCCGCCCCGACCAGCTCGTCGCGGTCGATCCCGTGGTAGAGGGCTTTCCGGACGTTTGCGTCTTTGAGGATGGGGTCGTCCAGGTTGAGGTCGACGTGCTCCCAGGCCGCGCCCCGCACGTAGTACGCGCGGACGCTGGGCAGGCCATCCAGAGCCGGGGCGGCCGAGACGTCGAGTGCATCCTGGGTGACGACGTCGAGCTGGCCGGCCCTGAGCTGATCGACGAGGGCCTGCGCGCTGGGGGCGAAGGTGAACACGATCGTCTGGATCCGGGGCGTGCCCTTGAAGTAGTCGCTCCGGGCGGCGAGCGTCAGGGAGGATCCCGGGCTCCAGTCCCGGAGCGTGTACGGGCCCGTGCCGACGGGCTCGCGGGCGAGCTTGCCGCTGCGGAACAGGTCGGCCACCTTGGGCGAGGTTCGCGGCTGGTCGTCCACCAGCGGCCCGACGACGTGCTCCGGGTAGACCCACGAGCCGTTGATCCCGAAGACGTGGAGGGGGTCGATCACCGGGCCTTGCTGGCTCCCAAAGTCGGCGTAGGTGTCTCTGTCTCTGGCATACGCCGCCCTGGCCGAGCTCTCGGACATCATCGTGAAGACGACGGTGCTGGCGTCGGGCGTCTCGACCTTCTCGTACTTCACCTCGAGGTCGGTGTTGGCGCCCGAGCTCGGGTTCATCATCAGCTCCCAGGTGAACCTGACGTCCCGGGACGTGAGCGGCTTGCCGTCGCTCCAGGTGACGCCCTCCCGGAGCTTGAAGGTCGTCTGAAGCTGCCGGTTGGCCCCCTCGCCGACCCACCTCGCCCCGCCGTTGTCGAGGGTTGGGATCGACTCGACCAGGTCTGGATACGGCTGCATCCGGTCGTCCACGCCGACCAGCACGTTGAACAGAGGGTTCTGGACCACGGCGGAGGCGTACGTCCCGCCCGGGTAGCCGCCGATGGTGTCGGGCTCCCGGGACATGCCGATTCGGACGACTTTAGGGCGCGAGGGCGTCGGCATGGCGGTGGGGACGCGCGTCGGCCGCGGCACCGCGGTCGGCGTGGCCGCGGGCGGCGACGGAGCCCGGCCTGGCTCGGACGCCGGGGTGCCCGTGGGCTCGGGGGCCGGCGCGACGCAGCCGGCCACGAGGCCACCAATCCCCAGAGCGGTGAGGAGTCCGAGTATCCTCCTCCTACCTATCGCCACGCGCACCACCCCCGGTGCCAGCTCGCCGGCCGGCCCGCGAGCCACTATACGCCACGAGGAGCCGTGGCGTCAACTAATCGTGGGCACTATCGGTTGCCTGGCAGAAGGCCAATCTCGGGGGGATGAGGTCGCGCTGCCTCGGGTAGGCCACGCCCGCCGAACCGGGCCCTCACCCTGGCGATCGGGATCTCGGCGCTGCTCCAGGTCGCCGCCGTGTTCCTCCCGCCGCTGCGGGCCGCGCTCGGCGGGGCCAGGATCGGGCTGGCCGACGCAGCCATCTCGCTGCTCGGCTCGGCGCTGCCAATCGCGGCGATCCAGGGGACCCGGGCCCTCCAGGCGCCGCGGCGAATGAGAGAGGCGAGACGGATGAAACGCTTCCGCAGGGAGGTTGGCAGCGATGGCTTCTGAGGTCGTGGCCAGGGCCCGCGTCGCCCACCACGTGCCGGGCCGGGTGCGCCTGCGCTTCGAGAGGGGCACGGACGTGCGCGAGGTGGCCCGCAGGATCGAGGCGTCGGTCGCCGAGCTGCCGGGGATCCGCGGGATCGAAGTCCGGTCGGCGGCTCGGAGCGTCGTCGTCCACCACAGACCTGCCGAAGTCGAGCCCGAGCGCCAGCTGGTCGAGCGCCTGGCCGGCGCCGTGATCGAGCTCGCGGAAGAGGGCGCTCGGGCGCCGACAGGAGCGCCGGGCGGGACCGTCGTCGGGCGGGGCATCGTGGGCGCGCTTGGCGCAGCCCGTGCCCTGGTACAACCTGCTCTACTGGGGCTACGCGATTTTCGCCGAACTGCACCGGCTGCACGGGCCGCTGCCGGGCCCGACGCCGCCGAGATACTGCGGCGCCGCTTCGCCCGCGGCGAGCTCTCGCGGGACGAGCTCCGGGAGATGCTGGCGGAGTTGGAAACGCCCGGCGGGCGAGCGTGAGCCCGGTCAGCGCATCCTGGGGTCCAGGGCATCGCGCAGGCCGTCGCCGACGAAGTTGATCGAGAGCACGGTCAGGAAGATGCAGGCGCCGGGGTAGATGGCCATCATCGGCGAGATGAGCATGTAGGTCTGGAAGTTGGTCAGCATGTTCCCCCAGCTGGCCGTGGGTGGGTTGATCCCCACGCCCAGGAAGCTGATCGCCGACTCGGCGACGATGTACTGGCCGACGGCAAGGGTCGCCGCGACGATGACCGGCGGCAGCGCGTTGGGCAGCAGGTGCCGGAGGATGATCCGTCGGTCCGGGGAGCCAAGCGCCCGGGCCGCCTCGACGTAGTCCTGCGAGCGAACGCCGAGGATGGAGCCCCGGACGATTCGGGCCGTCTCCATCCAGCCCAGGACCACAAGCGCGAAGACGATGGTGATGACCTGCGTCTCGTCAGGCGGCAGGAAATCGAACTTGTACTGGCGGAGCATTGCCGATAGGATGAGCAGCAGCGGGATGTAGGGCAGCGTCAGGACCAGGTCGACGAAGCGCATCAGGACGCTGTCCACCCAGCCGCCGTAGAAGCCAGCCACGCTGCCGACGGTGGTGCCGATGAGCACGGCGAAGAAGGTCGCCAGGAAGCCGATCAGGAGCGAGATGCGCCCCGCGTGCAGGAGGCGCGAGAGTATGTCGCGGTTCAGGTCGTCGGTGCCGAAGATGTGCTGGAGGCTCGGCGGCGCGTAGCCGGTGGCGGCGTAGGGCCCGGTGATGGTCCGGTCGATGTAGTCCGGATCGTAGGGCGCGACCCACGGCGCGAGCGCGGACGCGAGAATGAGGATCGAGACGACGGCCAGGCCGAGCAGGGCCAGCCTGTGCCGCTTGAACCGCATCCAGACGAGCTCGAGCTGGGTCATCTCGCGCAGGCCGCCCAGCTCCAGCTCCATTTCGGCGACTGCCATCGTGTCAACCCCTTACCTGTCATCAGACTCGTCGTCGAATAGGGCGATAGCAGGCAAGCTGCCATTCCGAGCGCGGCGAGGAATCCGTCCCTCGAGGCCCCGGGCGCGGATTCCTCGGCGCTGCGGCGCCTCGGAATGACAGACAGCCTGCCGGCGATGGCTCATTCCGCAACAAGCCGATGACAGGTGGCCCTGTCGAATCAGGTGTAGCGGATGCGCGGATCGACCACCGCGTAGAGGACGTCCGCCAGCAGGTTGGCGAGGACGACCAGCACCGCGCTGATGATCAGGATGCCCATCGCCACCGGCCAGTCGCTGGCGATGACCGCGTCGTAGAGGAGCCGGCCCATCCCCGGCCAGGCGAAGATGGTCTCGGTGATCGTCGCGCCGCCAAAGAGGCCGGGGATCTGGATGGCGACGACGGTTATGAGCGGGATCAGCGCGTTGCGCAGGGCGTGCCTGACGACGACGACCTGCTCGGTGAGGCCCTTGGCCCGGGCGGTTCGGATGTAGTCCTGGCGCAGCGTCTCGAGCAAGCTGGAGCGGACGAAGCGGCTCCACTGGGCGACGATGAAGAGGCCGAGGACGACGACGGGAAGCACCAGGTGCCAGAGGAGGTCGAGGACGTCGCCTTCCAGGCCGACGGTGTGCATCTGGCCGACGGGGAAGTAGGGCAGGCCCCACTCCTTAAACTGGAGCGAGAAGACGATCATCATCAGCATGCCGAACCAGAAGATGGGCATCGACAGGCCGAAGAAGGAGAGGGCCGTGACCAGGTAATCCCAGAAGGAGTACTGCTTGATTGCCGAGAAGATGCCGATGAGCAGAGCCGCCACGAGCGCGAAAGCCAATGCCGCCGACATCAGGATGAGGGTGTTGCCCAGCCGACTCCAGATGAGCTCGAGGACCGGGCGTCCCATGCTCACCCGCCACGACTCGCCGAAGTCGCCGTGGACGATCTTCCAGGCCCAGTTGGCGTACCGGATGTGGAGCGGCTGGTCCAGGCCGAGCAGACGATTCATGTTGTCCAGGTAGTCCTGGCCACGGGAGCCCTTGCCGAAGGCGATCTGGTCGAAGGGGCCACCCGGCGAGATGTGAAGGATGAGGAAGATGAGGACCGAGGCGAGGATGAGCACCAGGGTCATCTCGAACAGCCGCCGGACGAGGTAACTGGTCATCGGCTACTCTCCCCGAGTGCGATGAGACGCCCGGCCGGGGGCGGCCCCCGGCCGGGCGCACGCACGGGCCCGGATTACTCCAGGTCCCACTGCTCGATGTTCCAGGTCTCCCCGGCCGAGCTCATCGGGGGCTTGAAGTTCTTCAGCTTGGCGGTCGCCGCGCTGGTGTTCGGACGAGCGAAGAGCGGCAGAGTCGGAAGATCGTCCATGATGATCTTCTGGAAGTCCTGGTAGAGCTTGGCTCGCTCCTTCTGGTCGAGGGTTGCCAGTCCCTGGGCCAGCAGCTTGTCGGCATCCTTGCTCCGGTAGCCCGGGTAGTTCCCACCCTTGTAGCCGTTGTCTTTGGACGGGATGTTGACCGAGCTGTAGGCGTACTGACTGTCGTTGCCGGGATCGTAGCCGCCGACCCAGGCGTACTCGGCGACCTCGAAGGTCCGGGCGCTCGTCGGGCCGGTCTTCTTGTCGAAGAAGGCCTTGCCCGGCATGTGCTCGATCGTCAGGTCGACGCCGGCCTTCTTCCACTGATCCTTCAGCAGCGGCGAGACCTTCATCCGCATCGGCGAGTCGGTCGACTGGTACCTCAGCGCCAGCTTCTTGCCGTCCTTGGCGCGGATGCCGTCCGCACCCTTCTTCCAGCCGGCCTGATCCAGAAGCTCCTCGGCCTTCTTCAGGTCGTACCCGTAAATCGGGACTTCCTTGTTGTAGGCCCAGGACCAGTCCATGATGACGCTGTGGACCGGCTTGGTCTTGCCGAGGAAGACCTTCTCGATCAGCTCGTTGCGGTCGGTGGCGTAGTACAGCGCCTTCCGGACGCTCTTGTCCTTGAGGATGGCGTTGTCCACGTTGAGGTCGAGGTGTTCCCAGGCAGTGCCGGGGATGTAGAAAGCCTTGACGCCCTGGAGGGTATCCAGGACCGGGGCGTCTTTCACGTCGAGGGCGTCCTGGGTGACGACGTCGAGCTGGCCGGCCTTGATCTGGGCGATGAGGGTGTCGCTCTTCGGGACGATGCTGAAGACGACGTTCTGGATCTTCGGCGCGCCCTTGAAGTAGTCGTTCCGGGCCGTCAGGGTGATCGACGTGCCGGCGACCCACTCCTTAACAATGTAGCCAGCCGAGCCGATGGGCTTGCGGGTGTAGTCGCTCTTGGAGAGGACATCCTGGACCTTCTTGGAGGTGCGGGGCTGGTTCTCGAGCAGCGGGCCGAGAATCTTGGACGGGAAGATGAACGAGTTGGGCAGACCGAAGATGTAGAGCGGATCGACGACCGGCCCCTTCTGGTCGGCGAACTCCTCGTAGTTCTCTTTGTCCTTCGCCGCCATCGCCTTGGCCGACTTCTCCGAGAAGAAGGTGAAGACGACGGTCTTCTCGTCGGGCGTCTCGACCTTCTCGTACTTCCTCTCGGTGTCCGGCGAGGCTCCGGAGTCGGGGTTCATCATCAGGTCCCAGGTGAACTTGACGTCGGCGGAGGTGACGGGGTCGCCGTTGCTCCACTTCGCGTCCTTCCTGATCTTGAAGGTCACCTGGAGTTGCTTGTTCTCGCCCTCGCCCACGTACTTGGCGCCGCCGTTGTCCAGCGTCGGCACCTGCTCGGCGAGGTCCGGCTGGGCGTTCATCTTGTCGTCGGTGAGAACCAGGTAGTTGAAGATGAGGTTCTGGACGACGGCGGTGACGTACATGCCACCCGGCCAGCCCGCCAGGTTGTCGGGTTCCTGAGACATGCCGATGCGGACGGATTTGGGTCCGGCCGGCTTGGCCGCCTCGGTGGGCTTGGCGGCGGCGGTGGGCTTCGGGGCCTCGGTCGGCTTGGGCGCCTCGGTGGGCTTGGCAGCCGGCGCGGCGGTCGGCGTGGGTGCCGCGGCCGCGGGCTTCGGGGCCTCAGTCGGCTTGGGTGGTGGGGTCGGGGTCGCCGCCGGCTGGCCGCAGGCGGCGGCGAGAGGTGTCAGGGCCAGGCCCCCACCAGCCAGCGCGACGTACCGCAGGAACAGCCTGCGGCTCGCCTTACTATTGGAATTGGACGCCATCGGGTTCCTCCCTCGGACAGAGTCTCAGATAGAGTCAGACACCAGTCAGGCAGTTCGTCGCCTCGTGAGTCAAGCGTTGAGCGGGGTTTCGACGGTCGGCCACACGATCGCTGGTGCTGAAGTCGTCAAGCCATACCTCGTCTTCGAGTCCCCTCCGTCTCACCTCCACGTCTCACAGGCTTCTGACAGCAAACCAACTGATGAGCGGTCGAAGTGAAGCCACCTGCCATCAAACGGCGCTAGTCTAGCACAGCGTCGCACCCAAGTCAACAAAGTGACAGCGCCCCGCCGGCAAGCTACAATCCGGCAGAGACGGACCGGCCCGGCCTCCCGGCTCCCTTCCTCGCGCCGGGACGGAGAGCAAAGGAGGCGACGGATGCCGAGGGGCGCACGGGGCCGACTTGAGGCAGGCGGCCCCATCGTGCTGACGACCGACTTCGGCCTGGAGGACGGCTACGTCGGGGTGATGAAAGGGGTCATCCTGGGGATCAGCCCGCGCGCCCAGATCGTCGACCTCAGCCACCAGGTCCGGCCGCAGGATGTGCCCGACGCCGCCTTCCTGCTCTGGACCTCCTACCGGTACTTCCCC
>Ga0315282_10016354_pt1 | contig 10847 bp, 3 predicted proteins | sample YL17G07_20_MG_FD_203693 | JGI IMG/M metagenome (GOLD analysis project Ga0315282, IMG submission 203693) | Sediment microbial communities from Yellowstone Lake, YNP, Wyoming, USA - YL17G07_20 | ecosystem: Environmental > Aquatic > Freshwater > Lake > Sediment | place: USA: Wyoming | collected...
ACTATCAACCCTGAGTTGAATATCGAAGCAGCCCCGCTCACGCCGAGGTCGCTCAGCGCGTTCGCAGTCCAGCTGAACCAAGGAGACTGAGATATGGCGGCGAGCACGGACGATAAAACCACAATTGAGGCGAGAATTCCACAGACCCAGGCGACCATCATCATCTTCTTTTTAGCCACGATATCGAACTCCATTTAGTATTATCATTGTTTTCTTTTTAAAGCTCGCCCCCAAGGATATGGCTTGCCGAACCTGCCGCGCGGGTTCAAATCCCGCCCGAGGCGCTGCCACAAACTCGGCATACTTTTATATGGCCACACAAATTACATACTGTAGATACAAATCCAAGGAGGTGAAAATTTGGCAGCGGCACAAGCACCAGCGCCGAGAAAACAGATCACCCTACAAGTAGACATCACCCATCCAGGACTGTATTTGGCTCTCGCTGGGCTCATATTACTCATCGGGGTCGTGGCACCATGGTACTCAGCATTTGGACAATCCATGAGTGGTTGGGAAGCGGGCACGGGTAAAATAACGTTGTTCCTCGCACTGATAATGTTCGGCACAGCGGCTATCTCACTTGGCATCGTCCGCAGTCCAGCTCTAGAAAAAGTTTTCCCCACATTCGGTGCTTCTTGGATATGTGGTTTCATCGCGATAGTCACGAGTTTGATACAGACGCAGAATAGCTCTTGGGGCCTTTACTTGACTATAGTCGGCGGTGTGATAGCGATTATCGCGGCGATCTGCGCGTACACCAGACGCATATAGAAGTGACCGGCTAAGCACATGGGCCGGTTTTCTTTTTTCATTTCATTTTAAGTTATCAAAAGAAAACTTTTTACCAGCGGTTGGTCATGATTGCTTGTGACAATATGCAAGAACGCCCAACGTGCGGCAAATCCCTCACCCCTCCAACGGTCAGGTGTGCGACTTGTAACGCCGAGCTCCACCGTGCGTGCGGAAAACATGCACTCGGAAAATGGTACTGCAAGAACTGCTACAAGAAAGTCAAAAAGCAGGTGAGGTTCGAGCACATGGCGCAGCGCGCTTCGGTCTTTGGGGCAAAGAAACCGAGCAAGGTTTGGTAGCAACTCCTTTTAGTTTTGTAATCCATACAGATTCTTGCGGGGGTGGCTGAGCATGGCCAAAAGCGCAGGCTTTAGGAGCCTGTCCCGTAGGGGTTCGAGGGTTCAAATCCCTTCCCCCGCACCAGTTCGATGCTGTTAACTTACTCCTGTTTTTTCTTTTTTTGAGTAATATTCGGCGATTATCTAAAATAATCTGGAATAATGAAGCCGGGGGCATACTCTTGTCCGTTGGTAATGTTTTGATGGCTCAAGATGATGGCGCGGCGCGCAAAGGGCTTTATGCCGACTCGCCGAATCGAAACGAGGAGGCAAGGCTGTGGAGGAAAGGGGAGTAAGTTCGATAATTGTAATAGCGATTGTAGTTGTTGTTGTCGCAGTAATTGGTGTCGGTATCATCATTCTGAAAGGTGGGGGAGGAGGCGGCGGAGAGGGGCCTGGGCCCGTATGGAGTTATACTACTGGTGATAAGGTTTGGTCTGTCGGAATGTCGTCCGACGGATCATACATCGTTGCTGGAGGTTATGACAATAAAGCGTACTTATTTTTAAGAGAAAGTAGCGAACCAATTTGGATTTATCAGGCCGACAGTATAATTCGGTGTGCTTCGATCTCGTCAGATGGTTCTTATATCTCGGTAGGAACGGGGGGAGGGGTGAATGATCCCCAAAAAATAGGTTTGGGTGGTAAAGTGCACTTATTTTCTAAATCTAGTAAAAATCCATTATGGAGTTACGAGTGCCGGACTGGCTTTAACCACGTTTTTATCTCATCTGGCGTTAACTACGTCTCAATCTCCTCCGATGGCTCTTACATAGCTGCTGGAAGTTCTGACAACAAAGTTTATCTATTCTCTCAATCAAGCAGCGATCCCATATGGAGCTATGAAACCGAAGGTGTAATCTGGCAAACCTCCATTTCTTCGGACGGCAATTATGTAGTCGCAGGAAGCTACGACGGTAAGGTGTATTTGTTTTCCAAGAATGACAATAACCCACTGTGGATTTATGACACCGGCGGAGGGCCATTAAGTGCCGTCAATGGCGTCTCTATATCATCAGACGGCTCCTACATAGCTGCTGTGAGTTTTGGTACGGGTATAATAGGACCTTCTCCTTATCACAAGCTATACCTCTTTTCCCGCTCAAGTAGTATCCCTCTATGGAGTTACCAACTACCATATGGGGGTATTTCAGTGGTCATCTCATCAGATGGTTCTCACATAATCGCCAGATGCTCTGGAGAGTCTAAAGAGCATTATAGAGCCTATCTTTTCTCTAGATCAGATAATACTCCCAAATGGAGCTTTGAGGGAGTTCTCGGGATTGCAATTTCCTCAGACGGCTCTTACGTAGTTGGTGGCGGATTGAACGCTGTATACCTGTTTTCTGAGAACAGCAATAAACCCCTTTGGAGTTACCCAACCGGTGGTGAAGTTTGGTCGGTCGAGATATCAGCAGATGGTCGTTATATAGCCGCGGGAAGCTTGGATTATAAAGCCTATGTATTTGACCGCGAACAAGTTTAGCTAGGTTGTTCCGAAAGTTAATTCACAAAGGTAAAACAGCGGGCCCGAGGTCTTCACACCTAAGTAGGGGCGAGTCCCAATTTTCTTCGGGGGAGGGGATTCGCGCCCCTTTTTTACTAGTAAAAACTCCTCTTGCCGCTTATCGTCGTCCGGCTTCCCGCAGGCGGCGTGCAAAGGCTTTATGCTGGCGCTGCCAAATTTTAAGTCGAGGTTTAAAACCTCAAAAACAAAGCGGGCAATAAGTGGGATCGAGGTTTCACGAACAAAACGAGGGGAGATGATAGATTGGAGGAGGAAAAGTACCTCAAGATAAAAGATGGGGTTACAGTCGACCACATAGCCTCTGGGAAAGCCTTTGATATCTTGAAAACTTTAGGCATAACCCCTGAAAGCGGGAATCCCATAATAGTCCTGATGAACGTGAAAAGTGCGAAGATGGGCAAAAAGGACATCATCAAACTGGAAAATGTAAAATTAAACCCCGCGAAAGTGGTCGCCAAGATAAAGAAAATCGCCCCAAAAGCGACGGTCAACCTAATCAAAAACTATGGAGTAATTCAAAAGGTTAGAGCTTAGCCGCATTAATCGCAATTGTCGCCACTTCGGTTGCGTACATAGGGAAAGAAATAATAACACAAGTTGGGGGCGCCGCGAGCGCCCCTCTGATTTTTTCTTTCGCCATAATTGGTTCATGGCCCCATTAAACGCGCATTTTCCCAGCAACCCTTTTAGAAAAAGCGTTGACGGAAAACAGCCTTTTTAAAAGGAGCGGTTTAAGGCGTTTTCGTGTTGTTCCCAAGCTGTAGAGGTTTGGGTTTGGGGTTAAATTTTAACCCCCAAAACCCCAAAATGTTCCGGCTTCCCGCAGGCGGCGCGCAAAGGGCTTTATGTCATCCCACAGAATTAAATAGGGAAAGGAGGCAAAAAGTGAGGATTAAGAGTTTTAAAGGAGCTTTGATTTCGACCTCGATGATCACTTCGGTTATTGCGTCGATCCTCATCCTCTTGATATCGACAACTAGCGTTAGCGCAATCCACACCCATACCTCAAGTATCGATAAGGACTTGGTCAAAGCCAACACCCCAATGGTACTGACTGTAACGGTTACCAACAACGGGCCTGATCCTGTCGACAACGTCAGGATAACCGTGCCGTCGGCCTTCGCGGGTTTCGCGCCAGTGATAAAGATACCCAATGACAACGTGGTCGAGCTAGCGGCCACTGACAATGAAAACGTGGTACTCGCAGCGGGTACCAAGGTGAAGTTGATCGGGCTCACGACGGTTAGGCTATACGAGAACACTTCGTTGATCAGAGTGGCAGGCGATAACGTATACTACGAAAATCAGGCTGGTACGGCTTCCGATAATCTGTGGCTCATCGACAATGTTATCATAAAGAAGAATGCGATAGTTAACGCCACGGGCTTGACTACAAATGACAATGTGTTGTTGGTGGAGAAGAGAACTTTAGCGCTGGATGAGAACGATGTGGCAACGATTGCGGAAACTGTTGTGGTGAGGGTATCAGGTAACATTGTAAGACTACCGGAGAATACTCAATTGAAGGTGCGCGACGACACAAACTGCAGGGACCTGACGACTGGCGATAACGTGACGACGGAGTTGGCGAAGACCCTAGTTCTCAATAATGGGGTAAACTGGGTAACACAAGCATCGGCAAATGTCAAAGTGTTAAGCACCGGTCTGCAGAGTACCCTTCCAGCTGGCGCGTGGGTCAGACTGTGGGTAATCCCTGGCGAAACCGACGATAACAGAGTAACGCTAGCAGCGGGCTCAAAGGTGAGTCTGGATGCGGACACGACGGTTATGCTGTACGAGAATCAGCAGGTGACCAGAGTTGCTCCGGGAGCCACAGAGAACGTATTGCTTACTGACCCAGCCGCAGCCGAGAACCAGCCGAATAATTGGACGCAGTCCGCCGCTACCGCGAGCACCCTCCCAGCGGGAACATACGTGGAGTGGAAGGGGATAGGTGAGAACCGGATAGCAAGCGGCTCTTCGCTCGCCATCCCGATATCGTTCACGGTACCAGCAGCTGCGGGTGACTACACGATATACGTGAAGACAAAAGACATCAATGGCGTGACCGATCAGAAGACGGTCATCCTGACGGTCGACAACTCGGGTCCAACGGTTCAGATATCTGCGTCACCCTCGTGGGTCAAGGACAACGCCCAAGTTACCATCACAGTCACGGCGAGCGAGCCCCTTGCCAAGCTCGAGAACGTGATGGTTGCCGAGAACAACGCACTCGAGAACACTCAAGTGCTGATGAGCTCAACCGACAAAATCACGTGGACTGGAATATACATCACTGGCGACAACGCGGAGCGCGATGGCCTAGCAACTATCTACGTCATAGGCTCACAGCTCGAAGACTTGGTAGGCAACGTGGGTAGTGGCGTCACCGAGAACACGTTCGTTGTTAAACGGGTGTGGCGTACCTCGCACGCCCCAATCTACATCGACAGCAACAGTAACTTCACCCCCGCGAACGGCGTCACAGGCGGCAGCGGTACGGAAAACGACCCATACATAATAGAGAACTGGGATATTGATGCGTCAAGCGCCCACGGGATCTGGATAAATAACACGACTGCATACTTCATCGTCAGGAACTGCTACGTGCACGACGGATGGAACAGCTTCATTGGAATTTCATTGGCTAACGTAATAAATGGCATCGTGGATAACAACATCTCGGAGAACAACTACTACGGCATTCTCCTTTCCAACTCGGACAACAACCGCATCTACCACAACACCTGCGAGAACAACTCCTCCTGTGGCATCTCCCTCTACTCTTCTGACAACAACATCATCGAGAACAACTTGGTGGGGAACAACTGGCGCGGCGTATACCTCTATTATGGTTCGGACAACAACCTCTTATCAAATAACCTCGTGGAGAACAACGACGAAGAAGGCATCTTCCTCGACTCTTCTGACAACAACCTCGTCGAGAACAATATCGCGGAGAACAATCGCTACGGCATCTCTCTCGACGGCTCGTACAACACCATCTCGGGCAATATCGCGGGAAACAACGATGAATGCGGCATCTCCCTCTACTCTTCTGACAACAACATCATCGAGAACAACTTGGTGGAGAACAACTGGCGCGGCGTATACCTCTATTATGGTTCGGACAACAACCTCTTATCAAATAACCTCGTGGAGAACAACGACGAAGAAGGCATCTTCCTCGACTCTTCTGACAACAACCTCGTCGAGAACAATATCGCGGAGAACAATCGCTACGGCATCTACCTCGCCTACTCGGACAACAACCTCATCTCCGGCAACACCTGCGAGAACAACTCCAACGACGGCATCAAACTCTATGAAAGCTCGGACAACAACACTATTTCTGGTAACATTTGCTCGAACAATTACTACTTCGGCATCAGCCTCTTTGACTCCTCGAATAATGTTATCTCCAACAACATCGCGGAGAATACCAGGAACATACTTGGTATCTTCGTAGAAAACTCGAACAACAACCTCATCGAAAATAACACCGTGAGAAACAACCAGCAGTCCGGCATCCAAATCCACTTATCCTCGAATAACACTATCTCCAACAACATCGTGGAGGATAGCAGGACCTACGAGGGCATCCTCATCCAGGACTCGAACAACAACCTCATCGAGAACAACCTAGTGGAGAACAACTCTTCGGGAATCCGATTCGAGTATTCTGGCAATAACATCATCTCTAACAACGTCACGGGGAACAACCTCGCTAACGGCATCCGGCTCGACTACTCGGACAACAACCTCGTCGAGAACAACATCGCGGATAATAACGGTGACGATGGCATCGAGCTCGGGGAGTCGGACAACAATCTAATTTTCAATAACTTCGCGAAGAACAACCTCTATAACGGGATCGTCATATGGAATTCGGATTACAACATCATAGAGAACAATCTAATGGAGAACAACCACTACGGCATCAACTTCGCCTACGGCTCGGACAACAATATCATAGAGAACAATACCGTGGAGAACAATGGATATGGCATCTACCTTGCCAGCTACGGCTCGGATAACAACCTCATCTCAAACAACACCGTGGAAAACAACAACTACTACGGCATCTACCTCGATGGTTCGGAAAACAACACCCTATACAACAACACCTGCGGGAACAATGGCGAGGGCATCTACCTATACTCCTCGTTCAACATCAAGATGCGGAACAATACTCTCTCGAACAACCGGTATAACTTCGGCGTGGAGGGTATTTTCGTCCACGACATCGACACCTCGAACCTTGTGAACGGGAAGCCCATCCGCTACTTGGTGGACAACAAAAACGAGATAATCGGCCCATCCCTGGAGATGGGGTACTTGGCGCTGGTAAACTGCGACAACATCAGGGTGGAAAACCTCGCGCTCGGGAACAATGAGCAGGGGATCCTGCTCGCGGGCACCAAAAACAGCTGGGTGGAGAACTGCACCCTCGAGAACAGCGACCAAGGCATCGACCTCTACTACTCCTCTAACGACACCCTAGATAACAACACATGCTCCAACAACTTTTACGGCATCCGCCTTAGCAACTCCTCGAACAACTTCCTGTCCAACAACGCATGCGAGAACAACGGCTATGGCATCTACCTCTACTACTCGGACAACAACCTCTTGTCCAACAACACCGTGGAGAACGGCTACAACCCAAGCATCGAACTCGAATACTCGGACAACAACCTCTTGTTCAACAACACCCTGGAGAACAACCGCAACAACGGCATCCGCCTCCACTACTCGGACAACAACTTCCTGTCTAACAACACCGTGGAGAACAACTTCTACGATGGCATCAACCTCTCGTCCTCGTCGAACAACATCGTGTCCAACAACATCATGGAGAACAACAACAACGGCATCCGCCTCGACGGCCCGAACAACTTCCTGTCCAACAACGTATGCTCCAACAACAACGAGTATGGCATCAGGCTTGACTCCTCCTTCAACACTCTAGATAACAACTCATGCTCCAACAACTATTACGGCATCCGCCTTGGCTACTCCTCCAACAACACCCTAGATAACAACTCATGCTCCAACAACCGTTACAACTTTGGTGTACGGGGCGATGACATCTCCTATTTCACCCACGATATCGATAACTCAAACCTCGTAAACGGGAAACCCATTCGTTACCTTAAGGGTGAGAACGATTTGTTAATAGGCCCATCTTATGGCGATATCGGCTACTTGGCGCTCGTGGGTTGCGATAACATAAGGGTGGAGAACTTGGTACTGGGTGGCAATGGCGAAGGGATCTTGCTTGTCGACACCTCCCGCTCCATGATAATAAACTCATCTTTCGCAAATAACGAAAGCGGTATCTACCTTAAAAACTCAAGAAATAACTTCATCTCGAACAACGTCGGGGAGAACAACGGCTATGGCATCTACCTCTACTACTCGGACAACAACTTCATCTCGAACAACGCAATGAAAAACAACTACGGCGGCATCTATCTCTACAACTCGAACAACAACCTCATCTCGGGCAACACTTTCACGAACGATGGGCTTTGGGTGGATTTTTCTTATCAGAATACCGTTGAGAACAACACGGTGAACGGAAGACCTCTCGTTTATCTTGAGGATGAATCAGATCAGGTTATCGCCGATGCGGGACAGGTAATCCTCGTTAGATGCGAAAATATCACGGTCGAAAACCTGAATTTATCTAACACGAGTATCGGTGTGGAACTCTGGGAAACTGATAATAGTAAAGTGATGAATAACATCGCGGGGAACAACTCGCTAGGCATCTACCTCTCCAGCTCGAACAACAACCTCATCTGCCACAACAATATCGTAAACAACGCAACTCAAGCCTTGGATGGCGGCTCTAACCATTGGGATAACGGCTACCCCTCGGGCGGAAACTACTGGAGCGATTACACGGGCGTGGATGAAAATCATGGTGAGGATCAAGATATATCGGGGAGCGACGGGATTGGTGATGTCCCCTATCACATTTGGGGAGGCAGCAACCAAGACCGTTATCCGCTCATCTTTAGGGGAGTTCAGGTGGTGATCACGCCACCCAGCCAGGAGAACGATAACGGAGGAACGCTCAAGTACGATGTCTCGGTTAAGAACTTGGGCAACGTACAGGAGAACTTCCAGCTCACGAGGGGAGATAACGCCGGCTGGACGCTGAGCCTAGATAACAACTGGCTATCGATCCCAAATGGCGAGAACAGGACGACCATGCTGAGAGTCACCATACCAGCTAACGCAACTGGCTGCACATGGGACAACATATGGGTCAAGGCGACGTCGAAGGACAACACTGCGGTATTCGATAACAAGAGTTGTCTGGCACATGCGGCGGTTGCGTTGCCGCCAAAGGACAACACGCCACCGCCCGCCCCATCACTTGTTTCGCCAGCTAACGGCGAGAACTTGAACGATAACACGCCGACTCTGGATTGGTCGGCTGTTAGCGATAACTCCCTCCCCGTTCTCTACTACGCGGCTGTGAGCGATAATTCCGCATTTCCGTACGAGAACAGGAAATCCGGCTGGATCGCAGCCGACAACTGGGAGGTCTCGCCAGCCCTGCCCGATGGGGTCTGGTATTGGCGCGTTAGGGCAAAGGATAATGCAGGCAACGTCGGCGACAATTCAAGTACTCGTTCATTTAGAATCGATGTTACCCCGCCCCCAGCACAGATTTTGATATCGCCAGCTAACGGGGAAAATACAACCGACAACACGCCCACCTTTATATGGGCCGCGGTGACCGACCCGTCAGGCGTCACCTACACGCTCGAAATAATTGGCAAACTGACTAAAACTGGGGTCAAGGAGAACACCTACACTTTAACAAGTATAGAGGCCCTCGCCGTCGGTAACTATTCATGGAGGATTAGGGCCATCGATGGGGCAGGCAACGAAGGCGCTTGGTCAAATGTTTGGACGTTTACCGTAAGCGCCGTGATGCCGCCTCCATCTTTCCCCCAAGCGATAATGAGGATATCTAGGATAACGCCTGATGCTCCTGCAACAATCGAGGTCGAGAACGTCAAAATAATCGAACTGAGTATCAACGTCACTCGAGCGGTCGAAAACGTTAAGATAACGATCCAAGAGCTCACCGATAGACCAACGGAAATTGCGATATCCGCCCCTGGAGTGGTATATCGTTACTTAAATATCATCAAGGAAAACATCACCGACAACGACATCGGCTCGGTCACGATAACATTCAAGGTCGAGAAATCTTGGATCGAAGGCGAAAACATAGATGAAAACACGATAACCCTGAAACGCTACAACCCCGAAAATGGCGGATGGGTATCCCTACCTACAGTCAAGGTCAGCGAGGACGCCACCTATGTTTACTTCTCCGCGACCTCGCCGGGGCTTTCCTATTTCGCGGTATCCGGCACGGCCATGACTCCTGCCCCTGCGGCCTTCACGGTGAGCTCCTTGACTATCAGCCCCTCGCAGGTTTCCGTCGGGGAAGAGGTCAGCATATCGGTGACGGTCACGAACACGGGCGATTTGGCTGGCACTTACACGGTAACCTTAAAGATAAACGGCATCGTCGAGAACACTGAAAATGTTACGCTCGCGGGCGGGGCAACTGAGCTCGTCGTCTTTACCGTGGCTGGGAATAAGGAGGGGACCTACAGCGTCGAGGTTAATGGATTGGCTGGGACTTTCACCGTGATAACACCCCCGATAGGGTTGGCTCTGCCCATAGGGATCATCGTGGTGATAGCGATAATCACGATTGGTGCGACAATCGTCGTAAGAAGGCAAAAACTACGGCGTATCCTCCAAATCGGTTGATCCTCCAGTTGGCCTCGCGACCAGCTATCGGTGTTTAGCCTTCTAAGCGGCGCGCAAAGGTTTTGTCTCTCGTCAATTTGCCAACTACTATTGCCTAAAAATAGCTCTAAAATTGCATGATTCTTGCCTAAATTTTGCTCGTGAGAGCAGGCAATTTCTTTGCCTAGAAATTGCGCCACGGTTGCCCGATTCCTGCCCAGAGATTGCACAAAAGGTTTCGGTAGATTCAAACGGTAGTTTAAAGCTATTCCCCCGCACCACAATAAAAAATCTAGAACTAGCTCCTCAACGCTTCTCTCAGCAATGGATCAACTATTTTGTATTTCTCATCAGCTTTCTTTACGAATCCAGCTCCAGAAAGAGCCCCAAGCAAA
>Ga0315282_10016355_pt1 | contig 10847 bp, 12 predicted proteins | sample YL17G07_20_MG_FD_203693 | JGI IMG/M metagenome (GOLD analysis project Ga0315282, IMG submission 203693) | Sediment microbial communities from Yellowstone Lake, YNP, Wyoming, USA - YL17G07_20 | ecosystem: Environmental > Aquatic > Freshwater > Lake > Sediment | place: USA: Wyoming | collected...
CTCTACTGAGTTTAATGGTACAGTTCAAGCGTTGGAAATCTTGGTGACTTCCTGATTAATCCCAGTGCCCGCTATTAAGTCATTAAGCGGACAAACTATAAAAGACAAATTGTGCACACCTCTATACATACAAAAAAGAAAAATAGTGGTGTACTTAGTTAGAAAATACGTATTGAGTTATAAAAGGGAAGAAAAAATGGGAAATAAAAAAATATTGGTTACCGGTGCGACTGGGTTTATTGGAACATATCTTGTTGATCAATTGGTCAAAGAGGGTATTAGTGTCGTAGCTATCGGTAGAAGCAAAGACGGAGAAGCTTATTATAAGGAAAATGCTATACCCTTCGTAAATTTGGACATTACTAAAGCGAAAGACTTTGATAAGCTTCCTAAAGATGCAGATGCTGTGGCACATTTAGCAGGTCTCCTTAGCATTGACATGTATATGCCTCGTGACTATCTTATGGCAAACTCCTTAGCCACGTATAATGTGCTAGAATATTGCAGAAAGAATGATGTTAGAAAAATCGTATTTTCTATGACTCACAGCAACGTTAACAGAGCAAAAAGCGTTATCATCACAGAAGATACTCCCGAACAATTCTCTGGACCAACTACACCATACATTGTCTCCAAGATCGCAGCCATGAAGTTTATTGAAAGCTACAGTCGAGATTATGGGATAGAGGGAGTAAGTTTAAGGTTGCCTGGAGTAAGAGGATACGGTAGCAGATTTGTTTCTTTCTGGAACGGAAAACCCGAAGTCAGCGTTTTCCAGATGTTTATTGCAAAGGCAATGAGAGGAGAACCTATTGAGATTTGGGGAAAACATAAAACCGTCAGAGATTTGGTCTATGTAAAAGATGTTGTATCGGGCTTTATCGGAGCATTGAATAGTAAAAAAGCCTCGGGATTATACAACATCGGATCAGGAGTAGGTCTTACAATAGAACAAGAAGCGAAGGCCATAATTGCGGCATTCTCTCCACCCAACAAACCCTCAAAAATCGTATATAGACCAGACATAGAAGAAGTGAGAAAAAGAAGTTACATCTTTTCCATCGAGAAAGCGAAGAAAGACTTTGGATATGCCATAAAATATTCGTACGAAGACGCAATGAAGGATTACAAGAAAGAAATGGAGCTGGGAAGATTCAAATATCTAATCTCTAAGCAGGAAGAAGTATTGTACCGAAGATACGGAAAAACTCTTGATGAAATCCTTTACTAACTACTGCCTTAAAAAACCAAGGAGAGTGAGCGCCTGTCATCCACATAGAGAGGCTACGATCTGAAGACCGGGAAGAGTATGATAACGTGGTTAGGCTTTCGAAGAGTGGTATGCGTGCTCATACTCTCAGGTGGACTAGAGTTCTGCAACGCTTCACTGGAGCAGAGTCCAAGTATCTTGTTGCAAAGATCAATGGAAAAATCGTTGGGGTTTTACCTTCCCTCCTGAAAAAAAACATCAAATATGGTAATGTTTTAAATTCTCTTCCCTTTTTCGGGACACATGGCGGACCAGTAGTCTTGCCTACGCTTAAGGAAAGAGAGCGCCTTCAAGTCAAAGAAAGACTATTACTTGCTTTCAAGGAGTTAGCCAAAGAGAATCATTGTATTTTTTCTACACTCATCACAACACCATTCGAATCCGATCCTGATTTCATCCAAGAAACTCTTAAACCCGACTTTATCGATCCGAGAATAACCCAGATGACTATGTTTCCTAAGGAAGTAGCTGATATCGAAAACGAGATTTTATACAACACAATCGAGAAGAAATGCAGAACCGCCATTCGAAAAGCGCAGAAGAACAAAATTGAAGTCGAAATTGCACAGGATCTAAGGCATGTTAACGCGTTGTTCGAGATGCATAGAATTGGAATGATGAGGAAACACGGCATTTATAAACCCCTAGAGTTCTTCGAGGTGCTATTTGACGAGTTCTCTGGTTCTCAGAACAAGGATTTCAAACTTTTTTTCGCTTGGAAAGATAATAAGATCATAGCCGGCTTGTTGCTTCTCTACTACAAGAACATTGTTGGGTACTTCACTCCTTGTTTTAATCTTGAATACAGCAGTTTACAACCCAACACACTGTTAATCTATGATGCTATGAAAGATGCCTTAAGAAACGGGTATAACATCTGGAACTTTGGAGGCGGGGGAAGGTTGACTGGAGTTTATATGTTCAAGCGGAGTTGGGGAGCAAAGGATTACCCGTATCACTACTTCATAAATGCCTACGGCGATATCAGCGAAATACGAAGTCTTCAAGAAGAAGAGATATTATCCGAATACAAGTGGTTTTACGTTATTCCTTTCACCGAATTGAGGAAAAAAACCGATTGATATCCTTCGAAAAAATATGTGTTACTTTGGACATCGATTGGGCATGCGATGAGATTATCGAACACTCAATCAAACTTCTAGAAGAATATGATGTAACAGCAACTATTTTTGCCACACACGAGTCCAGTCTCCTGAAGTCGCTAGATCGAAAACAGTTTGAAATCGGGATACACCCCAATCTCGCCAGCAGCGATAACTACGAAAAGACGATTGACAGTCTTTTACGAATCTACCCGAACTCAATCGGAGTGCGTTGCCATGGATGTCTCCAGTCAACTAACATTTTCCGCCTTTATATCCGTAAGGGCCTAAAGTACGATTCAAGCACCTACATTCCGCTCAGGGAAAACCTCTATCCTTGGTGGCGCCTCAAGAAACTCGTTTGCATTCCCTTCTATTGGACTGACGATACGATGTTTTACAGCGGTTTTTCCTTTGATTCATCTCAGCTACATCTTTCCAACAACGGTTTGAAAGTATACGTTTTTCATCCCATACACATCTTTGCAAACACACAATCCGGGGAACACTACAGAAAACTCAAGTCTTTCTATCATCAACCAGACAAGTTGATTAACTTGAGGGGAAAAGATGGTGGAACCCAAACTCTTTTCGTCGAATTGCTGAGGTATCTTCAAGAGGGCAACGTAGAATCATACACCTGTAGAGATATATATCGAGAATGGATTAGATATTCTAAAGATGAGCAATGAAACCTTGGGACATTGCCAAAGAAAGAAAGCGAAAAATCGTAAAGAAGGCTATAGAGAAGTTCGAGTTAAATCTCAGCGGTTTAACCATTTTCACGGAGGCCGCGACTGGCAACTATCTTTACACGCCGATTATGGCGGCTCTATCAGATGCTCAACATGTCTTTGCGGTCACGTCTGACTCTAAATATGGGTCAAAAGAAGAGGTAAGGAAACAGACTCTAGAAGAAGCTAGTAAACTTGAAGTTAATGATAGGATCACTGTTCTTTTCGAGAAGGATCGGAGTTGCCTCTCTAGGAGTGACATCGTTACGAATACTGGATTTGTGCGACCTATCACAATGGAGATGGTCTCATGCATGAAACCAACCGCGGTGATTCCACTGATGCGGTTTGCGAATGAGCTTCGACCAGAGGAACTTGACTTACAGGCATGCAACGAAAAAGGAATAGTCGTTTTAGGCACGAACGAAAATCACCCGAAGCTCAATCTACTTGCTTCGAGCGGATTTAAAATCTGCAAAATCTTGTTTGAAAAAGGGTTTTCCCTCTGCGGAGATAAGTTGTTACTCATTGGTAGTGGAGATGTTTGCAACTACCCCACAGAGTTCTTCATAAACAACAAAGTTTCGATCGACCGCGTGGCATTTGACAACGACATTCCAGAAAAACAAAGATCGTTCATACGTAATCGCGAAGAAGTACTCAAAAACCTCGATTCATATGACGCAATTATCGTAAATGAACTTCGGTACAATATTGACATTCTTTCTAATGAAGGCTTTATTCCTGTGAAGTTGCTTAAAAAAATAAACCCTTTTATTCAAATAATTCACTTAGCAGGTTCCATTAATAAGGATGACATTCTAAGAGAAGGTTTGGAATTATATCCTAAACATGTTCGTCCATTCGGATATATGTCCGTCTCGTCTGATTACCTTGGACCGCGTTGCACTCTGGGACTTAACGCTGCCAGTCTGAAAGTCGCTGAAGTGGCTTCTGGATGCAGGCTAAGAGGAATGTCTGTTCTGGAAACGATAGAATATGCTTTGCAAAATAGTCCCGCAGACCGTGTTATGGGAATGTATGAAGATGAAAAAGCTGGGGGACACTTGAACAAACTGTAAATAATCCTCATATACCTGTATTTAGAAACCAATGGATACCCTGTGGTATCAAACATTTTATATGTGACTGCTCTTTAATTTCGACACGTCTTGAAGTAGTGGAGGATTTTCATGCGGCTAAGGAACAAAGCGATCGTCGTGACAGGTGGGGCAGGATTCTTAGGAAGCCATTTATGTGATAAGCTAATGGAATATGACCCCGAGAAATTGATTATAGTGGATGACTTTTCTATTGGCAAAGAAAGAAACATTGAAAATCTGAGGAAGATGGAGAACGTCAACGTTCAAAACCTAGATGCGTCCAACTATAGACTGATGTCAAAGCTATACGAAAAAGAAAATGTAGATATAACATTCAATCTGGCTGTGGTTCCTCTTCCTGCTTCGCTAACCAAGCCAAAGGAAACCATTGACACAAACATATTGATTACTTCAACATTATGTGAACTCCTACGAAGTGGAAAATACAAAACATTAATCCACATTTCCTCTTCAGAAGCATACGGAACCGCAGTATACACACATAAACCGATGGATGAAAACCATCCCACATTTCCTACCACACCCTACGCAGCCAGTAAACTTGCATGCGACCATATCGTGCTCTCATATTATAAAACCTTTGGCTTAGATACCGCGATAGCGAGACCGTTCAACATGTATGGCCCGAGACAGAACGAAAAGAGTTACGCAGCCGTAATACCGATAACCATCAATCGAGTATTATCTGATAAACCGCCAATAATTCACGGAGACGGGCTTCAAACGAGGGATTATACATATGTTGAAGACATAGCAAAAGCGATTCCCAGATTTTATGAAGTATCTTCAACAAGAGGAAAAGTAATTAACCTTGCTAGCGGCAGGGAGATTAGCATAAAAGAGCTAATTTACATGATCATAAACCTAATGGGTTATTCAGGCGACGTGATCTGCACCAATCCTAGGCCTGGAGACGTTCGTCGCCATCTTGGTGATATCTCTCTCGCAAGGAAATTAATCGGCTTTTCTCCGAAGACAGGATATAAAACGGGTTTGAAGAAGACAATAGAATGGTACAAGAACTTATTCATTTCGTCTCATCGTCACGCGCGCACCATCCAGCAACTATGATTATATGCTCTTCCGAGCAATATTCTAATTTACACTGGAATATTTGCGAAAATAAAAAATGGATCAAACCGCAGTTAATTAAACGGAGGAATCACGTATGGTAACCGTAGAAAAGAGAATAAAACTGATAGAACCTGTTATTGGAGATGAAGAACTTCAAAGGATTCGAAAGGTCCTAGAATCTGGCTGGTTAACAGAGGGACCGGTGACAAAAGAATTTGAAGAAAGAATCAAAAAATACGTTGGCACAAAGTATGCTGTAGCGACTACTTCTTGTACTACAGCTTTTGAATTGGCTTTAAGAGTTTTAGATATAAAACCTGGAGACGAAGTGATCGTACCTGACTTCACACATCCCGCCACTGGAAATATCGTCAGATGGATAGGTGCCAAACCCGTCTTGGTTGACGTAGATCTGTTCTCATATAATGTCGACCCAGACGAAATAGAAAAAGCTATCACAGAAAAAACGCGGTGCATACTGCCTGTCTCATGGGGTGGGAATCCGCTGAATATGAAACCATTAAACGAGCTAAAAGAAAAACATGACCTATTCATCGTAGAGGACGCTGCTTGCAGCCTAGGCGCAGAATACAACGGAAAGAAAACAGGAACAATGGCGGACATCACATGCTTCAGCTTTCACCCAAGAAAAATAATAACTACAGGAGAAGGAGGAATGGCTGTCACAGACAATCCTGTTTATGCAGAAAAACTCGAAAGCCTTAAAAAATTCGGTATGGAAACAAAGAACGGAGAAACTAAATTTATTCGATGCGGAACAAATTACAAACTAAGCGATATTCTATGTGCCGTTGGAGTAGAACAGATGAAGAAGATAGATGCAATCATCAACAGAAGAATCGAACTAGCCAACTACTATGACAACTTACTTAATGAAGTAGAATTAATTAGAGCCCCAGAAAAAAGGGAAAACACCAAACACGTCTACCAAACCTACGCAGCATACATCAAAAAAGAGGGAGTGAGAGACAAAATTATACAAGACCTCCGAAAGAAAAACATCGAAACACAAATAGGAACGTACGCTTTACACCTGCAACCTAGCTTCGGAAGAGTAAAGAAAGTTGGGAAACTAGATAGAGCGGAAAAGTTGTACAGAAATTTATTGACACTGCCCATGTGCCATTCAATGACAAAAGAAGACCAAGAATATGTAGTATCAAGGATTGAAAAGAGTATACGCCAACATTGAAGGCTCTATACAATATTCTGTCTGTGAATTTTTTCCATAAGCTGTTTCTCTAGAGCCTTAGCTCTTTTCCTATTTTTTAATTTTGCTCTGCATATATTCGTCTTTGACTTTTTTCTGTTTCTCATTTGACTTTAAGATTAAACGTAAAAATTCGGAATCGTAACTCCGTAAAAGTAACTGTTTTTGGGATTACGCTGTGTCCGCTAACCCGCTAATAAAGCTTGGAAACATTATTGGCAGGTCAAGCCTTGCACGACACGTATCCTCCAAAAATCCACGACCTCATCAAGATTCGCTCCAAAACTTCCGCTAATTCTATGTACTTCTTGAAAACACGCTATCATCCAAGTGCTGCAAGTGACTTCTCGCGCCCGAGGAAAAAGGTTTCTATGCGGAAGACAGACCAAATGGAGTTAACTACTACGGCTTTATAAAACTTAAGCAAGTCGGTAAAACAAATTGTGGAAAAGGCGGCTTTCGCGGATTCAAGATGATTCCTTGAAGAGAAGGTTGCGGTAAGAACTCAGACGCTTAATAGAAAGTGACGATTTTTCTGAAAAAAGAGAGATGAGAAGTTGAGGAGAATTTCTGCGAAGCAATTAGCAAACAGGAAGGGAAGCCAATTTTGTAAGAAAAGCACTTATTGAGAAACTGTAATGAGTTATGGTTGGGAATCGAATGAAAAAGGCCCTTATTACCGGGATAACGGGGCAAAATGTTTCTTACTTGGCTGAGCTGCTGCTCGCTAAAGGGTATGAAGTGGACAGGATCATCAGAAGAGCCAGTGCATTCAACACGGCTAGAATAGATCACATCTACGTGGGCCCCCATGACCAAAACACGCGATTTTTCTTTCATTATGGAGATTTGTCAGATTCTGAACAGACATCAAACATAATTGACAACATTAAACCGGATGAAGCCTACCATCTCGGAGTACAAAGCCACGTGAGAGTTAGCTTTGGCATTCCAGAACAATAGAAAAAGAAACAAGCTTCTTATTTCTTGCCAAGCTCTTTTTCTAGGGTCTCCACTCTTCTTCTAATTTTCTCTGCTTCGGCTACAACTTGTTTCTCTTGGATTTCTTTTTTTCGTTTGTCGTTTGATTTTAGGATTAACCGTAAGAATTCAGAATCGTAATCATCCAAGAGCAGTTCAGTGTTCGGAATCAAGCAGTGTCCACCGATGACGCCTGGAAACATGATGGGTCTGTCGAGTCTCACCCTATGCGTATCTTCTAGGAAGTCTACTATTCCATCGAAGTTTCCTTCGAAAAATCTGCTGATACGATGCATTTCCTGGAAGCAAGCAATCATCCAGGCTCTATAGGTTGTTTCAAACAATTTGGCCAGCTCCACATCCGTGCTAGTTTTCAAGGTTTTGGTTTTTAAGCCTAGTTTTTCAAAGTGTTTGCGTGCGGCTTCAGCTGATTCTGGGTTTGCGCCTCCTACGTATTTTGTCCAGCGTTTGATTTCCCATTTCATGTGCTCAAGGCTTTTGTGGACCCCACGGATAGGTGAATGTGCTGTGAGACAGTTGCAACGCTTATGCACGAGCATAGTGGTTTTTGGCGGAACTGTGCTGTTGATGAGTATGAGTTTGGGCTTGAACTGTTTTGCGCTGTTTGCGACGGCGTTTGTGAATTCTTCCTGGTTTTTGCATGGAATACACACGTGCATGACATCCACTTCTTTAGGTAGACTGCCTTTAATTTGTCCAGCCATGCGCATCTTGTTTTCGTCGATGTCAAACCCATAAACGGTAAATTTTCCGCTTTCTTTTAGTAAATCAAACAGTGGGTGTCCAACTTCGCCTAGACCGAGAACCAAAACTGTTTCTTTATTCATGGCTTCAGCCTCGGAAACAACAAATAAACCGCCTAAACTATTTAAACCTCACATAGCAAAAGGCGTAGAGGGGTTGAAGGGGAAAAGCCTTGAATAAGCCAAAATTCGGTAAAGGCGTGGTGGTAGGCAAGAACGTTAACTTCGGTGAAGATATCGTTGTCTGGAATTATGTTGTGATTTGTGATGGAGCGAAGATCGGGGATGGAACGTGCATCGGCAGTTTTTGCGACATAGGGAAGGACGTGGTTATCGGCAGAAACTGCAACATCCAAGCCCATGTTACAATTTCTAACGGCTGTAAAATCGGAAACAACGTGTTTATCGCGCCGAACAGCAGTCTTCTCAACGACAGATATCCCAAAAGCAGCCTGCTTATGCCCGTTACGATCGAGGACAACGCGATTATCGGCGGGGGCGTGACAGTACTTCCAGGCGTTGTGGTTGGGGCAAACTCTGTTGTTGCGGGCGGAAGCGTAGTGACTAGAGATGTTCCGCCTAGGACTGTGGTGAAAGGCGTTCCTGCAAAGGTTGCGATGATGTTGGAAGAGTACGAGGCTAGACGCGAAGCTTACGTAAGGTCGCACTACAAGGTGAGAAAATGAAGGTTTGGTATGACGCTTGCACAGGCAAGCACATGAGATACGGTGCTGCCATAGCCAAACGCCTCAGAAAGACTGGCCACGAAGTGATTTTGACCACGCGGAAGCATCCTGACACGTTGGCTCTAGCTCGAATACTTGGAGAAGAACCCATTGTTGTTGGGAAGTATGCTCCTTCATCACTTTTTTCGAGGCTGGAAGAAAGCGCTAAGCGGACGCTTCAGTTTGCAGAGTTGTTTAGAGATGGTTTGCCCGATGTGGCCGTTTCTCATCAGTCTGTCGAGTTGTGTCGAACTGCCTTTGGATTGGGTGTTCCCATAATTTTGACTGCAGACACGCCTCATGCTACAGCCGTGAACAGGCTGACGATACCTCTGTCGAGCGTGCTGGTCGCTTCTGAAGCAGTTCCAGAGCGTCTTTTCAAGAGTTTTGGTGCCCGGAAGGTTGTTCGGTTTAAGGGTGTGGACGAGGTTGCTTGGGTCAAGGATGCAAAGTTTTCGAGGGCAAGCAGCTCTGACAAACCTTTGATTGTTGTTAGGCAAATGGAGACGCGTGCTTCTTACGCTTTAGGAAAGGAGGATGAGACGATGAGGCTTACGGTGAAGCTTGCTTCGTTGGGCACGGTTCTGTTTATTTCTCGGTATGACAGGGTTGAAAATGACAAGGTGATAGTGAAGAAGGAGTTTATGGACACTATGAACGCTGTCGCAAATGCTGATCTGGTTGTTAGTGCGGGTGGAACCATTTCGAGGGAAGCAGCGTTACAAGGTGTCCCAAGCATCGTCCTATCTGAGGTGGGACGCACTTGCGTGAACAGGTATCTTGCGAGGAAGGGTTTTCCGCTGTTTATGGCAGACTCTTCAGAAGTGCTGAAGTATGCCGAAAAATATTTGGGGAGAAAATTTGACGTGAAGGCGAAGCTTGCTGAACTCGAAAACCCCGTTGACATCATCGAAAAAATCATCGCAGAAAGACAATTTGCATAGTTTGTGGTACCTACCCGTTTAACAGACAAAAAATTAAAAATGTGCAGGACTGTGTTGGATATGGCACTATGGGCGGGTCGTCTAGCTTGGTTAGGACATTGGCTTTACGATGTAGACTCTATTGACGTAAATTGTGGAAATAGGTCTGGTATAGACTGGAAAGGGTTTGAATCTTACCTAGAGAGGAACTACAGCAAGACAACAATTCCTATTGTAAGGAGTTATGCTCACAAGTACGATGAAAACATCCAGGATGTCCATGGTCTTAACCTTCTTCCTCAGGGAATACGGAACAACGTCCTGAAGAGCCTAGTGATTCTCCCCAAGTTTTCCAACCAATACGAATCATTCAGGTACAGTCTCAAATCCAATGGAATTAAGATGATAAACCATGACAATGGACTGAAGTCTCAATAGGATACTAGCTAGTCAGGATAGCAACATCATAGAATGGATTAGACAGATTGAGCCTATTCTCAGAGACAATGAGAATCTCTGTAAAGTTTCTACTTGTAACTGGTATAAGAGTAGGTGAATGTATTGCCTCATTCAATATGGTCATCCAACTGTCCAAACAGAATAGACTATCGGAATACTATGATGAAACACTTAGTTGTCTACAGCACTTTAAATTTGAGAACATCTTTGTTAGAAGGACTAAGGCAGTCTATATCAGCTTTATAGACGAGTTCCTGATAAAAATGCGATCGATCGATGTCTTAACATTTATTCTCAAACAGCAAGTTCTAAGTCCGTAAACCTGATGATATATTCCGCTGTAATTTTCGGCGGCGAGTTTTGAAACGCCTTATGTTGAAAGAGGCAATGTTGAGTGCTCTTCATGCATGCATATAGAAGGAGGTATCGGTTCATCATGTTTTTTCAAGTTTTCTAAGT
>Ga0315282_10016356_pt1 | contig 10846 bp, 10 predicted proteins | sample YL17G07_20_MG_FD_203693 | JGI IMG/M metagenome (GOLD analysis project Ga0315282, IMG submission 203693) | Sediment microbial communities from Yellowstone Lake, YNP, Wyoming, USA - YL17G07_20 | ecosystem: Environmental > Aquatic > Freshwater > Lake > Sediment | place: USA: Wyoming | collected...
TTTGTGCACGTCCATGCCAATATACAACATTGTGAGCCTCCTTTCCGGATACGGGACAGTCTGTAGCCAAACTCACTTGTCCCAAGTCTATCCGACTGGAGGCTTTCTTCATAGTTTCACCCTATGACATTGTTTTCCGAGTTTTTTCGGACGCGGCGGCTATAATGCGCGTCATATGGGGAACGGTTTGACATCATTCAATGGCATCGGAAGGGGCGCGAGCATGAGGGTAAGCAAGAGGGTACTGGGGATCGCCGGGTTTGTTGGTTGCCTGGTGGCGGTTGCGGCTGTCGCTGCGGCAGCGGAGACGTCGGTGGAGGCCAAGGACACCGGCAAGGTGTTCATGTGGGAGGCGAAGGGTAACGGGGCGACGGCATATCTCTTGGGGTCGCTGCACGCATGCGGGCCGGATATGTATCCGCTCAACCCGGCAATCGAGGACGCGTACGGGAAATCGGACACGCTCGTTCTCGAGATGGACATGAGCGAGGAGACGATAGCGACCGCAGTCCAGGTCATGATGAAGGAGGGGTTCTACGGCGGCGACGACACCATTGAGAAACACCTGTCCGAGAGCACGATGACGAAGCTCGAAGCGTTCCTCAAGGAGCGCGACATGAGCGTAACCATGGTGCGCAAGATGAAGCCATGGTATCTGCTCATGCAGCTTGCGATGCAGGAGGTGGGACGGCTCGGATACGACGTGACCAAGGGCATCGACGTGCATTTCGCCGAGAAGGCGACGACGGCGGATAAGCCCATCAAGGGGCTGGAGACGCCCCAGGAGCAGATCACGGCGCTTGCGTCGGGTCTCGAGAAGATACAGGAGAAAGAGCTTGTCAGCTTCATGGACGAGATTGGCGACACGAAGCGCATTTATGAGAGCATGGCGGCGGCATGGAAAGCCGGCGACGCGGCGGCCATGAACGAGATAATCCAGAAGGAGCTGTCGAGCGACTCGGAGGTGAAAGATTTCGATACAAAGGTCATCCGCGAGCGCAGCGAAAGGATGGCAAACCGGCTGGCCGAGATGATGGAGGCCGGGAAGACGTACTTCGTAATCGTCGGGGCGGCGCATCTCGTCGGAGAGAAGAACGTGCGCGACCTGCTGGAGGCCAAGGGGTTTACGGTGACGCAGGTGGAGAAGGCGCCGGAGGCGGTGGAGGTGGAGAGCACCGGGGCGGGAGCGGAGGTGGAAAGCAGCGAGGCACAGGCGGTCGGCGCAGAGAGCCCGGCAGCGGAAGCGGCAGCATTGGTTGAGAGTACGGCGGCGAAGGAGTGAGGCCTGGGAAAAGAAGACTTGGGCTTTGAGGCTTGAGACTTGGGCGAAGTCAAGACCCGCACCGTTATAAACCGAGTGCTGGGGCGGGAAGACTAACCGTATTAGGATGGCTCGTTATTTGACTGCCAGATTCAGGGCGTGAGGCCCATTTGTGTCTTGCACACGGACGCTGTAGAAACGCCGAAAACCAGCCGCAGCAAGCGCGGCTTCGTAGTCTCGCCATGTCCACTTGAGAAGGTCCATTACTGAGGCAACCTCGATTCGAACCTCCCCCCGTTCTTCGATTATGTGAAGGCGGTGGCCGAGGATGCCGTCGGGTGTCTTTTCACGGCAGATGATAACGACGAGCCGGACGCCATCCTTCTCGTAGGGGGGCAGCGCATCGAAGAGGCCTTCCTCTTTCAGTTGCCGCTCTATGAGCGCGTCCCTGTCGGGCGACGGCGACCACTCGTTGACTTCGGTGCCATCGAAGACAAGCACACCTCCGGGACGCAGGACACAGTAGGCGCCCGTGGCAGCACTTTCAAGGCCTTGCCGTTCGCCGATCCAGCTGAAAGAGTCGTTATACACGCAGTCGTACTCGCGGCCGGCCCTTGACGGCAGCTCATCCCAGAGGGATTGGAAGAAGCGGATAGTAATACCCTCATCGCCGGCGAGCTGTGTGGCCTGGGTCACGGCGTAGCGGGAGGCATCACTCCCCTGTACTTCGTAACCTTTCTCGGCCAAAGCAATAGTCTTCCTGCCGAGGCCACAGGATGCATCCAATACGGCCCTGGCACCAAGCGTAGCAAGAAGCGAATTGAGCGCCCCTATTGTCTCTTCATTGTCTTTTCGGAAGCGGCTTTTCCAGAGATCGCGCGCGAACCAAGTCCATCGCCATATGAGGTCCCACGCGTCATTGCCGGAGCAAACTGTAATGGTCGGCGGCTGGTTCATAACCCCCCGCTACGAAGAGTTCGTTCAAGGGTTCAACTCAGGTGGCGACGGTAGCCACAACAGAATCTTACTGCTTCCTGCCTTGTTTCGCTACTGCTTCTGCGGCGCGTTTGGCGGCTTCGGGATCGCCGAGGTAGTAGTGCGCGAGGGCTTGAGGTCGGCGCAGAGAGCTCGGCAGCGGAAGCGGCAGCGTTGGTTGAGAGTACGGCGGCGAAGGAGTGAGGCCTGGGTGAAGTCAGGACCCGGGCAGGGCGTACTGGAACGTCGCGCAGACTGCCTGGCCAGCGACGAACAGCAATAGTTCGAGAGTCGGAGAGAACCGCGCTTGACGGCAGCAGCGCCTATGCCGCAGTGGACGAAAGACCTTCAGCGCGAGCAGACATAAAGCAGGCGGTCCGAACTCGGCCGCGGCCTGGACATGGTGCGGCCGTCATAGGGCTTGAACGAGAAGGCGATGCGGCGCAGGAGACCTTCCAACTCCTCCTTGTTGTAGCCACGCTGGAAATGCCTTTCGCGGAACTTGCGGTACGCGCCGCCTTCCCTGACGAATCCGGTCATGACGGCACACCCAAGCCCCGCCACGTCATCAAAGGACGTTTCTACGATAAGGTCGAAGCGGCGCTCGTGCCGCACGAAGACATGGCGCCATTGGCTCCTGAGGTATACGTCCGTGTTGACGTCAAAGATGAAAACGCCGCCCTGTTTGAGATGCCGCCGCGCGTTGCGAAGGGCGCCGGCAAGGTCGCGTTTGGATGTCAGGTAGTTAAGGCTATCATAGAGACACGTGATTACGTCAAACCGCCGCCCAAGATCGAAGCTCCGCACGTCGCCGCGTATCAAAGGCGTGCCTGGCGCGCGGCGTCTGGCCAAACGGAGCTGGTGGGAGGAAGCGTCAAGTCCGGTGGCACTTATCCCTGAACGTCGCAGGAGCTCCAGGAGGTGGCCGCTGCCGCAGCACAAGTCAAGCCATGTGCCAGCGTCCGGGACCCGGCGGCTGACCGTGTCTGAAACAAATGGCCAGACCATCCGGCTGAAATTGAACCATGTTTCATCATAGATGGCCGCGAAGTCTTTCCCGTAGATCCTTGACATGGGTTCTCCCTGTCACATCCTGTCCCGAGTGTCTCTGCCCTTCTGCGTACTATCGGCCGCCTGTTGCCTGCTTTGCGACAGCTTCGGCGGCGCGCTTGGCGGCTTCGGGATCGCCGAGGTAGTAGTGCGTGAGAGGCCTCAGGGCATCGTCGAGCTCGTAGACGAGAGGGATGCCGGTAGGGATGTTGAGGTCGACGATCTCGGCGTCGGAGACGTTGTCGAGATACTTCACAAGAGCGCGAAGCGAGTTGCCGTGGGCGGCGATGAGGACGCGCAGGCCGAGTTTCACGGCAGGGGCGATTTCGCTGTGCCAGTATGGGAGGAAGCGCGCGACGGTATCCTTGAGAGACTCGGTGCGAGGGAGTTCGCTACACGGCACGTCCGCGTAGCGAGGATCGCGGCCGGGAGAGCGTTCGTCCGTGTCGTCGAGGGCGGGGGGCGGCACATCGTAGCTGCGGCGCCAGATGTGGACCTGCTCCTCGCCGTGTTTGGCCGCGGTCTCGGCCTTGTTCAAGCCCTGGAGGGCGCCGTAGTGGCGCTCGTTGAGGCGCCAAGACTTTTCGACGGGTATCCACATCAGGTCCATCGCGTCCTCGACGATCCAGAGCGTGCGAATGGCGCGCTTGAGGACGGATGTGTAGGCGATATCGAAGGCGTAGCCGCCATCGTTCAGTAATCTGCCCGCTTCCTCGGCTTCCTTGACGCCTTGTTCGGAGAGATCGACGTCGGTCCAGCCTGTGAAGCGGTTTTCCTTGTTCCACGTGCTCTCGCCGTGGCGGAGAAGGACGAGCTTGTGCATATTGAATCCTCGTGAATAAGAGAAAGGCAAGGCATTGTCCGCAGATTTCGCAGATTACGCAGATCAGGACAAGAAACAAGAAGAAAACTGCAGCGGAAAAGGAGATAGAGTGTCTGCCGAAGCGCCTACACGTTTTCCCAAGGGAAGAGTCAACAGTTCACGCAGAGGGAACAAGAGGCGCAGATAACGCGGCGGAAGGCAATCAGAGTTTCTGCTCGCGTATCTTGTATGGCAATGCAGCCTCTTCTGCTTTCCGCTCAACGGGACTCATTCGCGCATAGATAAGGCGCGTTGTGAATCCGCCCACGAGGTAACCGCCCTCGACAAACATCCAGTCGGTAATCGCCGAGGGTGAGAATTCCGTCTGGGACATGAACTTGAGCGTCGGGAGCTCGGGCTTATTAGCGACTACGCCGCGAGGCGGATTCACGCCAAGGTTGAGATCAGCAAACCAGATATGCTCGAAGCGTCCTTCGTGCTCGAAACGCACTTTGAGAAGAAATGCCCTCTGATTACGCTTAGGCCGTTCGAAAGCTTTGAGGAAAACCTGCATTGTCTCACGCGCCCGCGCAATGGCTGCGTTCATTTCCGGGTCGTCGCTGTCAAACGGAGTTACCTCGTCTTTGCCAAGAATGAAACTCTGGTGGGCCGCTCCTCTTCTGATCGATTGCCTGCCCACTTTCGCCATTGCTTCGGCGTGACCGTCAATACCCAATGCACTGATCTGAGCGATGCAGGCGGCGCGGTTGCTGCGGAAGATGAGGCCGAAGAGTTTGGAGATGATGTTGTTGTATTTGCGGCAGGCCTGCACGTTGGCGAAGTCCTTGCAGTCGGCGCAGGACTTGTAAGCGTGCTCGATGCAGCAGGAGCGGACCTTGCACCAGGTGGCCTTGGCGTTCTCGTGGCAGCCGGGGCAGCGGTCCCTGAGGTAGGAGCCGCAGGCACCGCAGTACAGACCGCAGTAGGCGACAAGACTTGGGTCTGAGACGATGGCCTTCATTGCTTCCCCCTTCCGGCTACCCAGACGGCGAATCCTTCCTTGGCCCATGCCATGCATCGTTCGATGCGCACACCGTTGTCGCCGTGGGTCGCATCGAACGAGAACTCCTTGAGCATGGCGCACGGCACGTCGGGGCAGAGACCGCAGTGGTCATATCCCTTTTCGATGCAGCACCTGGCAAGCCGACACTCGCCCCAGAACATGTTGGGCGCGGTCTTGCCGCAGCCGGGGCAGTTGGTCTTCTGCCTGAATTTGCAGTCGCCGCAGTATATCCCGCACTTGCCCATGAAGGCTTCGGCCATTGATGTGTCTCCGTCACAGTGGTTGCCGGTGTCGCAGTATGGAATTCTGTTCGGCACTACGGCAATAGTAGGGAACGTGTGGTACGATGCAAGGGGCGGAATGCAAGGAGAACTGGAATTGTGCCTCCGCTTGGAGAGGCGTGTCTGGAAACGGGTCCATGACGCAGTCCAGTGCGTCACGGTTGCCCCTTGTGCCTTCGGCACCCGGACAACGAGTTGTCCGGGCTACTTATCAGGACTGTGCAGGGGCAGCCAGTTGCTTGCCACGGCGGCTGTACCTGTGCTGCCGGGCAGCGTCGGCCGGTACGCTGCCCTATTGGGTCCCTGCACCGGTGAGAAGCTTTCGAAGAGGATTGGTCTCACGCCTATCCTGATCGTGCTGCCGGGGGACACCGGCCATCGCTCGCCGTCGAGGTCTCGGTACTGGCCGTAGCCCGGGGGGACGGTGAATTCCGCGGAGCCAAGGGAGTCCCATACGGCGAGAGCCTTATAGCCGAAAGGGAATGTGCGGCCGAAGCCGCAGGTCCAGGTCGTGCCGTTCCAACCGGGCTCGCACGGGGAGGTTATGTAAGCGCCCACAAGCCAGTCGTAAACTGCCGTGTATGCGCGCCCCGCCTCAGTCAGCACGCCGGGGTCGCCGGAATGCGCCACCCTGAGAGTGCCCCAGCCAGCGTTGTCGTACGCGTACCAGTAGTTTCGCTGGACGCTCTGCGACCAGCAGAGGATGTAAGCGCGCGCCACGTAGCCCGCCTGAAGGTCGGCGTCGGGCAGGTTGGTGTTGAGGCCCCAGCCGAACTCGGTATTCCACAGGCGCTTGCCGGCGAGACCGTATTCCCGCATCGCGGATCGGTAACCCTCTATCCACTTCGGCAAGTAGTCCTCAGGGGCGGCGGCATCCGTGACGTCGGGGTAGAGATGAACCGCAACGCCGTCGACGCACCCGGCCCCCCCGTAGGCAAGGAATTCGGTGAGGCCGTGCATGGCGCCTCCCACAAAGGATGCGGAGAGAACGACAGCGTTGATATCTATTGACTTGATGGTATCGTGGGCGTGCTGCTGCATCAGGACCAACTGCTCCAAAGTGCCTGTCCAATAGTTGGGGTTATTGACCTCGTTCCATATCTCGTAGGCCTCAATGCGCCCCTTGTACCGGGTGACCAGAGCAGTCACAAAGTCGTCCCAGTCCTGTATGTCGTCGGGCGGCATGGTCTGGTCGGGGCCGGCCCAGGAAGGCGTGCGGCCGAAGGTGTATTCAATGCTGACGTGGTGGCTCTCAGCAAGGTTGACCCAATTGTCGAGCATGCTCCAATCATAGGTTCCGCGCGAAGTTTCGATGGCGTTCCAGGACGTATCGTCGTCCCAGAGGCGGATCGAGCCGAAGCGCACGGCAGGCCAGGGAGTCGTAAGAGGGGCCGCCTCGCCGGCGTGGAGGTCGTTCATGCCCATGCTGACAACGGGGATGGCCATGCCGTTGCCCGGGCCGATCTGAAGGTGTCCCCCGAAAGGCGCGGCAGAAACGGCAGCAAAGACAAGCGCAGCTATGGAGAGCATCTTGGCACCCCCTTTGGCGCCGACGGGCTAAGGCGTTTACACTGGCGGGCAAGCCGCCAGTGCCACACATCGCTTGAGCGTCAGCCGTCGATCAGTTTGCGATTCATGACTCCCCAGTAATCGGGCGCAATCCAGCCCATCGATTCCCAGAACTTGCGGCCCTCGACATTTTCGTTGAGCACGAAGAGGTTGCAGGCGATGATGCCCTGACTTACCATCGCGTCCACCGCGCGCTCCACGAGTGCGCGTCCGAAGCCCTTGCGGCGGTGGGCCTTGTCCACGGCGAGGTGGGTCAGGTACCCCCTGCGGCCGTCGAAACCGCACATCACGGTACCGACGACGTGGCCGCCGGCGAGGGCAACGAAGCACAGGCCGGGGTTACGCTCCAGATAACGCGCGGTCGCCTCGCGCGAGTCCGTAGCGCTCAGACCGATACCCTCGGTCCGCCGCCAGAGGTCGTATGCCTCTCCATAATGCTCAATCGACATGGGAGCGATAGCGAAAGGTTCCATAGAGGCCTTCCTGAGCAGGGGTAAGTTGGCGTTATCAGCCACCAAGAATACTGTTCGGGAGTGGCGCGTCTACCCTCCGGCGTCGCTGATCCCCAGCATTTCCGCGGCATTGGCCCACAGGACGAGCCCCTGGATGCGGAAATCGATCTGGAGACCGGCGAAGAGGTCGCGGTAGAACGCGGTGACGATCTCGGGCTGGACGTTGCCGCCGCCGAAGACGAGCTTGCGGAAGATGTCCTGGTTAATGCTTTCGTCGTGCAGGCGGTGGCGGATGCCGCCGGGCATAAGATAGACGTCGCGGAAAGAGAACATGAGGCGGTACCACGAAAGCGGGAGTCCCCGCACGACTCCGCCGGAGAGGTCGAAGAAGACGCGCTTATTGTACATCATCGCGGACATCGCTTCGAAGAACCAGGGGTTTCCGAGCTGCGAGCCTACGATGTAGAGGCCCGGGAAGTAACGGGCGATCGTGTCGAGGTAGATCGGGCGCATGTTATCGGTGCGGCAGCGGACGGTTCCTCTGACGTGGCCCGTCTGGAAAAAAGCGGGCATGGCGAGCTCTTCGAGCGCGGCGTAGAGCGGGAAGAACCGTTCATTGTCGTACGCCGCGGGAGGGAACTCGAACCGCACGCCCTTGAAGCCGCTGCCTTGAAGTGCCTTGATGTCGGCCGGGGCGGCAGTAGCGAGGTCGAGGCGGGCGATGGGAACCACAAACTCGGGATCTACTTTGTAAGCGGCGAGGGCCTTCTCGTTGTCGCCGCCGAGGCAGACCTTCTCCACGCCCGGAGCACGATAGTAGTTAACCCTCTGATGCGCGTCCTGGTCCGCGCGGATGTGGGCATGGACGTTGATAATCAAAGGCTTTCCTCCCGGTCGCAATCTCCCTTCTAACACAGGACAGACCGGGAGTCAAGGAAATTGCGGCGAAGGTCAAAACCGCAAGACCGCAGATACGCCGCCGTTGCGACCACTACCTGGCCGGTGCGCTATCCCCCAGGTGTTTGGCGAACCAAGCGAGGCAACGGCGCATGTGGTTTATGCGATGGACAGGTTCGCCAATACCGTGGCCTTCGCGCGGGTAGACGACGAGCGCGGTTGGCACGCCGGCGGATTTCAGGGCCGTATACAATTCCTGGGCCTGGCCGGGAGGGACGCGAACGTCCTTTTCGCCGACGGTTACGAGGGTTGGCGTCTTGGCGCGATGGAGGTATGTCGAGGGCGACTGGCGTACAAATGCCTCATGCATGCCCTCCCCTCTTGCGCGGAAATCCCACGCGACAAAGCCCGGTATATCCGTCGTCCCCCACATGCTGAGACCGTCGATGACGGGCGCGTGCGCGACGGCGGCGCGGAAGATCTGAGTGTGGGCGATGAGCCAGGCGGTCATGTAGCCGCCGTAACTGCCGCCGTGGATAACGAGACGCTTTTCGTCCGCGAGGCCGCTCCGGACGAGCATTTTCACGCCGCGCACGATGTCACCGGCGGGCCCTTCACCCCAGTCGCCGATGATCGAGCGGTAGAACGCGATGCCCCTTCCGGTGCTGCCGCGGAAATTCGGGAGAAAGACGGCGTAACCGTTCGCGGCGTAGACTTGCGATATCGGGTCATGGGCGTTATTCGACTGGCCGTGAGGGCCGCCGTGAGGAATCACTACGGTGGCGTAGGGCGGCTTGCCGGAGACCGGCCGGTAGAAGAGTCCCTCCAGATCCCAGCCTTCGCGCGACTTCCAGCGGATGAGTTCGGCAGAGGCGTGATGGATGCGGTCGAATTGGGCGTTGATGCGGGTGAGCTGCTTGGGCACGCCGCCGGAGGCGTCTACCGAATAGACTTCAATTGGCCTGGTGCTCTCGAAGTAGGAGAAGAAGACCCGCTTGCCGTCAGGCGATATCTCGTAGTCGTTAATGAACCCCGGCATATCGACAAGCATCGCGGCTTTCTTGCCATCAGTGTATGCGCGCCTAAGGACGCGGTGGACGTGAAGCGTCTGCAGGTAGGCAAGCGTTTGGTTGTCGAGCCAGCGAGGGAGAATCGCCCTTTCGTCGGCCTCGCGGTCGATTTCGGTTGCGCGGCCGTCACTGCACCTTATGACCCATACGGTGTCAGGGCCCATGTGCTTCTTGTCGCCGCAGCGGTTGACCGCAAGGTATGAACCGTCAGGAGAGAACCGCGGCGTCGCGCCGGGAACGCCGCAGGAGTCGAGGCCATGCATGCGGATGAGTGTACACGCACCGCGCCCTTTCGAGTCCATGAGCCGCAACCTGGCCATCGAGAGTATTGAATCGAGATGGGAAGAGGGGCTCTCGAGAAACGCGATTCGCTTCCCGTTCGGCGACCATGCGATCCGAACGATATGGCCGTCGCGCGGGCCAATCGGACGCGGCTTGCCACCGTCGGGACTCACGAGCCACATCTGCGATTTGGGGGCATCGGCGTCGACGTCAGTCGCGTCGTCCTTGCGCTCGACGGCTTTCTTGCGCTCCAGGCAGGGATCGGGGGCGGCGACTACGAGAAGCGAGCGTCCGTCGGGCGACCATTCGAGCGTGTCCACGCCCCTGGCGAATCGCGTGATGAGGCGCGGCTCGGCGAGCCCCGCGAGGATTGCGACCTGCATGACGCCTTTCTTGTCCTCGGCCAGGTACGCGAGGCGGCCGTCGCGCGAGAAGCGCGGCTGCGCGGCCCTGTGCTCGGCTGAAGTGACCGGCCGCGCGCCTTTCGGCGCAGCCTCGTCAAGCAGCCAAATGCGCGTGGTGGTTCTACTCAAGTCATCCGACGGCTCGGAAACGACAAAGGCGACTTTGCCGTCCGGGGAGACGGTGAAGGCTTCAGCGCTTCTGGCGCTTACGATATCCTTGAGGGAAAAGGGGCGCTTGTGCAGGCGTTTCATACAGTCCTCACGAGGTTTCAAGACCTGTGTCAAAGCAGCAAGCGATTGTACCGCGGGCGCGGCCGGCGGAAAGGTGTTGTGTCTGAAGAGGCGAGCGCAACCGCCGGCCTGTGCGCGGGCAGACCCTCTGCCTTCAACCGCGAGGTTGTCCGTTGCGCAAAGGATTCAGTTGTCAAAGAACGGAAACCAGGCCGAAGCCTGAAGTCCGAAGTCTGAAGAAAAACCGTCAAACCGAGAACTACCAACCGGCCGGGAGGGGCAGGCGAGCACTGCAAGTCCCGCCTGCCCCTCCTATCGAATTTCGGCTGAAATCTTATGCCATGGTCGGGCGAGACTTGCGGTCCTCGCCCGACCACGCGGCTACGCAGCAAGAGAATGAACTACCCCGCCCCGAGGGGCGGGGTTTCCTTATGACGGCACATCCTGCGCCGATGGGTACTCCGCAGGGATGCGCCTTGGCAAGCATGCAGAACTTGCTGGCCGATAAT
>Ga0315282_10016357_pt1 | contig 10846 bp, 21 predicted proteins | sample YL17G07_20_MG_FD_203693 | JGI IMG/M metagenome (GOLD analysis project Ga0315282, IMG submission 203693) | Sediment microbial communities from Yellowstone Lake, YNP, Wyoming, USA - YL17G07_20 | ecosystem: Environmental > Aquatic > Freshwater > Lake > Sediment | place: USA: Wyoming | collected...
TGATGTACACCACAAAGTAAACGGTGAGGGCAGCCAACACCACAAAAACCAGAATCCGCATTAACTTGCCAGCATCAAATGAAAGCGCCGTCTCGGTGACCATGCTGGGGAAACGGGAGACAATGCCAAGGAAAATAATGAGCGAAATACCGTTACCGATGCCATACTCGCTGATGAGCTCTCCGAGCCACATAACCAGAATCGTCCCAGCAGTGGTGATCAGGAGTATAGCCAGCAATCGATATAACCCCATATTCTCCAGGATGCGGAACTCCGAGCGCTGCAACAACAGGATCATTCCGTAAGCCTGCATAATGGCCAGCGGCACCGTTAGGTAGCGGGTGTACTGATTGATCTTTCGGCGGCCGTAGTCCCCCTCTTTTTGGAGCGCTTCCACCGATGGCACCGCCATCGTCATTAACTGCATGATGATAGAAGCATTAATATAGGGGGCTACCCCCATCAAGGCGATCGAGAAATGGCTGAGAGATCCCCCTGAGAACAGGTCAGCCAATCCCAAAAACTGATTCTGGCTGAACAACTGCTCTAACTGGGTGGCATCTACCCCCGGAATAGGAATCAGCGAAACGATGCGAAAGAGCAGCAGTAAGACCAACGTCCAGAAGATGCGCATCTTAAGGTCCTTGTGCCGCCAAATTTGGATGACTTGCTGCCACATATCTATATAATAGTCACTTTCCCGCCCGCTGCCTCGAGCTTAGCCCGGGCGCCGTCAGAGATGGCGTTAATCTCCACCTCGATAGGAGCATTAATCTCTCCCTCGCCCAGAATTTTAACCGTCTCGCCCGGCTCGAGAAAACCCCGCTCCTGTAGAGATTTGATCGTTAACTTTCCGCCGTCAACTAACCGGGTAAGATGCCTTAAATTAATAATGAAAACTTTAGGCCGATGCGGCCGGCGGAAACCTTTTCGCTTGGGAAGTCGTCGAATAATGGACATCTGACCGCCCTCAAAGTGGGCGGGGATGCTGCCGCCGGTGCGGGACTTTTGTCCTTTGGTTCCCCGGCCGGCTGTCTTGCCGTGGCCAGAACTGGTCCCCCGGCCAACGCGGCGGCGGTCTTTACTATTCTTGCTGGAAGTAATTTCGTGTAGCTGCATAGATAGATTGGTTACTCTGTAGGTTTAGCTTGACGCGTTTCGGGGCTAGCTTTGCGAATAAGGAAGTCGCGGCGATCGCGCAGGAGTGACAGCGCTCGAATAGTGGCTAAGGCGTTATTGGTTTTATTTTGTGATCCCAATGCTTTGCCTACCACATCTTTCACCCCGGCCAACTGTAGTACCACTCGCATCGCCCCACCGGCGATGATACCGGTACCGGCCGAGGCTGGCTTTAGCAGTACCCGGGCGCTCTTATAGTGGCTCGTGACTGGATAAGGAATAGTGGAACCTTTCTTATGAATAGAGATGATCACCTTGCGGGCGCTAGCCACCGCCTTGCCTACTGCAGTGCTGACGTCACCGGCTTTACCTAGGCCGCAACCGATCCGGCCCTTCTCGTCACCGATCACGACGAGGGCCCTAAAGCGCATGCGCTTTCCCCCCTTAACCACGCGGGTGACTCGATTGATCTCCAACACCCGCTCCATAAACTCGGGCTTCTCTCGATCTCCACCTGAATGTCTTCTAGCTCTCTCCATAGTAGTTAAAACTTTAATCCACCAGCTCGCGCCCCTTCCGCGATGGCCTTAACCTGGCCGTGATACTGATACCCGCCCCGGTCAAACACCACGTGACTAACCCCTAACTCTTTGGCCAATTTAGCGATCTCTTCTCCCACGCGAGCGGCATTCTTCACCGTGCCGGTCAGCTTGAGTCTGGCGGTTGAGGTGCTCCCTAACGTCCGGCCAGCGGCATCATCGATCAGCTGCGCGTGAATATGTTTTAGACTGCGGTAGACGGACAGCCGCGGATGCTTAGCCGTACCCTTAACCTTCGTTCGCAGATGACGATGGCGTTTGACTCTCGCCTGTTGTTTGGTTAACTTACTCATGATGCGACAGCAGTTTTAGCGGCCTTGCCCGCTTTCCGGCGGACGACCTCTCCCTTATATCTAATTCCCTTACCTTTATATGGCTCCGGTTTCCTCTGGCTTCGAATGCGAGCTGCCATCTCCCCTACCGCCTCCTTGTCGATGCCGGAAACCGTGATCTCGTTCTTGACCACCTTAATCTCCGTACCGGGGATAGTTGGCAGATTGACCGGGTGCGAGAACCCAATATTTAACACTACTTGATCCCCTTTGACTTCCACCCGATAGCCCACACCGAAGATCTCCATTACCTTGACGTAGCCCTCACTGACGCCCTTGACCATATTGGCCACTCGGCTCCGGACCAACCCATGTAGAGATTTGGCCTGCTTGGTATCGTTTTCCCGGGCGACATACAGAGTGTTATCCTCTTGTTTAATACTGATCAGATGGGGGATCTGCCATTTGAGTTCGCCTTTGGGCCCGATGACCACAACGTCCGCTCCCTCCAGCTTAACTGTAGTACCCGACGGAATAGAGATAGGGAGTTTACCGATCTTAGACATGATTACCAAATTCTAAATAACACTTCCCCGCCGAGGCCTTCTTTAGCGGCTCGTTTGCCGGTGAGTAGGCCCTTGGTGGTCGATACCACGGTGTCGCCGGTATGAATGACCATTAATTTATCTAATTTGTTAGCCCCATCGTAGATGCGCTGCCCGGGCTTACTGATCCGCTTGATCCCTTCAATAACCGGAATGTTACCCATATACCGCAGGGTAATATGGATTATCTTCCGACCGCTCTCCTCTTCGGTTTCGACCGCGTATTCATCCAGATAGCCGTGGCCCACCAGGATCTTGGCGATCTCCTCCTTCAGGCGGGAGTGCGGCATCTTTAGACTCTTACTCCGGCGCCCCACGGCGTTGCGAATGCGAGTCAACATATCAGCGATAGGATCAGTATTCATTCCGCTCCTTACCAAGATGCCTTTTTAATGCCGGGGAGCAGTCCCTGGCTGGCAAGTTCTCTAAAACAGATGCGACAGATCTTGAATTTGCGGGAATAACCGTGGCCCCGTCCACAGATCTTGCACCGATTGATCTTTCGGGTGGACCACTTCGGCTTACGGTCAGCTTTTCTGATCAGGGCGTTTCTGGCCATAACTAGCTCTCCTTAAAAGGGAAATTAAGTTTCGTAAGTAAGTCTTTGGCTAACCCGTTCTGACCAGCGTTGGTCACGATGGTAACCGACAGACCAAACGTCTTTTCTACATTCTCTAACGAAATCTCCGGAAACACCACGTGCTCTCTGATACCCAATGTATAGTTCCCCTTGCCATCAAAGCCAGATGCCGAGAGCCCTTGAAAGTCACGCACCCGCGGTAAAGCAACGTTCACTAGGCGGCTGATAAAATCGAACATCCGGTTCCCCCGCAACGTTGCCGCCACCCCGATGGGGGCGCCCTCGCGCAACTTAAATCCAGCGATAGATTTCTTAGCCTTGGTAACGATCGGCTGCTGACCGGTAATTTGGCGAATATCGGTTACTACTTTCTCGATATAGTTGCCGTCGCTAATGGCCACACCCGCCCCCACGTTGACCACCACCTTCACGATCCGAGGAACAGCCTCGATCGATTTTAACTTCCACTCCTGTTGGAGCTTACGGCGGGCAGATTGATACTGTTCTTTAAATGTAGCCATAGTTAGACAGTGCTTTTACATATCCTGCAGATGCGTTCTTTGCTACCCGCGGTAGTAATCTTATAGCTTAGGCGAACTGGTTTGTTGCCACAGTGGGAACAGACGAACATCACCTTGCTGGCCGGCAACGGGACTACGATCTCGGTGATTCCGCCCGGCTGTCCCCGGCGGGCCTTAAGGTGGCGCTTAGCCACATTCACTCCGGCGATCTTGACCGTCCCCAACTTCGGATTCACCGCCACTACCTTCCCGGTCTTACCGCGATTCTTGCCCGTAATCACTAATACGTTGTCACCTTTTTTGATCTTCATCTACAGTACCTCGGGGGCTAAAGAGATAATCTTCATAAATCCGCCATCGCGAAGCTCCCTCGCAACCGGGCCAAAGATCCGCGTACCGCGGGGGGTATTGTCCGGGTTGACGATCACCACCGCGTTGTCATCAAACTTAATATAAGAGCCATCCTTCCGGCGCAGGTTCTTCCGCTGCCGGACGATCACCGCCCGGATGACCTCTTTTTTCTTTACCAGGCCGTTAGGGGAGGCCTCCTTGACAGAGGCGACCACTACGTCTCCGATACCAGCATACCGCCGGCGAGAACCGCCCAATACCTTGAAACAACCCACGATCTTAGCGCCCGTGTTATCAGCTACTTTTAATCTAGTGCCGGCTTGAATCATATGATTAGCTTAGTGCTTCCTCGACTGCGGCCACATCCGCTAGCTTCTCCTCTTTCTTGACGTCCACTACGCGCCACCGTTTCAGTTTGCTGATCGGTCGGGTCTCTTCAATAGTGACGGTATCCCCCAGACCGGCCTCTCCGTTCGGGTCGTGAGCCAGGAACCGCTTGGTCTTTCTGATCTTTTTGCGGTACAGCGGGTGGCTCATCAGCGTATCAACCGATACCACCACTGTCGACTGCATTTGGGTGCTTACCACTCGACCGGTTTTACGTTGCCTGTGTTTATTCATGACTAATTTCTCTAATAATGGCTTGTTCATTCTGAACGGTGAGAAGCTGGGCCAACTCCCGCCGGGCGTGGCGAAGGGCCCTAAAATTCTTGGCCTTGTGCATAGCCACTTCCGCCTGCAACTGAATCAATTTTTCGCGCAACTTGGCAATTTCTTTAGCCAGCTCTTTATCGCTTAATTTGCGCATCTTCTCTAGTTCCATATTTATTTCCTCACTACAAATTTGGTGTGGACCGGCAGCTTGTGGGAGGCGAGGCTCATCGCTTCCCGAGCAGCCGCCTCACTAATACCAGACATCTCGAACATCACTGTGCCAGGCTTCACCGTAGTCACGTAGTGGCTGACGGATCCCTTCCCCCCGCCCATCCGAGTTTCGTTGGGAGTGGCCGTAACCGCCTGGTGGGGAAATATCCTGATCCAGACCTTTCCCTCCCGTTTAATAAATCGCACCATGGCGCGGCGGGCTGCCTCGATCTGGCGAGAAGTAACCCAGGACAGATCCAACGATTTCAAACCGTAGTCGCCAAAGGCCACTTCCTGACCGCGGGTAGCTCGGCCTTTCATGCTACCCCGATGTTGTTTCCGATATTTAACTTTCTTGGGTATAAGCATAGTTACTGTTTAGTCCCACTAGTGGGCTGACTATCTTCGAAATAATTCCGCCTAAACACCCAAACTTTCACCCCCACGGTACCGTAGGTAGTAAAAGCGGTGCGCTTAGCAAAATCAATATAGTGGCGGAGGGTGTGCAGCGGCACAGATCCTTTAATAAACATCTCCCGTCGAGCGATCTCGGCGCCGTTTAATCTCCCGGCGATCTCTACCTTTATCCCATCCACCCGGGAACGACTGGCCGACTCCATCACTCCCCGAATCGCCCGCCGGAACGGCATGCGCTTCTCGATCTGCTCAACGATCTGGTGAGCTAACACCGCCGCGTTGGCTTCGGGGTTCTTTACTTCTACGATGTCGATTTTGATATCCCGGCCAATGACCCTTTTCACCTTCTGCCGCAAGGCCTCCACGCCGGCGCCGCCCCGACCGATGATCATTCCCGGCCGAGCCGTGTGGATGGTCACCACCACACTATGACTTAGCCGTTCAATCTCCGTCCGGTCGATGGCAGCTTTCCTTAGTTCCGTTTCTAGAAGTTTACGGATCTTGTAGTCCTCCAGGAGATTGGAGCCGTAGTTTTTAATATCAAACCAGCGCGACTTCCACTGCGAGGTGTAACCGAGCCGAACGCTAATTGGATTGACTTTGTGTCCCATCAGAATTATTTATTAGTAGTGCGAGTAAAAATTCTTTTGATGCCGCCGCGACCCCGCGGCTTTTTGATCTCAGGCGTGGCCAACTTTTTCTCTCCGGGAGCCATTTTTTGCTCGTCACTCGGTTGAATGGGAACGGTACCCTGACTGGCTGTCCCCGGGGTGGCCGTTTTCTTCTTGGGCGGGACGGGTTTCACGGTGGGTAAAATTTCTTCGAGAACCACTGACAGATGAGCAGTGCGCTTTAACAGCAGGTCGGCCGAGCCATGCGATCTAAACCAGTAGCGGCGATAGCGGGGACCTTCGTCCACCCGCAACGTTTTGATCTTTAAATTATCCTGTTTGAGGTTGTAGTTATTTAAAGCGTTGGCGGCGGCTGAATGAATCAGCTTGTACAGCAACCGGCCAGACTTGTTCGGGGAAAACTTTAACGCTGCCAGCACCGGCGTAACTTTTTTACCACGCAGATCCCCAAGGAAGGGACGAACCTTCTTGGGGCTAATGCGCGCAAATTTGGTACTAGCGGTAACTTGCATGATTACTTTTTGGATTCAGCGGCAGTCTTGGCTTGCTCTTTGGCCATCCTACCGCCGTGCCCTCTAAACTTGCGAGTAAAAGCGAACTCGCCTAACCGATGACCGACCATATTCTCGGTGACAAACACCGGGACGTGAATGCGGCCGTTGTGTACCTCAAAAGTGAGACCCACCATGTCGGGAGTGATAGTCGAGGCCCGCGCCCAGGTTTTGATGGGATGCTTGACTCCCCCGGCCAGCATCTTATCCACCTTCTTCTGGAGCTTAGGGTTGATATACCAACCTTTCTTCAGTGATCTCGACATCTTACTTTCTCCGCTTCTTAGTGCGAGGCTTAATAACGTACCAATGAGGTTTACGCTTCTTGCGGGTCTTGTAACCCTTGGTGGGCTTACCGGTTGGGGTTTTGGGGTGTTTCAGCCCGATGGGGCTGCCCCCCTCGCCTCCGCCGTGAGGATGATCGACTGGGTTCTTGGCCTTACCCCGGACGATCGGCCGCCGGCCCATATGCCGCTTGCGACCGGCCATGCCGATTTTAACATTGTTATGATCGGGGTTAGACAGGGTACCAATGCTGGCGAAGCAGATCTCAGGGATCAACCGCACCTCGCCGGACGGAAGGCGCACCTGCGCGTAGCCCTTATCAAACCCGAGGAGAGTCGCCGCTCCCCCCGCCGAGCGAACTAGCTGACCGCCCCGACCAGGCTGCATCTCGATACTGTGGATCCAGGCCCCGCTCGGAATATTCTTGAGCATCAACCGGTTACCGGTCTTGATCTTGGTATTCACATTGTAAACCACTCTATCTCCGACCTTTAGATCGACCGGCGCCAAGATATAGTTCTTTTCACCATCCAAAAAAGAGATAAGGGCGATATAGACCGAGCGACCAGGATCGTACTCAATCGACTTGACCAATCCGGGAATCCCCAACTTGGTCTGCTTTAGATCAACCAGACGCATCCGACGCTTGGCGCCGCCGCCCCGATGCTGGGCGGTGATCACCCCCCGGGAGTTCCGACCACTCCGGCGTTTCATCCCCCAGGTCAGCGACTTGAGCGGCTTACTCTCCGTCAACACACCAGTGCGAATCACCTGGCTCATATTGCGGCGACCGGCCGTGATCGGTTTGACCATTTTAACTGCCATCTTTCACCGTCTCCTCAAATAGTTTGATAGTGTGGCCGGCTGCCAGGGTGACGATGGCCTTCTTCCAGCTGGCCCTAAAAACCCTTCGGCGGCCCATTCGTTTGGGCTTGCCCGCCACGTTGATCATATTAACGTTGGCCACTTTAACCTTGAAAAATTTCTCCACCGCCTCCTTAACTTGATGGGCGTTCGCCCGATGGTCAACCACAAAGGTGTACTTATTAACGCTCCCCTGCTGGATACTTTTTTCGGAGATGACGGGATGTTTAATGATTAGGGTCATGGTTAGCCTCTCCCCTGCAACACAGCCAACGCACCGGGCAAGAAGATGATCTTCCGGGCCGTAGCGGCTGCCAAGGCATTTAAATCTTTGGCGGTAATCAGTTTAATATAACTTAGATTGCGGATGGCTCGCCGCACATCGGGGTAGTTCTCCGCCATAACTAATAGGTTACTCTGCGGATCGAGGGCGCCGCCCAGCATCGCTAACCAGGCCTGGGTCTTTAGTAGTAAACCCTCCGGTAGCTCTGAGATCTCCACTACCTCGCCTCGCCGGGCCTTGCTCCCCAACACAGCCATCAGCGCGGGCACAATCAGCTGCTGATTGATCTTCTTACTAAAATTACGCTGGTTGGTGGGACCGAACACTATTCCGCCGCCGCGCCACACCGGATTTCTCCGGGTCCCGACCCTCGCCCGTCCCGTCCCTTTCTGTTTCCAGGGTTTCTTAGTGGTCCCAGCTACCTCGCCCCGGTGTTTAGTGTGGGCAGTTGCCCTCCTCTGGTTGCTCTGCTGGCTGATCAGGATCTGAGCCAGAGTCGACAGCTTCAACTCCGATTCGGGAAAGGTCTGCTCTGACAGCGTCCGTACTGCAGGCACCTCTGCCGCTCCCGGAGATGGTTTCTTAACCACTTTGGTTTTGGTAGCTTCTTTATTCATACTTGCGAATTAATAACCAACTGCGGCGCGCGCCGGGGACAGCCCCCTTGATCGCTACCATCGCTGCCTTTGGGTCGATCGCCATTATCATTAGGCCCCGCACAGTAACCTGCTCGGCCCCTTGATGGCCAGCCATTCTCTTGCCCGGTAACACCCGGGCGATGCCCATCGGACCGATGGAACCCGGCGCCCGATGATGATCGTGACCGTGACTCATCGGCCCCCGGCTAAACCCGTGTCGCTTCACCGTGCCGGAAAAGCCCTTCCCTTTCGAGATGCCCGTTACTGAAACTTCATCCCCCACTTCAAATATTGATAGATCTATCTTATCGCCTCTCTTCATCTCGGCCGTTCCCCGCAGCTCCTTTAACACTTTAGCGTCCAGTCCTTTGAGGTGATGTTTAAGGGCGTTGGTCGGACGTTTGGTCTGGCCGGCTCCGAGCTGGATAGCAACGTAGCCGTCCCGATCGGCGGTTTTGACCTGGGTCACCACATTAGGTGCAACCTTCAGCCAAGTGACAGCCATCACTTCGCCGTCAGGCAACACCAGCTGCGACATCCCGGATTTTTGAGCTAATAAGCCTTTCATTGCCTAAACCATAACTTTTCTTCGGAGGGACTATCGGCCCTGCCAAAGAATCTAATAAACTTTTTTGTAACTGTTCTACATCTTTACTTCGATGCTGACGCCTGCGGGGAGATTGAGATTGGTCAAGGCGTCGATCGTTTTGGGGCGCGGATCGGTAATCTCGATCAGCCGCTTGTGCACGCGCATCTCAAACTGTTCACGGGAATCCTTATGCACAAAGGTGGACCGCAAGACGGTATAGATCTTTTTCTCCGTGGGGAGGGGGATGGGCCCAATCACGTTGGCGCCAGTGCGCTCGGCGGTCTCCACGATCAGCTTGGCCGACTGGTCAATAATCCGATGATCGTAGGCCTTCAGCTTAATGCGAATCCGCTGCTTCACCGTTGCAGTTTTGCTTTCTTCCGTCTTTTTCAGCGCACTTTTTGGCATCGAAATTTCAACTTAGCGAACAGGGGCGAACGATGTCCCGAAAGTTTAGCTTTCGGGGCATCTAATTTGTTTATTTGATGATCTTGGTTACCGCGCCAGCACCGACCGTCTTGCCACCTTCCCGGATGGCGAAACGCAAACCTTCATCCATAGCCACGGGTCCGATCAGGTGAACGATCAACTTCACGGTATCACCGGGCATCACCATCTCGCTACCCTCTGGCAGCTCCACGTCACCGGTTACATCAGTGGTCCGGATGTAGAACTGCGGCTTATAACCCTTAGTGAAAGGAGTGTGGCGACCACCCTCCTCTTTGCTTAAGACATAGACTTCGGCCTCAAAGTCGGTGTGGGGGGTGATGGACCCGGGCTTGGCCAAAACCTGACCACGCTCGATATCAGTCCGCTCAATTCCCCGCAGCAGAGCGCCGATGTTGTCACCGGCCTGGCCCTGGTCCAACAGTTTTCTAAACATCTCCACGCCGGTCACCACCACCTTCTTGGTGGGGCGAATACCGACGATCTCAACTTCATCGTTAATCTTCACGATTCCCTGCTCCACGCGGCCAGTGGCCACCGTCCCCCGCCCCTTGATCGAGAAGACGTCTTCCACCGGCATCAGGAACGGTTTATCCAAAGCGCGCACCGGATCGGGGATATAGGTGTCCATCGCGTTAAGTAGATCGAGGATCGGCTGGATGGCGACCGGATCGGTAGGATTCTCCATTGCCTTGAGGGCAGAGCCCTTGATGATAGGGACCTCATCGCCAGGGAACTCATACTTCTTCAGGAGATCACGGACCTCCTGCTCGACCAGATCCACCAGCTCGGGGTCGTCGACCTGATCAGTTTTATTGATGAAAACGATAATCCGCGGCACCCCTACCTGCTTGGCCAAGAGAATATGCTCGCGGGTCTGCGGCATCGGGCCGTCGGTAGCCGCCACCACTAAGATAGCAGCGTCCATCTGGGCGGCGCCGGTAATCATGTTCTTGATGTAGTCAGCGTGGCCCGGGCAGTCCACGTGGGCGTAGTGCCGTTTCTCGGTGGAGTACTCCTGATGGGACGTCGCGATGGTAATCCCCCGCTCCCGCTCTTCCGGGGCGTTATCAATATCCTCAAATTTCCTGGCCTCGGCCAAACCTTTGGCAGCCAAAACCTGGGTAATTGCAGAGGTCAAGGTCGTTTTACCGTGGTCGACGTGACCGATGGTCCCGACGTTGACGTGCACCTTGTCTCGCTTAAAAGCTTCCGCCATAACTTTCTCC
>Ga0315282_10016358_pt1 | contig 10845 bp, 7 predicted proteins | sample YL17G07_20_MG_FD_203693 | JGI IMG/M metagenome (GOLD analysis project Ga0315282, IMG submission 203693) | Sediment microbial communities from Yellowstone Lake, YNP, Wyoming, USA - YL17G07_20 | ecosystem: Environmental > Aquatic > Freshwater > Lake > Sediment | place: USA: Wyoming | collected...
CGGCGAGCGGCGCCAGCAGCCCTTCGGCGGACGCCAGGACTATCGTTCGCGCTTCTACATGGGCATGCAGTTCCACCTCGTCGGCGAGAGCCTCATCGGCTGGATGGCCCGGGACTTGTGGCGCGGCGTGGACCTGCTCCTCAAGCCGCCGGGGGCGGACCCGGAGCGGATCATCGCCATCGGCTCCGTGGCGGGAGGCGGCGACCCGGTGGCGGTTGCCGTCGCGCTCGATCCCCGCATCACGTGTTCCGTGCCGTTCAACTTCGGCGGGCCGCAGCCTGAGACGCGTTACCCGCTCCCACCCAATGCAGAGGAAGCCTTCACCTACTCGGGCAGCGGCAGCTTCGAGTCAACGCGCAACCTGCGGCTGAGCGCGCGCGACGGCTTCTTCCCCTATGTGATCGTCGCTGCCGCTGCGCCGCGCTATCTCGTCTACCCCCACGAGTTCGCCTGGGATGAAGAGCGCGACCCCGTGTGGAAGCGCTTCCAGAAGGTCTACGATCTCTATGACGCCCGAGACCACCTGGCGGCCGCGCACGGCTGGGGCAACGTCAACCTGCGGCCGCCGCAGGCGAGCCACTGCAACAACGTAGGCGCAGCCCACCGCAAAGAGCTCTACCCCTGCCTCGAACGTTGGCTTGGCATTCCCGCCCCCAAGGAAGAGTATCAGCAACGGCGGAAACCAGAGGAACTGGCGTGCCTCACCGAAGACGCCAAGGCGAAGTTTCTGCCGAAACCTGTCCACGAGCTGCTCCAAGCATTGAGCGCAGAACGCTCGGCAGCCGCGCGCGCCGCCTTGGGACGGCTTCAAGCCGCCGAACGCCGGAAGAAGTTGCGCAGCGACTGGGCGCGGCTGCTTGGCGACATCGAACCGCAGGCAGTGTCGGCGGCTCGCGTCCTCGACAGGAAGGATATCCCGGGGGCGACGGCCGAGCGCATTTTCCTGCAGGTCGAGAAGCACATCATCGTGCCGGCGCTCCTTCTGTTGCCGCGCGAGGGCAAGCCGCGGGCGCCGCTGGTCGTGGCCGTTGCCGAGGAAGGCAAGCAGGCCTTCCTCAAGCACAGGGCCGCGGAGGTCGCAACGCTCCTCGATAGAGGCGTTGCCGTCTGCCTGCCCGATCTGCGCGGCACCGGGGAGACCGAGTTGAACGACGAGCCTGGGCGGCACAGGAAGACGACCGACCTCTCCTCCACCGACCTGATGCTCGGTCAGACCATGCTCGGCTCGCGGCTGCGCGACCTGCGAGCGGTCCTGCGCTACCTGCGGACGCGTCCCGAGCTTGATGCCGGCCGCCTGGCGCTGTGGGGCGATGCCGTCTCTCCCGTGAACACGGCCCCCTTCGAGGACCAGCCCGAGTCCAGCAACCAGTGGCCGCACGAGGTCAAGCCGCTCGGCGGGCTGATGGCCCTCTTCGGCGCCCTGTTCGAGGACGATGTGCGCGCCGTCGTTGTGCGGCGTGGCCTCGTGGGATTCGATTGCGTCCTGGCCTCCCACTTCTGCTACGTGCCCCACGACACCATCGTGCCCGGAGCACTGACGGCGGGCGACCTGTGCGATGTGGCGGCCGCACTCGCGCCGCGCCCTCTGCGTTTCGAGGGCCTGCTCGACGGGCGCGACTGCGTTATCGCCGAAGCGGAGCTCCGTCGCGCGCTCCAGCCGGCGCTCCTGGCTTACGCATCCCATCCGGATCGCCTCCTGCTCACGCCCGCGGTCACAGGCGAAGCCGGCGCGTGGCTGGCGGCCGCGTTGAAGCGTGAGGAGGAGGGGCGATGATCTCGACGCGCTACGGCCCACTGGCTACCCTCCTGTTCGTCCTTCCCGTTGTGGCAGCAGACGGCTTCATCACCACCACCTTCGGCAACGCGCGCGAGAGCGAGCACTCCGGCACGATGAAGCTGGAGGGCGGCGTGCTGAGCTTTGACCTGGCCGCCCTGGCAGCCGACACCAAAGTCCAGCGGGCAACGCTCGTCGTGCCCATGACCCGCAGCCACGGTGAGTGCCGGGCCACCAGGGTCGTGCCCGTGGGCCTGGAAGGCGCCAAGCCCCTGTCCACTCGTCCGCCCGAGCACACGTCTTTCGACGCCACGGCCGTCGTCGCGGCTCACGTCGCCAAGCCGGAGACCAACAAGGGCCTGAAGATCGAGGCTCCCGGCAACGCCGATTTCAAGGCAGCCAGCTTGGAGGTCAGCTACGCGGCGCCGGTGACCAAGCCTGGACCGGTCGTCACCGACCTCCAGGCCGAGCATAAGAGCGGCCAGACCTTCCTCACCTGGAAGGAGCCCGAGGACATCGTCGGCGACGACGCCCCGACCTGGGAGAAGTTCGAGAAGGCCGTGCTGGACGCCCGAGCCAGGCGCAACGTCGTCTACCGCGTCTACCGCAGCGACAAGCCCATTGCCGCTGGCCGCCTCGGCGTCACTCAGTTGGTCCGCGAGGTCCCGGAGGCAAGCAGTTGCTGGTATATCCTCGCGGTGAAGAACACGGAGCACCCCGGCCCAGGGCGCAAGAGCGGCTCGCCCCTGCGCCCCGGCAATCTGGTGCTGGACGATACTGTCGCACGGTATCACCTCACCGACGACGGCCCGGCGATGCCCCGCGCCACCGGGCTGGCGGTGATAACCGCCGGTGAGCCGGGCACGTGGTACTACGCCGTCACCGTGGCCGTGGACGGCAAGGAGGCGGTGGCCGAGTTCCAGCAAGGCCGGAACGCTGCCGGCGCGGTCGAGGAGAAGCCTTCCAGGTTCCCGGCCATCATCAAGCAGCGGACCCGTGCCACCGATCCCAGACATACCGGCCAGTCGCCCGTGGACCTCTACGTCTGCTGGCTGGAGACGCCGCTCGTCCAGTTCCCGCGGCCGGTGGAGATCGGCATCCCGCGCTGGCTGGACCTGCCGAAGGGGTCCGCCGACAGCCGCCTGGGGCTGTTCGTGAACCTCGCGACGTATGGCACCACCGCCACAGAGATCGGCGACCCGGGCTGGCACGGGGCGCGGCGGTACGTTCCCGGTGCGGTGACGATCTCGCTGGCCGAGGAAGGCACGCTGTGGGCCGGCCAGCACGAATGCATCGGCAGCTTGAGGGGCTACGACGACGGCGTGGTGTGGAACTACGAGGAGCGCCGCGCCCTGGCCGCCGCCGCCTGGGCGATCGAGAAGCCCGATTTCTTCATTGATCCCGAGCGGGTTTGCGTCTGGGGCCAGTCAGCCGCGTTCTGCCTGCGATATCCCGACCGCTTCGCAGTCGTCATGTCCGACGGGCACAACGCCTACCGCAACAGCAAGGAAGGCAAGAAGCACATGTGGCGTTGGGGCCCGCCGGGCGGCAGCAAGAACTGGGCCGGCGAGAACTACGTGGACTATCTGGACATCGCGAAGTACGTCCGCGAGAACCCCACGATCGAGTTGCCCTTCCATGTGATCGCGCCCGCCTATGGCGCCTTCCCCGATCACACGCTGGGCGACTTCGGCTTCAAGCCCTGGCAGGAGTTCCTGACGGCCATGCTGGAGACCAAACGGGCCTTCTGCGCCACCTGGATGGACAACGGCTTCGGCGACACCACCGGCTTCATCAATGAGATGGTGCCGCAGATCCGGCTGCACCAGTCGCTGCCCGCCTTCTCCAAGTGCTCGCTCGATGCCCGGCCGGTGTGCGACGACCCCCGCGGCGAGTACCGCCCCGGCAAGTACGACCAGGACTTCCAGCGGCACGCCGATAAGTTTGGCGGCATCAACCTCTGGCAGCGGTGGGATCCGCTCCGGATCGTGGATGAGCCGGACCGCTGGGCCGTTACGATCTGGCTGGCCTCGCCCAACAAGCAGGGCCGCTATGGCAGCCCGGAAGGCCCCGCTACCACCGACTTGACGCCGCGCCGGCAGCAGAAGTTCAAGGCCAACCCCGGCGGCGAATTCTCCTGGACTGCCACCGCCGCCGACGGCACGGTTCTCCAGTCCGGCACCATCGTCGCCGACAAGCTCGGTCTGGTCACCATTCCCGGCATCAAGATGACCAGGGAGAAGGTGCGGATCGAGATCAAGAGATAGGCACACCGGGAACGGGGCATCTCTACTTGGCGACGCCCCTTGATCCGGCCGTCGAGCTGTAGAACAAGACGCGCTTCTGCTGGTACGCAACTTTGTCGAAGAGGACCGTCACAAGCACCGTGCGCTGCCAAGGGCGCAGCCCGGCTGGGGTCTTGTGGCGCATCCAGGCCGCCAGCCGGAACAGAGCCTGATTCCGCTGGCCTTGGCCAACCGGGCGAATGCTCGATAAGCTGATGGGCATTTGGGACGCCTTTCGTGAAAAGCCAGAAACGCTGGCCGCCCATCGGCGCTGCGTCCGCGGTGACGCCCGCGGCGGTCAAGAGCACCTTGACCACGCCTGCCGCCTCTTCGCGGCATACGATTGTTGTAAACGGGCGAAAGAACAGGTGAAAGCCGACGCCGCCCGACGAGCGCGCGATGGCGTAATGCTCGCCCGGGAAGAGGCAGGTGGCCGCTTGGTGCGCGCGCGCCAGGGCCTCTGTGGTATCCTTGGCGCAGTCTGTGCCGTGGCCGACATCAAAGTCAACGCCAAGCCAGCGGAACGTCTTCCCGTTCCAGCCGGAACAACCCAGCTTAAGCAGGCCGCGCGGCACGGGCGCTTTCAGATCGGTGACTGTGAAGTTGTGGTCGCCTGTGCTGGCGATGACTTCTGCTGTTGACCACAGGTAGCGCTGCCAGGCCCATTCGGGGCGGTCGCGCATTTGCTGGACGAGGCCGAAGAATGTCGCAGCCGGTACGCTTGTAAGCACGTTTTACCCTCCTCTGTCATTGTGTAGACCCGTGCCTCGACGATCTTGCCCCTAATCATCACCGGGGTCGTGATCTTTACCTCCAGCAGCCCGCGTTTGTGCAGCCGGGACAGCATTCCGGCGTTGCCCATCCATATCCCCGCCGTGCCCAGCTCACGCCGAATCACGCCGGCCGGGTTTTCAAGAAGGTATTCGAACAACTTCGCCACGTTTGGCCCCATATGCTCCTTTCCGCTGACAAGGTGACAACGGGCGTAACTCTCGCGCGCCGCTCGTTATCGGTGTCAACAACGGTTCCCGCTGTCGGATGACAACGGTTCTTCGTCCGCATACATAGGCCGTGCGACACCGGGCTTTTGTCCGACCGGGCGCAAAGACGCCGGGGTGCTTGCACGTTGTTGCCCGCCGAAGCACGGCACGGCGCCGTTCTTAGCCGGGCTGCGCCCTTGGGCCATATCAGCGCTTGAACACAGGCGGCGACAATGGGACGATACGCCGCTTAAAGTTTCGTGGTGGTGCAGCGCAAGCATGGACAAGGCAACAGCGTCGCGAATAAAAGTGTCGGTGCTGGTGGACCTGATTCACAGTCCGCATGCCGGCGGCCACGTAAAGTCGTGGGAAAGGTTCGCGAAGGCGGCTCTTAAGGCCCCGGAGCGGCTGGACCTGACGGTCCACTTTCTGGGCGAGCAGGAGACGGTGACGCCGCTGGCGGACAACGTGCGGTTTCACCTGCACCCGCCGCGCTTCAGCACCAAACGCTTCTCGTTCCTCTCGCACGTGCCGGACCACACCGATCTTGCGTTCTACCACCCCGCTCTGGCGAAGGCGCTGGCCGGCTGTGACGTGATTCATACCACGGACGCGTTCTTCACGTTCGCGCGCACGGCGCTGAAGGTGTCGCGGCGGCACGGCATCCCCCTGGTCAACTCGATCCACACGGACACGCCGAGCTACACGCGGGTGTACACGGCGCAGACGGTGGAGCGGGTCTTCGGGCAGGGCTTCCTTTCGCGCCTGCTGCTGAAGCACCTGGGAGTCCACCTGTGCGCCGAGCGATACATGCTCCGCCGTCTGGCGGCGCACCAACGGCACAGCGCGTTCGTGCTGGTATCGTCGCCGGAGGACCTGGAGAAGCTCAAGCAGACCATGCCACCGGACCGCGTGGGCATGTTGCGGCGGGGCATTGACATGGAGTTCTTCAACCCGGCCAAGCGCGATCGCGCGTGGCTGCAGGAGAAGTACGGGGTGGCGCCGGAGCAACTGGCGGTCCTGTTCGTGGGGCGGCTGAGCCGCGGGAAGAACGTGCTGGTGGTGGCGGACGCGGTGGCGCAACTGGCGGCGCTCCGGCTGCCGATCTGCCTGTTCTGCGCGGGGCAGGGGGACGAGCGGCAGACGATCCTGGAGCGTCTGGGCAACAACGCGCGCTGCCCCGGCGTGGTGCTGGGCGACGACCTGGCGCGCCTGTACGCCAGCGCCGACCTGTTCGCGATGCCGTCGGAGATTGAGGTCTTCTGCAACGTCGTGCAGGAGGCGATGGCGTCGGGACTGCCGACCGTGCTGGCCCAGCGCGGGGGCATGGGCAGGCTGATTGCGCCGGACGAAACGGGTGTTATCGTGAATGACCGTTCGGCGGAGTCCTGGGCGGCGGCCTTGAGAAGCTTCTGCACAGGACATGAGCGGCGGCGTGAGATGGGCCAGGCGGCACGCGCGTATGCCGAGAAGGCGCTTCCTTCGTGGGACGACGTGCTGAACCAGGACCTGCTGCCTGTGTGGCAAGCTGCTGCCGCGTTGAAGTCCCGGTCCGGAGCGCAGGGGTAGTGCATGAGTCAGCCGGAACAAGCGACTAGCGCGCATCCTCCCTGGAAAGCCGCGCGTCGGATCCTCCTTCTGATTGCACACCCGGATGACGAAGTCGTCGGCTGCTGCGCTGCCATTGGCCGCGCGCGGGCGGCGGGCGCGAAGGTGTTCGGCCTGGTGCTCACCACGGGCGTCCCCGCGCGCGACGTGCTGTGGCCGTGGGACCGCCACCGCCACGGCCAGCATGTGGCGCGGCGGCGCGACGAATGCCGGGCCGTGGCTGCGCTGCTGGGCTTGTCGGGGATGGCGTTCCTGGATCTGCCTGCGCGGGGGCTGCGCGGTGCGCTGCTGGACGTCCGCAAGCAGGTCCTGGAGACAATTGCGTGGCTGAGAGTTGAGACGGTCTGGGCTCCGGCGTACGAAGGCGGGCATACGGACCATGACAGCGCCAGCATGCTGGCGGCGTCGCTGCCGGAGGGGCCGGGGAAAGCGGACGTCACGGTGTACGAGTACGCCGAGTACAATTTCCTGGGCGGAACCGTCCGGTCGCAGACGTTCCCCGCCACGCTGGGTCCGGAGTGCATCCTGGAACTGAGCGCGGAGGAAGCGCAGCTCAAGCGCCAGGCGCTGGCCAGGTATTCCTCCGCGCAGGGAGACCTGGTTTACGTCGGGGTGGGGCGCGAGGCGTTCCGCCCCATAGCAGCGTACGACTACAGCCGGCCGCCGCACGAGGGGAAACTCTTCTACCAGCGCTTCCAGTGGGTGTTCTTCCGCCATCCGCGGGTAGACTTCACGCAGCCGGCGGAAGTCTGCCGCGACCTGCTGCGTTTCCGCTCCAGCTTGGCCGCGCCCGCGCAGTGACCCGCCGTCAGCCGAGATACGGATAGTCGCGCGCGATCAGGCCCGCCTCCTGCATGGCTGCCCAGAAGCCCTTGGGGATGCGCGCCACGACGGAGGCGACGTTCTTCCGCACCCGCTCGGGCTTGCTGGTGTTGAGGGAGATGGCGGCCACGCCGGGCGCGGATAGCCCGAAGCGCACGCAGGCCTCCGCGGGAAGCACCTTGAACTGCCTGCACAGCGCGAGGAACCTGTCGCGCCATTCGAAGAGCGGCTTGTCCTCCGCGCGGCCCGGGCAGACTTTGCGGTAATCGAAGTATTCGCCGCCGGTGAGGAAGCCCGCGTGGAAGACGGCGGAGTTGATGATGCCCACGCCGCTGCCGGCGAGCTCGCGCATGAACGCCAGCAGTTCGGGCGGATGGTGCATGATGGTCATGCTGCAGGCGAACATAACCCAGTCCAGGCGCGTTTTGCCGGCGAGTTCGCGGATGACGGTCCAGTCCTTGGAGCCGACGCCGACAGCCGCGACTTCGCCGGCGGCTTTGAGCTCGGCGAGCGCGCGGTAGGCGCCGAGGACGTCATCGAGGCGCCGGCGGCGGTCGTCGGGCGTGGCGGCTTTGGCGAGGTACTCGTCGGGGTCGTGGACGGAGGCGAGCCGGGGCTTGTAGGCGCCGAGGAGTTCGCAGCCCTGCTTCCAGCAGGCCAGGATGCCGTCGTAGCTGATGCGCTGTTCGGCGTCGTGTTCGAGGCCGACCCAGGCGCCGGGTTCGAAAGTCGGTTCGGGCGTGCGCAGCGGCGTGCGGAGCCAGCCGAGCTTGTTGCTGATGACGGCCTGCTCGGGTTTGACGCCCAGTTCGCGGAGGCCCTTGCCGATCATCTCGAGCGCCAGGCCCGCGCCGTACTTGCCCGCGGAATCGAGCACGACGGGCGGGCTGACGTGAGCGAACCACTCGCGCATGATCCCGAGCTTCGTCGCCCAGGGCAGCGCTTCGTAGAGATTGCCCAGGCAGCTTGTGCCGAAGACAATCGGCGGCAGCTTGAGGCCCGTCGCGCCAAAGGCGGCGGTCTTGTGCAGCGGCTTCACCGGCGATTCCTCCTATGGTTGCGAGGAGCATCTTTGCGCAAGGCCGGGGGGAATCAACAGGAAGTCCGGGCGTACGCAGGCTGGAAAGCCTGAGCAAGCGGGAAGAATGACCGCGCGGCGATGCGGGATTGCTGTATAATCCGCGTGTTATGGACGAACTGCTGAACAGCCTGCGCGGCGTGCCGATCACCAATGTGCGCGCGATCGTCGAGATCGTGATGCTGGCGGCCGTGCTGTACGTGATCTTCGCGTTCCTGCGGGGCTCGCGCGGCGCGGGCGTGTTGCGCGGAATGCTGGTGCTGATCGGCCTGTCCATCGGCGTGCTGTTCATCGCGGCGAAACTGTTCCAGTTGGAGCACATCGTCTGGGTGTTCGAGAAGCTGGCGGCGCTGTCCATCGTGGCCGCGGTCATCATCTTCCAGCCGGAACTGCGGCGCGGCCTGCTGCGGCTGGGGCTGCACCCGCTGGTGAGCCGGTTCGTGCGCGCGGATTCGCCCGCGATTGACGAGATCGTGGAAGCCTGCGCGAACCTGAGCAGACGGCAGTTGGGCGCGCTGATCGCGATCCAGCGCCGCGTGCCGCTTAACGAATACGCCGAGCGCGGGACGGTGCTGAACGCGGAGATTTCGCGCGAGCTGCTCGAGACCATTTTCTTCAAGGGCAAGCTCGGCGAGGGGACGATCCTGCACGACGCCGGGACGATCGTCATCGGGAACCGCATCGCCGGTTCGGGCTGCCTGTTCCCGCTGTCGGAGAACCCCGAGCTGTCGAAGTCGCTCGGCACGCGGCACCGCGCGGCGCTGGGGTTGAGCGAGGAAAGCGACGCGGTGGCGGTGGTGGTGAGCGAGGAGACGGGGCAGATCTCGATCGCGGTCGAAGGTAAGTTTACGCACGGGCTGACGCCGAAGGAACTGCGCCAGCAACTGATGCAGTTGTGCCTCGAGTCGGTGGAAGGTTCGAGCCCCGCGCCGGAAGCGGCGTAGGCGCGGCGGGCGCACTTGTTTCAACACAAAGGCACAAAGACATCAAGGGTTCAGGGTCGGGAGACAGCGATGATCGGTCAGGGCGGCGATGGCGTACCGGGGCGGCGGGTGGTCGAGGTCGCCAGGGAACTGGGGCTGGACACCGAGGGGATTCTGCTGCACGGCAGGTACATTGCCAAGATCCCGATTGACGAGCTGACACAGCGGCAGGACAAGCCCGACGGCAAGCTGATCCTGGTGAGCGCGATGACGCCGACGCCGCACGGCGAAGGCAAGACGACGACCACGATCGGCCTGGGCGACGGCCTGCGGCAGCTTGGCCACAAAACCTCCATCTGCCTGCGCGAACCGTCCCTGGGTCCGTATTTCGGGATGAAGGGCGGCGGGACGGGGTCGGGCAAGGCGCAGGTCGTGCCGGCCGAAGACATCAACCTGCATTTCGTCGGCGACATGTACGCGGTCGAGAAGGCCAACAACCTGTGCGCCGCCATGGTGGACAACCACCTGCAGCACGGCAACGAACTGGACATTGACTCGCGGCGCGTGGTGCTGCGGCGCGTGATTGACCTGAACGACCGCGCGCTGCGCGACATCATCATCGGACTGGGGGGCGTGAAGAACGGCGTGCCGCGGCGCGACGGCTTCAACATCACGCCGGCGTCGGAGGTGATGGCGATCCTGTGCCTGGCGCGCGACTACGCGGACATGGGGCGGCGTCTGGGCGACATGGTGGTGGCCTTCACGCACAAGGGCGAGGCGGTGCGGGCGCGGGACGTGCAGGCCGAAGGGGCCATGCAGGTGCTGCTGCGCGACGCCATCCACCCGAACCTGGTGCAGACGATGGAAGGCACGCCGGCGTTCGTGCACGCGGGGCCGTTCGCCAACGTCGCGCAGGGGACGAACAGCGCCATCGCCACGCGCATGGCGTTGAAACTGAGCGACTACGTGGTCACGGAGGCGGGCTTCGCGACGGACCTGGGCGCGGAGAAGTTCTTCCACATCAAGTGCCGCAGCGCGGGCCTCGACCCGCGGGCGGTGGTGATTGTCGTCACGACGCGGGCCATCGAGTACCACGGCGGCTACACGCCGGAGGGCGGGCTGGGGAACCTGGCCAAGCACATCGAGAACATCCGGCTGTTCGGGCTTGAGCCCGTCGTCGCGATCAACCATTTCGCGGACGACAAGACGGCGGACCTGGACAGGATCGTGGCGTTCTGCTCCACGCAGGGCGTGGAGGCGGCGATCGGCGACCACTACGCGCAGGGCGGCAAAGGCGCGACGGCGCTGGCGCAGGCGGTGCTGCGCTGCGTCGAGAAGAACCGCGAGCGGAAGCTGCGGTATCTGTACGAGCTGA
>Ga0315282_10016359_pt1 | contig 10844 bp, 11 predicted proteins | sample YL17G07_20_MG_FD_203693 | JGI IMG/M metagenome (GOLD analysis project Ga0315282, IMG submission 203693) | Sediment microbial communities from Yellowstone Lake, YNP, Wyoming, USA - YL17G07_20 | ecosystem: Environmental > Aquatic > Freshwater > Lake > Sediment | place: USA: Wyoming | collected...
CTGTTGTCACAATGCAACAGGTTGAGGCCGCGCTGAGGAAGACCGTCGGCAAGAAAGGAATGTCCGACGACGAGATCAAGAACCTCGCGGAGTATCTAATGAGCTTCTTCGGATACACGGACGAGGTTATCGACAACAGACTGACATCTGAGGATCGCGATGTGTTCTACATGCTCGAAGAGGAAGGACTGCTGACTTCCACCCAGGAGGAGGTCCTCCTCAAGAAGGGCAAGCTTTGGCGGATCCACTATTGGATACTGAAGAAGGACCAGATCATCCGTCTCTCGCAGCAGGGCGTCGAGGGGGAGCAGCACAAGGACGCGGAGGCTGACATCTATGATCAGGTCTCAGACGAGGAATGGGCTCGACATAAGCTCGCACCTGATGACCCAGCTGACCACCAGCCAGGGAAGGATGAAACTCATTAATACCAGAAGTCTCATGGGTTGGACGCGGGTCAGTCCAGATGATAAACGGCTATGTCATCGCTCTCATCGTCTTCTTGGTCTACTTGGGTCTTGTGTATGTCCTGAAGAGGACCAAGTGGCTCGACAGGCACAGCATGGGCCTGCAAGGCCCGCTGCTGCTGTGGAGGACCCGCAGGGGAAAGGCGTTCATCGAACGAGTCGCGTCCAAGAGGCGTTTCTGGTCCTGGTACGGCAAGGCCGCACTTTGGATATGCCTGATCTCGATGATCGCCATCATGGTCCTCCTGGTCTGGGAGGCGACCATAGTCCCACAGATAAAGACCGCGCCCTCACCGCAGCTGGTCCTTGGGATCCCTGGGATCAACCCGATAATCCCGATCTGGTACGGCATACTCGGTCTGCTCGTGGCCATCGTCGTGCACGAATTCGCCCACGGGATACTGACCCGGGCAGGCGGCATGAAGGTGCAGTCACTGGGCCTGGTGTTCCTGGTCTTTCCCATCGGTGCCTTCGTGGAGCCGGATGAGAAGGACCTCCAAGAGGCCACCCGGAGCAAGAGAGCAAAGGTCTATGCCGTCGGCCCAGCCACAAACATAGTGCTCTCATTGGTCGTGCTTTCACTGTTCTCTGGCGTTTTCATGTCCTCGTTGGAGCCGACACACGAAGGCGCACTGATTTCCGTCACGACGGGTGGAGTGGTCGTGGGCTCTCCTGCTGAGAGGTCCGGCCTGACTGCGAACTCCGTCGTGGTCTCGATCGATGGGACGTCCATATCCAGCGCGACCGACTTGAATTCCAGAGTCTCATCCCATCCAGGCGCACTCGTGAACGTCTCATATTACTACGCGGACCAGCTCCACTCGGTCAACATGACGGACGGATTGGTCGTCGCCTTCACGACCAGCGGATTCGCGGCGGCCAACGCCAGCCTGGAGACCGGGATGGTCCTGACATCACTCAATGACACCGTCATCGGGGGGGATGCGACCTTGAAGAGCGTCATGGCACACACGCACGCCGGGCAGACAATCAATCTGACGGCGATGAGCTATGACAGCTCGACGGGAAGGTTCGAGGTGAATTCCTCCATCTCGACCATCCAGTTGTCCGACAAGTTCCAGTACTACGAGAAGTTCGACCCCGAGCACAACAGTCCAGTCTATCACGGAGTCGGTTTCCTGGGCGCGGGATTCTCAAACCTGGGGATGCAGGTCGAGAACGCGAGCTACTACCAGGAGACATTGACGAACCCGTTCAAAGGAGACAGGTCGTTCACCGATTACTCCTTCTCTGCACTGAGGCTCATCGCTCTGCCGTTCCTGCACCTTGCGCCCCTGAGGACACCGGTCACGGACATCTACCACCCCGCGCACGCGCTGAGCTGGATGCCGGACAGCGCGTTCTGGATCCTCGCGAATTCGTTGTACTGGATATTCTGGCTGAACCTCATGGTAGGCCTCACCAACGTCCTGCCTGCCGTGCCCCTGGATGGAGGATACCTGTTCCGTGATTTCATGGACTACCTGCTCTCCAAGACGGGTAGGACCTACACGAAGGAGCAAAGGGACAAGATCGTCGGCAATGTGGTCCTCGCCCTAGCATTGGTAGTGCTCGGCCTGATACTCTGGCAGCTCGTCGGGCCCGCACTGAACAATTAGAGAACATGCCGTCTGGCTGCGCGTAAGAATTCTGTTACCAAATCTAACACTATGCAAAGCCAGACAATTATCCAATCGGCTCAATCAAAATGGATTGACGGCTCGGCACAAATCACTTTCCTTTTTCACAAAGTCTCGAAATCGCTTATCCCTGGAAGGTGATGTGACATATCTCAGCGGACGAGGGGTCGTGCATTATTGTGACCGTGTAGGTCGTTGTCGCAGAGAATGCCCCGCCTCCGACCGTCAAGGTGACGTAATCACCCTGGTTGACGTACCCGTTGCCCGCAAGATCAGTTATGTTAGCGAAGACCTTCAGTGTGCCCAGCATTTGCGACCCACCAACCCACTCCGCGGTGGTCGCGTCATCCAGGTCGGTAGTCAGCGGGGACCATAATACCGTGGTATTCCAATCAGTCAGCAGTATTGACACATCGCCCCATGGCGTGTCCATGCTCATCGGGGCGAACGTTAACTTGTCACCGCCCGTCACCGTCGACTTCGTCAAGCTCGACGTTGGCGTTTGTGTGCTCGTCCCGCCAAATCCTAGGACCATGACGTATAACACGACCGCTAGAACGACAGGGACCACGACCACGACTATCACCACTATGGCGACTAGCCAGAGCACTTTGTTGTCCTTCGTGGGTTGGGGTTGAAGCTGGGAGGATTTGAACTGAGGGGTCCCGACCTGTAGCCCGCATCTCTCACAGAAGCTCCCTCCATCGAGGATCCTCGCTCCGCAGTTCGGACAGTTCATCGCATTTCCCCGTACCGCAATCGCGCCATCCTCCCTAAAGCTCTTTCCAGCATCGGGTCCGGTATCTCTCGTGCCCCTGTTACTCAGTATCGCAGCTAGTATCAATCCGGCTCCTGCAACCGATAGGAGGCCTCCGAGAATCGTCAGAGCCAAAAAGAATGTTATCGTGTCTGCTAGACTGACACCTGGGATATCCCCGATTCCCTGACTCGCCTCTTTTTCCTTCATGGCCTTGTTCTCATCCAAGAAATACTTGTAGGATAGCACGCTTGGGATGAACACCAGGACGCCAAATACAAGGACGACAAGTCCGCTAATCAGGTACGCCTTTGTGTTCGCTTTGCCCATCGTCTTTTGATTCATGACGGCTAACTCCATTCCCCGTACCCCAATGGCGCTATGGTCCCTATGGATGTTATGATGAAGTGATTGACCGGAAGAACGAGTTGCCTGGCTACGCATAGTTTTTTATTACCAAATCTGTTACCAAGTCGGGCAATGTTCTCTCCTCAGAAGGACATGAAGGAGCTCGTCCTCGAGATCCTGAAGAAGGAATCGGCTTCGATCAGTGGGGTATGCCGGGAGCTGGCGTCTCGGGGCGTGAAGCTCCATCGTCTCGAGCTGACGGGCTATCTGAAAGCCCTCGCCGACATGAAAGTGCTGAAGGAAAGGGACATCAAGCCGTCCAAGGTATTCTCGATCTCGGTGTCCAGGGAAAAGAACCTCTACGAGGTCATCGGTGAGAGCTGCGTGAGGTACGGCAGGACGGAGGATGAGAGGGCGACGCTCGCCGCATATTCGCTCCAGAAGCTGTTCAAGAGGCCCGTCTTCGACATGGAGGTCAGGCGCTGCGGTATCGGCGGAGCGATCGATGGAAGGAAGGCGACGAACGAGGAGCGTGCGGAGGCCAAGGTCATACTCACGAGGATGGGATATAAGGTGCCGAACAGCGACGTGCCGATCATCGCCGAGACCGATCTGGAGGAGCAGTTCGTGCAGGTGCTGGCCGATGCCGTGATCGAGGCGTTCAACGCGCGCTCATACGTCAAGGAGACGACGCAGTTGAAGCTTTAGGGACATTCTATTTATCCATTCCCGAGGGATGTGGTTGGTGTGGATCTATCCGAGCTGGTCAAGAGAATAAGGGAGTACAGGGGAATCATCAGGAAGGGGCCGATCGGACCTGTCGCGAGGAAGCTGATACCGATCCAGATGGACGATGTGCTCGCTGCATACGGCGAAGACGCTGCGGTGATCAAGTGCGGCCGCGAGATACTGCTGATGGCGGCGGACGGCGTGATCCAAGATCTGATCAAGAGGAACCCCTACTGGGCGGGTTATTCCGCCGTGCTGGTGAATGTCAACGACATCGCCGCCATGGGCGGCATCCCGGTGGCACTCGTCGACGTGATAGCCTGCGGCGACGAGAGCGTCCGGGAGAAGATCGTGGAGGGGATGCGGGACGCCTCCGACAAGTTCGGCGCCCCGATCGTCGGAGGGCATCTGCACCCTGATACCTCGTACCAGGCGATAGACGTGGCCATACTCGGCAAGACGGACCGGTCGAGACTCATACTCAGCAGCGGTGCCAGCGAGAAGGACCCGATCATCTTCGCCTCCGACCTGGATGGCGAATTCACGGAAGGGATACCCTATTCCTGGGACACCACTTCGAAGAAGAGCAAGGAGGCCGTGAGGAAGCAGATAAGGGTGATGAACAAGATCGCCCCTTACCTGACCGCCGGGAAGGACATCTCCAACGCGGGTGCCCTCGGGACGCTGGGGATGCTGCTCGAAGCCAGTGGCAAGGGCGCCACGGTGGACGTATCCAAGATACCCATGCCGAATACCCCGAATCTGGGCCGGCTCCAATGGTTGACCTGCTATCAGGGGTGTGGCTTCGTCGTCACATGCCGGGAAGCGAGGACGGAGATCGTCATCGAGGAGTTCGCAAGGGTCGATATCACGGCAGCGGTCGTCGGCGAGGTCGAGAAGAAGAAGACGCTCGAGCTCGCGCTTGGCGGTCAACGTGAAACACTTTTCGACTTCGACGTGGACAGCTTGGGATGCGCCGTTCCGCAAAAGACATAAGGCCCCTTTCGCTATAGATGTCAGAGAGCGAGAAACACGGCAATACAGCGGTTGGCAACCAATCCCTGAGGGCGCCTATACACAGGGGTAGGTTGAGCTAGTAAAAGGGGACTGTCACGCTGCGGCCCCCACCGTGCTCGACTCTCTCTTTTTTTCTCAAACCAACCCGTCCGAGACAAGGTGATGTCCGTTGTCAAGACCAGCGAGGTCATGATCGCGAAGGGCAGCTAGATTGAAGAGAATGAAGTGCCAGGCCACTGGAGTTGCCGACCTCCCCGACGCCAGCTACCCAGAAACCTTCTCGGCCCCGCTTCCCGGTGAGCGTTGATAGTCCGCGGTAAGGCTGCTCCCGTCAGGGCCTGACCTGATGCCCGCGATGAAGGTCTGGTATCCCGCCCTCCGGCTGGACCACAGGCCACCTTCAGCCCCATCGGACAGGGCCTCACAGTTGGAATCTGGACTGGCGCCGGTTCGGTTACGACGTCCCCAGCTGTCACCCCCACTAACGACGGTTTTGGTGTACAAGGACACGCCGAACGTCCCGGTCGAGCCTGGCGCCCTTCCAATGCAAAGGCTGCTATAAAAGAGGTTTGGAGTTATGGTTCTGGTCCGAGCTTTTCGCCCCTCTCTGCACGACACGTGGCTGGCCGAGAACGTTATATATGCGCCCACCATTATGCTCGCCCGAGCATATCGGTGATATGATGAAACTGTCGATGAAGTTGCTCGCAGTCGCTGCTGTCGCAATAGTGGTCGCCGCGAGTGTGGGCTACGTATTGCTGACGCAAGCACATGAGAAGAAGACTCTGAGACTTGCGACGACGACGAGCACGGACGATTCCGGACTGCTGGACTACATCCTGCCAGTTTTCGAGAAGAAGTACAACTGCAAGGTCGAGGTCATAGCGGTGGGGTCAGGTCAAGCGCTCGAGCTGGGCAAGAGGGGAGATGTGGACGTCCTGTTGGTGCACTCTCCAGCATCCGAGATCCAGTTCATGGCTGACGGCTTCGGCGAGAGCCGGACACTGGTCATGTACAACAACTTCGTGATCGTGGGGCCTACCGCAGATCCAGCAGGCACGTCTACATCGAAGAACGCAACCGTGGCCTTCATGAGGATTCACGACAATGGGACAGCTGGCCATGTGAAATTCCTCTCAAGGGCGGACAACTCGGGGACGAATACGTTGGAGCTCGCGATCTGGAAGAAGGCAGGGTACAACGTCTCCACTTTCTCCACTTCGTGGTACCTAGAGACGGGGCAGGCCATGGGCGCCTTGTTGGACATGACTGAGCAGATGTCCGCCAGCTACACGCTCTCGGACGACGCCACGTACTATCAGAGGATGTCCGAGGATCTCATCCCCCACCTCAATATCACGTACGCGGGTGACTCCACGCTGTTCAACCAATATAGCGTGATACCGGTGAACTCGACCAAGTGGCCCCATGTGAACCACACGCTCGCTCTCTCGTTCAATGATTGGCTCACGTCACCCGATGGCCAGGACCTGATCGCGAGCTACGTCAGGTACGGGCACCAGCTGTTCTTCCCCGACGCACCCGCACAATCGGCCACGGCCTCGGTGCGTGGGATGGGGATGAACGACATGAGCTCGCTTGCGACCTTCGAGCCAGCATACAGAACAAAGGATCAGAACCGGCAATTCCTATGGTAATCGATAGTGCGCTCGTCCAGGTGACATTGCTCTCGCTATACGTATCGGGAGTGGCGACCATCATCGGTTCCGCGATAGGGATACCGCTGGGCGCCCTGATAGGGCTGAGCGAGTTCGGCGGAAAGAGCGTCGTGAAGACCATCACATATACGCTCTATGGATTCCCGCCAGTCCTTGCCGGGCTGTTCGTCTATTATCTCTTCTCCCGGAGCGGAGCGTTCGGCTTCCTCGGCATACTCTTCACCCCGACGGCGATGATACTTGCTGAGACACTCCTGGTGATACCTCTCGTGACAGGGATAACGATCACCTCCGTGTCGGAGGTCGACAAGTCGGTCAAGGACACGGTCCGATCCATGGGCGCGTCGCACCGCCAGGGCGTCCTGACGGTGATGAGGGAGGCCTGGGTGGGGCTCGTCATGGCGGCGATGATCGGGTTCGGGAGGGTCATCGCGGAGGTGGGTGCCGCCTACCTTGTCGGGGGAAACATCGAAGGCGAGACGAGGGTCCTGACAACCGCGATAATGCTGGAGACCAGGATGGGGCACTTTGGATGGGCGATGGCGCTCGGGGGAGTGCTCCTGGCGGTCGCCCTGAGCGTGTTCTTGTTCCTGAGGCTCCTCCAGGAGAAGGAGATGCTATGAGGGCCAAGATCGAGCTGGAGGGCATCAACAAGCGCTTCGGGGATGTCGTCGCCGTGCGCGACGTTTCACTATCGGTGAACGAAGGCGAGGTGTTCGGCATCCTAGGCCCTAGCGGCGCGGGCAAGAGCACTCTACTGAAGCTGGTCGATCTTCTTGAGGCGCCGGACAGCGGCTCCATCAAGGTAGACGGAAAGCGGGTCGATGCCAGGTCCGGAGCTGCTTGCGAGACGAGGAAGCACATCGGAATGGTGCTTCAGAAGCCAGTCGTGCTCAACAGGAGCGTATGGAACAACCTCGCGTTCCCTCTGCGTCTGAGGGGTTGGAATGAAGACAAGATCGAGGAGAAGGTGGAGTCTGAGCTCCGGAAGCTGGGGCTTCACGAACGGAGGGGGAAGAACGCGAGGACCCTCTCCGGTGGCGAGATGCAAAGACTGTGCTTCGCCAGGGCGACCATCCACGACCCAAGCATACTGCTCCTGGACGAGTTCGCGGCCAACCTCGACCCGGCCAATGTCGTCCTGCTTGAGAACCAGGTCAGACGGTACATGTCGGAGAAGGGTGAAAGGACCGTGATGATCGTGACGCACAATCTGTTCCAGGCCAAGAGGATGTGTGACAGGATCGCCCTGATGTGGAACGGGGATATCATAGAGGTCGCGGACAGGGAGAGGTTCTTTGGCGATCCTGTTGATCAGAGGACCTCAGCTTTCGTGAAGGGCGAACTCGTATATTGATTTGGACGACCAGGATTTGGGCCGATTACATCTGTCGCTTTCACCCTGATGCTGAGTCAAAGGCGTTCCGTCTCCGTGGTTCAAATCTCATCTGGTGATAGGCTCCGTTCAGTCTCCCCAGAGGCCGTTGTCGACCAGGATGAGGCCAGCACCATATAGCGTCATGATGAACCCGGTCAGGAACACGACCGCAAAGCCGACAAGCCCAACCACTATCGAGAGATGGAAGTTGTCCGATCTCAGATAGGGAGAAGCGAACCACATTAAGATGCCCGTGGGTACCATAGCCGCCCCGATCAGGGTCTTCTTCTTTCTTATCAAGAGGGATCCAAGAGACATCCGAATCGCCGCTGCCTTGTCCGGGAAGTCTGTCCTTCCCTTTGGCCTTTTGCTTGGATGTAGCAGGCTAAGTCATCCAAGGTCAGCGGGGTTGGTTTCCCGACAAGGATTTATATGGCGAGGTGACGATAGTTAATTATCGGGTGAGGTTCGATGGAGCGAAGGCAAAGGGTAATTCTTGCATCCACACTCACCATGATTTCGTTCATTCTTCTCATTGTGTTCATCGCCTATGTCCTTGTTCGCGGGTTCGAATCCGTAGAGATTGGGTCGTTATTGCTTCTTGCGCTTTTCGTCGCGTGGGTGGGAGGCATCTTGGCTACAATCACGTACTCCGAAACGGGATGGGAACTAGATGGTTTCACAGCGATGGAGTGCCTTGTGGTGGCATCATCATTCGGACCGGCCATTCCACTGGTACTGGTTCTGACAGCCAGTGATCAGAAGAATCCATGTGTCGACCCCAATGACTACGAGACAGTTCGACGACTCTAAGTCTCCTTCAGACTGCCCCGGAGCTGTTGCGACCCTAAACGCCAAGCGACGTTTCCGGGGCGAGAACGCCGGTTCTTTGGGGTCGGATCGATTTGAGTCAACGGAACCCCACAACTGCGCAGTGCTGCGATACTCCAACGAATGACCGTGAATTCGAGATGACCAACCTCATCAATAGGTGGACCCTGCGAGACTTGAACCCATAATGATCTGTTTTCCGCAGCCGTTTGGGCGAGGCGATTCCGTCTCTCCGGTTATTGAGAATGATAACGTGATAACAGAGACGTTCCCATCATATCGCTGAACGAAAGATTGGCTAATGTGGCATCTCTTGTTTCAGCGAAAGGACTGACTGCTGGATTGCAGTTGTCAGAACAGCTGCCCTACACACTGGAGAGAAGGCGAGACAAGCGCAAGAGGAATCACTTCGCATTGGTCTTCATCCCATCTCTTGTCCTAGCATTCATCCTTCTTACTCTGTTGATACAGAGTCTCGGACAGGAAAAACCAGTCAACGGAGACAAATCATCAGTCAATCCACCAAACAACTGCTATGAAATGAGGGTCTACGCTCTCAACTATACTGAGAGGAACTCTATCAGCATAGGGACTCTCTTCAGGTTCAACGCGCAGGATCTGCCTTTCGATTTCAAATCCCTTAGATTCGGCGACTTCAGAGAAGACTCAGAGTATTCTTCTAGATATTATGCTGGCATGGGTCTCCTGGCTAGTGCTGATGGCTACAATGCTACTGTGACTCTTTGGGAGGGCAACGGCCATCTCATTCAAGAGATAGAATACCATGGTCAATCTCTCATCGCGGTGGGTGGATGGGAGTCCATCTCAAGGGATAACAACGGCGCGGTCATAGACCACTCATGGGGATCCATGGCAATACCTGCACATGACTGGAAGGACGGAAGTTGGATTCCTGAAAGCGGAATTCTGATTGAACATCCAGCGAATGTCACTATTACCAAGGCGACGATCGACCTGATGGTATTCGAGCCCGCCAGCAAGACAGACATACCAGAATTCACACCTCTACATGCGAGCTTGGTGGCTGTAGTCTTGATTCTCTTGATAAGAAGGGGAATGACAAAACGAATGTGCGTCAATGTTGATTGAGCAACCGCCGGAATCCTTGCATGAAGAATATCAGTTCCGTTGAGATCCACACGAATTCATTCTGGATGCTGAATTGACCTTCTTTCCCAAAGGGCTCTCCCGAGAATCATGGTGGACCCTGTGGGGTCCATTACCAAATCAAGCCAGTATCTCTCGGTTCAGAGGTCAATTCGGGGTCTTTGGCACTGGAACCAGACCCTTTTCCTTTTCCTTCTTGGGGATGGGGAGAGAGAGAAGATAGGCAAGTCCCGCGACAAAGAATCCGGCAATTCCGAACAATCCAAAGAGCCACGCCAAGTGAACGAGCGCAGACCCAACAAGATAAAGGTCGCTGTCCAAGGATTGTATGTTGCGGAGATCCTCTCCTGCATTGTTGAAGCCCAAGCCAAGAATGACCAGAAGCACGGAGATCAGCACTATGATAGAAGCGGTCTGCTGGGCGAGGCGTCTCTGCCATTTTGCGCTCAGACCTTCCACAGCGTCGAGCGGTGAGCCGCAATCCCCACAGAACTTCTTTCCATCCGGGGTCTCGGCTCCGCAGTTCGGACATTTCATTACCATCTCTCCCGCGCGCGTATCGCCTTTCCTCCTCTATGTTCTTTTTCTAACTGGGCGACAGAAGTCTTGTTCTGTCTTGGCTTGTTTTTCCTCCCCCATGGGTCTTTCTCAACGGCGGCCAGAATAATATTCATTCAACGATAAAAATGGACCCTGTGGGATAAGGAACCACGAAACTGACTGGCTGGCCCTTGAAAATGCCCTTTCAAGGGCATCCTTGTCGAGGACAAGAATCGAGAGATGACCAAACCCTTTCCTCTTTCTTCTCAAATCGCTCTCATTGAGTGCGAATCGAGCCGTGTGTGAACCGAGGAGAATGACTGTTCTTCA
>Ga0315282_10016361_pt1 | contig 10844 bp, 7 predicted proteins | sample YL17G07_20_MG_FD_203693 | JGI IMG/M metagenome (GOLD analysis project Ga0315282, IMG submission 203693) | Sediment microbial communities from Yellowstone Lake, YNP, Wyoming, USA - YL17G07_20 | ecosystem: Environmental > Aquatic > Freshwater > Lake > Sediment | place: USA: Wyoming | collected...
ACCCACCGCCCACCCGTCAAACGGGTGCTCTCGCCCGCCCGCCCCTTCATCGCCGGCCGCCCCAGGAACACCCTGAAGCGTTGGCAGCTATATAAAACGTTGGACTTTTTCTGTTGTATCGGGTAATGTCGAGGGAGTACCTTGGCGGCATGGCACAGGCACGGCCCGAGCCTCCGTGGGCGGCCCGGGCACCGCGGACGGCGGCGCGTTTGGCCTTGGCGGCCGCGTTGCGCCCCCGCGCTCGGCCTCGAAAGGCGCAGAAAATGTAGAACGTTCCCATTTCCCTTGGCAGATGGATCAACGGCGTGTTATACGGACAGGAAACCAAGGTTCCGCATCTTATGCGGGTCCATCCAAACATTGGTAGCGCACTTTGGAGTTCATATGACACTTCTGACGACTGAGATCCACAACCCGAATGACCCCCATAATGCTCTCATCGTCTTTGCCGCAGATAGAAGAATCAGTCGCGGAGGTAGCTGTTGTGATTGTCGCAAGAAGATATTGCGCATACCGGGATTCAACGCTGGCATTGGGTATTTTGGTCTTGCAGAAATACTGCAGGACGATGTGCGCAGACCCATGGCCGAATGGCTTCAAGACTTCCTAATGGCCAAACCTGTTCACGCCAATCTGCAGCAATTCTCGAAAGAACTCATGAAGTCACTGAATCGTGCGGTGCCGCGTCAATGCCAGCAATCGCAAATCTCCGGCTTCCATATCGCTGGCTTCAATGCGCAAGGTTTGCCGGAGTTTTGGTTTGTCCGAAATGTAGCTGATGATTGCCGGACGATTCTGGGTGAATATCAAGTCCGTGAAGACTTTCAGCGCCGCGATGCCCCAAGGCTTCCGGCAGGTGCGTTCCAAGTATATCGAAACGGCGATCTCCGCGCGCATGTAGTCGCATGGGAGAACATCGATAACTCTCTTGGCAGTCTCCTGAAGAACATAGATTTTCGGCAACTGACAACACCTGAGGAATACGTGGCTTGGGTCAGATTCAAAATGGAAATGATCGCTCGGTTCTATGAAAAATTCTGTACGCGGTCGATCATTGGTGGAGCGGTCGATGCCTTTGCCATTGCGCATAAGTAGAGTCGAAACCGAGATGCCCTGATGCGGCTAACAACTCATTGCAGCGGACAGCGGCTGCGTCGGTTCGGGATATGCGTACCGCGCCAGCGAAGTCATAAGTGTGCTAAGAGTTCGGGGGACGCTATAGGTATCCCTTGAGGGCCGAGGTCGGGCTGGGTACGTTGGGATCATGGCGCGGCTGGCGCGAGGGGGGCCGGCGCTTCGGAGTCCATCTTCGGACGGGGGGTGCGCTGGGTACGGGCCTGACGTGCCTCTGGTTCCTGCCCTCTCCGCTTGCGGGCGAGTGGGCCTTGTGGCCGCCAGATGCCCTCAGGGGGGGCATCTGCACGGCCGAGGGTGGCTGTGGCACAGGCTTGGCCGGCGGCGCGACGGATTCCAGGGGAACCTCCATGCAGACCGAGATGCGCGAGCGATTTGTCGACCTGTGGGAGAAGCACTTTCCGAAGAGCGAGTTGCCCATCGCCTTCTACTACACCGACGAGGGGCCGGCGGAGGGGGCGGGGAGGGCGGGCGGCCTGGCGGCGTGCGTCATCGCGAATCTGCCGCGCGCGAGGAAGGGCGAGGCCCTGTGGCTCGACACCGAGGCCATCGGGTGCCCCGGCGGGCGGCGGTACCTGGGGTTCTCGCAGGAGCTCAGGCCGGGGTTCGAGCATTTCCTCTCCTGCGGCGTGCCGGGCGTGATGGCGGGCGAACGGTACAAGAAGACGCCCGAGCTGGTGAAGGAACTGATGCGGCAGCAGCCGCCGATGCAGGCCCCCGCCCGGTGGATCGTCTTCAAGCGGTGGGACAAGCTGGGCGAGGCCGACGATCCGGCGGCGGTGGTGTTCCTGGCCCGGCCCGACGCGCTGTCGGGCCTGTTCACGCTGGCGAACTTCGACGCGTCGGACCCGCAGGCGGTCATCGCGCCGTTCTGCGCGGGGTGCGCGTCGATCGTGCAGCACCCGTACGTGGAGGGCCGCGGCGCCCGGCCGCGGGCGGTGCTCGGCATGTTCGACGTGAGCGCCCGGCCGTACGTCCCGGCCGAGACGCTGAGCTTCGCCGCCCCTTGGCCGCTCTTCGAGCGGATGGTGGCGAACATGGAAGAGAGTTTTCTGATCACCGATTCGTGGAAGAAGGTGCGGGCGCGGATGGCCAAGGCGGGGGAGTAGCAGGATGGTGGGTGCAGAGCACCCACCCTACGTGTTGAGTGCCCTCCGGGCTCACGTGCGCGGCGGGTCAGGAGATGCGCCGCGCACGCCCCGTTGCTGCGGGTGGCACGGCTTTTTGTCATGTGCCACGGGTTGCTTGTCAACCCGTGATGACAATGGTCCTTTCTCCTTACGGCGTTCAGGCGCCCCGATGGGGCTTGTACAGCAAGAGGAAGGTGGGGTGGGCGGGTGGCGCTGCACGGGTTGAAACCCGTGGCTGGAGAACAATCGCCCCGTGCGGGGCTGGGCGCGCGGCGGGCAAGACTGCCCGCCGCGCACAATTCGGGGTGCGTCCGCTCTGTAGCGCGGTGGGTCAGGAGACCCGCCGCGCACAATTCGGGGTGCGTCCGCTCTCTAGCGCGGCGGGTCAGCAGACCCGCCGCGCACGGGTTGAGGTCACCTCGCGCTCACGAGGGCCTTCTTGACCTCGGCCAGCTTCGGCTGCACGGCGTCGGTGCGGCCGCCGGCTTCGCCGATCAGGATGTCGGCGCCCTGGACGAACACGGCGAGAACGTATGTAAATCCCACGCCCCGCTTCTGAGCGGTGAAGGTCAGGAGCCGGCCCGGAACGTCGGCGACGGACGTGACGTCTTCGTTGCCGGCCGCCTGGTATCCGCGGGCCGAGACCATCTGGTTGGCGACGGCCTCGGTCCAGAAGGCGAGGGTCCCGTTCTGCGGGTTCTTCTCGGTGCGCAGGGCGATCATGACGCCGTCGGCCGAGATGGCCCGGACGGCGTAGGGCCCCGGGTAAGTCTCTTCGACCTTCACGAAATCGGCCGGAAGGTTCAGGGTTCGGACGAAACATCCGGCCAGGCCCGCGACCGCCGCCAGCCCTGCCAGGAGGGCGATCCGCTTCATGGGAGGCTCCTTTCGTGCGGGCGCTACAGCCCGAAGGCGTTCGTCAGGTGCTCGAGGCCCAGCTCTTTGAGCCAGAGGAACGGCAGGGCCGCCTTGAGCTCGGGCGGGGCCTCCTTCATCGGGGTGAAGCGGACGGTCAGGGTGGCGTAGGCGATGCGGCTGGAGAGGCGGTTCTTCAGGCCCTCGAGCTTCTCGATTTCCGCGCGGACGCGGGCCACCTCGCGCTCCACCTCCAGGGCGTCCTTGACGGCCTCGGCCTTCGCCAGGAGCGCCAGGAGCTTGTCGAGGAGCGCCTTGGCGCTGCGGAGGCGGAGGTCGAGGTCCTCGTATTCCTCGGTCACGTCCTGGGCGTCGATCTCCTGGTTGGTCACGGCGCCGATGCTCTTCAGGGCCTCCGCGGCCTCGCCGAACCGGGCGGCCGGAACGCGGATGACGATGCTGTCGAGGCTGGAGTGCTGCATGTAGCCGCCGAGCGAATCAGCCAGCTTGCGCGCGGCCTCGACGGCCGCCGCCGCGTCGGGCACGAGCACCGTGAATGTACCGGTGTAGATGACTTTCCGTGGCTCGACGGCGGCCACGGTTTCGGCGGCCGCGGCGGGCGTGGTGGTGGCGGGCGGCGTGGCGGCGGGCGCCTTGGCGGCCTGGTCCGAGACGGCCTTCTCCATTTCCCGGTTCCGCAGGAGCACGGTCCTGTACATGTTCGCGTCGGCGCAGCCTGCCGCCACGGCCAGCGCGAGGATCATACACGCGACGAATGGAAGGTTCCGCATAGGCTTCCCCCTTTGCCCGAGATGGGCGCCGGCCCCGGCCATGCTTCCCGGAGACCCACAATGATCTTACTTCGCCGATGGCACGAGGCAAGCGTTCTTTCGCGTGAGGAAAAAGGTTCCTGACACCTTTTCTTTTCTCACGCCCGCGGCAGGTCGGGGAAGGCGGCGGCGACGGCGGGGTTGGTCAGGCGGCCGTCGCGCATGTTCAGCGCGAGGGCATGGCCGCGGTCGCGGGCGGCGAAGGCGTCGACGCCCAGGCTGGCGAGCTCGCGGGCGTAGGGCAGCGTGGCGTGGCAGAGGGCCTGGCTCGAAGTGCGGCCGACCGCGCCGGGCATGTTTGTGACGCCGTAGTGGACCACGCCGTCGACGATGTAGGTCGGCGCGTGGTGGGTCGTGGGGTGGATGGTCTCGATGCAGCCGCCCTGGTCGACGCTCACATCGATGATGACGGCCCCGTTCTTCATCTCGCGGACGAGCGCTTCGCTGACGAGCATCGGCGCCCGGCCGCCGGGGATGAGCACCGCCCCGATGACGAGGTCCGCCTGGACGGCGTGCTGGGCCACGGCGTGCGGGTCGCAGTAGAGCGTGGTGACGTTGTCGGGCATGACCTCATCGAGGTGGCGGAGGCGGTCGAGGTTGGTGTCCATGACGACGACGTTGGCGCCGAGGCCGGCGGCCACGCGGGCGGCGTTGGAGCCGACGACGCCGCCGCCGAGGATAAGGACGTGGGCGGGCTCGACGCCGGCGACGCCGCCGAGGAGGATGCCGCGGCCCATCATAGGCTTTTCGAGATATTTCGCCCCTTCCTGGACCGACATCTTGCCGGCCACCTCGCTCATGGGCGTCAGGAGGGGCAGGCGGCCGCCGGGGTCCTGGAGGGTCTCGTAAGCCACGGCGGCGATGCCCGCCCGCAGGCACGCCTCGGCCAGCGGCCGCGAGGGGGCGAAGTGGAAATAGCAGAAGACGATCTGGCCGCGGCGGAGGTGCGCCACCTCGGCCTCCTGCGGCTCCTTGACCTTCACCACGAGGTCGGCGCGGGCGTAGACTTCGTCGGCGGCGCCGACGAGCGCGGCGCCGGCGGCGGCGTAGTCGGCGTCGTCGAAACCGCTGCCGAGGCCCGCCCCGCGCTCCAGAAGCACGGTGTGGCCGTCCTGGACCAGCAGCTCGGCCCCCACCGGGAGGAGGGCCACGCGATACTCGTCCGCCTTGATCTCGCGAGGAACGCCGACGATCATTGCCGCCCCTTTCCTGGTAGAGACTTCCGAGTCCTACAACGCCACTTCGCGCGGCGGGTCTCCCGACCCGCCGCGCACCTGCGCTATCTCGCCGCCCGAGGGCAGTTGCCGCGCGGTGGGTCAGGAGACCCACCACGCACGAGGTCATAAAGCATAACGCCCGGCGCGGCGCGTGCAAGCAAGTTGAGCCGTGAAGTCTGCGCCGCCGGGCTTCTGCGCGGCGGGTCTCCCGACCCGCCGCGTTCGTGCTCTCTCATGCGGGACACGCCGCGCCCCTTCTGCCGCGAGGGATCACGCCCCCGCGGCGGGTCAGGAGACCCGCCGCGCACGAACACTCCGTAATGCGCCGCACACGCGAATCGCCCGCTTCCAGCCGCGCAGCGTGTTCAGTACAATGGCCTGCGTGCCTGGCGGGAGGGAACTCATGGAACACATCGCGGTCGTCCTGTGCGTGACGCTGGCGGTGGCCGCGGCTCTGCCTGCGGCGGCGCTGGCGGAAGGGGCGGCGCCTGCTCCGCCGGCAGCCACGCTGGCGGCGCGCTTCGCGGACCCGCCGGCCCGGGCGCGGGTCCTCAAGATCGTGCACGGCCTGCCCGACGCGCCTGAAGCGCAGGACGCGCTCCTCCGCAAGCTCCTCGCGCAGGGTTTCGGCGGCATCGTGTGCAACGTCTCGTCCAAGGATTACCTGGAGAGCGAGGCGAAGTGGAAGGCCTTCCGGCGGGGCGTCGAGGAGGCGAAGAAGTCCGGCATGGCCATGTGGCTATATGATGAGCGCGGCTACCCGTCGGGCACGGCGGGTGGGCTGACGCTGCGCGGTCACCCCGAGTGGGAGGCGCGGGGCCTGCTGATCGCCGACGCCCCGGCCGGCGGCGGGCCGGTTTCGCTCGATGTGCCGCCGGGCCGCCTCCTTCGCGCGGCGGCGTTCCCCGTGAGCGGCGGCGCGATCGATCTCGACAAGGCGGTGGACCTCTCGGCCGGCGTCCGCGACGGCAAGCTCCGGTGGGACGCCCCGGCGGGCGAGTGGCGCGTCATGGCGATCGCCGAGGACCGGCTGTACGAGGGCACGCACGCCTCGCTGAGCCTGGCCGACAAGCAGCCGTATATCAACATGCTTCAGCCCGAGCCGACCGCCCGATTCCTCGAGCTCACGCACGAGGCGTACGCGGCCCGGCTGGGCCCGGACCTGGGCCGGTGGTTCATCGGCACGTTCACCGACGAGCCGTCGCTGATGAGCATGTTCCTGCGGGCGATGCCCTACCGGGTGCTGCCGTGGGCGCCGAACCTGGCGCCGCGGTTCCGCGAACGGCGCGGCTACGCGCTCGAGCCGCTGGTGCCGGCGCTTGTGGCCGACGCCGGCCCGCGCGGGCGGCGCGCGCGGTACGACTTCTGGCTCACGGTGGCGGAGCTGGTGTCGGAGAACTACTTCGGCCAGATCCGCCAGTGGTGCCGCCGGCACAACGTGCCGTCGGGCGGGCACCTCCTGCTGGAGGAGCCGCTGCTTACGCACGTGCCGCTATATGGCGATCTGTTGCGGTGCGAGCGGTTCCTCGACGCCCCCAGCCTCGACTGCCTGACCAGCCTGCCGCCGGAGGTGCACTGGCACTCGGCGCGGCTCATCGCGAGCGCCGCCGAGCTCGAGGGCCGGCCCGACACCATGTGCGAGACCTCGGACCACGCCCAGCACTACCGCCCCAAGGGCGACGCGCGGCCGCCGCGCGCGGTCACCGAAGAGGAGATCCGCGGCACGTGCAACCGGCTCATCGTCAGCGGCATGACCACGATCACCAGCTACTACTCGTTCAGCGGCCTCGGCGAGGACGAGCTCAAGCGGCTCAACCAGTGGGTGGGCCGGTGCTGCACGATGCTCTACGGCGGGCGCCAGGCGGCCGACGTGGCCGTGGTCTACCCGATCGAGAGCGTGTGGCCGCGGTTCGTGCCCTCGCGCGAGTGGACGAAGGATTGTCCGCCGGCCGCCCACCAGGTGGAGAAGGCGTACCGCGACACCGCCGAGGAACTGTTTGTGAACCGCCGCGACTTCACGTTCATCGATTCGCGGACGCTGGCCGAGGGCGACGCGGCCGACGGCACGCTCAGGTATCGCGGCCTCGCGTGGCGGGCGGTGGTCTTGCCGCGCGTCGACACGCTGCCGATGAAGGCGTGGGAGAACCTCGCCCGCTTCTGGCGAAGCGGCGGCGTGGTGGTGGCGGTGGGGGCGCTGCCGGCCAACAGCGAGAGCGAGTTCCCCGCGGCGGCGGTCGAGAAGCTGGCGCGCGAAATCTTCGCCGACGCCTCCGGTCCGTCGGTCACGGCCAATGCCGCCGGCGGCGCGGGGATCTTCCTGCCCGCCGGCACGGAGACGCTCCTCACGGCGGCCCTCGACCGCGTGCTGGAGCGCGACGTCCAGGCGCCGGCGCGCTCGCCCCTCCGCGTGACGCACCGGCGGATCGACGGCCAGGAGGTGTACTTCATCATCAACGATAGCGCCAGGCCGTGGGAGGGCGAGGTCCGCCTGGCCGCCGCCGGGCCGGTCGAAAAGTGGGACCCGGCCTCCGGCGCCGTGACGCCGGCATCCGTGGGCGAGGGCATCGCGGTGAAGCTGGAGCCTTACGGCGGCCTGTTCTTCCGGGCGGCCCAGGCGCGCCTCGCGCGGCGGCTCAGGGTCGAGAGCGGCCCGCTTCCGCTGCCGGGTCTGGCGGCCCTGCCGCCGGCCCGGCCGATCATCGGCAAGGGGGAGTTCGTCAAGGCCGAGTTCGGCCCCGACCCGGCCCGCGACCGCCCCGGTTCGCCGGTGTGGCGCGCCGCCGCCGTGCTGACCCGGGGGAAGGTCGACACGCACCTTTTCACCTCGTTCGATTACCCCGGCGGTATCGACATGAGTGCCGCCGACTTCCTGGCGGCCCGGACCTGGGTGCCGGAAGGGCAGCAGGCGCCGACCGAGCTGCTGGCCATCGTGCGCGACTCGGACGGCCGCGAGTACTTCGCCCCGACCGGCCGCCTGCTGGGTGCGGCCGGACAGGTCCGGTTCTTCCTTCCGCTGAGCCGCTTCCAGCACGCCGGCTGGTCCACGAGTGCGGGCGGCGAGTTCGACTGGAAGCGCGTGACGAGCGTCCTGATCGGCTGGGGCGGCTACTTCGGCGCCGAGGGCGAGAAGATTGAGTTCAGCCTCGCCCCGCCCGAGATGGGCAAGGCGGGCGGGTGAAGGAGATGCTCATGGGTGACAAGTCACGTTTCTCGCGTCGCGTTTTCTTCAGGCGGACCGGGACCGCCGGCTTCGGATTGGCCTCGGCCGGCGGATGGGGTCTGCTGCCCGATTGGCTGGGCGCCGCGGGCCCGCCCGCCGGCGGGTCGGACTGGGTCCGCCGGATTGCGGACGCGGACATCCGGGCGGGAGTGGAGGCCGCGATTGCCAGGAATCTCATTCCCTCGGCCACCGAACAGCATTACCCGGGCCATTTCCTGATCACCGCGGACGGAGGGGCTTACGGCAGCGACACCACTTGGCCGGGATTGGATTCGTGGCAGATGAGCGGGGCGTATCTTCTGCTCGGCCGCACGCGCCTGGTCCTCGATTATTTTGAGTTTGTGCGGGCCTCCCAGCGGAAAGACGGCAACATCCCGTTTGCCATCTTCACGGGTGAGACGCGGCCTGGGGGGTTCTTGCGCGGCCTGAAGTATCCGGACGACGTGTTCACCTACAAGCCTCCGAAGCGCGAGGGTCTGCCCGCTTCGAGCCAGGAGACGCGCACGTGGATCGGCCTGTTCGAGCATTGGCAGCCCAAGGCCAACCCGCTCGGCACGCTGGGCGCCGTCTGCTACGTCCTGACGGCGGCGGAGATCTTCGACGCCACCGGTTCCCTGCCGTGGCTGCGCGAGCGACTGGCCTCGGTGGAGGCGGCCGCGAAGCACCTGCTGAGTCGGAAGAACGATAACGGGCTGATCGGCGGCTCGGGGTTCTACACCGAATTGCCGCCGCGGTATGGCTGGGACGGCGTGACGCAGTGCTACGTTGTCCACGCCTTCCGCAAGTTGGCAGGACTCTTCGGCGCGGCCGGAGAAAAGACAAGCGAAGCCGCGTGGTCCGGCCATGCCGAGGGGCTGGCGAAGCGCTTTATCGATACATTCTGGCGCGAGGATCATTTCGCCGAGTATATCCACGCGCAGCGCGGACTGGTCGATTCGCACGGGCTGTCCGACGTCAACTGGGCGGCCGTTGCCTTCGGCATCGCCGCCGATCGGAATCTTGAGCTGCTTTGGCCGGTGCCGCTCCAGGTATCGCCGCTGAACGACGTGGCGGCCATGGGACGCGTCTGGTATGTCGAAGCTGCCGCCTGCCAGCGTATGCACGCAAGCCAGCGTCTCGTGGACTCGGTGCGCCGCGTGTGCCGCGCCGCGAAGGCCGACGGCTATTGGCGTGAGCGGTATCATCCACAGCCCGACGGCACTGTGTCGCCTGCCGGCGCCGCGAAGTACTGCGAATACGCGGCTGTCCTTGTCCGAGTGGTTTTCGGCAATCGCGAAGTCTTCTGCCCATAACACGGCTCAGGCATGGGGGCAGCAGAAGACCGGTGCCGGCGCTTTCCGTGCAAGCGCGGGGCTGCATCACACCAGGTAGAAGGCCGTCTGACGGCCGCCAAGGACCCGACAACTGTCGCGGGAGCGAACACATGCAGAGATTCGGCACTCGCAGTTGGCGGGCGGTTCTTGTCTCGCTGGCGCTCTGCGCCGGCGCGCCGCCCGCGGCCACCTTGCTGGCGCCTTGCGAAGTCCTGGCCGACGAGGCCGCGGCGCTGCGGCTGGTGCCGTTTCCGAAGGAGGTGCGGCTGACGGCGGGGACGTGCGCCCTGGACCGGCAGCTTGTGCTCGAAGCGCCCGCCGGGGCGGCTGATCTGATCGGCCGGCTGATCGGCGCGGAGATGCGGAGGGCAGGGTGGCCCGCGCCGGAAGTCCGCGCCCTGGAGAAGGACGCGCTCTGGCTGCGCCTGTCGGCCAAGGCGGGCGGGGCGGCGCCGAAGTTCCAGTTCCGCGACGGGGCGACGCCGGAGGATTACGCCCTCGACGTCGGCCCGGACGGCATCGTCGGCGGCGCGCCGGGGCCGGCGGGGCTCCTCTACGCGGCCGAGACCGTCTGCCAGATTCTCCGCGCCAACCGCCGCGCGGGCGGGGTGCCGTGCCTGGCGATCCGCGACTGGCCTTCCTTGCGGTGGCGGTGTTTCCAGACCGACATGACGCGGGGTCCGAGCGCCACGCTCGAGACGCTCAAAGGCGAGGTCGCCCGCGGGGCGGCCCTCAAGATGAATCTCTGGACATATTACATGGAGTACCAGTTCGCCTTCCGCCAGCACCCGAAGATCGGGCCGAAAGACGGGTCGCTCGAGCCCGGGGACCTGGCGGCGCTCGTGGCGTGGGCGAAGCCCCTCGGCGTCGACGTGCTCGGCAACCAGCAGTCGTTCGGCCATTTCGGGCGTATCCTGCGGCACCCGGAGTACGCGGCCCTGCGCGAAACGGGCGACGTGCTCTCGCCGGCGAAGGAGGAATCGTACCGGCTGCTCGGCGACCTGTACGGCGAGGTCTGCCCGCTCCTTGAGTTCGAGATGTTCAACGTGTGCTGCGACGAGACGTGGGGCCTGGGCACGGGGCCGTCGAAGGCGCTGGCCGAGAAGATCGGCGTGGGGGGCGTGTACGTCGGGCACAACCGCCGC
>Ga0315282_10016362_pt1 | contig 10843 bp, 8 predicted proteins | sample YL17G07_20_MG_FD_203693 | JGI IMG/M metagenome (GOLD analysis project Ga0315282, IMG submission 203693) | Sediment microbial communities from Yellowstone Lake, YNP, Wyoming, USA - YL17G07_20 | ecosystem: Environmental > Aquatic > Freshwater > Lake > Sediment | place: USA: Wyoming | collected...
CTTACGAGCGACACTTCAAGATTGGGGTAGGATCTCGCTGGAGCTTCGTGAATACCGGCGCCGACGAGGTCTCCAGATCGAAAACTTGGAGCGGCAAGAGTCCTTCTTATCTTAGCGCTTAAGGGCTGAAGCCCGTCCCCACCATACGTTACTTTCAGAGATCTCAAGTGGGCACGGGCTTCAGCCCGTGCGCTTTTTCATGCGCTTGGGCGCGCGAATCGCGCATGAAATACTGTCACCGAATCTGCCGCATGGGATGCTGTTACCGAATTTGATCCGTGGCAAAGTGGCCGAGATTCTACTATATTGCACTTGTGAGCACGAATATCGACCAAGTGGCAGCCCGGATCGCCGAGCTGCGGAAAGATATCGAGTACCACAATTATCGCTACTACGTTGAGAACGATCCGGTGGTCAGCGACGAGGAATACGATCGCATGTTCCGCGAGCTCCGCGAGCTCGAGCGCGAACACCCGGAGCTGGCATCCCCCGACTCTCCGACGCAGCGCGTGGGGGCCGAGCCTCAGGAGCGTTTCCAGAAAGTCGAGCATCTGAGGCCGATGCTTAGCCTCGCCAACGCATTCGACGAGGAGGAGCTGCGCGCTTTCGAGCGGCGCATTCGTAATCTTCTCGGAACCGACACGATCGACTTCGTGACCGAGCTGAAGATCGACGGGAATGCCGTGGCACTGACCTATGAAGACGGCGTGTTGGCGCGCGGCGCCACCCGCGGCAACGGCTTGGTGGGAGAAGACGTAACTGCCAACCTCAAGACCATCCGCACCATTCCACTGCGGCTGCGAGCAAACCACGATCTCCCGCGGCGCGTGGAAGTCCGGGGGGAAGCCTACCTCCCGATCTCCGCGTTCAACCGGATCAACGAGGAGCGCGAGGCCGCGGGCGAGAATGTCTTTGCCAATCCGCGCAATGCTGCGGCCGGCGCGCTGCGTCAACTCGATCCGCGCATCACGGCTGGACGTCCTCTGGCCTTTTTTGCTTACGCCATTGGCTACAGCGAAGGGATCGAACTGGAGAGTCAGAAGGAAGCGCTCGAACAGCTCCGGGCCTGGGGGTTTCCGGTCAACCCACACTACCGCCACCAGAAGACGATCGAAGATGTCATCCGGTTCTGCCGCGAATGGCAGGAAAAACGCGATTCGCTCGACTACGAGATCGACGGGGTCGTCGTCAAGGTGAACAGGCTTGCAGACCAGGAGCGACTGGGTGTCGTCAGCCGCGACCCGCGCTGGGCGGTGGCCTACAAGTTCCCTGGAAAGCTCGCGACCACGCGCCTCGTCAAGATTGAGATCAATGTCGGGCGCACCGGTGCCCTGAATCCCTACGCGATCCTCGAGCCGGTACGCCTGAGCGGCGTTACGATCCGCACGGCCACGCTCCACAACGAGGACGACATCCGGCGCAAGGACATTCGCGAGGGTGACATGGTTATTGTCAAGCGGGCGGGAGACGTCATCCCTCAGGTGGTGGGGCCGGTGCGCGAGAAACGAACAGGCGCCGAGCGGGAATTCCACTATCCCGACCAGTGCCCGGCCTGCCAAGGGCCTGTCGCCCACGAAGAAGGCGAGGCCATGGCGTATTGCAGGAATCCGCGCTGCCCCGCGCAGCGGCTGGAATCTCTGATCCACTTCGTGAGTCAGGGCGCGATGGACATCCGGGGTCTCGGCCCTCAGACGATCGAGAAACTGCTCGACCTGAAACTGATTTCCGATGCGGCGGACCTCTATTCTTTGACGCCCGAGCAAATTGCGCGGCTGCCGAACTTCAAGGAAAAGTCGATCAGCAATCTCATGGCAAGCATCGACCGAAGCAAGTCCCGGCCTTTCAGCCGCGTGCTGTTTGCATTGGGCATCCGTCACGTCGGGGAAAGCATCGCGGAATTGCTGGCTTCTTCATTCCGCAACGTCGACGCACTGTTGGAGGCATCCGAGGGGGAAATCTCGGCAATCCAAGGAATCGGTCCTGAGATCGCGCACAGCGTCCGGAGCTACCTCGACGTAAGTGAAAACCGGGACTTAATCCGAAGGCTCGCCGCAGCCGGCCTGAATCTCAAGGTCTCAGGTGAAGAGGCCCCGCGCGGGGGCCCGTTTGCCGGAAAGACCTTTGTCATCACGGGCACGCTCCCATCGCTCAGCCGGAAGGAGGCGAGCGACTTCATCGAAAAGCACGGCGGCAAGGTGATCTCCTCCGTGTCTTCAAAGACCAGCTACCTCGTGGTTGGAGCAGACCCAGGTTCCAAACTCGCGAAGGCTAGGGAGCTGGGCATAACCCAACTCACCGAAGAAGAGCTGCTGAAGTTGGCGGGAGAGTGACGGAACCAAGAACCAGCCGCTTTGAAGACAGAACGGAAAACACCGAATCTCGGCGTCGGAATCGGTATCGGGGTCGCAGTCGCTATCGGCCTCTTAACCCGAATTACGATAGCGATCCCGATACCGATTCCGACCCCGACAGTCACCAACTCAGGCGTTTGGCCTTTTCATGCACTTGGGTCCCGCTGCACGGGATGAGATACTGTCGCCGGACTCGGATCAGCAGATGCGCGGCAGCTGCTCGCCGCTGAGCATGTCCACGATACGGCTTGCGCCAATGCTGCTCCGCATGGTGACGAGCCCCGCAGGGTCGTGCGTTACGGAGCCGATCAGGCTCGCGCCCGTACCCAGCGGATGCGAGCGCATGAGCGCCAGCGCGCGCCCGGCGTCGCGAGATGGGACGAAGGCGACGAAGCGTCCTTCATTGGCCACGTAAAGCGGATCAAAGCCCAGGATCTCGCATGCGCCCTTAACATCTTCGCGCACCGGGATCGCCGTTTCCTGAATGCCGACGTGAATCCGTGCTGCTTCTGCGATTTCGACGAGCGCGCTCGCCAGCCCGCCGCGGGTGAGGTCGCGCAGGCAGTGAATCTCTATGCCGGCTTCGATCAGCTTCAGCACCGGTTCGGCAAGCGGGGCGCAATCGCTCTCGATCGCGCTCTCGAACGCGAGGCCCTCGCGCACGGCCATGATCGCAATGCCATGCCTGCCGATGTCGCCGCTGAGCAGGACGACGTCGCCGGGGATTACGCTGGTCGGGCTGATGGGGCGGCCAGCCTGGACGATGCCGATGCCCGCGGTGTTGATGTACACGCCGTCGCCCTTGCCTCGGTCCACGACCTTCGTATCTCCGGTCACAAGCTGAATCCCGGCTTCGCCGGCCGCCCGGCTCATGGATTCCACCACGCGTTTCAGCGTTTCCATCGGGAGTCCTTCCTCCAGGATGAATCCCGCGCTCAGGTAAAGCGGTCTCGCCCCGCACATCGCCAGGTCGTTAATGGTTCCGTTGACGGCCAGCGTTCCGATGTCGCCTCCGGGAAAGAAAATGGGGCGCACCACGTAGGAGTCGGTAGTGAAGGCGAGCTTGCGCGCGCCGAACTCCAGGACCGCGCCGTCGTGGCGCGCCGCGAGCGACGGGTTGCTGAAGAGAGGAAGAAACAGGCCCTCGATCAGCTCGTGCGTCAGCTTGCCGCCGCCCCCGTGCGCCAGCAGCACATTGGCGTACTGATTCATTGGGACAGGACAACTGAACTGGGGTACATCCTCAGGCTTCATGATCCAGACTCCTGACGGGCCGCGGCAGAATCCTGCAGCCGGACTCTCCGGTAGCGGTAATAGGCGGCGCAAGCGCCCTCGTTGGAAACCATCGTCGCGCCCAGCGGGTGTTCCGGCGTGCAGGCGACGCCGAACGCAGGGCAATCGTGCGGCTTCTTGACTCCCTGCAACACGGAGCCGCTGATGCATTCCGACGACTCGTCAACGACGCGGTGGGCTACGCCGAAGCGTTTCTCTGCGTCGAAAGCGGCGTACTTCGGCTTGAGCCCAAGTCCGCTCGCGGCAATTTCCCCGACGCCCCGCCACTTGCGCGGCACCACCTCGAACACATCCTTGATCAGCTCCTGGGCGGGCCGGTTGCCATTCCTTCTGACGGCACGCGCGTACTGATTCTCCACTTCCGCGCGCCCTTCCTCCAGTTGGCGGATTGCCATGTAAATGCCTTGGAGGATATCCAGGGGCTCGAATCCGGTCACGATGATCGGAACATGATACTTGCGCGCAATGGGTTCGTACTCCGTGTAGCCCATGACTGCGCATACGTGCCCGGCCGCAAGGAACCCGCGCACGAGGTTCGAGGATGAGGAGAGGATGGCCTCCATTGCGGGCGGGACCAGCACGTGTGAAACCAGCATGGAAAAGTTCGATGTTCCGTGCTGGAATGCCTGGTAGACAGCCATGGCATTTGCCGGGGCGGTCGTCTCAAAGCCCACGGCGAAAAAGACCACTTGGCGCTCCGGATTGTCGCGCGCGATCTTCAGGGCGTCCATAGGCGAATAAACGACGCGGATGTCGCCGCCTTGCGCCTTGACCGAGAGCAAATCCGTCGAGGTGCCCGGCACACGCAGCATGTCGCCGAAAGAACAGAACACCACGCCGGGCGTAGAGGCGATCTCGATCGCCTTCTCGATCAGCTCCACGGGCGTGACGCATACGGGGCAACCGGGCCCATGCACGAGAGTCACTTCCTCAGGCAGCAGCTCGTCAATCCCGAACCTCACGATGGCATGGGTCTGGCCGCCGCAGACCTCCATGATGGTCCACGGCTTGGTCGTGATATGCCGGATGGCCTGCGCGTAGCGCTCCGCCGCCTTGGGATCGCGGTACTCGTCGATGAACTTCATTTTGCCTCGTCGCTCTCGAGATCGGCCAACTCATCCATCTGGCGCAGGTATTCAAAAACCTGGCTGGCTTCCTCCTCGTCGATTGTGTTGATCGCGAAGCCCACGTGGACCAGCACGTAATCGCCGACTTTCGCTTCTGGGACATAGGCGAGATTTATTTGCTTAATCACGCCGGCGAAGTCCACCCGTCCGCTCCGCAACAGAGGGTCCTCACCTTCGATGCTCATGATCTTTCCCGGAACCGCCAAGCACATCTTACTCACCCTTTCTTCGTGAACGCAGGGCCGCAACGATCTGGCCGACCGCGATTCCCCCGTCGTTTGGGGGGATGCGCTGATGCCAGTAGGGACGGAACCCCGCTGCTTCGAGCCGCTGGACCGCGCGCTCCGTCAAAAACCTATTCTGAAAGCAGCCGCCCGACAATGCGACTCGCTCCAGCACGACGCGCTGTGCGACTGCGACGATGATTTCGGCGAGCGTTCGATGAAAGCGCGCGGAAACGGCTCCGACCGGAACGCCACGTTTCAGATCGCCGAGAAGCGCCAGAATCATGGGGGCCCAATCTGCGATGATCAAGTCCGCCGCGCCGCTTTCGCCCTGCCGAGTCTCGAGAGCGAACGGATAAGCGTCGCCCTCTGCTCCCTCGGTGATTGCAAACTCAAGCTCCATCGCCGCCTGACCCTCGAAGCTGTTTCGCTGGCAGACTCCTGCGATTGCAGCCACAGCGTCGAAGAGCCGGCCTGCGCTCGATGTCGGCGGCGAGTTCACCGTCCTGGCGAGCGCCTGCCGCAGGACACCCAATTCCGCCGGGCTAAACGAGCGCAGCGGCCTCGTGTCGCTTTGAGCGAAAAGCGCGTCGCCAAAGATCTCATATAGTACCCCAATTGCCGTCCGTCTTGGCTCCTTGATTGCGCTCGTGCCGCCGGGAAGCCGGAAACCACGGAAAGTCGCGACCCGGCGAAAAGAGGTGTCATCGACGATCAGGAACTCCCCGCCCCAAACCGAACCGTCAAGTCCGTAGCCGGCGCCATCCCAGGAGACACCCAGGACAGGCGCGGCCAGCTCGTTTTCTGCCATGCAGGCCGCGATGTGCGCGTAGTGATGCTGCACCTCGACCAGCGGCCGGCCGTAGGAACGCGCAAACTTCGTCGACAGGTAATCAGGGTGCATGTCGGCGACGACCATTTCGGGTTGAATCCCATAGATCCCGTGGAAGCTGGCGATAACGCGGCGAAACGCCTCGAACGCTTCCGGCGTTTCGAGATCGCCGATGTGCTGGCTGATAAAGACATTGTTACGCACGGCGAGTGCCACGGTGTTCTTCAAGTGCCCCCCGACGGCCAGCATGGGGGGCGCGGGCTGCTTTAGATCGAGCGGCAAGGGAGCATAGCCGCGCGCTCTGCGCAGCACCAGTTCACGGCTCATCATGACGCGCACGATCGAGTCGTCCACGTGACGCACGATGGGGCGGTTGTGAACCAGGAACATATCTGCCAGGCCGCCCAGCCTTTGGAGCGCTTCGCGCTCGTCGATGCAAATCGGCTCATCCGAGATGTTGCCGCTGGTCGCGACGACCGGGAATGCCAGCTCGCGCATCAGCAGGTGGTGCAATGGGGTGTATGGAAGCATCACGCCGAGATAAGGATTGCCGGGAGCCACCGATGGAGCGATTGGATCAACCGCGCGCGCGGGCCTCTGCGCGCGCCGCAAAAGGACGATGGGGGATTCGGGGGAGAGGAGCAGCCGCTCTTCGAGCCGGGAGACTTCGCAATGATCCATAACGGCGTTCAGTGTGGGGTACATCAGGGCCAGCGGCTTTTCCTCGCGCCCCTTGCGGGCGCGCAGCCGTTGCACGGCTTCCTGGTTGCGTGCGTCGGCGACCAGGTGAAAACCACCCAGCCCTTTTACGGCAACGATCTTGCCTGCCCGCACCGCAGCGACGGCTCTGAGAAGGGCTTCGTCGCCGTGTGCCGTTGTTTTTCCGGCCGTATCCCAGAGCTCGAGCCTCGGCCCGCAGGCAGGGCAGGCGTTGGGCTGGGCATGGAAGCGGCGGTCCAGCGGGTCTTCGTATTCGCGCCGGCAATTGCGGCACATCTCGAAGAGTTTCATCGACGTGTTGCCCCGGTCGTAGGGAAGCGACTCGATGATGGTGAAGCGCGGGCCGCAGTTGGTGCAGTTGGTAAAGGGGTAGCGATAGCGGCGATTCGACGGATCCAGGATGTCGGCAAGGCAGTCCGGGCACGTGGCGATGTCCGGAAGCACAAGCGCACTCGGAGCGCCTTCGGCGCTACTCTGGAGGATTTTGAAGCTGCCGAGCGAGGCCGGGTCAAGATAAGAAAACTCGATGCTCTGGATGAAAGAGCGCGCGGGTTTCTCGGCTTCCAGCCGCAGGAGGAACGTCTCCAGAAGACCTCTTTCACCCTCGGCTTCGATGAACACTCCTTCGCTGGAGTTCAGCACCCAACCCTGAAGGTTCAGTTCAGTAGCGAGGTGGTAAACAAAAGGCCGGAAGCCGACTCCCTGTACGGCTCCGCGGATGGCGATATGAACTCGTTGAATCACGATGTGCGCGCGCCCTTTTCCTTGAGCCAGCCGCACCAATCGGCGATTCCGGCGTTCGTCGTGCAGGAGGTTTCAAAGATCTGCAGATGGGGGTTGATCTGCAGAGCGTTGCTTTTCAGAGTGGCTGGATTGCAGTCAAGATAGGGGACGAGGTCGATCTTGTTGACGAGGAGGACAGACGCGTTGCGGAACATGTTTGGGTATTTCAAGGGCTTGTCGTCCCCTTCAGTAGTGCTCAGGACGACCACTTTCATCGCTTCCCCGAGGTCGTAGTTTGCCGGACAGACCAGGTTGCCAACGTTCTCGATGATGAGAACATCCAGGCCGCCGAGATCCATCTGGGAAAGGGCTTCCTGCACCAGCTTGGCCTCCAGATGGCAGCCTCCGTTGGTCACAATCTGTACCACCGGCACGTGATAGCGTGCTACGCGTTGGGCGTCATAGTCCGTCTGGACATCACCTTCGACTACGGCGACCTTAAGGTCTTTGCCCAAGCGCTCGAGAGTGCGTTCGATGATGCTGGTCTTGCCGGCGCCCGGTGAGCTGACGAGGTTGAGTGCCAAGATCCCGTGCTGCTTGAAGAGTGCCCGGTTCCGGCTTGCAATCTCATCGTTCTTTTCCAGCACCTTGCGTTCAATCGTAATGATGCTCATATCGCTCCCGCTTGCCGTTCCGATAACTCGATCTCGACGACCTGCAGTTCCGTTCCTGAGATTACGCTCACGTCGCCGCTGCCGCAGACGGGACACACGAAGGCAACATCTTCGACGGCAAAGACTTCGCCGCAGGCGGCGCACTGCGACCGGACCGGCGTCTCCTCGATGTGCAGACGGGCTTGGCGAAGCGGCGTACCGTCGATGATGGCGCCGAAGCAGAAATCGAGAGAATCGGGCACAACGCCCGCCATTTGACCGACCCTGACTTTCACCAGCCTGACGTCTGCCACCTGGGCTTCGGGGACATATTGCCCGATGATGTCCACGATGCCCTGGGCAATCGACAACTCATGCATAAGGCCCTCTTAGACAACAATCAATTATACGCCAGGGGACAGCTCCGTGGCGACTGCGACTCCGATGCCGACTTTGAACCGACTTACGAAGGCTGCATCGACCCAGACGCCGTATGCCAATCATTCTATGTCTTTGCACGACAGAGGCTCCAAGACACCATGAGATTTCGGAATAAGACTGGGATGTGACCGGCAGCACCTCGGGACCTTGGAGCTTTGGTGGTTCGTCTTTCGCACAGGACGGCATCGCTCCAAGGGGCATGCACCGCTGATCGAACTGCCACGAAGGATGGAAAATCGTTGAAACCAAGATTTAAAGAGGTTAGGCTCGGGGGGCTAATCCCAATGGATCTGTTTCTGAGGAGGTGGTCGATATGATACGCCGACGACTCACAGTACCGATCTTTCTGCTTCCGCTGCTCCTGTTCGTCTGGCTTGCACCCCTGGCGGCGCAGCAGGCAAGCCTGATGAACAAGGTCATCGAGCGCACGCTGCCCAACGGGCTGAAGGTTCTCATGGTGAGGGACACATCGGCGCCGCTCGTGCGCTGCATCTTAGCCTTTCGCGTCGGTTCGGTTAACGAACGGCCGGGGATTACCGGCATATCGCATTTGCACGAGCACATGATGTTCAAGGGCACCCAGACGATGGGGATCAAGCCGGGCACCTACGAGAAAGACCTCGAGTACAACCGGCAGATCGATGCCCTCGAGGACCAGATTGTGCAGGAGGAGTCCAAGATCAAGGAACGTGATGGAGCCAAGATCGTCGCGCTTAAAAAACAGGTATCCGACCTCATCGCCAAAGAGCGCGCCGAGTGCATCGTGAGCGAAGAAATCTGGAGCGCTTACCAGGAAGCGGGCGGAACCGGGCTCAATGCCTCGACGGGTCAGGAGATGACGCAATATTATGTGACCCTGCCCAAGAACAAGGTGGAGCTTTTCCTGGGGCTCGAGGCCGACCGGTTGCAGAACCCTGTTTTCCGCGAGTTTTACTCCGAACGGGACGTCGTGGTCGAGGAACGCCGGATGAGCGAAAACTCCCCGGGTTCGTTCTTCTTCGAGCAACTCAACGCTACGTTCTACGCTGCCAGCCCGTACTCCTGGGATGTGGTCGGATGGATGTGCGACATCAGTCGCGTCACGAAACAGGAGCTCATCAACTATCGCGACCAGTTTTATCGTCCCGACAATGCGGTGCTTGTTCTGGCGGGCGATCTCGAGGTCGAGCCGGTTATGGCGCTGGTGACCAAGTACTTTGGCCCAATCAAGAATCCCAGGACTCCCGTGCCGCGCGTGCGTACGGAGGAGCCTTCGCCCCAATACTATCTCAAATATAACGGGCCGAACTTTAAGCCGCCGTATGTTGAGAAACGGGTTTACGGCCGGGCAGCTACAAACCCGAGGGTGGAGATCCTGTTCCACATCCCGCCGGTTTGGCACGACGACGTGGCCCCGCTGACCATGTTGGGGAGAGTGATGTCGGCAAGAACCGGCAAGATGTATCTGGACATGGTGCTGAAGAACGAGCACGCGACCAGCGTGGGCGCTTCGGCATCCAACTCCGAGTACGACGGGGAATTTTCCGTGAGCGCCATGGCCAAGGAAATCAAAAATGAGACTGTGATACCTCTCGATCAGTTGGAGAAGGAGTTGTGGACTTACATCGAAGATGCTAAGGCGACGCCATGTGATGACCAGTTGCTCCAGCGGGTAAAGAATCAGGTGGAGGCAAGCTATCTCCAAAGCTTGCGGGGCACGGGAATCGCAGGCCAGCTGGCGTCAATGGAAATCAGATACCGGTGGCAGTTTCTCGAGGAACAATACAAGCAGCGCATGGCCGTGACACCGGCGGACCTGATGCGAGTCGCGAAAAAATATCTCACCCGGGATAACAGTGTAACCGGCGTGCTGGAGCGGGAAAAGTAGCGGCGGCGCCGCTCTTTCCGGAAAGGATATGACGATGCGTAAACGAAATCTCATCTCATTGCTGATTCCGGCCCTGCTTGTGCTCGCGTTGGCGATCGCGGCTAGCGCGTGGCCACAGACCGTGGGTACGCAGGCGCCCACGAAAGCTGCACAGGCTCCCACCAAAGCTGCGCAGTCGCCGGCTCAGAGCGCGCAGGCGCCCAAAGGCCCTCGTCCCGAGCAGTTCAAGTATCCCCCGCTGGAGTTCAAAGTTCCCAAGCCCGCAGACTATCGGGCCACGCTTTCAAACGGCCTCGTGGTCTACATTGCCGAAGACCACGACATTCCTTGGTTCGACGCGTCGCTCATGATGCGGACAGGCCCGTTTCTCGAGCCGAAGGACAAGTTGGGTGTGGCTGCTTTCACCTCAACGATCATGCGTTCAGGTGGATCCACCACGATGAACGGCGAGCAGATCAACGAGCGGATGGATTTTCTGGCCGGATCTGTGTCGGCGACCAGCCTGTCCGTCCACATGCGGCACCTCGGTGAGGGGCTCACGATATGGATGGACATTCTGACCAACCCCGCCTTTCCTGAAGACAAGCTCAGGCGCGAAAAGGACCTGGCACT
>Ga0315282_10016363_pt1 | contig 10843 bp, 5 predicted proteins | sample YL17G07_20_MG_FD_203693 | JGI IMG/M metagenome (GOLD analysis project Ga0315282, IMG submission 203693) | Sediment microbial communities from Yellowstone Lake, YNP, Wyoming, USA - YL17G07_20 | ecosystem: Environmental > Aquatic > Freshwater > Lake > Sediment | place: USA: Wyoming | collected...
GTCCTGCGTGCCGAGGCCCCATTTCCCGATAATGCCGGTGGTGTAGCCCGCCTCCTTCAGTACGCGCCCGACATTCGGCTCGTCGGCGCGGAGGTTGGCGCCTTCACTTAGCGGCGGCGAGTTCCCACGCACGGTGGCGTGGCCGTTATGCAGGCCCGTGAGCAACACAGTACGCGACGGCGCGCAGACCGTGTTGCCGCAATAGAACTGGGTGAATCGCATCCCTTCCGCGGCCAAGCGGTCGAGGTGCGGCGTCTGCATGAGCTTCTGCCCATAGCAGCCCACTTCGCCATATCCCATGTCATCGGCCAGAATGAAGATAATGTTCGGCTTCGCCGGCCGAATATCGGCGGCACGCATGGCAGAGGAAATGCCTATCGCGAGCGCGAGGATATGTAGGATGTGGATGGACTTCATGGAAGATCTCCCTTGCGATCTGCACGACTAACGTTGTGCCTCTTTCCAAAGCCGCTTGCTGAATTCACCGCCATACTGCGCGCGCAACTCATCGGTGCGAGCACGCAATGCGTGCAGTGTTTCCTGCTGCGTTGGACTGTTGACGATGTTCACGGTTTCCAATGGGTCATTTTGGAGGTCATAAAGCTCTTCCAGTACCGGCTCGGCCTCGAAGTAGCGGCTGTAGCGGTAGCGCGCAGTGCGCACCCCCTCGTGTTTGCGGATGCTCGGCTCCATCATCAGGTGCTCTATCCACACATCGGTGCGCCAGCCAGCGGGCGATTCCCCACGCGAAAGCGGCACGAGGCTGCGGCCCTGCATGGAGGCGGGCGCAGGTATGCCAGCAATGTCGAGCAGCGTGGGCGGGATGTCGATGTTCAGGGCAAACGCCGTGGGACGTTCAGCAGGCTTTGTGGCTTTTCCGCGGGGATCGAACATCAGTAGCGGCACGTGGATACTGGGGTCGTAAGGCAGCCACTTGTCCGCGTAACCGCGTTCACCGAGGAACATGCCATTGTCGCCCATGAGAACGATGACGGTGTTCTCTGCCATGTGTAACTCTTCAAGTTTCTTCCGTAGCCGCCCGATGACGAGATCCACGCCGCTGATCATCCGCCAGTAGCCCTTTGTCATCTGCTGCCGCTTTGACTCGAAATCGAAACGCCAATACCAGCGATGCCGGTTCATCGTGCCGTCGCGCAAGAACTCCGGCAGTGCGTTGTAGAACTCCGGCTCCGAAAGCGGCGGTTTCGGCACCCGCATGTCGCGATAGAGTTCGTCCACTTCCTTTTGCCACGCATATTGCTGCGGGTCGGGGTCGTCAGCGTGCGGCGCGTTGAAGCCGACCGTGAGACAGAATGGCCGCCCGTCGCCGGTTCGCGCGCGCTCCTCCAAGAAGCGCATGGCGTGATCGCCTTCGAGGTCGGTAAGATGGCGCATCGAGCCGTCCGTCTGCTTTTTCAAATACGGCGCACCCGTTTCCACAAAACTATCGTAAAGTCGCTGCGTCGCGCCGTGCTCGGTGTTGACGCCGAACTTACCGACGTAGCCCGTGCGGTAGCCCGCATCGCGGAGCAGCTTCGGAAAACTCGTGTCCACCCAACGGCTGCCCAGCGGCGGCGTCTTGAACGTGTAGCGATGGGTGCGCTCGACCACACCGCAGAGCAGGCTCGCACGGCTCGCGGCGCAGATCGGTGTGGTGACGAACGCCTGCTCAAATCGCACGCCCTCGCGCGCCAGTCGGTCCATCTCCGGTGTGTGCAGCGCAGGCGTCACGTTACCCATCATGTCCCAGCGTTGATCGTCGGTAATGATGAAGAGAATATTGGGACGTTGGGTATCCGCACGCGATGGAGACTCCGGCGTGGCGGCGATCAATGTCCCGCTCATCGAACCGGTGGCCAGTATGGCCAGCAAAGGTAACAAGTCGCGTGTGTTCATGACTCTTCCCCGGTAGCGCTTCAGCCACAGGCACGCCTCGCCCCGGATGGAGCAAAAGGAGTGCATTCACTCCGTCCCGCTCATGCAAAGGAGCCGGCCGTCCTGGGTGGACACGTACAGCCGCCCGCCTGCGACCGACAGGCCATCGAAGATTGGCGGACTGTCGAGCTTATGCTCTGCCAGCTTCTGCCCGTCTTCTGCCGCGACGACCCAAAGCAATGCGCCCTTCTTGCCGTGCCAGGCCTCGTCCTGCGCCTTGAGTTGGCGGTTTGCCGCATCATCAGCTCCCGGCAAAAAACCCAGCATCTTCGATTCGTCGGCAACGTCCGGCGGCCCGGCGACGAACAACGTCTTCCCGCCCAGAGCCATGGCGTTCACAAGCAGTGGAGGCGAATGCATCTGCCAGTAGACCTTCGCCCCGCCTGCGATGGCGTCCTCGCCCTCCTTGCCAACACCCTTGCCCCCTTTGCCGGCCCGCTTGCCCTTGCCCGGGGCGACCGGGTCTTCCGGCGCTCCTTCTGCCCGGCTGCTCTTGTCCGCGGCATAGAGCCGGTACGTCGGAGTGGGCAGCAAAGTATTCCCCAGACCGTCCGCGCGGAAACCAAACACCCGCGACTCGCCGATGGCCATGATCCGCCCGCTGGGAGCGCGTTTCTGCGCTTGGTTGTACTCGCCCCAGCCCTCGGGGAACCGCTCCCCATACGTCCAATACGACCTGTGGAACCAGGCGTCGTCCAGAAAGCCGGTCGAACAGAATAGGTGGGTGCCATCGCTGGGCGCGGCCGCATTCTTCGCCGAAAGCGGCGCAATCTCAACCCGCTTGCCCTCCAGGTCAAACCGCTGCGCTCCCATGTACACGTGTCTCCCGTCACAAGAGAGGATGTCGGGATTGGCTACCGGCATGGATTTCCCGGCGATCAACGTCTGGAGGTTCCGGCCGGTCCGCGGGTCCAACTCGTTCAGCACGGTCTCGGAAAGTTTCCGGCCGCTGGCCGAGTCCAGCCGCACCAGACGCATGCCGCCGTCAAAGAACATGTTGCGGCCGGCGAGTGCGTACATCACGTTGCCGTACAACAGCACGCTGCCGCTCACGGGCCAGACCGATTCCGGCCGCTGACAAGAGATGATCTGCCTGTCTTCGGGCGCAGCCAGGTAACGCCACACCAGCGCACCATCGTCGGCACGCAGGCAGTAGACCCAGCCGTCGGCGGAGCCGAACAGGACCATGCCGCGGTCAAGTGTCGGAGCCGAATCAATCCTGCCGCCGGCCACATAGGTCCACAAGGCCTTGCCGCTGCTGGCGTCGAAGGCGTGCAGCGTGTGCGTGTCCACCGCGGCAACGTAGGCTCTGCCGCCCGCTATGACTGCCTGGCTCAACTTGCCGCCCAGTTTCACGTCCCACACCTGCTTCAAGCTGATGGGGACGGACGCGGTGCTTGCACCGCTGCGCGCCGGATCGTGCCTGTACATGGGCCAGTCCTGTGCATTCGCGGCGTTGGCCCCGGGATCCTGGCCGGGGACCTTCGCGTATGCGGGGCCTTTCTCCAGACGTGTGTCTTCCGGCACGGGCTGCCGGGCGGCCGCAGCGCCCCGCTCGGGCGCCAAGGCGCAAAGATACTCAAGCTTGGACATGTAGTAGCAGGCGCACGAATCGGGCGGCTTATAGAGCAGTCCGTTGCACGGCATGATGCCGTAGATGCAACTGCCGCGCACATAGTCATGAATCTCGACCTTGGTGCCGCCCACCTCGTAGAACTCGGTCCCCATCCCGGAGGTCAGGATATAGCGCTCCGTAGCCCGGCCGGGATAGCACCGCGTATGCATGGGGAACCCCGGCAGGTTCTCCGCCACAAGATCCTTCTGGGTTGCGCCCGTGTGCAGGTCCAAACCTACGAAGTGGGTCCCTTTCTGCTGTGCGGCACCGGTATGGGCCGACCAGATCAGCCCGTTGATGACGAACAGATCGCTTGGGCAATGGTGGCCCGTGGGCGGAATCTTGCCATCCCACAGCAGCTTGCCGTTCCCCGCGGAGAATGCGAAGACCTGCGTGCCGTGACACAGCACGACAACGCCGTCCGCGAGGACTACTCTTGGTGCGGCCCCCGTTGCGGGCTTGATGGCGACATGTGGGGGGCTTTCCGAAGCCCACTCCGGCTTCCCGGTTGTGCGGTCAAGTGCCGCCATCTTCTCGCCGTCAAAGTAGAAGACTCTCTTCTCTGCGACGGTCAGCGTGAGCGGCGCGACTTTGGCCGCGTGCTTCCACGAGATCTGCCCGGAATCGGCATCGACCGCCATGATGCTGCGCTCGGGACGCTCCCTGGACCATCCCCAGCCTGCATTCGCACGCGCGATCTCACCATAGGTTGCGGTCTCCGCCCTGTAATTCACGGGCTGCTTATTCGGGTCCACGAGGAGGAACAGCATGCCGCTGGAGAACGCGATCTCCTCCGTGGCTCTTGTTCCCTCATACGTGCGGACGGTCTGCCCCGTGGCGGCGTCAAGCGCCATCAGCGGCTCAATCAGCCCGGGTGTGACAAACACCCGCTCGCCGACCGCCACCAGCCTGCGCGGCAGATAGCCTGGTCCGCTCTTGAGGGGCCAGTTCGAGGGATACCAGTCCCTCAGAGGCCGCCGCCAAAGCACCGTGCCGTTGAACGCGTCGCGCGCGATTAGCGTCCATGCCGCAGGCAGGAAAATGTGCGCGCGCAGCCCTTCATCAATGATGTAGAAGATCCTGCCGCCAGACGACACCATGGCGTGCATGCTGGACATGAAATCGTGGTTGCGCAGCCACTTTGGGTCGCCCATCCACTGAATCTGACGTGGCGGACCGACAACCCTGTCCTTGCTCACCATGGTCCCTTGCGGATCGTGCTGGTAGTGAGTCCATTCGTCCAGGTCAGCCGGCCACGGCTTCGCCTCGGTCTTCCACGCGTTGCCCTCCTGGATACACAGCGTCCCCTTCGGACACACAACCCGCAACATTTCGTCCCGCGGCACGGAATAGGCGTCCGCCACGACCAGCAGGTTGACCATGTTGTCCGCGAACGGAAGGCGCTTGCCGTCAAACTCTCTAGCCGTTACCGCTCCGTAAACACCGCGCTCGGAAATGTGTTGCCGGGCTGCCGCGACTTTCTCGGGCGACGTGTCGAGTCCCTGGACGAGGAAGCTCTCGCCCGCCCGCAGCTCGGCGGCGAGTTTGCCGTCGCCGCAGCCGATATGGACTATAAGTCCGCCCTTTACATCTGTATTGCCGAGGAGCGCCTGTGCCTGCTTGCGGCCCGCAGCGTCTCCTTCGCCCGCAAGCACGCACAACGCCGCGATGGCCAGCGCCACTGCGGCACAAATGCGGAGGTTACCTGGCCCACTCATAGCATTGCTCCTCCTACTGCTTCCCCACAAGACACAGCACGCTGCCATCCTCCAACGCGATGAGCAACCGGCCGCCGGCGGCTATCATCCCGTCAAAGATGGGTGGCACGTCCAGCGAAACCTCAGCAAGTTTTCTTCCGTCTCTTGCCGAGACGGCGACGAGGCTGGCGCCTCTGCGGCCTTCAAAGGCGGCGTAGGGATCCTTGGCATCCAGTACGTCCGGTGGACCGGCGGCGAAGAGCGTGTCGCCGGCTTTCACCATCGCGCGGATTCGCACCGGAAGCCACAGAGTCCACAAGGGCGGCGCCGCGCGCGTGTAGCCGATCATCTTGTCCAGGCCAAACGCATCACTGTCCAGGCGCCGCAAGCCTTTCGATGACAGGTAGTCGGATTGTGGCAGCCACGCCACTGGAGCGCGGGAACCTTTGTCGCCCACGATTTGTGGCTCATTGGAATTCTTGTCCGCGAACAGGAGGTAGCCTTCTTTTCCAGGGAAAAACATCGTGCTGTGCAGATTCCGGCGATAGAAGACCTTCACGCCATACGTGTTCTCGCTATCCACCACGAGCAATTGGCCGCTCTTGGGTGCTTGGTTGGCGAGTTGAAAACCGGGCCAGCGTTTGGAATACATCCAGAAAGTCCGATTGTACCAGGAACTGTCGAGCAGTCCGGCGGTGGAGAAGATATGCAGGCCAACGTCGGATTCGCCTTTGGTTGACAGAACATCAGCTTGCTCCTCCTGAAGAGACGGAGTCAGCCGTTTCTGGCGCATGTAGATTGAGTTGCCTTCGCTCACCAGCACATCGGCATTGGCGCCGCGGACATAGAAAGCAACGTCGCGCGTAAAGTCCTTGCCGTTCGGGAACGGGCCGGAAAGTGCGCCCTGGTGGAGGATCTTGCCGGTCAGCGGATCAAGCCCGTACAGGCGAAGGCCGCCATCTATATACGTTGAACGGCCGGCGGCAACGTAGGCGATGCCATCACGCACCAGGACGCTGCCAGGAACGGGCCAGGCGGATTCGAGTTGTTCGTTGCAGAGTATCCGGCGCTCATACGGCGCCGCGAGAAACCGCCAGGCCAAAGTCCCGTCGCTCGACCGCAGACAGTACACCGAGCCATCGGCACTCCCGAACAGCACCACGCCCCTATGCACCGTCGGCGGTGAATCAATGCGGCCCCCGGAAACAAAGGTCCAGAGCGGCTGCCCTGTGCGCACGTTCAGCGCATGGAGCGTGTGCGCGTCACGCGCAGCCACAAACACCTGCTCGCCAACAGCGATCGGCGCCGTGAGGTTCCCACCCAACTTCGTGCGCCAGCTTTCAGTCACAGCACTTCCCACCGCTGCGGGTGTGGAACCGTGACGCGCTGCATCATGCCGGTAGGTTGGCCAGTCCGCCGGGTTCTGATCCCCGGTTTCCGGCTTCTGGATTTCAGGATACGCCGGTCCGCGTTCCAGGCGCTGCTCGTCAGGCACGGGCTTGATGGGTTCCGCCGGCTCAGGCGCGAGGGCTTTGAAGCCCAGGAGCTTTGCGCCGGGCTCGCAGAAGCATTGATCTGCCGGCACGTAGAGCATGCCATTGCATGGCATGATGCCCAGCTTGCACGCCCCGCGCACAAAGTTGTTCTGGCCATGGTTCGTTCCCTGCAGATCGAGGAATTCCGTTCCTTCCATGGCACCGATTAGGTAGCGGTCCGTGGCCTTGTTCCGGTAACAACGGTGATGGTGTTCGGGGCTGAGTAAGTCCGGGACGGAAATTCTTTTCCGTTCCTCCCCCGTCCGCAGATCATAGCCAACAGCCGTTGCACTGCCGGCCTTTCCGGAAACTATGCCTGGCCAAACAACGCCAGCGATGACGTACAGATCGTCGCTCCCCAAACCCATGCTGGGGAGAATCTCCCTGTGCCAGAGCTGCTTCCCAGTGGCTCCGTCGCGCGCCTCCAGTTGCGTACGATCCACGAGGGTTACGACGCCCTCGTGCGCCACCAGCGTTCGGGCGCTGGCGATTTGAGGCTCAATCTGCCAGAGCTCGTTTCCGGACTGCAGATCCAGGCAAACGACTGCCTTGGCTGACTGATACACCACGCGGCCACGGTCTGTGGCAAGCGACTGATTCTTCGGTGGCGCGGTGTTCCTCTTCCACAGCACCGCACCCGTAACGCCGTTGACGGCGCGGATGACGCCGGCCTGAGCTTTGCCTTTTCGCTTGACTGGTTCGCCGTCTTCAGCCTGTGAATAGACCACAACCACGCCGCCAGCGGTTACAATCTCTCTGGCGGGCGCAGTCTCTGCCACGGTGGCCAGCGTTCTGCCGGTCGCAGCATCAAGAATGGCCAGCGGCGCTTCGTACTCAAGCGTTGCGTAAAGCCGGTCACCATCCACGATAAGGCGGCGCTGATTTTCGTTGGGCACGGCGGTTCGGCCACCGGAGATCGCAGTCCAATCCTTGTCCTGGAACTTATTGGCCGCCCATTGCGGCCAGCCCCACGGCCCGAGTGGCCGCCGCCATAGCAGCGCGCCGTTGAAGGCATCCCGGCACACCAGCGCCCAACGTTCCGGCAGCCGCTGGTCCGCGATGCCGATCAGGCCCTCGTCCAGCAGATAAAACAGCCGGCCGCCACCGCACACCATCGCCTGAACGCCCGACGGCGTCTCGTGGCTGCGCAGCCACAACGGCGGCGCCATCCACTGCAATGAACGCGGCGGACCAACGGCTGTATCGTGGGCCACGGCGTTGTTGCCCGCGTCGTGGAGGAAGTGCGTCCACTCATCAATCTCCTTCGGACGCGGTTTCACCGTCTTCGTCCAGGTGCCGCCCGCCTTCACATACGACACACCGTTCGGCGCAAGCACGCGCATTACCTCAGCCATCGGGATATCGCCAAGGTTCTCGGAAATGAGAAGGTCCACGAGATTATCGGCGTACGGCAGGCGCTTCCCCGTTAACTGCTCGACCGATACAGGGCCGTAGATGCCGAGTGACTGAATGTGCTTGCGAGCCGCCTCGATATTCTTCGCATTGATGTCGAGGCCGTGCACAATATAGTTGTCACTGGCGCGTAGCGCGGTCGTCAACGTGCCGTCGCCGCAACCTAAATGGATGACCAGACCGCCCTTCGCACTCGTGGCATCCAGGAGTGCTTTGGCATCTTCAGCAGCGGCCAAACTTGCGCACACGGCTGCCAGCACCAGCAATCTCGTTACCTTAAGAAACATATGATTCGAAGTATTCATGGCATTTCTCTGCCGCAGCGGCAATACGCTAGGAAGCAGCCATGATAGCCGGGCTGCAGACACTCCGCAACCATGCGGTCAACGTCGAGGTTGGCCATTCTGTCAGACTCACCAAACAGCGCGGCCATGGTATCGTGCCGCTGGTCATCCGCCAGCAGGAACAGCACGTTGGGTTTGTTGTCGGCGGCGCACAAACTAGCGCTGCCGACCACCGCGAAGGCGACCACCGCTCTTAAGAACTGACGTCGAAAACGGTTAGTCATGTTCTAGCTGTTTACCTTTCTTGGCCGGACCGGATGTCTTGTGAACATTGACTGGGACGTCGTTCTGCTGCGGTGCGCCTGGTGTGCTCCGGCCGTCTGCCACATACTTTTCCAACAACTCGGTCAACCGCGCCACAACTTCCGGGTGCTCTTTGTACACGTTGCCGCGTTCGCCAACATCCTGCGTCATGTCATAGAGCTGGATTGGCGGCAATCCTTGCACGTCTTTGCTGCCAGGGCGCGGCACGCCCCATCCACCAGAGTCGGGGCAGAGCTCGAGCTTCCATCTGCCCTGGCGGATCGCGAAGGAACCGTTGATGGAATGATGGACGACGGCCTCGCGTAATGGTTTGTCCGCCATGCCGAGTAATGCCGGCAGGATGCTGACGCTGTCTTCGCCGGCGTTGTCGGGCAGTTTCGCGCCTAGGAGTTCGGCACAGGTCGCCATGAGGTCGTTGAGACAGATCAGTTGATCGCTTTGCGTGCCGGCCTGGATCCTGCCGGGCCAGCGCGCGATGAACGGGATGCGGTGGCCGCCATCGAAGATGTCGGCCTTGTAGCCGCGGAACTGCGCGCTGGGATAATGGCCTTGCGCTTCCAGTTTCGGAATGCCGGCGACGGGCGAGCAACCGTTGTCGCTCGTGAAGATGACGAGCGTGTTATCAGCAAGACCGTGTTTCCCCAATGCGGCCAACACCTCGCCGACCGCCCAATCGGTTTCCATAACGAAATCGCCGTAATCGCCGAGGCCGCCTTTGCCCTGCCATTCCTTCGTCGGCACAATCGGCGCGTGTGGCGAGTTCAAAGGCAGGTAGAGGAAGAACGGTTTCTTCTCCGCCGCACGCTGGCCGATGTACTCGCACGCCTTACGCGTCAGCGCCGGCAACACGTCCACCGCTTCGAAGTCGGGCGAGGCTGGACCTTCGCGCTCGAACTTCTTGCGGACCGTGGCTGCACCCAGTGTGTGATCGTTCTCGATCCAGATGAACGGTGGAATATCCAGCGACCCGGTAATGCCAAAGAAACTGTCAAAGCCACACGCCGTCGGGCCGTTGCGGATCGGCTGGGAGTAATCCACCGTTACCCCGTTCGCGCCCGGATTGTCTGTTGCGCCGCCCGGCCAATCCATTCCCAGGTGCCATTTGCCGAGACAGGCGGTGTGATAGCCGTGTTGCTGGAGGAGTTTGCCGACCGTGAAGCGGTCGGGCGCGATCAACGGCTTGCTCAAACCAAACAACACGCCGCCCTGCAATCGCGTGCGCCAGGCATACCGGCCCGTGAGAATTCCGTACCGGGTCGGCGTGCAGACGGCCGAACTGGAGTGCGCGTCGGTGAACACCATGCCCTGCGTGGCAAGTCGGTCGATGTTGGGCGTGGCAATCTTGCCGCGCTGCGGGTTCAGGCAATGCACGTCGCCGTAGCCGAGATCGTCGGCGAGAATGTAGACGATGTTGGGGCGCTCTGCGGCGGCCGTCGCGAGCGTAGCGATGGTCACAACGCTAACGAGAAGGGAAAGACGAAAGTGACTGTAGTTCATCACTCATCTCCTTGCCTGGGCTCTGCCGCACCGGCTATGCGGGTCAGATCGTAGTTCGGATTAACGAGCCTTGTAGGAGTTATCAGCGCGGCGGGAACCCGGCGGTTTGAGGCGAACTCCATCGCCTTGCCAACAAGTTAGTGCGTGATGCGGAGATTGTCAACTTTCCTGCACAGGAACTGCTGGCGCCGGTCCAGATGATGCCGTGGCGCCGCGCATTGCACCGGCGAGCGCGCGACGACGTTCTTCTGTGAAAACCTGGGCGCCGCGGGGGGCAGTGGCTCATCAAACCACTGATTGTGCAAGGCTGGGCTGGCGGCATTCTGTAAGGCCGACGCCCAAGCGGTGTCGTCGGCACCGGCAAGCGCACGGTCCACGTTCCTTCACGGTAGCAGCCACAGGCAGCACACGGCGACGAGGGTTGGCGGAAGAGCGAAGAGGAAGAGGTAGAGCGGCTTGATGCCGTACGGGCCGAAGCGCTCGTTGAGGACGGAGTAGCCCGCGGGGTTGGGCGCATTGGCGATCACCGTCAGTCCGCCGCCT
>Ga0315282_10016364_pt1 | contig 10842 bp, 8 predicted proteins | sample YL17G07_20_MG_FD_203693 | JGI IMG/M metagenome (GOLD analysis project Ga0315282, IMG submission 203693) | Sediment microbial communities from Yellowstone Lake, YNP, Wyoming, USA - YL17G07_20 | ecosystem: Environmental > Aquatic > Freshwater > Lake > Sediment | place: USA: Wyoming | collected...
CCGTCAAGAACGGCGAGGTCGATCCCACCCACGGTCTCGTACAAGTCGAGGAGCACTGTGGTCAGCTTTCCGTGCAGCCTTGCCTTCTCTCTGACGGGCACCAGACCGAACAGGTTCTTCACGACCGCCCCTTGGTCGTACCTGCGCAACACATGGATGCTCACGAGGACGCTCGGCTTGAAGAGCACGTGTGACAAGGGCATCTTCTCGCCTGCGATCTTGACCTCCTTGGTTTCTGTGTCTTCAGAGAGATTGAACGGCGTGACCTTCCTCGAGAAGACCTTCTTGTAGATCCCAAGGCGCTCCGTCCCCGTTCCCCTGTAATTGTCCGACTCAGCCAAGAAGACCTTCGGAGCCTTGCCGAATCTCCGGACGAGAGAGTCGACGACTCTGACCGTCGGATGATTGGGTTTCCTGTGATCGAAGATCCCGGGCTTGACTACGACGGGCCTCTTCCTTGAGTTCAGATCATCTATCCCTCCGATGAGTTTCAGTGCCCGTAGAAGACCTGCATCGGTGTCGTTGCCTACCTTGACGATCGCGACTCTCGGTGCCAAGGATCCGTTGTCAGGGTCTCTGTGTTCTTAACTCTACGCGTAGCCTGTCTTCATTGCATCATGACGGGCGACTCATCGTCTTGTTCCACTCAGTGCCTTCACCAGTGGTTCGTCGTACTCTCCCAGTGGGTCCAGAGACTTCTTTCGTCTGAACCTTGAGCTCCACAGGGAGTAGGCGAATAGGGTGACACCGTCAGCTCCTGCCTTCTCGATGGCGTCTGTGTGTGCCTGCACATCCTCTGCACCAATCAAGTAGTCAGCTGAAGTCATTATCCCTGCGTAGATGGGGAAGCTTCTGTCTGAGATTGATTTCCTGTACCCGGAGACGGTGCTCTGCAGCTTCTCGGGAGGCAGATCGTAGTCCATTGGGTTCACGAAGTCTAAGAGACCGGAGTTGATCCACGATATCCAGTCTTGACCAACTGTCTCGACACACTCAGGATAGGACGGGAATGTGGCGGCCGAAAGCCTGAGATCCGGGTCCAGATCCCTGAGTCTCAATCTGATCTTCTTTACGAGCGTCGTTACATTGCCCGCCCTCCACTTGACCCACTTCTCCTTCTCATGCGACAAGATCCAGTCGGACCTCTGTTCGGTCGTCCTCAAGTCCGTCGGGATGCTGACCTGCGCTTCTCTCTGGAACCTTTCCAGACAGTCGTCACAGAAGCAGTAGTTGTACTCCCTGTCCAACGTGATCTCCTTCACGTGGCCGCTCTCTTCCTTCCTCTCAGTGACTTTGAAGAAGAACCTGGCGTCGTAGATGCTCGGGTTCTTCTCCCACTTCCCCATGAACCAAAACGAGTCCCCGCTTCTCACGATCCTAGCGAATTCCTTTGCTTGAGAGCAGTCAACCTTCAGCGTGTTTCTGAACCTCTGGTACCTGATGTAGTCCAGATGGACTCCGTCTATCGCGGGGTACTTCTTCACCAACTCATCTATCAGTTCTACGAGGAAGCGCTGAGTCACGTCCTTCCCGACATCGAGATAGCAGTTCCCGCCACGATTGTACACCAGCGATGGTGCCTCCAATGAGGGGTTCCCATAGGAATCAACCGCGAAGTACTCCGGGTGACTGGTCTGCAGAGGAGGTGAGCCGACCTCCGAGTAGGCCACCCCCTTAAGGTAGGGGAGCAGAGGACTGCCCCAACTCGCAATGACCACCCAAGGATGGACTTCCATTCCGGCGCTGTGCGCCTTCTCCAACATTAGCCCCAGCGGGTCCCAGCTCTCATCCACCTTTGCCGTGGGCGCAAGCGAACTGTGATAGCACATCGTGCCGGTTCCGTGATTGACGCAAGGTAGCAGAAGGTCGATTCCTATCTTCGAGCACCACTCAATGAAATCGTCAATGTCCTTCTCGTCTCTGTAATCGTTTATGATGTCTGACCAAACAGCTGCTCTCATTGTCTGTCTGCGCTATGGTGGAGTTGATGGGGTACTTTTGTCTTGCTTGGGTCCGATCATCCGGGTCGTCACAACGGGAACCAGAGATGCCAAGAGGCCTGTGGACGCCAACGCGAGGAAGGCCGGAAGTGGTCCGGTGACAGCTCTTCCGATCGTATAGTAGAGTGTGACTGCCACGACAAGGCCAGCCGATACATTGATCGCTCTCTCCGCCACCGAGCTTGGCTCTCTTGTTTCCTTAGTCTCCAGTATCATGTAACCCATGAGCAGTCCGAACAGAGCGCCCGCAGCCCTGAATGAGTCATCGCCGCCCAGTCCCGTTAGGCTTCCGGCTATCGCGAAGATAATGGGGAGGGAGAGCCAAGCGAGTTTTGCCTGATCTTTCAGCATCTTGGGAGAAAGCTTGTGTTCAACTACCCATCCGACTGCGAGGACCACTAGTCCGAACAGCACTCCCCCGATCACGTCGTACACAGAATGGACCCCGAGCGCGACCCTGGAACACGATACGAGGAACACCAGACCGGCCGCAACGGCATACGCCAAGTGGCTGCCGATCTTGCTCGCCAGATAGCCGCACAGGACCGTGCTCCCCTGCGCATGCCCGCTGGGGAACCCATACCCCTCTGCTTGGATCTTCCAGTTCTGCGGAGGAGGTCTCAGGATCATGAACAAATCCTTGAGAAGGGAGTTGAACCAGACTGATGCCATTGCGTACGTGGCGACCTTAGCCCCGAGCCTTCGCTCTATCCCGAGATAGACCACGACCAGCACGGCCAAGTAGAACCGGTCCTCCCCCAGTTGCGTGATTAGGATCCAGGCGAGGTCAACGATGTCGGCCATGAAGGGGCGCCAATACTCTCGTTAATCTGCCTTTAGGCAAGCAAAGATTCCGGCGGAATTTGATTGCGTGCCTTTGTCCTTAGCACTGTCTGATCGGGCGGGGGCACCCTTATATGATGGTGCGGTCCGACTCATGCGAAATGCTGAACCGACCGCTTGGGAAGATCGGTCACCGGAGTTCCATCGTATCCTTTGGTAGCGCCGCGCTCTTCAGCGGCACGGAAGATATGGCCAAGGAGTCGGTGGACTTGGCCCTAGCTCACGGTATCAATCACTTCGATGTGGCCCCCTCTTACGGACGAGCCGAGGAACTTCTGGGGCCTTTTGTGCCGAGCATCAGGGACAAGATATTCTTGGCGTGCAAGACCCTCAAGCGCGACAGGAAGGGCGCGCGGGAAGAGCTCCGGAAGTCGCTCAGGATTCTCAGGACGGACCACTTTGACCTGTATCAGATACACGGGATCAGCAAACTGGAGGACGTGAATCAGGTTATGGCCGAAGGAGGAGCGATCGAGGCGCTCGTTGAAGCCAAGGAAGAGGGCATCGTCGAGCATTTGGGCGTGACCGGACACAACATGGTCGCCTTGGCAGAGGCGCTGAAGAGGTTCGACTTTGAGACTGTCATGTTCCCACTGAACTTCGTGTCGTATGCGCACCCCGACCCGGAGAACGACTATGAGCCAGTCTTGGATGTGGCAAAGGAGAAGGGAATCGGGGCCATAGCGATAAAGGCTGTTGCCAAGAGAAGATGGGAGAGACAGGAGCACACCTACGGGAGCTGGTACGAACCGTTGGATCAACAGAGTGAGATCGACCTCGCGTTGTGGTTCACCCTTTCTCATCCGATAGCCACGGCTGTCCTACCGTCGGAGCTGAAGCTCTGGCCCAAGGTGATAGATGCCGCTGAGAGGTTCAGAGAGCCGACCCAGCTCGAGATGCACGAACTGATGGAAATGGCCAAGCCCCTCAAGCCGCTGTTCCCGGAATAGATGAGAGGCGAAGATCAAAGAGGAGCGCGACGACCAACAGTCGGAACAAATCCGAGTCTCAATACGTTTCAGAGAAACGGCTTCCAAGATTCACGAGCGAGGGCTGGGAATTCGTTGCCAGATTGAACGGTCGAGTTTTGACAAGACAGCAGGCACATCGGGGTCGGCACCCCAGACTCCACCCTGAACCACGCCACTCGAGTTTTCAGTGATTTCACTACTTCCCGTACCGGTCGGGCTGGGGTTGACCTGCGAACTTCAAGGAGGCACACTCCTTTCCCGCAGGGTCGGTGACATCGCTCTGTGGTCCGTGGATGTTCGGCGAGAAGAGGGACGGTCGTGAGAAAGTGAAATCCCGTGCAGTCTCGTTGGACAAGACGTAATAGCGTTCGTGCGAAAGTAAAGATAGAAAATGAAGAAGGAAGTGCTTGGTCCAGTCCTAGCGGCTCTGCTCGCGGGGGCCCTTCTGGGCTACTTCGGCGCGTCGGGCTCGCAGGCTTCGCAAATCTCTCAGCTGCAGTCCCAGCTTGCCGGGGCACTGGTCGAGAAGAACTCACTGCAGTCTCAACTGGCTGCCGCCCAATCCCAGATGACTGCTCTGTCAGCCGACAAGCAGGCCCTACGGCAACAGATCTCGATGCTCAACGCCAGCATCGCGCAGCTTGACAGGAGGATCGCCGAGCTGGACGCGACCATTGCCCTTTTACAGATGGGGGAACCCTCGATCTTGGCCATCCGCTTCTCCCCCAGGGGTGGTGCTGCCTCCCAGGTCATCTACTGGTTGGGAAGAGCGAACAGCAGCGTCCACGTCCTGATCTACAGCTTCACCCTCGACAGCATAGGTGACGCCGTTCTTGCTGCTCACCAGAGAGGAATAGAGGTCAAGGTCGTGTTCGAGAAGCAGCAAGTCTCTCAATACAGCGAGTACTTCCGCCTGGCAGCGGCGGGTGTCCAAGTGAGAAACGATACGAACCCCAATCTCATGCACCACAAGGTCGCAATCATAGACGGGCACATCATCCTCATCGGTAGCTTCAACTGGAGCGATTCTGCTGAGAACGACAACAACGAGAACCTGCTGGTGATCAAGAGCACGGAGTTGGCCACGGCCCTCGAGACGGAGTTCCAGCGGATCTGGGTCGCAGGTCGGTAAAAGAGAAGGCACGGCTTCTACCTGTAAGCTGAGAATCCTGCCGGATCCGCCGGCCACTGCGAGGTTAATAACTCGGACAGCCATTCTGTTGTGCGATTCCAGATGAGAATTATCTCCGCCATGAATTCCCTCAAGGGCTCGGTGGATTCTGTGCGGGCTAGCGACGCAGTTGCCGAGGGGCTATCCGAGGCTGGGGTGGAGCCAATGAGGTATCCTCTTGCTGATGGAGGGGATGGGACTCTGGCTGTCACCAAGTATCTGATAGGAGGCGAGCTGGTTGATGTCGAGGTGTCGGATCCACTTGGCAGAGTGATCAATGCGTCCTATCTGAGACGGGGCGACACGGCCGTCATCGAGAGCGCAAGAGCTTCCGGAATCGCATTGCTCGGGCGCAGAGAGCTGGACCCCCTGAAGGCCAGTTCGATCGGAACGGGACAGCTGATAGCTCACGCCGCGAAGAGCCATGCAAGCAGGATAATCCTCGGCCTTGGGGGCAGCGCCACGAACGATGGCGGGATCGGTTTGCTGGTGGGAGCTGGCGCAAAGGTCACAGGAACACGGGAATACGGCGGGAGAGGATTGTTCAATGTGAAGGAAGTCGACTTGGGACCAGCACTTGACATGCTGAAGGGCGTGGAATTCGTGATAGCCTCCGATGTGGTCAACCTTCTCTTGGGAAAGGAAGGTGCCACTGCAACCTACGGCCCACAGAAAGGGGTCACCCGCGATATGCTCCCGAAGCTGGAGGAAGCCATGGCCCGCTGGTGCTCTATCTTGGCCAAGGCGTCAGGCCGCCCGATTGAGAGGGAGGAAGGGAGCGGAGCTGCTGGAGGCATGGGAGCTGCGGCCATCGCCTTGGGAGGGAAGGTGAGACTCGGGGCCGAGATGATACTGGAGCTAGGAGACTTCAGGTCAAGAGCGACCGGCTGCTTCGGGCTCATAACCGGCGAGGGGAGGATCAATGGCCAGACGAGATTCGGCAAGGCCCCCTTGGTGGTTGCGCGCGCCTTCAAGGAGATCGGGGGCAAGGTGGCGGTGGGATTGACGGGCTCACTGGGTGAAGGGTACGAGAAACTGCGGCCGCCGATCGACGCTTTCTTCTCCATTTCCACCGGACCGATGAAACTGGAGGAGTCAATGTCCAAGGGCTACCTACTTCTGCGCCAGGCTGGCCGCGAAATAGGCACTCTTCTCAAGCTCTAGCGCGACAGATCATCCAGAGGGACGAACACCGGGCGGGGCTCCTCGGGGAACACGTGACGAGTCGTCTTGGGCGGCAGCTTGTTGCCTGAGAGTGCACTCCGGATGACATCTTCTTTGCTTACCGTCGGGAGAACGAGAAACGCCTTGGCCCTGCCTGACTGTATGAGTGCTCTGGCCTCTCTCTCGTCTCTGACGTACGTGATGGGGAACCTGCCGACGAGCAAGTCCATCACCTGTGTTCTTGTTAGGGGCAACTCCTGTTCTCCTCCATCCCAGACAAGAGTGATCCCTGCCTTGCTTTCGACCGGGCCTGTTCCGATGCTCAGGCCGAGCGCATTTGCCACTGCTTGAGGTCCAGCATTGAACGCCGGCAGCCAGGCTTGGACTAGGATCTCAGGGCTGTCATAGTCTACTCGGTACACCGCGATCAATGAAAGGTTGAGCGCCTTGAATATCTCTGCCCTGTGGTGGCCGTCAAGAATCACGTTTGTCTTTGCGTCGATTGTTATGGGGTCATGCTGGTGCCCGTCCTTCAGGATCTCTTCCTTCAGTTTCGCTAGGTGATACGGGTCAGTCTGCTCGTGACCCTTTAGAGCGTCTATCCGCTCAAGGTCCCTTCTCTCCTGTTTCCTGGAGGTCATCGCGTCGCGCGGGGTTGGGCTTCCCACTGGCCTTAAGAGTTTTCGACTCACTCTCCGGAGTACCCGACGAATGTTGTGGCGTGTTCAGTTCGCATAGTGACCGGCGCGAAAGTGGACTGATACCTCCATGGGTGGACAACCTTTTAACCTGTGCAACCCCTCGGGAAATCAGATGGCGGATTTTGACGAGACAGCTTCTAAGCTGAGGAACGAAACATCAGGACTCGTCAAGGTTTTCAGGGATCGCACCAAGAAGATCAGAGGGGCAAGAGAGCTGCTCGCGCTGTTCAGATCATTGGACGAGACCGCATCCAGAGACACGGCATTGGACCTCTTCGGGGAAGGAGAGCACAAGGCCATTGGGATAGACGGCTCGATGGCGACTGATGAGCTGCTGGAGATGATTGTGTTCTATGCCAACGCGAGTGCCTTCGGATGTCCATTCACTGTTGCGAGAGAAGGGTTGGCGTTCTCGATTGACAAGACCGCAAGGGAGGAACGACTGGACGTGTCGTGTACTGTCCCTCTCTGGATGGAGGATCTGCCGGCGGTGGCGCCCTCCAAGAACATAGACACCGACTACGACCTGACTGCGATTTCGGCCAAGTTCCCGTTCGCGATCATGGCGATGGCGGAGATCACAATAGCCAACGGCGTGGTCGACAGCGACGCCGCCAAAATCATCTTCATGGACAGACCGCTCTCGGGCACTCACGGTCCGCTGGCCCGCGACTACAGAGAGTTGCTGAAGAGAGAAGAGCTTGCGATAGTTGGATGGCCAACTCCTTCGGGGGAACTAACGAAGCTCGACTTGGACCTGGCGTATTACATCCATGACGGCAGCCTCCGGGTTCCGTTGAGGCGCAGATACATGCACTACCATGCGATAAGGAAGCTGCTTGGAGGAGACAGGCTCAGCTACGCGCAGCTGACCCGAGACCTTGGGCTGGGCGATGGCGACCTAAAGTCAGTCCGCAAGGGGCTGAAGAGGCTGGGAAAGGGCCTTCTCGAAGAGGGCGACAATGACCGGGACACCCACCTCAAGCTGTCTGATGAAGTGAGGGACTACTGGAGGCGAGTCTTCTACGTCGTAGAGGCGATGAAGGATAGGATATTCAAGGGGAGCGAGCACGCACTGAGGCTTCAAACCGGCAACTGGATCAGCGACTTGGAACTAAACGCGGTCAACCTGCTCATGCTTCGAGAGCTGTCAAGGAAATCGATCGCGAAGGACATCCTGATTATAGGCATAGCCAAGGACACGCTTGCGACGGAGTTCGGCAGGACCGTCATACCGTACTCCGGCCTGACCTCGTCCACTTCCTCTGAGAAGTCCATCTGGCCCATGAAAAGCGACAAGTCCCTGCTGAACATCTTCAGCACTTCGGATGAGGTTGATGTTCCGACTCCGTGGAGGACGCTCAGCTATGATGCCGCATTCAGCAGCTTGGTGGTGGCCGACGACAAGGATCCGAAGCTGGTCGCTGCTAGGAGGAGAATGGCGGCAGAGCAGCAGTTCATCAGGTCGTACTTCGAACTCAGGAGCCTCTCCTCGGATCCCAAGAGCAAATCGTCCGTTTTCCTCTACGACAGGTTCTTCTGGCCTCGATTCGATGGGAAGATGGCAAAGGATGAGAAAGTGCGTGAAGAGAACAGGGTGATTGGTGCCTCCCTCTACTTCGAGGACCGGACCAACCCGTTGGACAACTTGGTGTTGAAGATCCTCAGTTGCTCCGACAACCCTGATGTCCTTGAAGCGTTCGGACACAACCACCTGCTCTTCATGGCTGACAAGGCCGTGAAAGTCGACTCCAAGACCGCTCGCGGGATGCTGAAGGGGGTAGTCTGGCTTGAACTGGGTCCGCTCGCGAGATCGGACAGGATGTTCAACTGTGCAAGGAGGTTCAGAGATATAAGGACTGAGCAGGAACGTTCAAGGTCAAGGGGTGCCTCCGAATGACCGCATTGACCAGAGCGAATCTCATCGATGATATGGGGGGCAAGTTCGTTTCCAGGCTCAGGTCCCACAGGACCTCGCTCATCACCTCCAAGGGAAGGGGCGGCGATGAGATCACCGTCCAGAGCTCCACAGCAACGCTGGATGCGAAGTTCGACATCGGTGTCTTGGACAGGCTTCATGACCCCTGCTTCGTGGCGATATCGCGTCCGGTGTCCGGGCAGGAAGGCTTTCTGATCTACGAGGTGGTCGGGGTAAAGGCGACTCACCTACAAGAGCTGGGCATCGATACTTCTATGCCAAATGTTCTCAGGGAGGAGTTCCTGCGGACGATTGAGAAAGGATGGACCGATGCAAAGGAGAACTGGATCGACATCATGACGGTGCCAACTGGGTACTTGGCCAAGATCACGGACGGGATAGTTGAGTTCACCAGGACCAAGCTAACCCCTCTGACGGGGACCCAAGCGCATCTGCTCTCACTGGATGCCACCAAGGAATTCGTGTGCGTCGAAGACGGCAGCGAGATAGGGACACTGTTGGGTTACGAGATACCGTTTACAGTGAGGATCCCGTACATGATTCGATACCACACCGGCGTGTTCGGGTTCACGGGAGTGGGCAAGTCGAACTTGGTATCCTTTCTCATTAGGAGGGCTCTGGATTTGGCCAAGGATCTCAAGGTCGTGATCTTCGACATCTCAGGGGAATACGTTGTCAACCTGCTGGACGAAATGGCAGAGGGCAGCATCGTCACGACCGAGCAGGAGATCTTGGAGGCCCCGAATGCGCTCATCGAATCGCAGATAATGCCGGAAACTCTCGAGGAGTCCGTCGGGGGCGCCGGGCCAATAGAGAAAGCGCTCATCGCACTTCACAAGAGGGGCGCGGTCAGGAAGATGGATCTTTCGACGACAAGGACGGCCGACCTCACTCTCGGCCTTCTCGTTTCCTTTCTGAGCAAAGTGGTGGAGAGCGGGAAGTCTGGGTCGACTGCGGCCAGTGTTGCCATGATGAAGATCGGCAGCCTCGTCAAGCAACACGGACTGGACGAGGACACTCCTCTACGCGAGATGACGAGCGACACTGCAGTCTGCTCTGAGCTGATCAACATCCTTCAAGATTTCAGGTCATCGGTACACCAAATGTCCGGAGAGGCAAAGGAGGCAGAAGGCCTGCTGAACTTCCTGCAGAATCCGCCGGCGTTGGTGGAAGATCGTCACCCGAAGTCCGGTTCTTCGCTAGGTCCAGAAGACCTCGCAGAGGAAGTCCTCACACGAGAGACGCCGAGAGCAACAGTCGTGTACTCGCCAGACCCCGTTGATGCTAGGGAGTGTGTCGCAAGATACATCCAGCGATTGCTCGACATGAAGAAGAAGGGATACTCGAAGGTCAACGTGCTGACAGTTCTCGACGAAGCACAGGAGTTCATTCCTGACAAGACGAGGAGAGAGGACAACACAGAGTCGGCTAGTGTGGCCGTCGAGTCGCTTCTCAGGCAGGGCCGCAAATACAGGGCGGGTTGCTGGCTCAGCACCCAGAGAGTGGCTCACCTAAACGTGAACGCACTTCAGCAACTCCACAGCTACTTCGCAAGCACCCTTCCGCGCGTCTACGACAGGATGGTCGTTGCGGACGCATACTCGCTCGGATATGAAGTCTTGGACCGTCTGTCGGACCTTGAGGTCGGAGAGTGGTTGTTCGTTTCATACAAGGCAAGCAAGCTGAGGAACGTCCCCGTTTTCGTCAAGGCCGAGAACAACGAGGAGTGGCTCATCAGATGTCTGAAGAATCATGAGAGGCAATAACGCTGTGATATAGGCTCACAGGAAACCCAGGAAGTTTGTGAAAAAGTAAAAAGGTATATAATCACTCCACTACTGGTAGAGGTCATGCACTCCCGTAGTGTTGAACCATTTGTCGCGCTAGCCGCAGTAGTTGTCGCTGCCTCTCTCGCCATTGGCTCTGCCTTCGGCGGTGAACCAATAGGGATTCCACTTCCACTTGGTGAACCAATAGGGATTCCACTTCCACTTGGTGAACCAATAGGGATTCCACTTCCACTTGGTGAACCAATAGGGATTCCACTTCCACT
>Ga0315282_10016365_pt1 | contig 10841 bp, 6 predicted proteins | sample YL17G07_20_MG_FD_203693 | JGI IMG/M metagenome (GOLD analysis project Ga0315282, IMG submission 203693) | Sediment microbial communities from Yellowstone Lake, YNP, Wyoming, USA - YL17G07_20 | ecosystem: Environmental > Aquatic > Freshwater > Lake > Sediment | place: USA: Wyoming | collected...
GATGCGGCCGAGGTCCTTCGACTTGACTTTAATGGGGATTGGGCGTCGCGCCATACCCCCATGATGCACCAAAACAGTTCTGAATGCTATTGTTTTATAGAACTTTTTCAGGCGGTCAGAGACCTAGCTGCTCGAGCTGCTGCTGGCGGAGCCGGTCTCGGTCGCGTGCCGTGTAGCTGGAGTGGTAGCTGGCCCCGTCGCACTCGATGGCAAGAACAAAGCGCCCGGGCTTAGCGGGGTGTTCCGCAGCCATATCGATGCGAAAACGAGCGACGCCCAATTGAGGGACGAGCCTCAGATCCTGGCTGCTGAGGACGTCGAACACGTCCGCCTCGAAGTCGTTGAGCGGCACACCGGTCAAAGCCGCGTCGCCAAGCCGTTTGCCGCTCGTGGACGCATACTGCAGGTAGTCGCGCAGCAGTTCGACGCCGCTGCCCGGATGCACACGCGCCAGATCGATATCATGGTGGCTGAAGGAAGATACGACCGCCACCCTGCTGCGGGCGCGTGTCACTGCCACGTTGAGTCGCCGGCGGCCGCCCTCCGAGAGCAGTGGTCCGAAGTGCAACGGAAGGTTGCCCGCGCGATCCTTACCGTAGCCGATGCTGATGATGATTACATCCCGTTCGTCGCCCTGCACCCTTTCCAGGTTCTTGATGAAAAAGCGCTCATTGCGGTTCGGGTCGAAAAACTCGTCCAGCTCCCGATGGTTCTCCATCTCGTGGTCGAGGGCGGCCTGCACCCTGTTCATATGTCGGATGCCCATGGTGATTACGCCCAGCGTTTCGTCGGCGGCCGCTCGGGCGTGGTCGATGACCAGTTCAACCACCTTCCGCACTTCCGCCGCGGAACTTTCCTCTTGGCCGTCAGCCCCGAGTGTCTGCTCGACAAGGACGTGACTAATCGCTGGCGGTCCCCCCGGGCCGGGGAAGGTGACCAAGCGGTCCCCGTACAGGTGGTGATTGGAAAAGTTGATGAGCGCTTCATCGCGGCTTCGGTAGTGCCAATCCAGATAGTGCTGACGCACAAACGGCATCATGATGTCAAGCACGCTTTCAAAACCTTCCGAAGCTGCCACTTCCTCGTCGGCGGCATACTCCTCTTCGTCCGCTGCAACAAAGAACGTGGTCGGGGGCAACTGCTTGTTGTCGCCGGCAACAATCAGTTTTCTACCGCGCAGGATGGAAGGGATTGCGTCCTCTGGAAGGACTTGGCTGGCCTCATCGAAGATGACGAAGTCGAAATACTGCCGCCGGCTGTCGAGCAACTGGCTCACAGAGAGCGGGCTGGCCATCCAGCAAGGGCAGACTGCGGTGAGCACATCGACCGCTTGCGCAAACAGCCGCCGGAGGGGCAGGTGCCGTTTGATCTTGGCGGCTTCAGCGCGGACAAGTTGCTCCTGGTCTGGGTGGGCGTTCATCGTCGCCACCGCCCGCTCGGCGTGCGCTCGGCGCACTCGGGCGGCTGCGATGGCGATGTGCTCTTCGTCAAGCCGACTGAATTCGTCCACGCGACGGTTATGGATCGCGCCCTTGAAGCCGCGAACGTCAGGATCCTGCTGGCTAACCGCATCCAAAGTTGATGCGAACCACGAGTAATCGAACATCAATGGCCAGGTCCGTTCGACGGGTTGCTTGGCGCGAATCTCCGCTACCAGTCTGGCAACTCCGGCCTTGTCCAGTGCGCTCTCGATCTCGGTGAGCTTGGGAATTTCGTATGGGGTCTGACCATCTTTCGCAAGTGAGCGGACCAAGGCCCCCAATTCATCGATTGACATCTCTTGCAGACGGCGCCTAGCCAGTACCTCGCCAAGCGCCGCGACATCGTTGAATAGCGACTGAAAGTTCTTCCGGTGCAGCTCGTAGGCAGGAATTCCGCAGGGAAGCGAGCCTTCCTGGGCGACGCGCCGCCATTTGGTCATTTCGTCCGCTGCCCGAACGGCACCGGAAAGCAACTGTTGTGGGGACGCGCCGCCCGCGAGACGAAGCGCCACCATAGCGGCACGCGCGCGGCGAAAGCCCGCACTGGTGCACCAGGCCCACACAGTCGGCAGCAGTCCCCGTCCGGCAGGCGCAAGATCCCGTAGCAGGCCGCCAAGATCGTACCGGTACAGCTTTTCGGAGTATTCATCCAAGGTGCGCTGCACGCCGTCCAGCAGTGCCGTCAGTTCGGCGACTCCGCGCACAGATGTGGGCAGCATCAAGCGGCAATCAATCAGAACGGAGTGGAGCGAAGCGAAGAAATTCGGGCATGTCTCGTTGGACATGCGCGCAACAATGTCCAGGGCGCGCTGGACGGCCTCGCCCGTAGGGAGGCCGGCTCCTGTCCAAGGGGAAGGGTTTGTCCGGAGGAACAGCGCACGGAACCCGCCAACCTCGATCAACAGATCTCGCACGCGTTCGGCGAGAGGCGAAGTCAGGCGATTCAACTCTTCCCCGCGCCAACGAGTCGAAGGAGTCACGAGGCGGCCCAGCCGTAGTAGCGCGCCCTGTAACTCATAAATGCTCTTGCCGGCAGGTTCCCGGCGGACATGCAATCGATCGACGTGCCTGTTGAGGCGGTTGCGCCGCTCGACCAGTTGGCTGTGCAGTCCGCCGCAGTCCACCGGCGTCGATGCACGTACGGCATCCAAGGTTCGCGCGACCTGCTGTATGACTCTTCTTGGGGAAAGGTCGGCGCCGTGCAGGTCGATCGCCAGGTGGCCCAGTCCGACGTTATTCAAGCGAGAAAGCACAACATCGAGCGCGGCCCGCTTCTCGGCCACGAACAGTACCCGCTTGCCGATGGCGGCAAGACTGGCGATCAGATTGGCAATTGTCTGGCTCTTCCCTGTGCCTGGCGGCCCGTGCACGACGGCGTTCTGTTCCGCCAGGATACCGTGGATGGCGCACTGTTGGCTGGAGTCCGCATCCAGGATGACAAACTCGTTTTCGGGCGGGGTGCCGTCCAACTCCCTCGGGTCAACGCCCCGCTCGCTCGCGCCCGCCGCGCTGCGCGCGTCGGAGTCGCCGGCAATAGCCGCAATAATGTCGTGCGCCTCCAGTTCCTCAGCCCGCTCTTGGAGGTCTTTTACCATGGCCATCTTTTGGAAAGCGAAGTTTCCGAGGACGGCACAGGCTTTCACCTGAAAACCGGCCACCTGACCCGCCCTGTTCCGCAATTCCGCGTAGAGAGGGCCAGGGTCGAATGGTTCGCCTTCGTCGTCACCCAGCAGGTGGGAAATCAGGTCCTCGGCAGTCAGCTCGATGCCGAATTGTCTCTCAAGGACGTGTAGAAGCACGAGGTTGACTTGAATGTTGCCCGCGCGGGCGAGGGGGAACGATTGACTGCCCTGGGCCCCAATGCCAAGGGAGACGGGAAGCAGCAGGACCGGCGATTCTGCTGGTCGTCCTCCGTCCAGCGCCGGCCAACTGGCCATGCCCAAAACCACAAATAGTGTCTGCAAGCCCTTTTCTTCCGCATTCACCAGCGCCTGTCGACCGATGTTGCGCAGGGCGGTGCGGAGCGCTTCGTCGCTGGCCCCTGGCAGTAGTCTCCTGACTGGAACCGTCTCGCCGCTGAGCAGCGCTACCATTCTTTCCGGATCAGCCGCGGACAGATCCAGTATTCCTGTCTTCGAGGGCAGGTAATACAACAACCGGTTTCGCCGGGACAGATCGATTAGCTTCTTAATCCAACCCTGCCGGGCCCTTTCGACCAGCTCCTTCCGTTTCTGCGAAAGATTCGCCTGCGTGCGCTGTGGAGTGATGAGAGGCTGCTGTGCGGACATAACCAACCCGTTAACACTGAGCGCTATCCAAACGGATAAGCAGAAGCTCTCAGTCAGGGCCGAGAACACAGTATACTTGATTGACCGGGCAGCGATGTTGCCAGCAGTTCTGCCTCCAGGCCAATTGCGGACCGTAAGGCGGCTAGGTCAAGACGCTGAAAGGACCGCGACTGCACGTCGGCGCGCTGCGTGGTACTAACCGCCGGGTGCTCTATCCCCAGAAATCCTCGCCCGGCGCCAGGTTCTTGCGGAGGAAGTCCCAGTTCAGATCCAGGCCCAGGCCGGGACCCGCGGGAACTTTCAGCAGGCTCTTGCGAACCTCCGGGCCGTTGCCGGCCGCCATGCTCTCGACATACCGATTGGGCCTGCCGAGCGCGCTTTCCGAGCGGTAGAAGTTGTGAATCGAGGCGCCGAAGTGCGCGTTCGCATAGCACAGCACCAGCGAGCCGACATTGTGCAAGGCGACCGGGGTCCGTGTGAGGGCGGCAAAATCGGCGATCTTTTTCGTGCCGGTGATCCCGCCGGCGAATGCCAGGTCCGGATGAATGATATCCACCGCTTGGTTATCGAGAAATGGCCGGAAGCCGCGCACCATCTCGAGTTTCTCGCCGGTGAGAATGGGAATGCGGGTGGAGCGTTTCAGCGCCATCCAGCCTTCCGAGTAGGGCACGTTCAGCGCGTCTTCGAGAAACAGCGGATTCATAGGCTCGACGGCCTTGGCCACGGCGATGGCGCTGGGCGTGTCGAACTCGTTGTGGCAATGGACGGCGATATCGATCTCGTCGCCCACCGCCTGGCGGACGTTGGCATAGGCCCGGGCGATGTTGCGCAACTGGGTGCTGTCCAAAGTATTCGCGTAACGGGCGGAACGCACGCCGGCCGTGCTGTCGATGCCGATCTTAAACGCCGTGAAGCCTTCCGGCTGCTGCTTGATGCGCTGCGCCCAGTCGCGGCAGGAAACCGGATCGAGCATGTTCAAGCCGATGCCGTGGGAGTACATCGGGATGGCGTCGCGGAATGGACCTCCCAGCAGCGCGCACACCGGCAGCCCCAGAATCTTGCCGGCCAGGTCCCATAGCGCCATGTCGATGCCGCTGATGGTGGGGATGTGCGCCATGTAGGTGTGCATCAGCGTGGTCATCTGGTGGAAATGGACCTCGATGGTCAGCGGGTCCTTGCCCAGCAAGAGCGACTTCATCGTCTCGATGCGCGCCCGCGCCATGGGACCGCTGGCACCCGCTTCCCCGTAGCCGGTCAGGCCGGCGTCGGTGTCAATGCGGATCAGGCAGTTGCCGGCAATGTTCTGCAGCGCCATGGCCTCCACTCCGGTAATCTTCACCTTGCCCTGATAAGGCGCGGCCAATGCGCTGTAACGAGGGAACAAACAGCCGGCCGGCAGGGCCACGGCCAGACGAAGCAAATCACGGCGAGTCCAGTTTCCGGGCATACGAACGATCCTCCGGTCGCGTAGCTTATCGCAAAAGATGTGAGCGCGGACGGCCCGCTATTCGTATGGGATGGCGAGCGCGTCCAGGATGCCCTTCATGTACCCGAAGGCGAATACCTTGCCCATCATCGCGTAGCCGGGCCGGTCGTTCGCTTCCCCCTCCAGCGTGGGGGCGTGGTCGGGACGCATCGGGCCGTCGAACCCGCAATCGGAATAGAGCTTCAGCATCCGGGCCATGTCGGTGGGGCCATTGTCGTGGAAGGTCTCCCGGAAATGTTCCGCCGTGCCCTCGATGTCGCGGAAGTGAACAAAAAAGACCTTCTTCTGGCCGCACCATTCACGCGCCAGCGCCTCGATGTCCTCGCCCATAACCTTGAAGTTGGCCTGGCAGAAGGCAATGCCGTTCACAGGGCTGGGGACAAGGTCGAGAACGCGGCGATGGTTCACCGCGCTGGTCAGGATGCGCCCAATGCCGCGCAGCGGCGAGATGGGCGGATCGTCCGGGTGCAGCGCCATTCTCACCCCGGCCTTCTCGGCCACGGGCATCACCGCTTTCAGAAAGTACTCCAGGTTGGCCCAGACCTTCTCCTCGCTGATTGCGCCCCACTCGGTCAACCCCTGGCGGAGCGCCTCGCGGTTGTCGAACTCGCTGGCGAGCGCGCCGCCGCGCTCGAGGGCGTCCGTCTTCGTCCGGTACCAGCCCAGACCGGCCATGAAGTTGTAGCAGATCATCGGAATGCCGGCGCGTGCCAGGGCCTCGATGGCGGCGCGGTAGTTCTCGATCTCCTCATCGCGGCCCGGCAGCCCCAGCTTAATCTTCTCGGCCGGCACCGGATGGCTTTCGACGCCCAGAATCGTTAATCCGGCGTCCTTGAACTCCGATCTGATGCTGGCAAGAGTTTCGGGGTACTGCTCGCGGCGAACCTTGCTGAGCACCGGCGACACGCTGGCAATGGCGTGGCTGACGCCCACCTGGCGCGCCAGCCGATACCGCTCCGGTTGCCCCGGGTAGAACAACTCACAGAGCTTGATGCGGGTTCCGGTGCTGGGTGGTTTGTGCGTCATCGTCTTTAGGTGAGAGGTTCGATTCTATCAGAGGGGCCCGCTGCGGCGGCCACGCGCGGCCGGTCCATGAATCACGCTGCTGTTGTAACATAGGCATTGTTGCTCCTCCCGCTGCCGCGGGCGGGGCCGCAGCCGCGGATTTCGCGGATCGCACAGATTGAATCCGCGGAATCTGCGAAATCTGCGGCTTGGGTGAACATTATGTCTTCAATCGATCGACGGCTCTTTTTGACGCAGATGGCGGCGCTACCCTTGTTCTTGCGGGCGGCGGCGGCGCAGAAACTGAACTTCATCTTCATCCTCATCGACGACATGGGCTGGACCGACCTGGGCTGCTTTGGCAGCAAATTCTACGAGACGCCCAACATCGATCGGCTGGCCGCCGAAGGGTTGAAGTTCACCGACGCCTACGCGGCCTGCCCGGTCTGCTCACCCACCCGCGCCAGCATCATGACCGGCAGATACCCGGCGCGGCTGCACCTGACCGACTGGATTGCCGGCCGCAAACAGTGGCCGGTGGCCAGGCTGCTGACGCCGCAATTCAACCAGCAGCTTCCGCTCCACGAAGTAACCATCGCCGAGGCGCTGAAGCCCGCCGCCTACGCTTCGGCCAGCATCGGCAAGTGGCACCTGGGCGGCGAGGGCTTCTCGCCCGAAAACCAGGGGTTCGATCTCAACATCGGCGGCACGTTCCGCGGCAGCCCCGCATCCTACTTCGGCCCCTTCGACCTGCCCGGCTTGAAGGGCGGCACATCGGACGACTACCTCACCGAGCGCCTCAGCACCGAGGCGCTGAAGTTCGTCGAGAATAACAACGACCGGCCCTTCGTCGCTTACCTGCCGCACTTTGCCGTGCACATCCCGCTGCAGGCCAGGCAGAAGCTCATCGAGCATTACCGGGCCAAAGCGAAGCCCGACGATCCGCAGCACGACCCGACTTACGCCGCCATGGTGCAGAGCGTGGATGAAGCCGTGGGGAAGCTGATGAGGAAGCTCGACGAGCTGGGCATCGCCGAGCGCACCGTCATTTTCTTCACTTCGGACAATGGCGGACTGATCTACGAGGGCTCGCGCAAAGAGCCGGTAACGTCGAACCTGCCTTTGCGCGCCGGGAAGGGCCACCTGTACGAAGGTGGCATCCGCGTGCCGCTGATCGTGCGCTGGCCGGGCGTCGTCAAGCCGGGCAGCGTCTGCCACGTGCCGGTATCGAGCGTCGATTATTTCCCCACAATGCTGGAACTGGCCGGCGCGCGCCCCGATGCCGCGCATCCCGTCGATGGCCGCAGTCTCGTCCCGCTGGTGAAACAGACCAGCAGCCGCGAACTGGAAGCGCGCCCGCTGTTCTGGCACTACCCGCACTACAGCAACCAGGGCGGCGTCCCCTCCGCCGCTGTGCGCCTGGGCGATTACAAGCTGATCGAGTTCTACGAAGACGGCCGGCTGGAGTTGTTCAACCTGGCCGACGACATCGGTGAGCGCAAGAACCTGGTCAGGCGACAGCCGAAGAAGGCCGCCGAGCTGCACGAATTGCTCAAGAAGTGGCGCGCCTCCGTCGATGCCGCCATGCCCCAGCTCAACCCCAACTACGACCCGGCGAAGGCCGACCAGGGCCTCACCGGCGCGCAACCCAAGATTGAACCAGTTTAGGCTGAATCACAAAGGCACAAAGGCACAAAGACACGAAGAAGGGTACTTCGTGTCTTCGTGACTTTGTGCCTTTGTGATTGATTCCGCTTCCTTACTTAGCTCCGATCATCAAACCGGAGGGGCCTGGAAGACGGACGCGGTTCACGTTGGCGAAGCCGGCTTCCCGCATAAAGGCGGCATACTCCGGCTCGCTGTAGCTGGCGCCGTGTTCGGTGCCCACCAGCATGTTCAGCGAAAACAGTGCCGCCGACTTGGGCGACGTCTTGTCCGGCTCGAGGATGAAATCCTGGATGACCAACCGGCCGCCGGGCTTCAGCGCCTGGCGGCAGCGCTTGATCAGGTCCATGTTTTCCTCTTCGCTCAGCATGTGGCAGATGGCGGAGACGAACATCAGGTCGTAGCCGCTGCCCAGGTCGTCGGAGCGTAAATCACCGGTGCGGGTCGTAATGCGCCCACTCAGCCCCGCCTTTTCGATGTAGCCCTGCGCCAGCTTGCAGACCGCGGGCAGGTCCAGGAGTTCGACGCGTAGCTTCTCGCCGTCTGTGGCGAAGGCGATCGAGTAGGCGCCGGAGCCGCCGCCCACGTCGAGCATGCGCTCGATGCCCTCGGTGCCCACCGCGCGCACCACATGCGGCGCCCGCTCGGCCGCATTGCGGTGCATGGCGGCGATGAAGGCGCGGGTCCAGTGATCGCCGCGGTCGGCGGCTGCCTGGTAGGTGACCGAAGTGCCGGCACGCACGCAATCGCTCAGCGTGGACCAGCGCTGCCACAGGTGAACCGTGTGCATGAGGGCCGCGCGGGCATCGTCGGGCGCGCCCTCGACGAAATAGCGGGCAGCCACCAGCGTGTTGTGGAAGAGATCACCCTGTTTCGTGAGCAGCCCCACGGCCACCAGCGCGTTCAGCAACATTTCGGTGGCCCGCGCGTCGGCGCCGATCTTCGCCGCCACGTCGGCCGCCCTTGCCCCTGGTAGTGCGGAATGCGGAATGCGGAGTGCGGAATGATACTCCGCACTCGGATACTCCGCATTCCGCACTCCGCACTCCGCACTCGAACCGACCGCGCTGAAAACGTCCAGCTCGATCGCCGTCAGGATCACCCGGCTTTCCTGGAAGCCGCGGATCTTCTCCTGCAGATCGTCGGGCAGGGCGCCGGCCGCGCCCTTGGCCCGCAGCGCGGCGAGATACTTGTCGCGGTTGGTGCGGATTTCAGCCGCCAGCGCGGGAGGGTCGCGGTTGACCAGCCGCTCCACCGCCTGCCCCTGCTGGAAATGCTTTTCGACGATCTCGGAAACATCCTGCGGGGTCAGGCCCGAGTACCAGATGCCCTCCGGATAAACCACCATGTTCGGCCCGCGCTCGCACACCCCCAGCGAGCCGCAAACCGTGACTTGCACTTCATCCATCATCCGGCGCGCGCCCAGTTCGCGCCGCAGCGCGTCGATCACGCGCTCGGAACCGCTCGCGTTGCAGCAGGGCACACCCTCAGCCTTCTTCTGATCGCAAATGAAAACGTGATAACAAAACGGCTCCATCTTTCCCCTCCATCGAGTTGCGAAACATCCATTATAGTCTGATGGGAAATGGGACGCAGATACACGCAGATAAACGCAGATGTGTGTTCATCTGCGTTTATCTGCGTCCCATTCATCCGTGTTCATCAGTGTTCATCCGTGGTTAATTCTTCTGATACGATTCGTCAGGTATGCCCATGTTAACGGCGCTGCGGCAAGAAGTGCTGGAGGCCAACCTGGAGCTGTTCCGGCGGGGGTTGGCGATCTACACTTTCGGGAACGCGAGCGGCATCTCACGCGACGAGGGGCTGGTGGTGATCAAGCCCAGCGGCGTGCCCTATGAGTCGATGAAGGCCGAAGACCTGGTGGCCACCGACCTGGAAGGGCGCGTGGTGGAGGGCGGGCTGCGGCCGTCCTCGGACCTGCCGACGCACCTGGCGCTGTACCGCGCCTTCCCTGCCCTGGGCGGCGTGGCTCACACGCATTCCGCCTGCGCCACGGCCTGGGCGCAGGCCGGCCGCGAAATCCCCTGTCTGGGCACCACGCATGCCGACTGCTTCCGCGGCCCGATTCCGGTGACGGCGCCGCTGTCGCCCGAGGAAATACAGACCGATTACGAGCTGAACACCGGGCTGGCCATCGTAAAGCGCTTCGCCGGCCTCGACCCCATGGAGATGCAGGCGGCGCTGGTGGCCGGCCACGGGCCGTTTTGCTGGGGCGCTTCGGCGTCGCAGGCCGCCCACAACGCCGTCATCCTCGAAGAAATCGCGCGCATCGCCTACTGGACGGTGATGCTGAACCCGGCCGCCGCTCCGCTTCCCCCCACCCTGCTTGATAAGCACTTCTTCCGCAAGCACGGCCGCGGCGCCTATTACGGCCAGCGGTAGCGTGTGTTAACCACAAGGACACGAAGAACACAAAGGGACACAAAAAAACTTTGTGAGCCTTTGTGGTCTTTGTGCCTTTGTGGTTCTCAAACCGCCATTGAATGGGCACGGGCAGCAGCAGCGATGCGCCGCAATTCAGGGAGCACATCGCCGATGGCGATTGCTTCCGAGCCCGGCCGGCCCATGGCGAAGTACAGCTTGCGGTAGAGCGGGTAGAGCTTTTCGTAGACCGCGGCGGCTTCCGGCTGCGGCTGGACGGTGCGGAACGGCGGGCAGAGCGCCTTTTGCGCTTCTTCAACGCTGGCGAATACTCCGGCGGCCAGGAAGGCGAAGATGGCCGAGCCAAGGCTGGTGACCTCCGCCAGCGGCACCAGCACCGGCTTGTTGAAGACGTTGGCGTAGACCTGGTTCAGCGTCTCGTTCTTCTGCGGGATGCCGCCGCCGTTAATCACCCTGCGAATCGGAACGCCGTACTCGGCCATGCGGTCGAGGATCACCCGGGTATGGAGCGCC
>Ga0315282_10016366_pt1 | contig 10841 bp, 9 predicted proteins | sample YL17G07_20_MG_FD_203693 | JGI IMG/M metagenome (GOLD analysis project Ga0315282, IMG submission 203693) | Sediment microbial communities from Yellowstone Lake, YNP, Wyoming, USA - YL17G07_20 | ecosystem: Environmental > Aquatic > Freshwater > Lake > Sediment | place: USA: Wyoming | collected...
GCACATATTCTTCTCTCTCGGACGCTTTTCTTGTACTTCAGGAGGTCGTTAAAGGTGAATTGAATAATTCTCCACTGCTGTTCATCGGGGCGGCGGGATGTTGTTTGAACTTTTTGTGAAGCAATATCTGAGTGCTCTCGCCAGCCTGCCGCCAACGCGTCTTCATAGATTTATTGAGGTTATGGCTAACGCTGGCTAATGAATCAGCAATCTTTGCCTTGAAGTTCGTACAGTGGAAATCGGGATTTCTGCCAAAATGGCACACCATGTATCCACCAAGATGGGTTCGGTTCGCGTCATATTCACGTTCCCTGGTTTTCCCCGGTAAGTCCCGTATCGCCAACCCAGAAGTCTCGTTCAGGATAGTGCACGTAACGAATGTAGGGCTATGTTAGTATCTATCGTAACTGACAATTTCCTCAACCGGCTTTCTGCCTCTGAAAACTCCTTCCTTCGCCGCGTAACCGAGCGCGAGAAGCACCACCACTTCCATGCTTTTGGGAACTGCGAGTATGCGTTCAGCACGGTGCTGGTCGAACGCTCCGATCCAGCACGTCCCCAATCCAAGCGCGTGTGCGGCAAGAGTCATGTGGTCTACAGCGATAGCAATATCTATCCTATGAGCCGGTTCGCCTGAGCCCGTGGTCACCGTCGGGTCTGTTGCCACTGCGGCAATTACTACAGGTGCCTCCGCCACGAAATTCTGGCCTCGCGTAATTCCGGCAAGTTGTTTGCGAACGTGAGTATCCCTTACCACGATGAATTTGTATGCCTGCCTGTTGGCCCCGGAAGGGGCGAGGCGCGCCGCTTCCAGCACTTGGTTCAACTTCTCCTGTTCGACCTCTCTCGCCAGATATGAACGAATTGAACGGCGTGTTCTTATGGCTTCCAGCACATCCATTGCTCCTGTCCCTCCGAAAAATTTTGTCCAGTTATTAGACCAGCAGGTTAGGTTGTCCCTGATTCGGTCCCTTATCTTGCCCTTTTCATAAGCGGGATTCAAGCAGTTTTTGCATTTCCGAATGTCTTTGAAAGTGAAGTAGAAAGTCCCTCACCACTCGGGAAATCCTAAATCGCTTTGATAAAGTGCCGGAATTCAGGTATAATTCAAATGGACTTGTAGAAAGAGTGCACAATGAGGATTCTCAGGCTGCATCAGTTTCTCGTGTTTATCCTCATCTCAGCACTGGTGCTGTGCACGCAGGTCACTGCGCAGCAAGATAGACCAGAAGTCCCCGCCGAACTGAGACAGAAAGTTGACGATCTCATCCGGAAATTAGGCGATGAGAAATACGCCGTCCGCGAAGCGGCACACGCGCAGATAGCGACTCTTCTTGAGGACACAAAGACATTTGACGCGCTCCTGCCATATCTGAAGCGGCAGATGGATACTACGCAGGATGTTGAAGTGAAGGTGCGCTTGGAACGGATTACAAAACTATATCTTGAATTCGGAATCACTTCATCTCTCCTTGAAAAGTTTCCCGACATAATCGCGTGTCTAACCTCGCCTGATAGGGAAGTCCGCAAGAGGTTTGCTGAAGAACTAAGGAAATTGAAAAATCCCGATGCTGTTGGACCGCTTATAAGAATGTTAGGCGACAAAGACGCCTGTGTGCGCGAGGCAGCAGCAGATGCTCTGGGCGAGAGCAACCACGTAAGAGCGGTGGAGCCACTAATCAAAGCATTCTACGATGAAGATACGCGTGTGCGTTGGTCAGCAGCCCGCGCTCTCGGCAAAATCAAGGATGCAAAGGCAGTGGAGCCGCTTATCAACGTGCTTGGAGACAGAGACCGGAACATGCGTGTACCAGCAATCTGGGCGCTCGGGAACATAGGCGATGCGAAAGCGGTAGAGCCGATTATCAAATGTCTGGGCGATTCGGACTACGTGATACAGCAGTACGCAGCGTATGCACTTGGCAATCTGAAGGACGCAAGGGCGGTAGAGCCGCTGGTCAAGGCGCTGTCTGATCCGGACTGGAGTGTTCGCAGCTCAGCGGCTTGGGTGCTTGGTGCGTTCAGAGATATGAGAGCCAAAGATGCACTTGAGAAAGCGCTCGGCGATTCAGATGAAAGGGTGCGTGTAAGCGTTACCTTCGCTCTTTGCCAAGTCAAAGGCACAAAGGAAATAGAACTTTTCGTCAAATGGCTCAGTAGTGGTAATTTTAGCGTTCGCGTAAATGCGGCCTATGCACTCGGCGAATTGAAGGATGCAAGAGCGGTGGAACCGCTAATCAAGGCGCTTCGGGATGAAGAATACTTTGTTCGTGAGGTGGTGACGAAAGCACTCGGTAAAATCAAGGATGCGGGAGCGACTGATTCCCTTATCAAAGCGTTGAGCGACCCGGCGGAAAGTGTCGCCGAGGCGGCACAAGAGGCTCTCGGAAAGATTGGCAAGGCTGCTTTAGATTCGCTCAAAACCGCGGTTGAGAAGGAAACAGACGAGAAGATAAAAGAGAAACTCAAAGAGATTATAGGTAGAATTACAAACGAATAATCTCTTGCCGCCGCTCCGACGCCTTATTCTTTGGTCTTGACCGAGACTATCTTGCCGCTTTGCGCAGGTCGTCGATGGTACAGCGGACAATTCTCCGCTGCTGTTCATCTGGGGTGGAGGGTTATTACTCCTGAAACCATTGTAACCGTGTAACCACTGGGGATATTCCATCCTCTACAGTCTAACTTTTCACATCTTATCAGAACTCCACGGTTTCGCCTATATGTGGAACAGTGACACCGGGAATCTCTTCATTCGCAAGAGCCTCAGCCAGCGAGAGAGATTGCTCCTCCTCGCCGTGAACGACAAATGCGCCCTTCAGGGTCAAGCCTGTGTGGTTAGCATAGGTAATCAGGTCTTGCCTGTCAGCGTGGGCGCTGAATGAATCAAGAACTACTACCTCAGTGCGTAGAGCGTACTCACCGTCAAATATTCTTATGACGGGCTGGCGCTCTGCTATCTTCCGACCAAGAGTGTCTCTTGCCGTAACTCCTACAATAACTATGGTGTTTGCAGAGTCCTGCACGTTATGTCGCAGATGGTGTAGTATGCGACCGCTTTCGCACATACCAGATGATGCTATAATTATGCAGGGCTTGGTTATTTGGTTTATCCTCTTTGATTCGCGCACATCCCGCACATATGTAAGACCGCGGTAACCGAAGAGGTCACCGTCTTCACGCAACCTGAGTCGCGCCTCGGCGTCAAAGCATTCAGGATAGCGCCGAAATACCTCGGTAACATTCTTCGCAAGCGGGCTATCCACATAAACGGGAATGCGCGGAATTTCCCCTTTGTTCCACAGTTCGTTCAGGATATAGACGATCTCCTGCGTGCGCTCAAGAGCAAAGGCAGGGATTATCACTTTGCCAGAGCGCTGGTAGGTGCGGTTTATGACTTGCGCGAGTTCTTTTGCCGCATTCTCTATGTTATCGTGCAGACGGTTGCCATACGTTGACTCAATTATCAGGTAGTCAACGTCCTCCATAGGCTGCGGGTCTTGAAGAATTGGTAGGTTCTTGCGCCCGAGGTCCACTGCATATCCTATCCTAACGGTGCGACCATTCTCACTCGCTTCAATCACAGAGACAGCAGAACCGAGTATATGACCCGCATCAAGAAACCTGACACACACCCCGTTTGCAACTTCAAATTTCTCTCCGTATGGTCTAATTTGAACAAGCCCGATTGTCTTTTCTGCTTCCTTTGCGTTGTAAAGCGGCTTGATTGGTGGTCGTCCGGGTTCTTTGTGCTTCTTATTCAAATACTTTGCATCGCCCATCTGGATTTTTGCGCTGTCTGTTAGCATATTAGCGGCAACATCGCAAGTGGCAGGAGTAGCGTAGATCGGACCCCGAAATCCGTAGCGCACAAGAACAGGCAGTATCCCGCAGTGGTCTATGTGCGCGTGCGAGAGAACTACGGATCGCAATGACCTCGCATCAAACGGCAGATGCGAGTTGCGCTGTATGGATTCAGCACGTCTGCCCTGAAACATCCCGCAGTCAAAGAGGACTTTCTCTTTTCCCACCTCAAGAATGTGCTTGGAGCCGGTTACCTCTCTCACTCCGCCGTAGAATGTCCACTTCATTTGAAGTCTCCTGCTGCCAGGGCAAGCTGCCGCGAGGGTACTCTTTCTTGGCACGCTTGTCAAGCAGACACGCGTCATGCGTAATGGTATAAGGCAGAGATGCGCTATGGATTCGACCATCCGGTGCTTCCGGGCTTGCGTCTTCTCGCCTACTTACTTCAGTCAAGACCGACAGATTTTCTGCTCGGAACAAATTCTTGGGGCATCCCTTCTTTCCTCCCCAAAACCGGTCGCGCTCCTCTCAGGAGATGGCTGGAAACTATAAGACAGGAGATATGAGAGCAGAGACAGCTGATTGTATATTGGAAGCAGAAACAGTTAGAGCGCTATATTGGTCTTCCACCTTGCCTATGACGAAGTGGGGTCCAAGACCGTCTAGTTTCCGCCTGATGCGGCGGTAGGTGTCAGGGAAAAGAGTCACTTCAAATAAGCCGGACTCGTCCTCCAATGTGAGAAAACGCATAACCTCGCCTTTAGAGGTCTCGGTATCCCTCACCGCTGCCAAAATACCCACGAGTCTGACAACCTCGCCAATATGCTGTCTCAATTCAGAACTTCTCACAAAACCGTTGAGCGAATACCCGTTCATAAAATATCCAATCGGATGTTTCCTTACCGACAAGCCAAGAAGTTCCCACTCGTCCCGAAACTTTTTATCTTCAGTGTAGTCCTCCAACCGCGGCAGGTCAGCAAGCGAATCATTCATCGAAAAGCGTTTCCCGGAAGCAGCGTGTTGAGTGTATAGCTGCCACAGAAGCTGCGGACGGCTGACTCCTGTAAAATCAAATGCGCCGCAGCGAATCAGAAGTTCTGTTTCTTTCTGCCCTATGCCTGTCCTCGCACGAAAATCCTGAAGACTGTGATACTGTTCTGATTCTCTCAGTGAGATTACGGCCTCTATGGATTTCTGTGATAACTCTGCCACACGTGAAAGACCAACGCGGATTGCGCCATCCTTCAGTGTAAATTCCGCTTTGGACTTATTCACGCATGGGAGCAGAATCTGTATCCCGTCACGTTTTGCCGCTTCAACGTAAATCCGTTTCTCATACATCCCCGCGTTGTTGTCGAGCGCCGCGACCCATAACTGCGCTGGATAATGCGCCTTCAGGTAAGCAACTGTGTAGGCGAGAACCGCGTAACTCGCTGCGTGCGCGCGACAAAAACTGAATGAGTTGAACTTCGCCATCTGAATCCATAAATCCTTTGCAAGCGTCAAATCCGTGCCGTTACGTTCGCAGAGGTTCAGAAACTGCTCTGAGAGTCTCAGGCGCTCGACATCGCTTTTACATTTCGTCACCGCGCGCCGAAAGCGGTCTGCCTCGCCGGTTGATAGTCCCGCGAGGTGTTTGGCAATAAGAAGCGCGTCGTCCTCGTAAAGCATTATCCCGTGAGTATCCTTCAAAATCTCCGCCAGTTTCGGGTCAGAAGCGGCGGGTTTGTCAATTCCCCGTTCTCTGCGAATGAACCGCTCTTTCATTCCGAGTGATGCCGCGCCGGGTCTTATGAGCGCCAGCGCTTTCATTATCCCTGCTACGCCAGACGGTTTCATCATTTGCAGGAGATTTCGCATCGCGGGGCTCTCAAGTTGATTGCAGCCGAGAGTATCACCAGACTGAATCAGCGCAATGGTTTTCTCATCCGCGTCAGGCAGAGTTTCTGGAATCAGGCGTTTATCTATGGTTTTCTCCACAAGGTCTATCGCTTCCCTGATAGTGGACAGCGCGCGGTTGCCGAGTAAATCAAGTTTGACGAGTCCGACTGCCTCTGCGCCGTCTTTATCATATTGCGTGATAATAACACCTTTCTCTGCTCTCTGGAGCGGCGCGTGGCGGCAAATCGGCTCAGGCGTAATCACCACCCCACCGCAGTGAACGGAAAGGTGATGCGGAAAACCCTCTATCCGCTTCGCAATGCGCAGGATTTTCTCAAGCGGCTGTGATTCTATCGGCAGATTATTCCTCACACCGCGGGAGAGATTCTTCAACACTGTCGTTATCACGGAATCGGAAGAGCCAAATACTTTCGCCACTTCCCTGAACGCGGACCGCGGCTGAAAAGTTCCGCAAGTCGCAACCGTCGCGACGTGGTCATCACCGTATTTCTTGTAAACGTAATCAATCACGTCGTCACGCAGCCGCCAGCAGAAATCTATATCCAAATCAGGGAAATCCTTTCTGCCATCGTTGAGAAACCTCTCAAACGGCAGATTGTATTTGAGCGGGTCAACGTTCGTGATTCCAAGACAGTAGGAGACGATTGAACTCGCTCCAGAACCGCGTCCCGCTGTCGGCGTGCCTAACTCTCGCGCGTGGTCAACAATATCTGAAACTATAAGAAAGTAATCGGCGAACCCGAGTTTGCTGATTAGCCCGAGTTCATGCTCGATGCGCACCCTGACCGCCGCGGTGATTTCGCCGTAACGCCTCTTTTCCCTTGCGTAAGTTTTTTCCCTCAACTGCTTGGTCGCTGACTTGCCACTTACTTCCGGCACTTTCGGGAAAACAGGTTTGTGTGCAAGAAGGTCAAAATCAACTGATTCCGCTATGCGCAGAGTATTTGTCAGCGCTTCAGGGCAGTCGGAAAAGAGTTTCCGCATCTCTTGCGGGGAGCGAAGATAATTTTCTTTGTGCAGCGCCGCTTCCGCTTTCACGTTATCAAGTAGATCTGTTTTGCCGATAGCCAGAAGTACCTCATAAAGTTCAAAATCCTCAGGGGAAGCGAAATAAATATCGCTGGACGCGACAACTCCTATTCCCAGATTATTCGCTGCTTCGAATAGCTTGCGTTCCTGTTTGACACTTCTTCCCGGGCGGATAAGTTCAAGAAAGAGTCGTTCGCTATGTATTTTCCCTGATAGAGAACGCGCTAAATTGAGGCCTTCTGTAATTACGACGAGTCCTTCCTGCAGCGCCGGGGGAGAATCCGCCAGCGAGAAATTATCCTCCAGATTTCGCCTGCTGATTATTTCGCAGAGGTTACTGTAGCCGACATCATTCTGAATCAGCAGAACCGCGCTTTCCGTAGCGGTTGAAATTATCGCGCCGAGGATGGGTTTGATTCCGTATTCTTTTGCGGTTTCAAAGAATTTCACCGCGCCGTAAAGATTGTTTTTATCTGTCAGCGCAAGCGCTTGAATTCCGAGGCTTGCTGCGCGTGTCAGAATTGATTCTATTGACGATGCACCGCAGCAAAGCGAATAATTACTTCGTAAGCGAAGGGGTGCGTAATACATAGCCGTAAGAGTCCTGTTTCAGATTGCCTAAAAGATTTATCGCTTTGCCAACTGTAATTGCGGAAAAGCCGAATCTGCCGCGGATTTCGTCTATGGCGGAAAGTAACCGGTGCGCACGTTCCTCGCCAGTCTCAAAGAGGCTTCGCCTCCCTTTCTCGGAAAGTAAGATGCGTGAGACACTGATTGCAATATGCCGCAGTGCGACGCGGCGGGTATAAATCCTGTTCAGGATGCCGACCACGGCGCGGTGGATTTCTTCATCGACATCTGTCGCCTCAGGCAGACTCTGACTCGCGTTCTCGCCTTCAAAATCGCCGTATCTGATTTTCAGGTGAACCGTCTTTGCCGCGCAGCCGAGTTGCCGCAGCGTGCTGCCGATTCGCTCGGTCAAGTAGTAAAGCATTCCTTCAATCTCAGCGCGATTCGTGGTCTCCTTGTGAAACGTCGTTTCGCGCGATATACTGTGTGGAATCTCTTTTTTGTTAGTAATCATTGTGTCCAGCCCGCGGCACCTATCGTAAATCGCGATACCTAATTTGCCGAAAAGTGCTTCAAGACCGTCACGCGGCAGATTTCGCAGTTCGCCGACGGTGTAAATGTTCAGCCGCTTGAGCACCTCACTGGTCTTGTGTCCAACGCCGGGAAGTTTATCAACCGCGAATCTAGCGAGGAACGGAAGCACCTCTGAAGGTTCTACGAGGCGTAGACCGTCCGGCTTTGCAGATTTGCTCGCCATTCGCGCAACGATTCGGGTTGGTCCTACACCGACTGTGACGGAAAGCTCTGTCTCGCGTTTGATATTTGATTTCAATTTTGCGGCGCTTTTCTTGAGGTCGGGATAGAGATGCTCTGTGCCAGTGAGGTCAAGGTAAGCGTCGTCAAGGTAAGTGTCGACGCTCGGACAGAAAGTTCTACATATTTTCCAGATGCGGTTCGCGAAGCAGCGATAGACAGAGTAATTGCCTTCAAGAACCACCGCTTTTGGGCAGAGGCGTTTTGCTTCGCAGAGGCTCTGACCAGCGTAAAGCCCATATTTCCTCGCCTCGTAAGAGCACGACGCGATACACCCGCTTCCGACGATGACTGGCTTTCCCTTCAGCCGCGGATTTCGCAGTTGCTCCACTGACGCAAAAAACGCGTCTATGTCTAAATGTAGCACTTGCTGGTCCATACTCGTATTGCGTCCACGACCCGATCAAGCAGTTTCTTCCCATGCTTGGATTTTCAGTTGCCACCCGTAACGGAATATCTTTACATCTTTCACTTTCTTGAGTTCCCCTTGAAATGCAGGCATCACACCTTTGCAAACAATGGCGCCTGAGACCTCTTTCCCTGTTTCTTTCCTTAACTCCCTAATGTATTTTCTTATCTGGTCTACCGCCTGATGACCAATAAGGTTTAGTTTCAATTCAACAACAAAGAGATTGCCGTTAGCATCGTGGAAGATTAGGTCAGTTCTACCTCCTGAAACCCGTTTTTGCCTTCGTGCCAGTTTCGGGTTATTGCCAAATGGGAATGGATTTCGAACAATGTAGTTCTCTATGTCCCGCTCAAGAACTTCGGCTACTTCATCTGTAGATAAAAATTCCTCTTCACCTGCTTTTCCGGACTCGGCCTCTAATTGTCCTATCTCCTTCAACAAGATATCCACATCTTTATCTGTCAGGTTTCTCCAACTCCTTGTTGCCGAGCCAATGCACTGTGTCTCTGTCCTGTCCTTGGAAAACTTGATATTGAGCGACAATCTCTCAGAGAGTTGTCTGCTGAAAGGCAAAGGTACTGGTAAAACTCTTGAAGTTATAGGGTCTCCAAACAGAACCGTGTCGTCCACGTCATTTCGTGTACCTTGCTTGAATTCCTCAATATGCGGATTCTTGAACTTTGCGCTGAGTTTAGGGTCCTTCGCCACATTGGCGGTTGGCAAGACCCGGTCCACAATATAGTAAGCGGTAATAACCTTTCTGCCTCTCTGCGTTGTGTGAAAGAACGCATAACTGCCTTTGGCCATCCTTCTTAACTTTCTTCCTCTGTCTGTTCCGTCGCCGTATGTGAATTCATCAAAAAGCGGATCAGGGTGACCATACAACGGCACGTATGGAATAAGTAGGTTCATTTTTCTCCCCTCCTCCAAATATGGGCCACGAAAAAGTGCTCTTTTACTCCTCCAAAACAACCCGTTCCAAGCGCCAGACCATATCCTGCGTGCGCAGTGAGAGTTCGTAAGTATTTCCGCCGCAGTCAACGGAGAAGTAGTAAATCACATTTTGTCCTTCCCTGTCAGCCCAGCGGGTGTTGACTTTGTCCACGCGGTAGATTCTGCCTTTGCGTTTGAACGCAAGAGGTGTTATCTCTCCGCTTCCAAAATCCGCGCGAACCTTTATTACTTCCTCTAATACTTCAATTCTCATTTCACGCGCCGATATCGGTACTCCAAGACGCCTGCACATAGAAGATTTCAGCTAAGATAGAAATACATCTGGTCAAGGATCAGAATGCATTGTAATGCTTTAACTTTAGTGTAGTCTTCTACGTTTGCTACCCCGTGCATAGTGCTGTGTCTCGACCAATCTACCTGACCAGTCTTCAAGTCAAAGTCTTTGAGAAAAACCTCGTCAAGGTAACGGCAAAATTCCCCTGGAAGGGAAAGTGGTTCCATAGAGTCGAACTTCTTCTCCGCTTCTTTCTTCAAGTGCTGGGTAAGCTCCCCGTAATGCGGTCTTTTGCCAGTCTTGTTCTTCTCAAAGTGGTGCAACCGTAGAATACCGTCTATTTCTGAGGGGAGATTCTTTATGCAGTTTATGAATCCGGCTTGAGTATTCGTAAGATAGGCTTCGATCCCCGCGAGTATGATGTTCTTTTTCTGCTCGAAGAGCTTGTTATTCCACCACCTATTGACAAATCGCATTACCCTGTCTTTATCGAACTTGTTCACAAAATGAGTTAGCAACGATAAGAATTTGGTCTTGTCCTTGTAAAAGTGCGAAAGCTCTACAAATTCGACTCCAAGAATCTGAATGAAGGGGAACCAACCATCACTGCGCATTTGTTCAAACATTGGCCTATTCTCAAGGATCTCATATTCCTTCTGGAAAAACAGTCGTTTATAATGCCAGCCAAGTTCCCTGTACAGCGCATCCACGTCCCAAAAGTGTCCACTTTCCCACTGAGCGAAGTCAAAGAAAAGCCCAAACTTCCAGCCGATCCTAAAAGAAAATATCAAGTTGTCTGTTTTGTTGATTTCGATGCCCAGGAATTTGAGAGACCTTATGTCGGCAATATCTTGCAACATCACAATCTCTCCGGCTTGCAAGTCCCGTTTATGCATTCCCTCGTAAATTATCGGGAAGTCATTGACATACACGTCTGCTGATAGGTCTTGGTGGATCAATATCAGGAAAGCGTTTATTTGCTCTCTCTGACGTGCCCCCCGAAAACTGTACCACATTGAATTAGAGGGTCCTCCGGATAAAATGCTTGCGCGCTGCTTGAGACGCATTCAGAGCGCCTCAAGGAGC
>Ga0315282_10016367_pt1 | contig 10841 bp, 9 predicted proteins | sample YL17G07_20_MG_FD_203693 | JGI IMG/M metagenome (GOLD analysis project Ga0315282, IMG submission 203693) | Sediment microbial communities from Yellowstone Lake, YNP, Wyoming, USA - YL17G07_20 | ecosystem: Environmental > Aquatic > Freshwater > Lake > Sediment | place: USA: Wyoming | collected...
TATTCTTTACCTGTGTTTTCCTTTTTCTTTTCTTCTACGTTATCATCGATATCATCTCGCGGCTGGAGGATATCTTAAGGCAGCATACCAGGATAAGCCTCATTGTAAAATACTACCTCTTTAACCTGCCTTCAATGTTCATACAGGTAGCCCCCTTTACCTGCCTGCTCAGCACCTTGTATACCTTCGGAAAATTAAACCAGGACAATGAAATAATCGCTATGCGCTCAGCGGGGTTAAGTATATTGCAGATAACCCGGACCGCGATTGCCTTCGGGCTCTTAGTCAGTATTTTTATATTCTGGCTGGGGGACGGAGTCCTGCCCCACTCTCTGGCCATAACCCAGAAACTCGGGGAACAGATGGAGGCGGGCACAAAAAGGAGCAAAGAGAAAAAGGAAATTATCGAGAACCTGGCTATGTACGGTTCGCACAACAGGCTCTTCTTTATCAATAAATTTTTCACTCTCACCGATACTATGGAGGGGATAAATATCCTGGAGCATGACGAGCAGCAGAATGTAATCAAGAAAATCGTGGCCAATAAAGGGGTGTATAAAGAGGGCCTCTGGAAGTTTTACCAGGCGATTACCTATAATTTCGACCAGAACAACCAGATTACGCAGGAGCCGCATTATGCCGAAGAAGAGCTGGCCCAGATAACCGAAACGCCGCAGGATTTCATCAACCAGAGGCAAAGGCCGGATTATATGACTATCGCGGAAATGGACAATTATATCTGGAAACTATCCCGCAGCGGAGCAACTTCGGTGATACGCAGCCTTAAAGTAGACCTTTATCAGAGGGTTACCGGGCCTTTTACCAGCGTGATTATAATCCTGATGGGAATACCGTTTTCTATGATGATACACAGGCGTGCCGCAGGCCTCTCTGCCATCGGCTTATCCATTATGGTGGCGTTTTTATATTACATAGCGGATGCCGTAAGCGTCGCCCTGGGAAAAGGCGGAGCCCTCCCGCCGCTGGCAGCTGCTTCGCTAAGCCACGTTATCGCACTTACCTTCAGCCTCTACCTGATCAAAAGCATGCCTTAAGGTTTTATTTTAACCGATATAAACGCGTGGGATGCGGCTGCCTAAGCCGCAGACAATTTCGTAGGGGATAGTTCCAGAGAGCCCGGCTAATTCTTCCGCAGTAATTTTATTTGCGCCTTGCGCGCCGATTAAGACCGCCTCCGCCCCTATCCTGGCGGGGTAATCGCCCAAATCCACCATGGACTGGTCCATGCAAATCCTCCCGGCTATCTTAAAACGCCTGCCGCCGATTAAAACAGGCGCGCTATTGGATAAATTACGCGGATAACCGTCACCATAACCGATAGGTAAAAGCGCAATCCTGGTATCTTTTTCCGTAATATAGGTGTGGCCGTAACTTATGCCCGTGGCCGCGGGGACTTTCCTTATATAAATTACCTTTGTCTTCAGGCTCAACACCGGCTTTAGATGAATTGCCAGGTTCTCCTTAGGGTACAGGCCGTAAATTGCCAGGCCGGGCCTGACCATATTAAAATGGCTGTTTTTAAAACCGATAATCCCCATACTATTTGCGCTGTGGGTCAGGGGAATATGAATGCCTTTCTTACGCAGCACAGCGATTAAATTATTAAACAGCTCTATCTGATGCAGGGTGAATATCTCATCCATATCCGCAAAGGCAAAATGCGTGTATAAACCTTCTATGTTGATGGAGTTAAGTTTGTGAATTTTCTCGACGAGTTCCAGCGCAGCTCCGTGCGCTACCCCCACCCTGCCCATACCGGTATCAACTTTGATATGCACACTAACCGGCCTCTTCAGAGAACGCGCCTTTTGAGCAAGGACTTTCGCGAATTCCAGGTCGCAGAGGGTAGGCTCAAGCCGGTATTTGAATAAAGGCTCAATATCTTTTTTAAGAGTCAGGCCCAGGATCAGAATCGGTAAATTTATTTTTGCCTGCCTTAATCTTATCCCTTCATCAATAGAGGCAACTCCCAGGAAATCTGCCCCGCAGGCAAAGAGTTTTTTTGCCACGGGGATTAAGCCGTGGCCATAGGCATCTGCCTTTACCGTAACCAACACCTTAGTACTTTTGCTCAACTGCTTTTTTATCTGGCGGAAATTGTGGGCCAGGTTGTTTAAATTAACCTCAGCCCAGGTAGGGCGGTATCCGATAAAATCATTCTTATTCATATTAGTCTAAATTCCAAATCACAAGCACCAAATCACAAACAATACCAAAATCCAAAATCACAATACCAAAACTAACCTTTTAGTTTGTAATTTTGGTCATTGGGTATTGTGATTTGTTTGTGGTTTGTGTATTGTGATTTGTGATTTAACATTTTATCTTCTGACTTTGTTTTATCTGGCACTCCTTCGGGTATAGATAAATCGGCTTTATATTAAAAGCGTTGCTGAACTTTTTCTCTTTAATCCTCTCCAGAGTCAGGGCAATGATATTATGCGCCTTAGGATACCAGTAATCCCTGTCTAAAATGGTTACTCCTTTTATCTCTTTTAAAATTTTTTCTTTATATAAAGGCAGGGCGTCTCCGAGGATAACAACTGCTTTCTTGAAACGGCTGAAAAATTCTTTTTCTGAGAGGAGTAAATACGGCGTTATACGCCTGAGATTGCCTTTTGTATTTTTAAAGGCAGCGCAGTATATCAGGCTCCTTTTTGCATCCAGGGCAACCACGACGGGACGCGTATTTATAGCGTTTTTGGCAATTATATCCAGGGTAGAAATGCCTATCACCGGCTTATGCAAAGCCCAGCTCATTCCTTTTATCGCGCTCACTCCCAGGCGCACTCCGGTAAAAGAACCCGGGCCCAGGCCGCAGGCAAGATAATCCAAATCCCGCGCCTGCCAGCCCAACGCGCCAAGCGCCCTCTGGATAGTAACAATCAACAGGCTGGACATCTGCCTGCCTAATTCCAGAGTGCACTCGTAGGTCCCCGCGCCGGAAACTCCGGCGCGGGGACTTCCGTCGTATATGCCTAAAGACAAAAAACCCGTAGAGGTATCAATGCCTAATATTTTCACCCTGCCCTTCCTCCAATCTTATTTTGTGCTTTCAAGGAAGGGCGGGGCGAACCTATCTCCTTGAGTAACTGCCTGTAACGGCTGCCTGAGGCGCTAAATTTTAGCAACCTCTGCGCTTTACTTTTGTGGAATAATTCTATTTTTAAACACTCCTGCGGCAGGAAATATCCCAACCTGTCAGCCCACTCGATTACGCTGACGCCCTGAGCATAGAAGTATTCCTCGTAACCCAAGCCGCGTATATCCTGCGCTGCTTTCAACCTGTAAAGGTCAAAATGATACAGCGGCAGTTTCGCCTTGGCGTAGGCGCGTAGCAAAACAAAGGAAGGGCTGACCACCTGCTCCTTGTTTATGCCCAAACCTTGGGCAATCCCTTTAACCAACGCAGTCTTACCTGAGCCGAGTTCCCCGAACAAACAGATTATATCGCCTGTACAGAGACTGGCGGCTATTTTCTTGCCTATCTTTAGCGTCTGGTTAAGGGAACGTGAAATTACTTGCATTAAAAGTGCCTGAATCCCCGAGGCTTTATAACCCGCTGCCTGCCTCTTCTATCTATTAAACTTAAACCCTGCTTTGCGGCGGTAATTTCGCCTATGGGCTTGAATCCTCGCGGCTTCAAAATTAAAATTTTCTTTGCCTCTGCCGGAGGCAGCGTAAAAAGCAATTCAAAATCCTCTCCCATAAAAAGCGCCTCTTTTAAATTGCGCGCGCCGGGCTCAAGAGGTATTAAATCTTCGTAGATTACAGCGCCTGCCTTGCTCTGCTCTAAAATATGCCCTAAATCCTGCGTCAGGCCGTCGGAAATATCTATCATGGAGCTTACTTTAACTTTTTTTACCAGCGCCCTTGCCTCTTTAAGCCTGGGAGTGAACTTAAGGTGTTTACCCCTGATAGAGCCGCCGAGAGAGCCGGTTACGAATATGATATCGCCTTCTTTTGCTCCGCTGCGCAGGCAAAGATTTTTCTTCTCCACTACCCCCAGCACACTTACGTCAATAACCAGGTGGCGCGCGCGGCTGATATCTCCTCCGACGATATTGACTTTAAACTTCCCGGCCAGGGCAAATAAACCCCGGGCTATTCTCTCTATCCTCTCCACGGAAAAGCCTGGGGGTATTCCTAAAGAAACAAGCGCATAGCGCGGGATGCCGGCGCAGGCGGCAATATCGCTTAAGCAAACTGCCAGGGCCTTTCTTCCGATAAGTTCGGGTTTATCCCGCAGGGTAAAATCCACTCCTTCTACAAGCATATCGCAGGTAAAAAGCTGGTAACTATCCCTATTAAACCTTAATACCGCGCAGTCGTCTCCGCTGGGAACGGCGACTGAAGTATCGGTCCTGATTGCCCTCCGGAATCTCTCTATTAACCCGAATTCGCCGAGCTTATTTATCAACATTATTATTTCACCGTCATTGCGAGCGAGCCGAAGGCGAGCGAAGCAATCTCAACCACTCTTGAAGAGATTGCTTCGTCGGCCTTACAGCCTCCTCGCAATGACACATAATCTTGACAGTAATGTAATTATTCCTTTAATATCTTTCTGATATTCCGCGCATACGGCTGCCTGATAATCCCCTTATCCGTAATTATGGCGCTAATCAATTCAGCGGGCGTTACGTCAAAAGCGGGGTTGAATACTTTTATCCCTTTCGGGGCAATGGGCTTGCTGAAAAATAACTCCGTGGATTCATATGCCGGGCGCTCCTCAATAGGAATAGAGCGGCCGCTTTTAATTTTAAGGTCAAAGGTAGAAACAGGCGCGGCAATGTAAAAAGGGATTTTATGATAACGGCTTAAGACCGCCAGGTTATAAGTACCGATTTTATTCGCGGTATCGCCGTTGGCGGCAATCCTGTCTGCTCCGGCGATAACCTTATGTATTTTACCCTGTTGCATCAGGGTAGCTGCCATATTATCGCAGATAAGCGTAACATCAACCTTATTTCTGCTCAATTCCCAGGCAGTAAGCCGGGCGCCCTGCAGCATGGGCCGGGTCTCGCAGGCATAAACCTTTATTCTCTTGCCCTCTTCTTTTGCACGGTAAATAACTCCCAATGCCGTGCCGAAATCAACTGTCGCCAGTATCCCGGCGTTACAGAGAGTCAATATGCTGTCCCCCTCTTTAAGCAATTTTGCCCCGTAACCTCCGATACTGCGGCAGCTCTTCTGGTCTTCTGTGATTATTTTTGCGGCTGCGCCAAGAATCAACTTTTTAATCGCAGGTATCGGTTTGTCTTTATTCTTTACTGCGATACTGCAGGCCCTTTCTATACCCCAGAAAAGATTCCTGGCAGTAGGCCGCGAGGTGGCGATATACTTTGCCGCTCTATCCAGTTCTCTCTTGAATTCAAGAAAGTTCTTTGCCTTTGAGTGTTGAATACCCAGATATACCCCCAAACCCGCAGCTGCTCCGAGCACCGGAGCCCCCCTTACTTTCATCAATTTTATCGCCTGCCAGAGGGATTGAAGATTATTGATATAGATATATTCCAGTTTGGAGGGCAACTTGGTCTGGTCGATTAATTTGATTTTGTTCCTGCTCCATTGAATAGTCTGCAGTTTCATTCTTGCGCTCTCCTATAAGCCGATTAATTTCGCGAATATACCCTTCTTTACCTTTATTGCCGCAGCCGGGCAAGTCTCCTGGCAGCAAAAACAGGAAATACAGCCGGAATAATCAATCTTAATCCGGTTATCTTTCAGGCTGATTACTTTTTTAGGGCAGGCCTTGACACAAGCGCCGCAGCGGATACATTTTCCGTGTTCTACTTTGGGGTAAAAACGGATGAGGCCTCTGATAATATTGATAACCGGCCGGGGCAGTTTTCTTTTCAGGGAAGCCTGGGGCAGTTGGAATGGCCTTTCAATGATATCTTCAAGGCGGCCTCCCAGAATGTGAATAGAATTTGCCTGCGCCGTGCCTAAACCCCTTCTGGCTGCCTCTTTAGTGGTTAAAATATCCAACGGCTCTAAACCCATGATTAAAGCCAGAATACTGTCTAAGGCCACGCAATCCGAGCCGGCCAGGATTAATCCCGCGTCATATAATTTTCCTGCGCTTGCCGGGCCGTCCCCTTCCATGGCGATAATCCCGTCAATAACGGTTAAGGCGGGCTTGGCTTCGGCATAGACATCCACTAAAATATTGGAAAAATCTCCGGCATCAAAATATTTCCGGTGCAACTCCGTCTTATAGGTATCCGAAACCAGGCCAAAGAGATTTTTTATCGCCCCGGTCAGAATGGTTAATTCATGGGTCTTAAATTTAGGCAGGGAGACAAGATAATCGCAGTTATCCAGCCAGGTAGTCAGGGGGAATTTCCCGCGCCAGCGCCTTTTATCGAATTTTACCAGCGCTACCTCTTCCTCTGCGGCAATCCTTTTTACGCCCGTGCGCTCGTAAACTTCATCTACATTCTCAATTTGGGCACCCCAGACGCTCGGGCCGTCGCCGATAAATATCCTGCAGTTTATCTCCTTTAATATCTTAACTACTGAGCGTACCACTTCCGGATGAGTGGTGACACCGAACTCCGGCTCCTTGGCCATTAAAAGGTTGGGCTTGACCAAGACAGAGCTACCGGCTTTGACAAAATTAGTGATGCCGCCGCATAAATCTATCGCCCGCCTGACCTGCCCTAATACTAGGGCGGGCGCATAACTATTGCATTTTACCACTGAAACTCTGGATATCATCCTATATTCCTAGGTGTTAGGTGTTAGGTGTTAGGTGCTAGGTGCTAGGTTTTAGGATATCAATACGGGGGAAAAGCGGCTTGCCTTTCTGAATCCTGTCCCGGCCTATCTGTTTTAATATGGATTCTGCCGTCTGCGGCATAAAGGGCGCTAGATTCCCAGCAACTTCCCTGATAACCTCTACCAGCAGCCTGACAAAACTCTTCAGTTCCTCGGCCTTATTTTCTTTAGCCAGGTTCCAGGGCTTGGTATCTTCTACATATTTGTTCGCCATATTGATCAATTCCCAGGTCGAGGTTAAGGCCGCACTAAAATTAAAATCCGCAGGCGCGCTTAAAGCGCCTGCGGACTCTTCCGGAAGCGATTTCATCTTTTTTGATATTTTTTCAGCCTGCGGGTTATTCATCAGGCCTGCCTCGGGAATTTCCCCCTGATAATATTTTTCCACCATAGTCAGGGTACGGTATACCAGATTCCCCAGGTCATTGGCCAGGTCTGCGTTAAACCTCTTGATTATCGCTTCCTCCGAAAAATTCCCGTCCTGGCCGAAGGGCACATCGCGCAGTAAAAAGTATCTATAGACATCAATGCCGAACTCCCGGACGATATCTACGGGACTAACCACATTCCCGCGCGACTTGGACATCTTGTCTTCTCCGATTAACCACCAGCCATGGGCAAATATAGTTTTAGGCGGCGCTATCTCCAATGCGCGCAGCATAATCGGCCAATACACGGCATGCTGCCTTAAGATATCCTTGCCGATTAAATGTAAATCTGCCGGCCACCATTGGGATTGATAATTGCCTTTGGCGTCAAATTCTCCCACTGCGCTGATATAATTCACCAGGGCATCAAACCAGACATAGACCACGTGCTCCGCGCTAAAAGGCAGGGGTATACCCCAGTTCAGGCGTGCCTTGGGCCGGGATATGCATAAGTCGCTGAGCTCTTCTGCGGTAAGAAAACTTAAAACTTCATTTCGCCGCTTTTGGGGAAGTATAAAATCCGGGTTGTCTTTTATATGCCTAATCAGCCACTCCTGGTGCTTTTTTAATTTAAAGAAATAATTTATCTCGCTGAGCTTCTCAACCGGCCTTTTACAATCCGGGCAGGCCTTATCCAGGATTTGCGTTTCTGTCCAGAATGTCTCGCAGGGAGTGCAATACCAGCCCAGGTACTCTGCCTGATAGATATCCTGATTGCCGTAAAGTTTTTCTAATGCCTGTCGGACAAAACGGATATGCCTTTCTTCGGTAGTGCGGATAAAATCATTGTAAGAAATATCCAATGCCTGCCAGAGGGCTTTAAACTGCAGGGCCATTTTATCGGAAAAACCCTGCGGGGTTAATTTTGCCTCCTCCGCTGCCCGCTGTATCTTTTGGCCGTGCTCGTCGGTGCCGGTCAAAAACCAGACATTCTTTTCCCCTATAGACCTGCGCATATAACGCGCCAGGCAGTCAGCGGCAATGTTAGTATAAGAATGCCCGATGTGCGGAGGGGCATTCACATAATATAGCGGAGTAGTTATATAAAACTTTTTAGCCATATTTAAATTCCAAATCACAAGCACCAAATCACAAACAATACCGAATACCGAAATCACAATATAAAACCAACAAAGTTGGTTTTAAATTTTGGTCATTTGATATTGTGATTTGTTTGTAATTTGTGATTTGTGTATTGTGATTTAGCCTTGCTATTCCAACTTTTATTTATAACTTATCTCTATCTGAGCGCCCTCTTCAAGCTCCACTGTGGCTGTGCGCTTGAATACATTGATACCGGTGACCTTGCCTTTGCCCTGCTGGGTGTGTATGCGCTCCCCTTCGCGCGGCATGCCTTTGGAGAGCAGTTTATAAGTCTCGTATTCAAAATAAAGGCAGCACATCAGCCTCCCGCAGAGCCCGGATATCTTCGGCGGGTTAAGGGGCAGGCCTTCCTCCTTGGCCATCTTAATGGTGACCGGCTCAAAATCTTTCAGGAACTTCCTGCAGCAGAGTTCCCGCCCGCAGGAGCCGAATCCGCCGAAGAGGCGCGCCTCATCCCTTACCCCTATCTGCCTTAATTCAATGCGCGCTTTAAAAATCTTGGCCAGGTCTTTGACCAGGTTACGGAAATCCACCCTGCCGTCGGCGGTAAAATAGAATATAATTTTGCTGCGGTCAAAGGAATATTCCGCCTGCACGAGTTTCATCTCCAGTTTACATTCTTCTATCTTCTTGGTGCAGATGCTAAAGGCCTCTTTTGCTTTGAGCCTGTTATCCTGTATCTGCCTGATATCGTATTCCCTGGCCAGCCTGACAATCTTTTTCGGCGCCTCTTTGGAATTCTTATCCGCAACCGCCTCCTTCGGCGAGACTATCTGGCCGTAATCCAGGCCGCGGTCATGCTCCACGATAACATAATCTCCTTCTTTAAGGGTAAGGTTTCCGGAGTTATAAGGGTAGACCTGCCCCGAGTCCCGCAGCCTCACCAGAATTATCCCGTCCATAATTGCGCTCCTAAATTATGCAGCAGTAACTTAACGTTTACATGCTGTTCCAGATATAATATTGCATCAGATATGGCATCCAGTATTGCGCTTACATCCGAGAGGGAAAAGCGCCCTGCCTCTTTAAGCAATTCCTCCCTGCGGTCTAAGTTGATTACCTCAAGATAGGGCAGGCCGTTTTTTAGCAGGTAAATATCCCTGAACCAGGTAGCCAGCCAATTAAGGTGGCTGCGCACCTGTTCCCTATCTTCAGTAGCCAGGGTTTCCAAGGCAGGCCTTGTAGAGAGGGCTATTTTATCCAGGACCCTGTTTTTTTCCCGGATGATATCCGTGTCTTTTAACCTTAAGGCGCAGCCGAGCCTGCCTTCGGCAAGATAGGCCAGAAAATGCGCTTCCTGCGCAGCTAAAGAATAGTCTTTTTTCAGTATCTCTTCAAGGACAGGCCTCTCTAAGCAAGAAAATTTTAGAATACTGCAGCGCGAAATAATGGTCTTAAATAAAAGGCGGGGCTTGTCGCTGGCCAGGATGATGATGCTGTCCTGCGGCGGCTCCTCCAGCGTCTTTAAGAGGGCGTTAGAGGCCTCTGCATTAAGGTTATGCGCGTCATCAATAATAAATACTTTTTTTCTTGCCTCATAAGGCCTGAGATTTATTTCCTTTTTTAACTGGCGGATATGGTCTATCCTTATTTCGCTGCTGGCGGAGCTCTGGCGTTCCGGTACAATAGTAAGCAGGGTTGCCTTGTCTATGATATGCACATCAGGATGCCGGCCGGCTTCTATTTTCCTGCAAGAGGCACACCTGCCGCAGGCATCGTCATCCCGCTCAAGGCAGTTGACTGCCGCAGCCAGGGTGCGGGCAGTAAGTTTTTTGCCTACGCCCTCCGGCCCGCTGAAAAGATAACTATTCATCAGCCGGCCCTGTGCCAGGGCCTCTTTGAGTATTTGTATAGGCCTATCCTGGCCTTTGATCTCTTGAAAGGACATTTTTTACTATTCCCCTGATTTTATCCTGTGTTGCCATTTTATCTTTTTCCACTTTTACAATTTTTATCCGTCCGGGCTCGCCAGCCGCCAGGCGCAAGTACCCTTTTCTTACGCGCAGGTGATAATTAAAAGGCCTTCTCTCAATGCGGTCGCAGGTTAAATGCCGGTATTTAAGGCCGTCCTTAACCGGCAAGTCCAGCAAAATAGTCAGGCCGGGTTTTATTCCTGCGCTAGAAAATTTACCGATATATTTTATTGTCCTGATGTCCATCCCTAAGCCATAACCCTGATAGGCAAGGGTAGAATCCAGAAACCTGTCGCAGATAACAATTTTACCCTGCGCCAGCGCCGGCCGGATAATTTCCTCTACAATCTGCGCGCGCGCTGCCATATAGAGCAGGGTTTCGCAAAGCGGGGAAATATGGTTCTGCGGGGAAAGCAGGATCTTCCTGACCTTCTCGCTTATCCTGGTGCCGCCCGGCTCGCGCAGATACAACACGCGAAAGCCCTGCCGCTTTAAATGTTCATAAAGCATGCGCGACTGCGTGCTCTTCCCGCACCCTTCCGAGCCTTCAAAGGTAATAAACTTGCCTTTCATAGTTTTAATCGCCATTCCG
>Ga0315282_10016368_pt1 | contig 10840 bp, 8 predicted proteins | sample YL17G07_20_MG_FD_203693 | JGI IMG/M metagenome (GOLD analysis project Ga0315282, IMG submission 203693) | Sediment microbial communities from Yellowstone Lake, YNP, Wyoming, USA - YL17G07_20 | ecosystem: Environmental > Aquatic > Freshwater > Lake > Sediment | place: USA: Wyoming | collected...
GCATAATCGCCGCCTCCGGATAACTTATTGTTATCTTTGACTATAGCACCTTTTAGGCCTTATAGGCAGCACTTTTTTCGGTTCTCAAATAAAGAGTTTTTCAACATCCTGTTAGCGGCAATAACCGCCAGGGCAGTAAAGTTGTCATACTGCTTGTCTTTGGTGATTAAGGTCCGTTCACTGATTCGGTTTCGCATTTTCTCCAGCCACTCTTTTGGATTGTTGACGCTGTCCAAATCCGTCTCCATTTCGGTTTCCAAAACCAACTCCCAGAACCCATCAGTGCACAGTAAGAAGGCATCCCCCTTTTCCAGGGGTTGTTTAGACTTTATGATAGTAGGACGAAAATCGTCTTCCTGCCCCAGGGCCCGGAGCAAGCGATGCCGGTCTTCGTGACCCCGGACCTCTTCCAGCTTGATCTCCCCGGAATTGACCAGGGCTTGGGAAACGCTGTGGTCTCTGGTCTGATTGATGATCCGGCCGCCCCGAAAATGATAGAGGCGGCTGTCTCCGGCATGTCCCCACAGGGCGGCTTCCAGATCGGCCAATAACAAGACGATGGTGGTGCGCATGCCAGAGAGTTGTGGCTCCTCTTTTTGACGGTGCAACAGGGCTTGTTGTGCGGCTTCCAGATAGCGGGTGGCAGCCTCGGCAGAGACTTCCGGCTGGCCGGCGAAGGTGGTGATAATGCTCTCCACTGCCAGTTGAGAGGCCACCTCGCCACCTTGGTGCCCTCCCAGGCCATCAGCCATTACCCAGCAACCGATTCCGTCCGCCCAGAGAAAATCGCAAAAGTCCTCGTTGCTCCGCCGCTGGTTCCTCTCAGTCACCGTTGCCGTAACAAATGGTAACCCTTCCATATTCCCTTGGTGATCCATTATTTCCGTTGCAGTTCAAACAAAATATCGGGCTGAGCCAGATAAAACCGCTCCCCGCTTTGCAAGGGATGCGGCATGCCCGGTTCCAGCCTGCGGCCATTGTTAAGGAAGGTGCCGTTTTTGGAGCCCAGGTCTTCCAACAGGATGTTGGTGCCGTCGCCATCAAATCTAACCGTGCAGTGGCGCCGGCTGATGCTGCCTCCGGCCGCATCGATAATGAGGTTGCATGCCTTTGGATCGCGGCCGATGACGATGGGGGTCGTGGTGAGTTCAATGGCGCTACCCGCCAGGGGACCTGAGACTGCGGAAATTCGCCAGCCCCCCACCGGCTCGGCGTAAGAATCATAAGCATAGAGTTGAGCGGACTTGCCGTAATTTTCCAGCCAGATGACCCGCTTGGTGATGCGGGGATGAGTGGAGATGATTTCTCTGAGAAAACCGAAAAAAAGCAGAAATTCCACCTCTTGATTCATGAAGGCGACAATATTGGTCTTGGAGGACAGGGCCTCCGAACCGCAGGCCAATGATATCAGGGCCCTCTGACTCGCTTGCAAATCACCAGTGACCACCAGGGCCAGGCGGTCCGCCGTGAGTTCACAGGCCCGGAGGTAGGCCTTATACAAAAATGGGACGTAGGTGACCGGATAAAGGAATATTTGTCGAAAAATACTGACATGCCCCGCAGCATGATGGGCCAGTTCATGAGCCACCACTGATCTCAGTTCCTTGACGGCATTGCGCTTCAGCATGAGATCAACTAGGGAGGCGAAAAGGATTACATAGGCGTGGCCAATGAAACGAAGGGCCAGGGCATTGATTCTGCCTTCCATATTGACGATAAAAATTTCCGGGACTTTTTCGACCCCCATTTTTTTCGCCATTTCCAGGGCAATCTTGTAGACCTCGCTGAACTGCATCTCGTTCACCCGGATGGAGTTGCCGAAGATATGGGCTTTAAAGAACTCCCGGGCGATCCAATGCAGGATGAGGAGCAAGACGATTGCCAGTAAGGGGATACTATAGAATTCCACTGGAAGAAATCTATAGTAAGCAAACCCTGGCAAAAATAATGCTGTAAGCCAGACCAGGCCACTTAAAATAAAACAAATAGTCAGATACACTTTTTCTTTGGTGGTGATGTAAGCCTTGATGTTAACCATAATCGCCTCCGATAATTTTTGGGTAGGTTAAGGGGTTCTCTCTTCCACCTGGCTCCGTTTCTTCTTTTTTTGGGATTTTTTTTCTCGCACCTTCGGTCGCCCTTCCTCAACCGTTTCTTGGGCAATGGGTTCTCCACGTTCTACCATAGGTGGGCCTGCAAAGTCGGTATGTCCAGAAACCTTACTTTCTGTTTTAATGTCTTTGGCATGGGTCTTAGGCGAATTGAAATATTTGGTGGTTACATAAGCCGCGCCACCCAAGCCGAGCAATACTATCAAGATAATAATCAGTAGTTTGCCATAAAAATTTATAATACTGAACCAATAGTTAAAGACACCGATCTCTAACTCCGGCTCGCAAGCCAGGATAGCCACCGTTACGTTGTCCTGAGTGGTTTTCCCTTGGGCCAGGGTTGCCTCTATCAAACTGTCAGCCGCTTGCTGAGGTTCTCGGTCAAGTAACTTGACCATCTCTTCCTCGGGAAGGGTTTTATAAAGTCCGTCGCTGCACAACATGATGCGGTCGCTGGCCTCTAAAATTACCGGGTCTTCATTCCGATCTATCTCGTGCAGGAATGATAACCCCAAATAACTGGTTAGCGCCTGGCGTTGGGGATGGGTTGCCGCTTCTTCTGGATTTATGCGGCCCAGGGCTACTTCTCGGGCCAGTTCCCGGGCATAATCATGATCGGTGGTAAGTTGAATCAGTTCTCCCTCCCGATAGAGATAAATCCGGCTGTCACCCACGGAAGCCCAGTAAAGTTCGTCGTCTTTTATGACTGCTGCCGTCAGGGTGGTGCCGATTTGTCCTTCCATCCCCGCTTGCTTGGCCAGTTCCACCACCTTGGCGTTGGCGACGGACAGGGCCCTGATTAAAGCCTGGGGTATGGTTTTATTGACCGATTTTTCTTCATATTCCCGGAGCATCGCCTGCTTTGCTATAAGACTCGCTTCCCGCCCCTGGGCTAACCCTCCCATGCCGTCTGTAACTACCGCTAACACACCCCCATGCTTGACAAAAGCAACGTCTCCGATATCCGAGAACCCAAAATCGTCCTGTTGTTCTTTCCGGGAACCGATATGCTGGGCGTTGCCGGGGATGATGTGCATTAATTTTCCTTGCTAACCTTCGTAGTCAATTTTTTCCACAAGTTACTGAGCCATCCTTCTTTTGCTCTCGCCTGGGCGGTCTCGGCCTTGAGAACCTGAACGCTGGCATCGAATTTTGGAACGCTATTGCGGACAATAACCCTCCGCTTTTCTCCTTTGGCCGTCACTTCAAGGCAGTCAACCCCGCCATCTTCAATTTGGGGGTCAGCACAATAATAATCCTGCATATGGAAGAAGTCACAGGCCAGTACCTTGGCGTAGATTGTCTTAATCCTGGGTTTGACGATTTTATATTTTTTTATGACTTGCTTTCTCGCTTCATGATTTTCCCTCTTGGAGATGATCACGTTTCCCTCGCTATTTACTTCTAAGTAATCGACATTCCCCTGAAGCAATCTCTCAGATTGGTATTCGATTAGGAAATCAGCAGGCACTTCGACCTGAGCAATATCGATCTGCTTACATGGAGACTCAGCTTTTTCTACAGCCTGGACGCAAATTGACAACAGAATGGTTAAGCCCAAGCTCATTGCCAACATAGTCCAGATTATTCTCGATGTTGTCACTTAATTTCCTTTGTTATCCACTTTGAAAAGCTTAAGTCATCGGAAGTCTCGCCACTACATCAGTTCCCGCCAGGACGTTAGTACCCGGCGCCACAGTGACTTGAGCTTCCAGGGGCAGAAACAAGTCTACCCGGGAGCCGAAGCAGATCATACCCAGTCGCTCCCCCCGATCCAGTCGCTGGCCCCCCTGAGCGAACGGGATGATGCGCCGGGTCAACTGGCCGGCCATCTGGACCAGCAGGAACCGCTTGTCATCCTCATCCACCAGCATCCAAATGCGCTGTTCGTTGGTCTTGTCGGCCTCGCGCCTTGCCGGCGCGGCAAACTGCCCCGGCTGGTGTTCGGTCTTCACCACCATACCCGCGATCGGAGACCGGTTGACGTGCACATCCAGCAGGCTCAGCAAAATAGCCACCCTCTGGGCGGAAGTTTTTAAGAAACGGTCCTCCCAAACGGTGTCCACAAACAACACCTTGCCGTCCGCTGGAGCCACCACCGCCCGTGGGTCCGATGGGATGGGCCGATCAGGGTCGCGGAAGCAATAGGCCAGAAAGGCTCCAGCCACCAGACCCAGGATTACGAGCCACCAACTGAAGATTAAGCCCAGGACTATCAAGACCCCGCATCCCAAAAGAAAGGGGTAAGCGGGTGCGGCGATTTTGATATTGGGGAACTGCCAGTCTTGCCCTTTACTTATCCAAGCCAAGGGGACTCGGTCGGCATTGCCCATTCCAAAATTCTGGCTGGGGCCTCTTTTTCCTTCTCCGACTCCCATTTCCCGTAATCTTTGTTCTACGTATGGTAAATATTCACTCTGTGGGAATTCCCTTCTTAATCTTTCTAAATAATATTTGGCCTTTCCGAAATCGTGCTGGTTATACTGATAATCATACGCAATCTGTAATAATCTGTAGTCCTCTATTTGATCTAAAGCATATTCATCTTGCTGAAGCAATTTCCTTCGATCCTCTATTTCTTTCTCTATTTCTTGATCGTCATACTCATGTCCGCAATACTTACACACACGTGCCTCAAATTTAATGGTTTCTGCACACCTCGGACATTTTTTTTGATCAAACAGCTTTATTTTATTGTTATCTTTGCCTTTAATTCCATCCAAAAGATTCCATACCCCAGCGCCAAATAGTGCAATTGTTACAAACCATATTGTAGCATATCCAGCATCACTTATTACCATATGCGAACCGAAAGCGTTACCAATATACCTTATACCCATAATATTATTAACAGAAGTAAGAAGAAATATCGAAAGGACTAAAGATGCTATTAAGAGAACAATTCCAAGCGACATATTTTAGGCCCCTTTAATTAAAATATTGCTAAAAATTTAACATACTAATAGACAATGAATTCCCCACTCGCAACCTGATTTCCCTCGATTTTTATTACCACCCGGTAAGAACCCGGGCGCAAGCCACCAGCGCCCACTCCTGTCGAATGGTATGAATCATTCCATTCGGGTTCTATATATGAATCAAGAAAGGTGTTAAGGTTCCAATTTGGGCCGTACCATTTACAATCCAATCTGAAGGATATGCGCTCTTTCCTCTTTATGGGATGCTGTAAGTTAAGTTAGCAATTGATATATCTGATTTGCAAACTCGGAAATCTATTTGTGTATCTCCTTTCATTAATTGGTGGTGGATTATAATCAGATTCAAAAAAAGTCACCGTAGTTACTTTATTTCTAATCCACTTGGAAAAATCCCAGTACTCGGTAGCCTTATCAACCATTTTGCTTCTTATAAATAACCCCGTATCAGCGTCAGTTATAATCTCCATGATTGTCTTTTTAAGAATCTTATTGTCAATTACTGGGGATTGCTCGATGGAACGGTAAGATAGGTCCACATAAACTATATGAATGTTGAAATCTCCCAGCATAAAAAGATGCGCTGCTTGCTTTTTCCTGGATTCGGTTATTTTCCATTGACAGGGATATCTCATTAAATTAATTATCTCTTTAAGATCGTGCGTTAGGCCTCCATCCATTCTTAGGATAGACTCCATTGAAGGTTGTTTCCCAATAAGCTGAGCAATAACCCCCTTCCGATAATCCTCACTCAACTTAGGCCACATTGATTTCGGGTTGTTTTCGTGGATTCGAGCAATAGACTTGTGATAATGATAGGATAGATCTAATGCTCTATTGATATCGTTTCTTTGGATTGCAGATAACAGATCATGGACGGTCTTTTCGGGATTATGTCTATTAAAACTGCAACCCAAGAAGAGGAATAAATACAAAAGGGAAACCGAAAAGTATAATAGAGCCAATGATGCACCCGAATCGCAGTTATTATTATTGCAACCGGTCATAGTATTTCTCTCTTAAAAAATAAAAATTTTCTCAGGCCCCTTACGTCTGCCTTATGCTTTCAACACCTGCTACAAGACATTCTTGATTGTCAGGCTTCCTTGCAAATCATGATGCCGCTGGCCGCCAGCCCTCCTCCACCTTGCTGGGGAACCACACCGGCCCGTACTGTTTGTAATCCACCCAATCACCGTGTTGCACCAGTTCGTCAAAGAACAGGGCCATTTCGTCCGTGCCGGCGTGGGTTGCTTGGATAGCGAAGAAAGTTAAGGCAAGAAATGTAAACAAGGCCAAAACTGATGTGAATTGCAGAAAGCGTGATAGCATATCGTTCACCTTGCCCTTTGAAGGATTTTGACCAAATCAACCCCTACCATGAGACGAAAGTCATCTCTTAAAGACTCTTTGTTGCTTCGCCATCCTTGGAGTGGTGATCCAAAAATGTTAAACAAATACTTTGTTTGCTATTCATCGGTTGCACGGGTGTAGATAACTCCTTCATTAATCGACAATTATCGGTTTCAATCCTCAGGATTGAAGGAAGTGCAGCATAATCGCAAGGTGTCAACGCCGACCTTATATAAATATTACTGAGAGCGTGAAATAGATTAACTTTTCACCCTTACCCTTAAGGGAGAAGGAATTTAGGGATATCCAAAGTTAATCAATTTTTCGCTCTGAATAATAACTAGTCATCGTTTAAATGCACCATTTACTATACTTTTTGGCAAAAAATGGACATGTTATCATCTCAACTTATTCCATTTTCTTGAAATTTGAATATGGTTGATAAGTCCGCGTTGGCAAACCAAGATTTTGAATCTTCTCAGATGGTCCTTGATTTAAAGTAGCTGATCCCCACAATCCTCCGGTAGCCGCCAATGCATTCGATGCTCCCAATCCATACCCACCACCGAGATTTCCTTTTATCGTGTCCCCATTGCAAAATGCCACTGAACCATCCAGGACATGCCCGACTCCCAAGGTGCCCCCGAGACCAAGACAAATATCACCTTTATTAGAATATGAAGCCTGGAATGGACCAAATTGGCCTTGGATGCTTGCAGAATTCTGGTTCGTGAGCAAGCTGTGTTCGCCTGAAACGTTAATAGGCCCGCCTTTAGCACTCCCGTAAATGCCATAATCAAGACCTGAATTATTGTTCCCCTGAAGTAGCGAATTTCGTTGATCAGCAGACTGATTGGCAAGCACTCCACGAAATGAGTTTAACCCACCTCCTCCCGAAGAATACGAGACATCCTGGATAGGATGAGGTTGACTTCCAGTTGAAGAATTATGTTCGGCCCCTGGCTGTCTTTTTGCCAGGGCGTCCTTCTGGGCCTTCTCTGCCGCCAAGGCTTTATAACTGTTCACCAATTCTCGTTGGGACTGTTTGTCGTAATTTTTCTTATATTTTTCTCCAAGTGCATCGGTTAATTGCTTGATGTGATCCTTTAATTGATCTTTGCTCCAAGATTCCGGATTGTTAGAATTGGCTTTTTTATTTCCCCCCTTCTCCTTCAAACTCGCCAATTCATTCGCCAGTTCATTCTTGGACATGCGTTTATAGTGATCGTTCAGGGGTTCGCCTTTCTCCTTGGTGATGGCGTCCGTTAGCTCCTTGCGAGACATGTTTTCATATTTGTCGCCGGCATCGGATTTACTGGATTTCTTGTCCTTTTCCTTTAAACTTGCCAGTTCATTGCGCAGCTCCTTTTTGGACATATTGTCATATTTCTTATCCAGCTTGTGGCCCAACTCTTTCTCGATAGCCTTCTCCAGTTCGTTGCGCGATAGCTTCTCATATTTATCCCCTGCTCCAGACTTATCCTTATCGGATTTATCCTTCTTTTCGTGCTTTTCGGCTTGGGAGTGTATCTTGGAGTAAGCTTGCTCCAGATCTTGCCTGGACATCTTCTCATACTTGTTCTTATCGTATTTATCTCCTAACGTATCGAGATTATCTTTAATATGTTTCCTCAGCTCATTGTCGGACCACTTGACATTGGCTAACTTGGGGTCTCTTTTATATTTATCTTCTCCTGCCGTTGACGTTGCGGAAGCTGGAGTGCCAATTCCCGCCTGGGTTTCATTTTTAACCGAAGGGGGCGGGGAGATTTTCTTTGCTCTCAGCCCCTCCAGCTCTTTCTTCAGTTCATTTTTCGACATCCTGTTATATCTGTCCCCCAACTTCTCTCCACTTTCCCGGGCCAGAGCGTCTCTTAATTCTTTCCTGGACATGTCCGCCAATTTATCTTGAGCTTTCTGAGTCTCATGTTTCTGTTCTCCGCCGCCAGAAGCTACCTTGCCCTTTGCTCCATTGGATTCCTGAGAGCTTGCTGCCGGTACTTGTTGCTTTCCGGGAGCCGGGGCGATTGATTCGGCCGTTGCCGGCGCCGACTTACTTTCCTTGACCTTTCCCAGGGCTTTCTGGAGCTCGATGCTGCTCATCTTGTCGTATTTGCTATCCGGCTTATGACCCAACTCCCGTTCCAGATCCTTCAGCAATTCCTTCTTGGACGGTTCCTTCTGTCTCTTGGACTTCTCGTAGGTAGATACCGCCTTAGTCGTCTTCTTGGTGGCCTCCTTTGTGCCAGCCACTGCTTTGGTCCCCGGCTGTGCGGTCGGTTCGGCCTTATCGGAGGACATCCGGGGAGAAACCTTTGATGCTCCACCGGCTTGTGGAGCCTTCTCCTGGGGCGTCGGCAGTGTAGTGGGGGCTCCTGCTTGCGGGTGGGGCGGCGTTATTTTGGCAGGTTGAGGCGCGCTTCCAGCCTTTATACCTCCTGGAGGAGCGCAAGGCACTGCCGGAGGTTTGACTACCGGTCCAGCGGGCGTGCCGGGGCGCGGCTGCACCATGGGGGGCTTCGGGGCGCCGGCCTGGCCGGTGGGGTGACGTTGAGGCTGGTAACCTGGATGAACTTGGGCTGGTGGGCGAGGAGGCGGTTGTGTTGGGTTCTGAGACCGAATCTGTGGCGGTGAAGGCCGGGGGCTTTGCATAACCGGTGGCTGCACCGTTTGAGCCGGGGCTCGGGGCTGTTGGAGACGTGGCGCGGGGGCTGGGGCAGGTCGCGAAGGGGAGCTTACTTTCTGGGGTTGTTGTGGTGCTTGCTTCTTCTGCTGATCTTGCGCAAAGGCAACACCACTGATTATCAAGGATATCACCAAACTTAGAACCAAGGTAAGTAATTGGCGGAGAATCATGGCTAATCCTTCCTTCTGCGGTCCTCCCAAACAAAGTAAAGAATCATCCTTTTATAGATCGACTCACTCCAAAAAAAAATAAAACCGGGGCATCCTCTAAGTGGCAGGCAACCCGGCTGTCTCTGCGAAGAGGCCCGTGGCTTTCCGTCCCCTGCTCGCACTGAGTTTGGCTTTCTCTGTAAGTTGTGCAATACATTCTAAATATAGTGCCATTTCTCTATAAACCTTTCTCCTTTTGAGTCCGCGAGACCTATATCCCGGTGGGGTAGGCTATGCGATAAATTTGTGGAAATCATTATTAACCCTCTTACTCGCATGGGACCACTCTCAATTCTTAGGTCCCACATTACTGAGGGAAACAATATTAATTTAAATTAGTTAAAACTTCAACTGAATTTATTCTTAGAAAAAATATTTTATATACATTCCCATGTAAATATCCGATGGTCCCTTTCTTTTAAACCGTTTGATATTAAGCTTCTCCAAAAAGTTAATATTGATTTGAAAAATTGATTTGAGGATTTATGGGTTGATTAGCAAATGTTCATTTAGGACCACACAGAGGCTGTCTGGACCCAGGGCTTTCGAGAGTTTGGACAGGCGCGACTATTTTTGGGGCAAATAGATCTGACAGGAGGGAAGGGTTGATTGAGACAATTTCAAAAATCCCAACAAGCTGGAATCAATGACAATGACAACCTGATATCAAAGGGGCATCTTCTCGGAGATGCCCCGCTTGAATTAAGACCCTATTTTCCGAAACTCCACCCGCTCAGTGAGCTTAGTGGTCCCAGAAGACAAGACAAAATCAAGAAGTTCCCCGCAGCGGAGTTTACGTAGCCCCCTCTCAAGGGTTGTTTTGGTAATGGACAACAGTGTCCATACTTCTTCTCTGCTGAGCCCTGCCTCCAGTAAAGTCTCTGTGACCACTTGAGGATCAAGGTCATAGGAAACCGCCTGATCTGAGCCATAAACCATATTTCCAACCGTCAAGGAACCATTGACTTTGCCCCACTCTTTTAATCGGGCAGCCAGATCCTTTTCTTTCCGCTGAAGGGTCAGAAGTAGAGAAGCGGCCTTCTTGGCATCTTCTCGCGTGGCTGGGGCTATGACCTCCACCGGCACCAGGGCTTGAGCCATGGTGGGGCAGTGAGCCGTAATCCCGCACAGGCCGCAAAAGGAGCCGGGAGTGGGGTTGAAGTCCTGGTCTTGCTCGATGATTTTGATTTTGCCCATTAGGATTTCCGGCACCCCTGCAAGATCATGGGGTTCCAGGAGGACTTCCCGCTCTTTGCCATACCGCAGGAAATGGAGACGCAAGAGGATCTCTTGGGTCTCGGGATAGGCCGCCCGCTTCAGGCTCCAGCCGTAGATGCGCAGTTGCAGGTCCTTCTCCACGGTATCCGGCACTGCACGATTGCTCTTCCAGTCTAGCACAACTGCCAGTTCGCCTTGCTGGACCGGCTGACTCACCATGCCCATATCCTGGCCATGAACGGAGAAAGTTTTCGGTTCCGGGAGAGCTTGAAAAACGTGAGGGCCGAGTGATGTTGATGATCCCCGACGGGCTGGAGCCAGCTCCCC
>Ga0315282_10016369_pt1 | contig 10840 bp, 7 predicted proteins | sample YL17G07_20_MG_FD_203693 | JGI IMG/M metagenome (GOLD analysis project Ga0315282, IMG submission 203693) | Sediment microbial communities from Yellowstone Lake, YNP, Wyoming, USA - YL17G07_20 | ecosystem: Environmental > Aquatic > Freshwater > Lake > Sediment | place: USA: Wyoming | collected...
TCTGGCGATGCGCGATCCCAATGGACCCTGGGGAAAAGCGGCGCGCAGGTTGGCGGATGCCTTGATCAGCCTGGCAGTGGAGCAAGATGATTATGCCTTTTTCTGGCCTTCAGCCACATCGGCAAACAAAGAAAAACCCCAACCTGGCCAGGTGCCAACCGGGGAAGAGAATGGGGAAAGTTCACGTGTTCCGCATGGTTTGGTGCATTACTACAAAATGACAGGATATGAACCAGCGTTAAAATTGGCCGGCAAAATTATCCGTTATATGCGTAGATATTTCTTTGAAAATGACGGAAGTTTCTTAAATTCACCAGGAAACCCTGTATTTGCCCATTTCCACGAGCATTCGCATGCGCTCCTGGCGATGGCAGATTATTGCGATGTGACCGGAGACCAGGAAACCCTAGATTTTGTACGCCGAAGCTACCAGAAAGCCATGACGTATTCCAACGACCTGGTTGGATATTTCCCTGAGTTTGTGAACAGCCGGGAATGGGAAGGCTCTGAGCTGTGTGAAGTCGCAGATATGATCTCCCTGGCTTTGAAGCTTTCCGAAATGGGCGCCCTTGACTGTTGGGATGCAGCTGACCGTTGGGTACGCAATATGTTTGCCGAAGGGCAATTAACTTCCACAGATTGGATTGAACAAATTCCTTATACTCATTTGATTAACCCTGAGAATATATTCGTACCTTCCTCTAAGATCGATTCTTTTTCTACACAGGATAGAGTGGCCTTGAGAAACCTGGGAGCATTTGCAGGTTGGCCTGCAGTCAATGATTGGTATGTAGGAAATGGACCGGCGATCATGCACTGCTGTACTGGCAATGCCGCCCAGGCGCTTTACCGTATTTGGGAGCGGACGCTCACGGTGAGCGGAGACCAGGTTAAAATCAACTTGCTCCTTAATCACGCCTCAAAGTGGGCAGATATTCATAGCCATATCTCCTATACCGGACAGGTGGATGTCCATTCACGACAGGTCTGCCGGTTATCTATCCGAATCCCGGAATGGGTGCAGCCAGGAGAGGTCCGCTGCCAGGTAAATGGCGTAGATCGCCCGGTCTCGTGGGAAGGCCGTTATGCTTTAGTCGGAAGTGTAAAACCTGGAGAAACAATTGTCCTGACATTCCCCATAACCGAACGACGCGACGTGATCCAGGTAGAGAAGCAGCAATACCGCATTGTGCGTCGTGGGAACGAAGTGGTTTTTATAGACCCACCTGGCCGATTCGGTCCTTTATACCAGCGGCAGTACCTGCGCAGCCCCGATACTCGCTGGAAGAGAATTCAGCGTTTTGTCAGTGATGAAACTTTGATCTGGTAACTAGCTACCTGACTGTTTGTCATAAGACTGGATAGAAATCAAGCACAAGGTTATTTGAGTTTGCCAAATGTCTTTCACGCATATACAAACCGATTCGAAAGATGCTCAAATCGCGGCGGTCAGGTCGGTCGACCAGTCGTCGCAAGCTGTTCTTGATGATCTTCGATTTGTTTCAGCACTTCCACGGCTCCAAATTCAGAGTCTCCCGACATCAGTTGGCAGAAGCCTATAAAGGTACAGTTGCGTGATCTTGTTCATCCGGTATGATAGAGTTTGGTGATCGGCATTGGGTTTCTCCGTTCTGTAAAATTGTTGAGCAAACCCAATTTTACCGGAGTTCCAACGCCGATCACCTTTCTGTTGGTAAACTGTCAGGTAGCTTGTATTTTTGTTCTATTTTTCGTAAAATAGGTATGTAAACTCGGTCCAGGAGAAACTTATGCCGCCCGCAGTGGTATTGAAAGCGGTATTGTTGATTAACATCCTTGCGATGGCCTTTCTGGCGGTTTTTTATCTGCGCCGGCGCCAATTGGGTTGGGCAGCTTACTGCTTCTGGGGGCTGCTGGCGATTGTCCTGCCGGTGCTCGGGCCGTTCCTGGTGATCGCTTCCCGGCCCGGCAGGTGGCGGGCGCTGTAAAGGCCGGCTCTATCAATTCCTGGGGGTGGACGGGCGAGCGCCTGCCCACCCTTTTTGTTCAGGATTTCTACCTCTACCGATAAGGCAGGGCATCTATGAAAATAGACCGTTTTTTACTCGGCATCCTGGTGGGGATCGGGGCGCTGGCAGTCCTGGCAATTGTCTTATTCTTCCTGCGCCAGTCGCATGCCAGCTATGTGGCGGACGATAACCCCGCTGGAGTGGTGCAAAACTACGTCCTGGCACTGTACAAAATGGATTACCCGCGCGCCTACAGCTACCTGGCGGAGGGACAGGGCAAACCAGACCCGGATCACTTTCGCCAGACTTTTACCGTGCAGAGGTTTGACCTCTCAAACTTTGGCATGCAGGTGGGCGACGTGATTATCAACGGCGACGACGCTACCGTCTCGGTAACCCTGATGAATGCCGGGAATGGACCATTCAACGACGTCCAGCGCAACCTGCAGACGGCTGTGCTGAGGCGGCAGTCCGGGGCGTGGAAGATCGACAACATGCCTTACCCTTACTGGGACTATAGCTGGTACCAGGTTCCGGCAGCAACCCCGCAAAAAGCCATCCCCGTCCCCTAGGGATGAGTTAGAACCACGGAATACACGAAAAACACGAAAAAGATATAAAAAGAAGGAAAATTAGCTAATCATGCGCACAATCCGGCGTTTCTATTTTTACCTGGTGGCTTTTATCAGCCTGGAAGTGGTGGTGTGGGGGGCGATTTCGCTGGCGCGCACCCTGTCTGAAAACCTGCCGGGAGGCAACACAAACCAACTGGCGACCGGCCTTTCGCTGGTGCTGGTGGGAGCACCCATTTTCCTGCTGCACTGGCTGATTTCCCAGCGCGACGCTCGGCGCGACGAAGAAGAACACACCAGCCGCTTGCGGGCGGTTTTCCTGTATGGGGCACGCCTGGCGACCCTGATCCCGGTGGTGCAGAACGTTTTGGCGCTGATCAGCCGCCCGATGCTGGCGCTGCTGGGGAGCAGCGCCAACCTGGCCCTGATTGGGGCGACCCAGAGCGTGTGGGATAACCTGGCGGCAATCGCCATCAACCTGGTGGCCTGGGCTTATTTCGAGTGGGTGCTGCGCGCCGATTGGCAGGCGGGCCCTTCGGGAGGTGATGCCAGCACCACGCTGGCGGACGTACGCCGCCTGTACCGCTTCATTTGGGTGCTTTACAGCCTGGTCTACGCCATTTCCGGGGTTCTGCAACTCCTGCGCTATATCTTCTATTCGGTCCAGACCATCAACCGCGTGGAGGTTGGCTGGCTGGGCAACGGGCTGGCCTGGGCGCTGGTGGGCGTACCCCTGTGGGTGTATACCTGGCAGTCGGTGCAGCGCCTGCTGGCCCGGCCCGGAGAGCCCGGGGAGCGATCTTCGACGCTGCGCCTGAGCGTGCTTTACCTGCTGGCGCTGACCGGCGTGGTGGTAACGCTCAGTTCGGTGGGCGTGGTGTTGGCCTATGTGCTACGCTGGATATTAGGCGAGACGCAGACCCTGGTAGATTTCCTGTCTGTGCACAACATTTCCCTGTCCACCGGGATCACCTTTGCCTTCCTATGGGCTTATTACGGTGGGCGCCTGCATAGCGAGATCAGCCTGGAGCCCGACCCGCTGCGCCAGGCGGGCCTGCGGCGCTTGTATGGGTATATTCTGGCGCTGACGGGCAATGGGGTGACCTTTTTCGGCGCCTGGTGGCTGCTGAGCGTGCTGGTCGACCTGTTGTTTGGCAGCCTGACCGGGACGGATCTCCTGCGCACGCGCGTCAGCACCGGCCTGGCGGCGCTGCTGGTGGGTATGCCGGTGTGGTTGAGCTACTGGCCGCGTATGCAGGCCGAAGCTGCCCTGCTGACCGACCAAGGTGATCACGTCCGGCGCTCGCTTGTGCGCAAAACTTATCTTTACCTGGCGCTTTTCCTGACCGTGGCGGGGGGCATGGCCAGCGCTGGGGCGCTGTTCTTCCTGGCGCTAAAGGCTGTATTGGGCAACCCGGCCGCTGATTTCTGGCTGAGTTTCTTCCAGCGTTTGCAAACCCTGCTGATCGTGCTGGTGTGGCTGCTGTATTACCTGGAGGCGCTGCGCCGGGACACCCGGTTTGCCCAGCGCGCTCTGAGCGACCGGCATGCCAGTTACCCGGTGCTGATCTTCGACAACGAAGCAGGCGCTTTTGCAGGCGAGCTGGCGCCCATCCTGCAGCGCCAGATGCCGCGCCTGCCAGTCGCCATTTACCGGCTGGGGTCGGCTCCCCTGGGCGACGATCTTTCAGCAGCCAGGCTGGTGGTGCTACCGCTCGACCTGGCCACGCATCCACCCGAGGCGCTGCGCCTGTGGCTGGAGAACTTCTCCGGCCGGTGCATCCTGGCGCCGGTGCCGGATGAAAAATGGGTGTGGCTGGCAACGCCGCAGCGCACAGCCGGCGCGGCGGCCGTGCGCGAGCTGGCCCAGGCGACTGCCCAGGCGGTGCGCCAGGTAGCCGAAGGCCAGCCGGTCAAACCGCCTACGCCGAACAGCCCGTGGGTGATCGCCGGGTATATACTGGCGGGTTTATTCGGGCTGGAGATTCTGCTCGTTTTGATTGCATTGGTGATGTCGTTCGTGGGTGGGTGATCTTCCAGATTTGGGGATATGAGCGTGCGTATGCACGCTCATATCCCCAAATCTGGGTATCCTCTCAACCTGTTTAATTTATGATGTATAATTCAGATGGAATAACAGGGTTTGATTCTTATTTTCGGATAGAGGGTTGTGATCCATGAAGGCGTCTGTCTCCCAACAACATCTGGCGCATGGGCTGAGTGTGGTTTCACGGGCGGTTTCCCCGCGCAATACGCTGCCAGTGCTGGCAAACGTACTGGTAGCGGCGGACGAGGGCCGGCTACGCCTTTCCGCGACCAACCTGGAACTGGGTATTTCTTGCTGGATCGGTGCCCAGGTCGAGCCGGATTTTGCCATTACCGTGCCGGCGCGCACCTTTACCGATTTAATCAACGCCTTGCCCAATGATACTGTTGCCCTCACCCTGAACATCAAAACTCAAACAATGACCGTGCGCTGCGGCGCCTCGGTAACCGACATCAAGGGCATTGATGCCCAGGAATTCCCACCCGTGGCCGCTCCCGACCTTGCCAAGGCGATGCAGATCAGCGTGACCGATTTTAAGGAGATGATCCAGCAGGTGGCTTTTGCTGCTTCTACGGACGAAGCGCGCCCGGTTTTGCAGGGGGTGGCCCTGACCGTCTCCGGCGAGCAGATTTCCCTGGCAGCCACGGATGGCTTCCGTATCTCGGTGCGCAAAGCCATCCTTTCCAACCCGGTCAGCGGGACGATGAACGCCATCATCCCGGCGCGTGCCCTGACTGAGCTGGCGCGCATCGCCACGGATGGCGAAGAGAACATCAGCATGGTCATGCCGCCCGGCCGCGGGCAGGTGGTTTTCCACCTCAAGGACGTCGAGCTGAGCTCGCAGTTGATCGATGGCAATTTCCCCGATTACAAGGTGATCATCCCACGCACGCTCAAAACCCACACGATCCTGACCACGGCCAGCCTGCTCAAGGCCTGCAAACAGGCTGAGATCATCGCCCGGGAAGGCAACAACGTCATCCGCCTGAACATCCAGCCCGGCACAGACCAGCCCGGCGAGGTCGAGATTTCGGCGCAGACCGAGGAGACCGGTTCGAGTGACATTAAAGTCGACGCCACAGTGGATGGCCCGGGCCTGGTGGTGGCATTCAACGTGCGTTTCCTGCGCGAGGTGCTGGACGTGATCAAGACCCCCAATGTGGCCCTGGAGACTAACGCTAACAATACCCCGGCGATGATCCACCCGGTGGGCAGCGACGATTTTACTCACGTGATCATGCCCATGCATCTGGGTTAAATTGGCAGCTATTGAGGGCTCTCGGTCGCAGAGCGGCCGGGAACTTTTTATTCGCACTAATCTTGGGAGGTTATGAGCTTCGTCCCGGCCCCCTCCGATAAACTGCTCAGCATTTACCTCACGCTGGGCCAATACCCGATTTTAAACACGCGCGTGCGGGCGCGCATGCGCAAGGAGCTGTTCGACTGTGGCATCATCACCATCCAGCAGTTCGAGGCCGAAGTCCGCCAGGCGGCGATCCGCTCGCAGACCCAGGAAGGGCTGAGCAACCCTTACAGTGAAGAACCGCTAGAAGTGTGGGATCTGCGCATGGGGCGCGTGCGCGATCAATTGACCGACCTGATGTTCAGCCAGCATCTGTCCTTCGAGGTTTTTCAAAAACTGGTCAACGAAGTGCTGGGCGAGCGCGGCATCCATATGCAGGAACTGATGCTTTCAATCAACCCCGAGCTGGCGCCACAGGAGATGGTGCTGGAGCAGGCGATGGCTATCGAACGCATGCCGGCGTCCGAACGGCCCAAATATGAGCCGCGCCTCCAGGAAGAAAAAGTGGTGCTGATCCGTTCGATGATCAGTGACCAACTGCGTTATATCAATATCGCCAAAGAATGGTTTACCATCTCAGACCTGGCTGAAATCCGCCGGCGCAAGATCGGGGTTGGCCGGATCGGAGGCAAAGCGGCCGGCATGCTGCTGGCCTTTCGCATCCTCCAGGCGGTGGCCGGCGAAACTTTGAAGGCCTCGATTCACGTGCCCGAATCGTACTACATCGGCTCGGATGAGATGTATTCGTATATGGCGCTCAACGGGTTGGTGCAATGGAATGATCAGAAGTATAAAACCGAAGACCAGATGCGGGCAGATTATCCGCACATCCACGAAGACTTCCAGGCGGGCGAGTTCTCTCCTGATATCCTGGAAAGATTGCAAATCCTGCTGGTCAACGTGGGCAGCCGGCCTTTGATCGTGCGTTCCTCCAGCCTGCTGGAGGATAACTTTGGCACCTCGTTTGCCGGGAAATATGAAAGCATTTTTCTACCCAACCAGGGCAGCCTGAACGAGAACTTGAAGGAGCTTAACTCGGCCCTGGTGCGCATATACGCCAGCACATTTAGCCCCACGGCCCTGCTCTACCGCCGCAGCAAGGGCCTGCAGGATTACGACGAACGCATGGCAGTCCTGATCCAGACTGTGGAAGGCGAACCCTTCGGGCGTTATTATCTGCCCCACGCTGCCGGGGTGGCCTTCAGCCGCAACCTGTACCGCTGGACGCCGCAAATCCGCCGCGAAGACGGTTTTGTACGCCTGGTATGGGGGCTGGGGACGCGCTCCGTGGACCGGGTCGACAACGATTACCCGCGCCTGGTGGCGCTCAGCCATCCCCTGCTGCGCCCTTCCACCGATCCGAAGGCTATCCGCCGCTATTCCCAGCAATATGTCGACCTTATCGATTTGAAGGACAACGCCTTCAAAACCTTGCCCGTGCATGAAGTGTTGTCAGCCCAATATCCACCCCTGCGCTACCTGGCTCAAATGGACGAGGAAGGCTATTTTACTTCCCTGCGCACTTCGATCCTGGGCGGCGACCCGCGCAGCCTGGTGCTGACTTTCGAGGATTTGCTGCGGCGCACACCTTTCGCCGGGCGTATGACCGAAATGCTGAGCCTGCTGGAACGGGCCTACCGGGCGCCAGTCGACGTGGAATTTGTGCTGAAGCTGGAGCACGCCGAAACCAGCAAACCCCAGGTGAGCATCTGCATCCTGCAATGCCGCCCTCAAAGCCACCTGGTGGCGACCGAGCAGATCCCCATCCCGGCCGACCTGCCTAAGGCGGATGTCATTTTTACCACCAGTTTCGTCGTCCCACAAGGACATATCGACCGGGTCAATTATGTGATTTTCGTGCCCCACGAAGGTTTTTTTGCCTTGCCAACCGCGGAGGCGCGGCGTGAGCTGGCGCGGGCGATCGGTAAATTGAACAACCTGCTCAAGAACGAACCGTTTATCTGTGTTGGGCCTGGGCGTTGGGGCAGCACCAACTCTGACCTGGGCGTGCCGATCGATTTTGGCGATATTTACAATACGCAGGCGCTGGTCGAACTTTCTGGACACGGGATTGGCCCGACGCCAGAACCTTCGCTGGGCACGCATTTCTTCCAGGATTTGCTCGAATCGCAGATTTATCCGCTGGCGATCTCACTGGATGACGATCAGTCGGTGTTCAACCGGGAATTCTTTTATAATTCGCCTAACCACCTGACGGAATGGATGCCGGCCCCTGCGGGTGTTGACCTGCAGTCCAGCCTGCGTTTGATTCGAGTGAATGATTATCACCCGGGGTCCAGCCTGCGCGTGATAATGAATGAGGAAAAAAGCCTGGCGCAGGCTTATATGGTGAAAGCCTGAGTTATCCTTTGGTAACCACCCTGTGGATAGGGACTTGCTGGCGCATGCCGCGCTCGATACGCACGACTTCCAGGCTGCCGATATCGGGTTGGGTGGTGACTTTTGCCTGCAGCAGCGGGCCCAACGGGTTGGCCAGGATAATCGCCAGCGTCACCAGGCCGATGATCACGGGCAGCCGCTCGAGCTTACGCCGGAATCCGCTGCTGGCGCCCAACATTCCCAACCAGCCGGCGATCCCGGCCAGGAAGCCGGTGGCGACGAAGTTGGTACCGCAGTTTGGGTGAATGGCCAGCCCGATTTCACCGGCGCGCAGGCGCGCTACTGCTTCCTGGACAGCAGTGGCCAGCGTATCGGTGGAGAGCTCGCCTACGATCCAGAATCCACCCAAGTTCGAATAACCGGCCAGTCTCAGGAAAGGATCGGTGCGGGCGAGCACCTGCAAAGTGGCATGTTCCAGGGCGTGATTGCGCCGGACGTGGGAGACGGGTCCCAGGGAGAGCAAGCTATTCGAGCCGAACATAAAACCTCCTACCCCACAGAACGGGGACTATCGTCGTACCCCTCAGAACGGGGACTATCGTGCCCCTCAGAACGGGGACTATCGTGCCCCTCAGAACGGGGACTATCATCCCCCACAGTATGGGGACTAGCGTACTTTACGCTGACCATCGATAGCCCCAGCGCTTCACGCAGGGAACGTGCTTCAATACTCTGGATACCGGCCGGCCAGGGTTCGCCGCCGCGGCGGATCTTGCGCGGGACGATGGCGGCCTTGAAACCGAGTTTGGCCGCCTCATTCAGGCGGGCGTTCATATGACCTACCCAGCGCAGTTCGCCTGACAGGCCCACCTCGCCGATCAAGACCGTGTCAGCGCGCACGGAAATATCGCGCATGGAGGAAGCAATTGCGGCGGCGACGGCCAAGTCAGCCGCCGGTTCGGTCACCCGCAGCCCTCCCACTATATTGACGAAGACGTCCTGGTCGGAAAGGTTTATTCCCAGCCGGCGCCCAAGCACCGCCGTGATCAGCAGCAGGCGGTTGAAGTCCAGCCCGTTGGGGGTGCGGCGCGGGTTGCCCAGGTTGCTGGCGCAGGTCAGGCCCTGCACCTCCACCAGCAGCGGGCGCGTGCCTTCCATGGTGACGGCAATCGCCGAACCGGGGGTGTTGACCATGCGCTCGGCCAGGAAAGCCTCGGAGGGGTTGGTCACTTCGACCATGCCGTGTTCTTGCATCTCGAAGACGCCCACCTCGGCGGTGGCGCCAAAGCGGTTTTTCACCGAACGCAGCAGCCGGAAAGTCTGGAAACGGTCGCCTTCCAGGTAGAGGACAGTATCCACAATGTGTTCGAGGACGCGCGGCCCGGCAATAATGCCCTCTTTGGTCACGTGGCCGATGACGAAGACGGCCATCCCCGAGGCTTTGGCCAGCTCGCGCAGGCGTCCCGAGCACTCGCGCACCTGGGTAACCGAGCCGGCGGTCGAGCTGATTTCGGGGATATACACGGTTTGGATCGAGTCAACGATCACCAGGTCAGGTTTGACGGCGGCGATGTGCTCGAGGATGCGCTCCAGGTTGGTTTCGGTAACCAGGAAGAGCTGCCTGGGCATCTCTTGCGTCTCGCCTGCGCTGCCGCCATCCTGGGCGGCGCCGTTATCCAGGCGCAGCAGGCGCAGGGCGCGCATCTTGATCTGGCGCTCGGATTCCTCGCCAGAAATGTATAGCACGGTGCTGCGCCGGGTCATTTCCATGGCCATTTGCAACATCAAGGTAGACTTGCCGATGCCGGGGTCGCCGCCGACCAAAACAATTGATCCTGGCACCACGCCTCCGCCCAGGACACGCGCAAATTCCCCGATGGGCAGGGGCATGCGTTCTTCGACTTCGCCCTTTATATCGGTCAGGCGCTGCGGCTGCGAACCGCCTCCCAGGCCGCGCCCGGTGGAGCGGGAGGACTCGGCGGCGGTGGAGATGACTTCTTCCACCATGCTGCCATAAGCGCCGCACTGCGGGCAGCGTCCCATCATGCGGGCCGAGATGCGTCCGCACTCCTGGCAGACAAAGCGGGTCTGGATTTTTGGCATGGGACAATTTTACACCAGAAAGGGGATGATCTTTATTATCTCTTGATTGTTGACAGGGTGAGTATAATTAATTAAGCACACTTGATTAGGGAGGGAATAGAGTGCCTGATTATTCGGGCCAGTCGATCGGTCGCTATCATTTGATCGAGCCGCTGGGCCAGGGCGGCATGGCGACTGTGTATCGCGCCTACGACACGCACCTGGAATGCGAGGTAGCGGTTAAATTCATCCGCATGGAGCGTCTGTCACCGGAGGATGCGGAAAAGACGCTCAAACGCTTCGAGCGTGAGGCCAAGGAACTGGCCCGCCTTAATCATCCCAACATTGTCAAGGTAACCGATTACGGTGATTACAACGGCACCCCTTACCTGGTGATGCCTTACCTGCCGGGCGGGACGCTCAAGCAGATGGCCGGTAAACCTGTGCCTTATACCCTGGCGGCGCGGCTGCTGGCGCCGGTTGCCCGGGCGTTGGAATATGCCCATGA
>Ga0315282_10016370_pt1 | contig 10840 bp, 10 predicted proteins | sample YL17G07_20_MG_FD_203693 | JGI IMG/M metagenome (GOLD analysis project Ga0315282, IMG submission 203693) | Sediment microbial communities from Yellowstone Lake, YNP, Wyoming, USA - YL17G07_20 | ecosystem: Environmental > Aquatic > Freshwater > Lake > Sediment | place: USA: Wyoming | collected...
TATTACAAAGACCCTGAGAAAACTGTCCAGACGCTGATCGACGGGTGGGTGCACACGGGAGATGCCGGATTGATCGATCAACAGGGGCACCTGGTATTCTTGGATCGTTTAGCTGACTTGAGCCGTCTTTCCAGCGGAGCGCAATATGCCCCTCAATATATTGAGGGCCGGCTGCGGTTCAGTCCCTATATAAAAGATGCCATGGTCGTAGGCGGAGAGAAAAAGGACTATCTTTCCGTCATTATCATCATTGATTTTGAGAACGTGGGCAAATGGGCCGAAGATAGACACATCAACTACACTACATTTGCAGACCTATCTCAAAAGGCTGAAGTAGCCCGCTTGATCCGGTCGGATATCCAGCGGCTGAATGCGCACTTAGCATCCGAGATCAAAATAAAGAAATTTGCCCTCCTGCATAAGGAATTTGACCCCGATGAGGCGGAGTTAACCCGCACCCGCAAACTCAGGCGAAGTTTTATGGAAGAACGGTATTCTATGCTGGTCAATGCCATCTATAACGACCGAGAAGGAATAGACGTCGAAGCCCTGGTCAAATACAGGGACGGAAGAGAAGGGGTTGTGAAGACGAATATTAAGGTATGGATGATCGATGAGGAAAGGCCATGATTAAGTTTATTCAACTTCTTATGACCGGGGTTGCCGTGGGTCTGATCTATGGGTTGATGGCCTTGGGTTTCGTTTTGATCTACAAGGCCTCAAAAATCTTCAACTTCGCCCAAGGGGAAATGGTCATGGTGGGTTCTTTCTTAGCGTGGACTTTTGTCGGCCTGTTCCATCTGCCCATTTTGCCGGGATTGCTGATCGCCTTTTTGATTGCAGGGGTAGTGGGGTACTTTTTGGAACGCTTCCCCTTCCGCCCCATGATCGGCCAGCCCATCCTCGCGATTATCATGATGACCTTAGCCCTGGCTGTCTTTATGCGCGGGTTTGCCATCCTGTTATGGGCGGAGCATATTGGAATTAAATTTCCGAGTTTCATCCCCGAGAAAACCATCTATATTCTTCAAGCCCCTATCTCGAGTGTCATCCTATGGTCCTTGATTCTGGTCTTGACGTTAGTGGTGGTTTTGAGTCTTTTCTTCCGTTATACCCGGACAGGCCTTCACATGAGGGCGGCGGCGGAAAGTCATCAGCTTTCCCAGAGCATGGGAATCCGTGTCACCAAGGCCATCGCCCAATCCTGGGCGATCGCCGCCGTGGTCTCGGCAATCGGGGGTTTTCTGTTGGGATATGTCCGGGGAATCGACTTTGGCCTGGCGGAATTGGGGTTGATTGCCATTGTCGCTGCCCTGGTGGGGGGGTTGGAGTCATTTAACGGAGCGATCCTCGGGGGAGTCATCATCGGAGTCGCCGAGACCTTCACGGGCGGGTATATCGGCAGGGGCCTGCGCGAGGTCGTCCCCTTTATCGTCATGGTGCTGGTTCTATTCTACAAACCGTATGGCTTGTTCGGGCTGGAGGAGATTGAAAGGGTTTAGGGATGCGGCTGCCTTCGGGAACATTTAATATCTCATACATTCAAGATATGATGGTCTTCCGGACCATCCACCACCGGATAGGACTGGCTGTTTTTTTAATTTTGCTCTTTCTCTTTCCTCTCTTTGCCACCCAGTACTGGCAGGCAATCCTCAACACGATAGCGGTAACCGTCATTGCTCTCCAGGGTTTAAATATTCTGGCGGGGTACTGCGGGCAGATATCGATTGGGCACAGTGCTTTCATGGCGGTAGGGGCTTACGGTTCTGCCCTTCTCATGAAGTATCTGGATTTACCCTTTTGGCCCTGCTTGCTCTTATCAAGTGTGGGGGCCGGGGTGGTTGGGATCATCTTCGGGCTTTCCTCCCTGAAAGTAAAAGGGTTTTATCTGGCCATTTCGACCATAGCGGCTCAGTATATCATCACTTATATGATCAAAACCCCTTTCCCGCAAGTAACCGGAGGGCCGATCTCTTTGCATGTGCCCCCTGTGAATCTCGGGGGATTTGTACTGGAGACAGAAACGCATTTTTATTACCTCATCATGATTATTACCATTCTCATGACTTTCATCTCCAAAAGCATAACCCGAAGCCACATCGGAAGAGCCTTTGTGGCCATCCGGGACAATGATATTGCCGCCGAAGCCATGGGAATCAACCTGTACCGTTACAAGTTGCTGGCATTTTTTGTCGGTTGCTTTTTTGCGGGCATCGCGGGGGCGATCTGGGCTGCTTATTCAAAGGTCATCTCCCCCGATGATTTCACCCTGATGAATTCGGTATGGCTCATGGGAATGCTAATCGTCGGGGGGCTGGGGGGCACGCTCGGGCCCATTTTTGGTGCCATCTTCATCAAGGCTCTGAACGAAGCCTGCGTGATTATAGGCCCGATCATTACCTCCCTCATTCCCCAGATTGGAGCCCAGTTTTCAGCTGCCCTGGTAGAAATGGCCTTCGGAGTCACGATCGTCATTTTTTTGATCTATGAACCGAGGGGGCTGGCCCACCGCTGGGAGATCTTGAAAGAATCCTACCGGCTATGGCCATTTTCATATTAATGGTTTGCTGAAAACTGGAAAAGGAGGCTTTGAACGCGGGGAAAATATCCTGAGCAGCGAAAAGCCGCCTTTGGCAGCAGCTTGTTAATGGTTGATTTATTCTCAAGGGTGGCGTCGTTAGACCCACACCAACAATTTTAAAAGGAGGGAGAAAATGAAAACCCAAGTAAAGCTCATTGCTCTTGTCGCAGCCATCCTTTTCCTCTTCGCCGGGAGTGTTTCCCTCGTTTCCGCCCAGCAGAAAAAGCCGATTAAATTTATCATGCTTACGGACCTCACCGGGCCGGTCCATGCTCAGGTGGCGCCGGAAGGCTGGGCAGCCGAAGATTATTTTAAATGGCTCAACCAAAAGGGAGGGATCGACGGCCACCCGGTGGACCTCGAGGTCATTGATACGAAATACCAGCTTCCTCTGGCCCGGACTGCCTATGCCCGGATCAAGAGCATGAAGCAAACGGCCGTCTCGTTTGATGCTTTTTCAGGAGCGATCGAAGCACTTCGGGGGGAATTTGCCAAGGATAAGATCCCGGTGATGATGATGACCGGCCATGGACCGGCCCTGTATCCCCCTGCCTGGGTGGTCGCCATGATGCCCCCCTATGATGACACCCTCTGCGCCACGGCCGACTGGATTTCCAGTAACTGGAAGGAAAAAAGGAGCCCCCGGCTGGCTCTTTTGTTAGGTAATTATGCTTCCGGACGGGTTCCCGAAGGAGCTGTCTGGTACTGTAAGAAGAAGGGAATCGAAGTGGTGGCGACCGAATACGTCCCCTTGCTTCCAACGGACACGAGCGATCTGCTCATACGAATCCGGGATGCAAAGCCGGACTTCATTTACGATACCCTTGTTCCAGACATGGTGAAGGTCGTGCTCAGGGACCGCCTGAAGTTAGGGATTCAGATTCCCCAGATAAACTTCATCTTAAACTCTGAGATCATCATCAAGACTGTGCCCCTCGAGGCCTACGGGGGATATATGGGTTTCCAGTCGGTTAGCGCCTGGTGGGAAAAGAATGTCCCCGGAGTCCAGTTGGCCTACGAGATCTTCAAACACCGCGGAGACACGCCCCCCTACTCCTATATGCTGGGTTTAGGGGGCTGCATGGTATGGGCCGAGGCGGTGAAGAATGCCGTGAAAAAGGTCGGGTATGACCGCTTGAGCGGCCCTGCCATTATGGACGGTTACATGGCGATCAAAGGCTTTACCGGCATGGGCATTTTCAAAGAGATCAATTACGGCGGGAACGACCGCCGGGGGTGCAAGTGGCTCAAGCTTGTCCAGTTCAACAAAGATGGCTCTCTTGCGAACTTAACAGATTACATGGAAGCCCCTTGGAACCTAAAGCTGAAAGAGGGGATGGAGAAGAAGTAAAAACTTTAAGATTGATGGTCTCATAAAAATCCCAAAACTATCACTCCTGCGAAAGCAGTCCCGCCTTTGGCGGGACGGATTCCCGTTTTCGCGGGAATGACAAGAGGAGGAAATTTTGATTCTTTAAGGGTCCATCAAGGTCGGATTCTCCGGTGTTATACAGGAGGATCTCAAATACCCATTACAAACCGTAAGGAGGGAGATTATGAGTCGGGTCAATTTTGATCGGTTTTTGAAGACGGAGAAACAGAAACAGTTCAGTACTGATTTTTTCAGGAATGCGGAGGAGTATGAAGCCTGGGAGGATATCGATTTTGAATCCCAGGAAGAAATCCCCGGCGAACAGACCTTTTTGATCAAGGCCGAAGATATGATTACCTATGCCGAGGGGGTTCAGGATGATAATCCCCTTATGGTCAATGAAGAATATGCCAAGAAGTCGCCCTACGGAGGATTGGTCCCCCATCCCCTTCTCCTCGTCCAGATCGGATTCTGGTGCATCGGAGTCAAGGGACGGGGCAACTGGATCAGAACACCGGGGGCCCGGAACCCGGGGCAGGATATCGAAATCTATGAGCCCTTCCGGGTCGGGGAGACGATTCACATCAAGATGAAGCCCTACGATCGTTACATCAAGCGCAAGAAACACTACCTCAAGTATAAGATGGATTACTACAACCAGGACAACGTGAAAAAGGCCACGTGGATCCTGACCCTGATTCTTCCCAAGTCGAAAGAGGACATAAAGAAATTCATCCAGGGAGTTCGCGCTCTGGAAGCCTAACTTTTCCACAATTCATTGAGGAGGTAAATGGTATGCCAAAAGTGACTTTCGCATCCGTGCAAGCGGGGGATCAACTTACTCCCATTACCCGGTCGGTAAACCAGGAGGTCTTCTGGAAAAACGCGGCTGCTTCCTTCGATTACAATCCGGTTCACTGCGACCCCGAATGGGTAAAGACTGCCCAGCCCTTCGGGATTCCCGTAACCGTGGCCCATGGGATGAATACGATGTCTTTCATGCTTACAGTGGTTTCCAATTGGGCTTCCCCCAATATGCTAAAAATCACCAAGATGTCAGCCAAGTTCACCAAGCCGGTTCAGGGGGGGTGGAAAGTGAAGTGTACCGGGGTTATCTCGGAGAAGCATGTTATCTCTCCTGGAAAGAATTACGTCGTGGTCGACCTCAAGGCGGAGAACCAGGACGGTGAACTCCTGGGGTTATGCCAGACCGAGGTGGTCTTTCCGGATTGAGAGACTGGAGCTTCATCTTTTTGAAAAAAATTCAACTTCCAAGATCCTTTGAGGATACGGAAAAACCCCAATTCAGCGTCACCCCCGCGAAAGCGGGAGTCCAGAATCCTTTGAAAAGACTGGATTCCTGTTTCCGCAGGAATGACAACTAAAGACGAAAAGGATTTTTTCAGCAAGCTGTCAGACCGCCATGCTAAAACTCAACAATGTTGAAGTAAGGTATTCCAACATTATTTTGGTTTTGAGGGGTATCACTCTCGAGGTGCCGGACGGCTCCATCATAGCTATGCTGGGCAGCAACGGGGCTGGTAAGACGACGACCCTGAAGGCCATATCCGGCCTTCTTCATACCGAAGAGGGCGAAGTCACAGACGGGAGTATTGAATTTAATGGCGAGAGGATCGATAAAACCGGCCCGGAAGACATTGCCCGGAAGGGAATTATCCAGGTAATGGAAGGGGGCCGGTTGCTTGAGCATCTGACCGTGGAAGAGAATCTAATAGCCGGGGCCGCCGTGATCCCCTCCCGGGCCACGATCAGAAAGGACCTGGGGATGGTGTACGAATACTTCCCCAGGCTTAAGGACCTGCTCCGCAATGTCAGCGGGTACATCTCCGGCGGAGAAAGGCAGATGTTAGGCATAGGCCGGGCCCTGATGGCTCATCCGAAGCTTATCCTCCTGGATGAGCCGTCCCTGGGCTTGGCTCCGTTATTGGTGAAGACCATCTTCGAAATCGTCCGCAGGATCAACCAGAATGAGAAAACCTCCGTGCTCCTGGTGGAGCAGAATGCCCGGGCGGCCCTTTCCCTGGCTGAATATGGCTATGTGATTGAAAACGGGCGGGTGGTGCTGGACGGACCGGCCGCTACCCTCCGCGAAAACGAGGACATTAAGGAATTTTACCTGGGATTGTCAGCCCTGGGAGAGAAAAAAAGCTATCGCCATATCAAGCATTACAAGCGAAGAAAGAGATGGCTCTGAGTAAGCATTGTAAAGGTAAAGATTATCCACCCGCCAGGGGGGCAACGAGAGTAAGCTCATCATTCTCCTTGAGTATGGATTCCCGGCTCCCCCGCTCCCCGTTAATAAGAACAAAGCCTACTTCCCAGTCCCCGAGATTCAGCCTCTCCATAACCTGGGAGACAGTAGTGCCTGCGGGAGCCTCGAGCGAAAAAGGTTTTGTCCCCTCTTCCAGGCTTTTCAAAGTGCCGACGGTTTTAACGTAAATAGTCAAATGCAATGCCTAAAGTGACCTAATGTGCTTAAAATAAAGCCCTTAGCGCTCAGCGGTTTTCTATCTTTTGGGCGGCCTCCTGTAGTCCCAGGGAAATGAGTTTCTCCCGGGTAGGGATTCCCCTTTCATCCCATCCCCGGAACTCGTAATACTCTTTGCGCATGTTCAGGAATAGTTTTTCCCCTTCGGAGAAGGGCTTTCCGGGCCGGAGGATATCCAGGATCCTCCGGGGCATCGTATCCTGTTCTTCGGAAATGCCCGACAGCACGTTGTACGTTCTCTTCAGGTTATAGAGGCGGTCTCCAACTTCCATCAAATCCGCGCTGGTCAGGTCCCAGCCTGTCAATCCCTTAATCCACCGGCAGAGCGTCTCGTGTGATATGCGGGCGAAGAAAAGGAATTTGCAAAGTCCCAGGGCGTTGAACACAGCCATGTAGTTCTGCATCAGGGCGGCCATCTTACCCTTGCCCTTTCCGGAAGTTCCATCCATGGCTTTGTGGTAGCCCATCTCCGGAAAGGGAACGCCGCCCTCCACCTGGTGGGAAAATCCCTCAAGGTGACAGGCACCCCGGTTGGAGGTTGCCCAGCTTAAAGCCAAGCTAACCGTTGGAGTTGGGTTAGACTGCGAGACCTCCAGGCCCTTGGAGTGCAGAGCAAAGTCCCCTGTCTCTCTTCCCAGAGTTTTGGCTGCTCTCTCCACCCCATCGGCTAGTAGAGCACCAACACCCTGGCGCAGGGCGATTCTGTTGATCAGAGAGTCGATCGCCGGGACATTCCCCCATTTCAAATCCAGTCCGTCAGTCTCCTTGAGGAAACCGCGTTCAAAAGATTCAATGGCGAACCCAACGGCGATTCCCGTGGACATGGTATCGAGACCGAGGTCATTGCAGAGGTAATTCAGAGTAATGAGAGACTTCAAATCATCGTTCAGGAGGAGGGAACCCAGACTGCTCAGGGTCTCGTACTCGGGGCCGTGGCCAATCAACCCCGCGTAACGACCCTCGGTGATCCTGACGTCCTTTCCGCAGCGAATCGGGCAGGCAAAGCAGCCGTAATGCTTTTCAAAATGATTTTCCACCATCGTTGGGCCGGAGATCTTTTTGGCCCCTTCCCAGTGAGAAAGGAGGAAGTTTTTGATGGGCAGGGCCCCCACGGCCTCCTTGGATTCGATGAGCGCGGCCGTGCCAAACTTGCTCAAACTCTCCACGAACTTCAGATTGGGAAGGAAGTCGCGGGTACTCTCCTGCAGAATTTTCTGATCGACTACCGATGGCTTCTTTTCCCCCCTGACCGCCACGGCCTTCAGGTTCTTTGAGCCCATGACCGCTCCCAGGCCTGTGCGGGCCATGACCCGGGCTTCCGCCCCTCCGGTGACCACCGCGGCCATGAAGCTGAGGTTTTCTCCAGCCGGGCCGATGGCCGCGGCCCTCGCCCTGGAGTCGGTCTGCTGAATTAATCTTTCCGTGGTCTCAAAGGTCCCTTTTCCCCAGAGAGACAGGGCGCTCCGTATTTCGGCCCCTTTGGAAGTAACCCACAGATAAGAAGGCTCTGCCGCCCTTCCGGTGATGATAAGCCCGTCAAAACCCGTGAACTTCAGTTCCGCCCCCCAGTAGCCGCCGGCATTGGCTTCCCCCCAGTGCTGCAGGGGAGATTTGGCACAGACAGAAATCCGGCAGCCGCAGGGCACCGGCACTCCGGTGAAGAATCCCGTCATAAAGATCAGCGGGCTCTCCGGGTGCAAGGGATCAAGGGAAGGGTCGAAGCGATCCAGAAGAATAGATGCAGACAGGCCGCTCCCCCCGAAGTATTTGCCCAATACTCCTTCTTCATATTCAACCACCCGTGTCTCCCGGGTGGAAAGATTTACGTGCAAGATGCGATACCCAATTCCGGCCATGGGGGCATTCCTTTCGGGCACAACATTTTCACCGCAGAGCACGCGGAGAACGCAGAGCAAACTTATCCAAAAAAAGCATTAAGAACAACGGATAAATGACCCTTTTATTATATCTTATATTTGTTTCTAAAACCCATTACCCCCGGCGCTCTCTGCGTTCTCTGCGGTGAAAGGTTTTTTTCGGAAGGATTAGCTACATTCCAAGGTAGGCCTTGCGGATCATGTCGCTCTTCAGGAGTTCCGAACCCGCTCCCTCGAGGATAATGGCGCCTGTTTGAAGGATATAAGCGCGGTCGGCCATCTCAAGGGCATCGCGCACCTTCTGCTCTACGAGGAGGATGGTGGTTCCCCGGGAGCTGATTCTCTTTAAAACCTCGATCACCTTTACGGACAGGGAAGGCATCAGCCCCAAAGAGGGTTCATCGAGCATCATGAGCTTGGGTTTGGACATGAGGCCCCGAGCGATGGCCAGCATCTGCTGTTCTCCGCCCGACAAGGTTTCTCCCCGCTGGTCTTTTCTTTCCTTGAGAATGGAAAAGAGGGTATAGATCTCCTCCAGACTTTGTTGGACCTCTGATTTAGAATCCCGGGTGTGCGCCCCCACCAGCAGGTTGTCCGAAACCGACAGCTTGGCAAATATTTTCCTGCCTTCGGGGATATGGGAAATCCCGGCAGAGGTGATAGCATACGGGGGCAAGGTATCGATCCTTTTCCCCAGGAAAATAATTTCCCCGCTCAGGGGGCGAAGGAGCCCGGAAATGGTCTTCAAAATGGTCGATTTCCCGGCGCCATTGGAGCCGACGATGGAAACCATCTGTCCTTCTTCCACCTTGAAAGAGACCTCGCGGATGACCGGCACCCCTAAGTAGCTTACGCTGATCTTCTTCACCTCAAGCATGGTAAGCCTCCCCCAGATACGCCTCGATGACCCGAGGGTTTTTGACGATCTTTTCCGGAGTGTCTTCCGCGATTTTCTTGCCGGAGTCGAAAACCACCACCCGTTCGGAGATGGACATGATCACTTCCATGACGTGCTCGACCACGATCAGGGTGATTCCCCGGTCACGGATCTTTCTAATCAACTCGATGGCCTCGATTGTTTCCGTGGCATTGAGACCCGCCATGGCTTCATCCAGCATGAGGAGATGCGGTTTGGTGGCTAAAGCCTTGGAAATTTCCAGGCGCTTGTGGTCGGCAATGGTCAGGTTGCCCACCAAAGAGTCTTTCTTTTCGTAAAGTCCCGTGAACTTCAAGATCTCCATCGTCTCCCGATAAGCCTCGGCCGAATTCGCCGTGCGGCAGAACGCTCCGATGATGACGTTTTCCCAAGTCGTCATTTCTCGGAATACCTGGACGATTTGAAAGGTCCGCGCTAAACCAAACCGGCAGATCCGGTTCGGACGCATTCCCGTTATGGGATGGCCGTCGAATTGAACCGCCCCGTTTTGCGGAGTGAGATAACCCGTCAGGCAGTTAAAAAAGGTGGTCTTGCCCGCGCCATTGGGCCCGATGAGCCCGATGATCTCTCCTTTACCTACGGAAAGACTGACGTCATCCACCGCGGCCAGGCTGCCAAACTTCATGGTCAGGTTTTTCACCTTGAGAATTTCCATACTATGATTTTCCTGTCTTGCGAAGGAATCCTACCAGCCCCTGGGGCTGATAAACGGAAATGAATAGGATCAAGGCTCCAAATACGATCAGATCCAACCCTTTGCCGGTTCCGCCCAGCAGGATGCGGCTGTATTCCGAGAGGGGAATCAAAATGGCCGCCCCTAAGATCGGACCGATCACGGTCCCGGCCCCTCCCAGGACGGTAATCAAAACAATCTTGATGGAGATGTCCAAGGAGAGAACGGAGGGAGGATCGATGAAGAGAATATACTGAGCATAAAAAGAGCCGCAGATGGCCGTCAGAAAAGCGCTGATCATCATGGCGACCATTTTATATTTCGAGGTGTCGATCCCCAGGCCTTCGGCGGCTTCGTGGCTCTGCTTGATCGCGCGCAGGTAAAACCCCAGACGCGATCGGTTGATCTTGTATGCCAGGAGGAGAACGGCCACAAAGAGGATGAAAGCGATATAGAAATAGGGCATTTTGGTTTTGTACCACATGAAGTTGACCAAGCCCTCCGGCAGAACGGGGGCGGGAAGGCCGATGGCTCCTTCCACGAAATCCCAGTTGGCAAAGAGGCGCTCGGCAATCTCGGCCACGGCAAAAGTGGAGATGGCGAAATAATGTCCTTTGAGACGAAAGACAGGATAGCCAATGAGTACGGCGACAATGACCGCAACTCCTCCCCCGATCAGCATTCCAACCCAGGGGCTTAAATCAAATCTCTTCAATAAAACCAGGGCGGCGTACGCTCCGATGCCGAAGAAAGTGGCATGCCCAAAGGAGACCTGGCCGGCGAATCCCCCAATCACATTCCAGGCCTGGCTTAAGGCGGCAAAGAGCATGAACATGATCAAAACGTGGTGAAAGTGGATGTTGCTCGTAGTTAAAGGAAGAAAAAGCAGCT